>Ga0070699_100000388_pt1 | contig 42659 bp, 37 predicted proteins | sample KBSK1503metaG_FD_65473 | JGI IMG/M metagenome (GOLD analysis project Ga0070699, IMG submission 65473) | Corn, switchgrass and miscanthus rhizosphere microbial communities from Kellogg Biological Station, Michigan, USA - KBS K1-50-3 metaG | ecosystem: Host-associated > Plants > Roots >... | reverse complement strand
AGTAGCTGCGACCACTGGCTGACATCGCGCAGGAAGATCTTCAGATCCTTCACGAGCAGCTGGCGGCGCACCGGCGAGAGCGGCAGCAGGCGCGCGATGATGTCGAGACTGCGCAGCTTGGTGAAACGCGCCTTGGGTGCTTCCTGCGACCGGCTGTATCCGGCGAAGTGCCATCGCTCATCGGCGGCCCTCAGCCCCACGCAGAATGCGAGCGCCGTCGTCCAGAGCGCGCCCGTGTGGACGAGGTCCCAGCCACCCTTCAGGCTTGCGAAAAGCATTTCGCCCGCCCAGAACGACGGGAGCAGCGGCGTCACCGGCGATTGCAGCGTGGCGAAGAACCCTGTCACATCCGGCAGCGACTCGACGTGCATCAGCTGCTCGGGACGGATCATGCGCAACAGGATGACGATGCTTCCGGCGAAGAGGAGGCCCATCAGCATCAGCAGGTCACGCGCCCGGCGCGCTGGGAACACATTGACCAGCAGCAGCGTGCACGCCGTCCCGACGGCGACGGGGATCACGGCGAACGGAACAATCGTCAGCACCGACGTCAGGTAGAAGCCGATCGGCGCGCATCGCGCCAGACCGACGCCCATGAGCACAGGCGCCAGAAAGACCACGACCATCCACGACGACTGCACGACCGTGCGCACGAACCGCGCGTAAAACAGACGCCGCGCGGCAACCGGCGCCGCCAGCAGCAGCCGCAGATCCTCCGACAGGAAGAACGTCGACAGCGCCGTGACAATACCGCTGAAGGTGAGGAAGGCAAGGAACGTCATGAACAGCCACGACAGGCCGAGCCGCAGCAGGTAGTCGCCAAGCTCGTCGTAGTCGTCGAGCTGCCAGGTGAGCCAGAACGCCCCTCCGAAGAGCGCCGCGAACACGACGAGGCCCACGCCGCCAAACAGGAGTCCTCGCATCAGATCGCCCCGCTCGCGCCGCCGCGCGCGATTACGCGATGACCAGATGTGCGGCAACAACAGATACGAGAACGCGCCCTTCATACGACTTCGTCGAGCTCCTGAAGTGCGCTGCCGCCGGTCAGCCGGAGGAACACGGAGGTCAAATGGTCGTCGCCGGCGCCCGCCAGCCCTCGCACCTCATCGACCGTGCCCTGCGCGATGATTCGCCCTTTGAGAATGATGCTGATCCGCTGACACATCTCCTGCGCGACTTCGAGGGTATGGGTGCTCATCAGGATCGCGACGCCGTGTGCACTCATCCGGCGGAAAACGTCTTTGATCAATCTGGCGCCGCGCGGATCGAGACCAACCATCGGCTCGTCGACCGCAACCGCCTGCGGCCGGTGCAGGAATGCCGCGCACATGACGAGCCGCTGCTTCATGCCGTGTGAGAAGCTTTCGACCAGCTCGTTCTCCCAGCGGCGCAGCTCGAACAGATCCAGCATCTCGTGCACACGTTCGGTCACACCGTCGCCATCGAGGCCGTAGAGTCCCGCATGGAATCGCAGGAACTCGCCCGCGGTGAGCTTCTCGTAGATGAACGGCCGGTCGGGAATGAATCCAAGCGAGGCCTTTGCCAGCTCGGGTTCCGTGGCGATGTCGTGGCCGTTGACCACCACCCGTCCCGAGGTCGGCTTCAGCAACCCGGCAATCATGCGAAGCGTCGTCGTCTTTCCAGCACCGTTCGGGCCGAGGAAACCGTGAATCTCACCCGGCTCGACATCGAGCGAGATGCCGTCGACCGCGGTGAACGTGCCGTACTGCTTGACGAGATCGTGAATGGCAATCATCGGCGTGATGGGCTCCACCAGCAGCAGCCGCCGGTGCGGCGCTCCGGCACGTCGAGCGAAATGGGCGACAGGTCCGACGGCCGACCGACCAGGATCGGCGTGGAATTCTCGGCGAGCTTCATCTCGAGAACCGTCATCTTCAGCCGCCCGATCAACGGCAGGATGGCGGCCTGCTTGTCGAGACCTCCGCGGGCGAGCCGCAGGTGTGTCGCGTCCGCGGGAAACTCGTTCAGCGTCGGGTCGACGGGCAGCCACAAGCCGCGGCCGGATCCCTCGTCGATGTACACCTCGGGCCACGCGTGGTAGTAGAACGCGCCGGTGACGCCGCGCACGTACACGAGACCAACCGCGATGCGCGCCGGGATCCCAATCGATCGCGCCATTGCGACGTACAGCGCGGTGTGCTCGTTACAGTCGCCGACCTTGGTCCTGAGCACTTCGCGTGCCGACGGGAGGCTCACGGTCGGCTTCTTGTCGAGCAGCGCGTTCACATAGCGCGTCAGCTTCTCGGCGCGCGCACGCGTGCCGTCGATGCCCGCCACGGCCTTCTCGGCCTCCGCGCGGATCTCGGGAGCGTCGCTTTCGATCAACGGCTCGGGGCCCAGGTACTGCTCGATATCCGGATCCGCAGGACCCGCCTGCAGGCTTTGCGGGTCGATCAGTTCGACCGTCGAGCCACTCACGGTCTGGCCAGCACCCTGTACATCGAGACTCGTCAGGTCGGCACCATCGAGCTCGAGGCGCAGCAGTCGCACGTCGCGAGGTTCGTCGATGCGCTGCCGCATGGCGGGCACAACAGCCGCGGCCTGGAGCAGGTCGGTCTGCACACGACCCGGCACAGCCAATGATTGAGCGCGATCCTGTGACTCCCGCACGGTCATGAGACCAAGCGGACTTTCCTCGCGCACCACGTCGCCGGTGTCGGTCACCCACGATGTCGTGTGCAGGCCCTGGTACTCCATCTCGACACGGAACGCGGGGATCGGACGCTCGCCGGTGTTGCGCACGACCTCGCGATTTCCAATCTGCACGGTGACCGGGGCGTTGCGCAGCGTCGCCGGATCGAAGATCGTCCACTGCTGGCGCGAACCGGCCGTCAGGTGACCACCCGCCAGCAGCCTGGAAAAATTCAGCGAGAGGACGGGCACCTCTGGCAGGTCGCGCTCTTCCGTCCTGGTGCTGCCGCCAGACGTGATTCCGATGACCAGCCGCGCCCCGGGCGCACCGTCCGGCATCGGGTCGACACGGCCGTGCACGACGACGGCACCAGTGCCTGGATCGAGTGAGAATTCGAAGGAACGCAACCCGAAGTTCGAGTCGACGCGCGCCGCCGTATGGATAGCCGCGGCAGTGGTTGCCCCGAGCAACGACATCTGCATACGGCCATCCTCCTGCAGCTCGAAGCCATCGTCAGTCGGGACCGTCTGGCTGACCGTGAAGCCGATTTTCTCCCCGCGGTAGTACACGCCGCGCCACGCCGCGCTCGTTCCGTACCGCGCAAAATCGGTGGCGAGGTTCGTTGATGACGCGTGCAGGTACGACTTGTCGACGAGGACCGCCATCGAGGCGACCCACGCAATGAGAATGACGAGTGAGACGGGCCGCGTGACCGAACGCGGCAGCGGTTTCAGAATTGACATGGATCGAGTGGAGGCCCCGCCGGTGTATCGGCGCCAATCGCGGCGCTGGACAGGGTAGGGGCGGGTCTCAGGACCCGCCCCTACACGCTCGCTTTACCGCAATGCCCACGCGAAGAATCGCTCGGTGTAATACAGGGCAATCTGTCCGCTGAGCCCGTTCGGCATCGCGTCAAACGCATGTTCAGCCCACGGGATCTCCAGCAGGACTGACGTCGTGCCGTTCTCCCGCAGCCGGTCGTTCAACTCTCTGCCGAAACGTGCCTCGACAATGTGATCGCGGGCGCCGTAGATGAGGAGCGTCGGCGGCACGCGCGGACGCGCATACGTCACCGGCGAGGCATCGTGGTACGCCGCCGGCACCGTGTCCGGAGTGCCTCCGAGATAGGTCTCGAGGATGGCGCGGACGTCGAGCGGGTCGGGACGAGGGGGCCGGCGCCAGCCTTCGACAAGATCGACGGGCCCGTAGTAACTGGCCACCGCCCGGACGAGGGGCATGCCTGCCTGATAGGCCGCGACGAGTGCCAGCTGCGCACCTGCGGAACGGCCGATGACGGCGATGCGGCTCCGATCGCCTTCGTACTCGGCCGCGTGGGCAATCACCCAGCCGAGCGCCGCGCGGACGTCCTGGATTTGAGCCGGCCACGTCCATTCGGGCGCGTGGCGATAGTCGAGCGCAATGACGAGGTAGCCGTTCGACGCGAAATACGCCGCGAAGGTCGGATTGTCTTCGGGGGATCCACGCTGCCAGGCGCCGCCATACAGCTGCAAGAGGATCGGATGAGGGCCGGCCGACACCGGTCGGTAGACGTCGACGGTGAGCGGAACACCGTTCGGCTTCGCGAATTCGATCCCTCGCCGGATCAGCACGTCGCCGCGGCTGATTCCGCGCGCGAAGTCCATGGCGGATATCCGATACGCACGAAGCGCCGCCCTGGCATCCGCGGGAATCTGACTCTCGTAGTCCTTGCCGAGGCCCCGCTCCATCGCGTTGTCGAACGCCGCAAGCACGAACGGTGCACGCACCAGCGGATACGCGCACAGGACCGCCGATACCGCGGCAACGTTGAAGACCACTCGCGCCGTGACATCGACGCTGGCTGCGCGGAACGTGAGCCCGCACAGGATCACCGCTACGAGCAGGAGCCACGGGCTGAGCTCGGGAGCGCCAACCGCCAGCGGCAGCAGGCTCGCGTGCGGCGGTGGAAGAACGATCCAGATCGAGATGAGGCAGAGTGCGATCGATGCGATCAGCAGCCACACAGTCATGACAGGGACGTTCGGGCGCGGCACTACTCAGCCACACTGAAGCGCGTCAGCGCAAACTTTGCATCCTGATCGATCCATTGCTTACCGCCCCCGAACCCGGCGGCGAGACCTTCCTCCAGCACGTGCGCCGGCTCATACTTGTGCGAGCTCTCGGTCCAGATCGGTTCGCCCGCACGCAAATCGAACTCGATCGGCACTGCCGGAATCATGACCGTCTGGGCTCTGACGCTCACAAGATGCACCTCGACACGTCGCTCCGCCGCGTTCCATGTCGCGCGGTGCGTGAACCCGTCGAGGTCGAAGTTTCCACCGAGCTCGTCGTTGATCCTCCGAAGCAGATTCCGGTTGAACGCCGCGGTGACCTTGAGTGGATCGTCGTACGCGAGCAGGAGCTCGCGCTCCGGCTTGACGAGATCCGTGCCCAGAAGGAGCGCGTCACCGGGACGCAGTGAACCCTTGATGCGTGCCAGCAGATCGCGCCCCACGGTGGGCGTGAAATTCCCGATGTTGGATCCGAGAAACAGCATCACGAGCGATCCGTCGCGAGGCCGCTGCTGTGCCGCCAGGGCGATCCCCTGTTCGTAGGCCACATGGTGTGCGAGCACCGCGCGCATCCCGATCGCCTCGAGGCGATAGCGCGCCATATCGAGCGCGGCCTGCGAAATGTCGATCAGCTGAATGAGCGGGAACCGTTCACCTGCCGCGCTCGCCAGCAGCGCGATTTTTTCCCCGCTGCCGCACCCCAGCTCGGCGAGGCTGACCGGCCGCCGGAGCGGACGGAAAATCTCGCGGGAGTGGCGAACGAGCATCGACGATTCCGTGCGCGTGATCCGGTACCACGGCAATCGGCAGATCGCTTCGAACAGCGCGGAGCCGAGCTCGTCGTACAGATACGTGGACGGAATCTGCCGCGGCTGCCGGCGGAGCGCATCGGCAAGGTCGGCGGCAAATGCAGCGGTGAACGCGGCGCGATCGTCGAGAGCGGACGTCGGCTGCATTACGCGTCCTGCGCGCAGCGGAAGGTGGCGTAGACGTACGGGTACCGCGGCCGGAACCAGTTGCGGAAGCCGGGCCTCACGAGCCCCCGCGCCGTCATCGGTGACGCACCCTTGAGCACGAAATGCTGACCATCGAAGAAGTCGGCGGAGTATTCAGGGTACGAGGGAAGCGGCGTGAAGCCAGCAAATGGCGCGAAGACATCCGAGGTCCACTCCCATCCGTTGCCGACGAGGTCCTGGACACCGAATGCGCTCGCGCCGCCCGGAAAGGCACCGACCGGCAGCGGATCAAAGCGAGCGAAGTCGAGGTTGCCGCGTTCCGCCGCGCGATCGAGCGTCTCGCCCCAGGGAAACCGGCGGTCGCGTCCCGCAGGGGTCGCGAATGCCGCGCGATGAAACTCCGCTTCGGTCATCACCCGCCTCCCGCGCCATCGCGCGTAGGCGTGTGCCTCAGCCCATGTGACGTACACGGGCCAGTCCGGGGGCAGCGGCACGCGCTCGAACATGGCGAGCCAGTGCCACCCGGCGCTATCACGCTCCCAGAAGGCCGGGTGCATCACGCGCTCCTCCTGCACCCAGGCCCAGTCTTCCTTGCGCCACCAGCGAGGATCGCCATAGCCGCCGGCGTCGACAAACGCCATGAAATCGGCATTCGTGACGTTGAGAACGTCAACTTCAAATGCCCGAACGTCGACGTTGTGCGCAGGGAGCTCGTTGTCCCAGGCGAATGTCTTGTCGTCGACGGGAGTCCCAAGCGTCGCGGTGCCCTCCGGGATCCTGACGCGCGCGGCTTGCGGCGAACCCGCGGACAGCCGTGGCGGCAGCGTGAGATAGTGCTCCGGTTTCGACTTCGATCGATACGGGAGCCGATGCCACATGTAGGCCAGCGTTTCCTGGTGCATTTCTTCGTGTTCGACGATCGCCCATACTGCCTGCGCGTCGCGCAGCAACGGATGATCGTCCCGCACCACGTCGCCGCCGGCGATAGCGTCCTCGACGAGCGCGTCCGCGGCGCGGGCGTAGGCGAGGACGACGTCGCGGCCGGGCCAGGCCGGGTCGCCGCGCGCGACGGCCGCCGCTTCCGCCTCGGGATCGATGCCGCGTGCGAAGATCGTTTCCAGGTGATCGTCCACACCGGGGCGGCCAAGCCCTTTCTTGATCAATGTGTTGACGGCGAATGCGGGCAGATGGCCTTCGTAGAAGACGATGGGATTGCGCAGCGCGATCGGCTTCTCGAAATAGGCCGCCGGATCGAGCAGGTCGAACAGCGCACGAGTCCGTGCGCGCGCGCGGCGGAACCGATCGAGGGCCGCGGACCGATTGAACGCTGAAGGTGCTGTCGAGATACTTCGGAGCATACGTCACTGAGACGCCAATTGCGTGCCGCGCGTCGCGGTGCCAGACTCAGGTACAATTCTTCGCGGCCACGCCGGTGCTCATCACGCTCAATGGGGAATCCTTCCAGCTCGACCAGCCGTTGTCGGTCGAAGAATTGCTGCAGAGGCTCGAGATCGATCCGCGGCGCGTCGCCGTCGAGCACAATCTCGTGATTCTCAAGCGCCATGCGTTCGCCGCCACGCTCGTCGGTGATGGCGACCGCGTGGAGATCGTGAACTTCGTGGGCGGCGGCTCGCCGCGCTCGTCAGTGAGACGCGCCACAAACGCACAGAGACACAGAGGCACGCTTTGGCAATCGCTGATACCACCTTCACAATCGCCGGCCGCACGTTCAAATCGCGGCTGATCGTCGGCACCGGCAAGTACTCGTCGCACGCCGTCATGGCGCAGGCGCACGAGGCCTCTGGCGCCGACATGGTGACGGTCGCGGTGCGGCGCGTGAACATCTCGGATCGCACACGCGAGTCACTGCTCGACTACATCGACACGTCGCGGATGTTCATCCTCCCGAACACGGCCGGATGCTATTCCGCTGACGAAGCCGTCCGCACGGCGCGGCTGGGACGCGAGGCGGGCCTGTCGCACTGGGTCAAGCTCGAAGTCATCGGCGACGAACGCACGCTCTTCCCCGACAACGAGGCGCTGATCGACGCAACCCGCATTCTCGTCAAGGAAGGCTTCGTCGTGCTGCCCTACACCAACGACGATCCGATCGCGTGCCGGAAACTCGAGGAAGCGGGCGCCGCGGCGGTCATGCCGCTCGGCGCGCCGATCGGCTCCGGCCTCGGCATCCAGAACGTCAACAACATCCGCATCATCCGTGAGTTCTCGCGCGTCCCGGTCATCGTCGACGCAGGGGTCGGCACGGCGTCGGATGCGGCGCTGGCCATGGAGCTCGGCGCCGACGGGGTGCTGATGAACACCGCGATTGCCGGCGCCCGGGAACCGGTCGCCATGGCCGACGCGATGAAGCACGCCGTCATCGCTGGACGGCTCGCGCACCTCGCCGGACGCATTCCGAAGAAGATGTACGCGACGGCGAGCAGCCCGGCCGAAGGTCTCGTCGGCCGCTGATCCGATGTCCGACCGCACGGGTCCGCAGCCTTCGCCGATTCCTCCACCCGATCGCCACCAGATCGAACGCCTCAACAGCCTGTATCGAATCATCGATGCGCCGGCCGCAGGCGGGTTGAAGTCCCGCCTGGCGTCGACGGCGCGGCGCCTCCTCGGGCGAGTGCTGTCGCGCCAGCAGGAGTTCAACGCCGCGTTGGTCGACCACATCAATCGCGACGCAGCGGTCGCGGTCGAGGCCCACGAGGCCAGCCTCAAGACGATCGAGTGGATTGGCGGAGCGATCAACCAATGGGACGGGATCCGCCGGCACACCGAGAGCCTGCTGGCGCGCGAACGGCGCAACGACACATCGGTCGCGGCGCTTGCGGCGCAGCACGACGAGCTGCGCTCCGCCGTCAGCGTGCTGCAGCAAGCGGCGCAGAATCTCAAACGCGAGGTCGCCAGGCTGGCGGCAGGTGCGCCGCCAACGTCCAATGCCCAACTCCCAACTCCCAAGGCGAGCGCCCCGCCAGTCAACGCCGCCGACACAGCCCCTGGCAACCAGTTCGACGATCTTGACAGCCACAAGTACGTCGGCTTCGAGGATCAGTTTCGTGGCTCGCCGGAGGACATCCAGCGGCGCGTCTCCGAGTACCTGCCGATCTTTCTGGGGATCGGGGATCAGGGATCAGGGATCAAAGCACGTGATGTGCTCGACGTCGGGTGCGGCCGGGGCGAGTTCCTCGCGCTGCTCGGCGAGCACGGCATCAGCGCGCGCGGCATCGACGTGAACCCCGCGATGGTGGAGGTGTGCCGCGCGCACGGGCTTGACGCGGTCACCGCCGACGCGCTCGCCTACTTGCGCACCCTCCCTGACGGTTCTCTCGGGGGACTATTTGCGGCGCAGGTCATCGAGCATCTCGAGCCGCGTTACCTGACGCAGCTGCTCGATGCGGCGTTCGACAAGCTGCGTCCAGGGGCACCGATCGTGCTCGAGACGATCAATCCTGCCTGCTGGTTCGCGTTCTTCGAAAGCTACATCCGCGATCTGACGCACGTCCGCCCGGTGCATCCCGACACATTGAAGTACCTGCTCATTGCCACCGGCTTTCAGCACGTGGACATCAGGTATCGGGCGCCCTATCCGGAGAGCGATAAGCTGCAGCCGCTTGCAGCCGGCGGGCGGCAGCCGGCCGCCGGCTTTGTAGACCTGGTCGACACGCTGAACGCGAATGTCGAAAAAATAAACCGGCTGCTCTTTACCTACCTGGATTACGCAGCCGTCGGCCGACGCTCGTAGCCGCAACTCCCAATCACCAACCCCCACTCCCAAGGCGCGCGTCGGGGAACGGCTTCTTGGGAGTTGGGAGTTGGGAATTTACAACCGGAAGATGTTTTCGCCGGCCATGCCCTTGAGCGCGTTGCGCGTGTCGACGACCAGCGGAAACCGTTTGGGCATGTCGGCGTAGGTGAACACGGCGTGATTGGTGCAGATCACGGCGCAGTCGATTCCCTTGGCGGCGTCGCGCTCGGGCACCGACGTGAGGCTGAGCCCGCCGTGGTCGAGCGTGGGGACATGCGGGTCCGTGTAGCTGAGCACGGCTCCACGCCGGTGCAACAGCTCGATGACGTCGAGCGCCGGCGACTCGCGCATGTCGCTGACGTCTTTCTTGTAGGCCACGCCAAACACGTGAATGCGCGATCCGTTGATCGACTTCTTCTGCGAGTTGAGCGCCTCGCCAACGCGCTCGACGACGAAGGCGGGCATCGAGCCGTTGACATGGCCGGCGAGCTCGATGAAGCGGCACTCGAAGCCGTTCTGCCGCGCCTTCCATGAGAGATAGAACGGGTCGATCGGAATGCAGTGCCCACCGAGGCCAGGCCCGGGGTAGAACGGCATGAACCCGAACGGCTTGGTGCTGGCCGCCTCGATCACCTCCCATACGTCGATGTTCATCCGGTGCGACATCAACGCGATCTCATTGACCAGGCCGATGTTCACGGCGCGGAAGGTGTTCTCCAGCAGCTTCACCATCTCGGCGACCTGCGTCGAGCTCACAGGCACGATTGTGCTGATGATCGATCCGTACAGCTCCGCTGCCAGATCGGTGCTCGCCTCGTTGACCCCGCCGACCACCTTCGGGATGCTCCGCGTGGTGTGCGTCACGTTCCCTGGATCGACGCGCTCCGGCGAAAACGCCAGATGGAAGTCCTTCCCCGCCTTGAGGCCGCTCTCCTCAAGCGCGGGCTGGACGACTTCGTCCGTCGTGCCGGGGTAGGTCGTGGACTCGAGAATCACGAGCTGTCCCGCGCGCAGCTGGGCGCGTACGGCGTCGACCGCGAGCACGACGTACGACAGGTCCGGATCGCGCGTCTTCCGGAGGGGCGTCGGCACGCAGATGTCGATCGCGTCCATGTCATGGAGGCGGGACATGTCGGCGGTCGCCGACAGCTTGCCCGCCTTCGACGCCGCGGAGACATCCTCGCTGCTCACGTCGCCGATGTAGCTGCGGCCCTTGTTGATGGCGTCGACCTTGGCGAGATCGACGTCGAAGCCGGTGACCTCAAAGCCCGCCTTCGAAAACTCCACCGCGAGCGGCAGGCCGACGTACCCGAGACCGATGATGCCGATCCGGGCCTGACGAGTGCGTATCTTGTCCGTGAGATCCAAGTTCTCTCCGATGTTTACCGAGCGAGGCCGGCACGCGCCGACGGCGAAAGCCGCGCGAGATCGGCCTCAACCATCATCGCGACGAGCTGTTCGAAGGTGACCGACGGCGTCCAGCCGAGCACGCGCATGCTCTTGCTGGCATCGCCAATCAGGTGATCCACTTCCGCCGGACGCAGGAACGCGGGGTCGATCCGCACGTACCGTTGCCAGTCGAGCCCGGCATGACCGAACGCCGTTTCCACCAGGTCGCGCACCGAATGGGCGACGCCGGTTGCAATCACGAAGTCGTCCGCTTTTTCCTGCTGCAGCATCAGCCACATCGCGTGCACGTAATCGCCCGCAAAGCCCCAGTCGCGGCACGCGTCGAGATTGCCGAGCGCGAGGTGATCGGCAAGTCCCAGCTTTATCCGGGCGACACCATCGGTGACCTTCCGCGTCACGAACTCGATGCCGCGGCGGGGCGACTCGTGATTGAACAGGATCCCCGAGCTCGCAAACATGCCGTAGCTCTCGCGGTAGTTCACGGTGATGTAGTGGGCAAACACCTTCGACACGCCGTACGGGCTCCGCGGATAAAACGGCGTCATCTCGGTTTGCGGCACTTCACGAACCCGCCCGTACATTTCGCTCGATGACGCCTGGTAAATGCGGATGGCAGGGTCGACCTGGCGGATCGCCTCGAGCACGCGGGTCACGCCTTGAGAGTTGAACTCCCCCGTCAGCAGCGGCTGATCCCACGACGCCGGCACGAACGACATCGCCCCGAGGTTGTAGAACTCGTGGGGCCGCACGTCCTGGACAATGCGCATCAGCGACAACTGGTCGAGCAGATCACCTGGACGCAGCGTGACGCGGTCGAGGATGTGCTCGATGCGCCACAGGTTGGGTGAGCTCGATCGGCGGACGATGCCCGTGACCTCGTACCCCTTTTCAACCAGCAGCTCGGCAAGGTACGAGCCGTCCTGGCCCGTAATACCGGTGATAACTGCGCGTCTAGCCATAGCTCCTTTTCATTCTATGCTGCGGGACGGCCGCGCGCCCGGAGCCAGCGCTGCACGGCATCCTGCCAGGGGGGCATCGCAAAACCTGCGGCGGCCAGCTTCCGGTTCGACAGCGCGCAGAAGCGCGGCCGCGCGGCCGGCAGCAACACCTCATCCATCGTGACGAGCTTCAGGCGCGGAGTGACCCCGAGGATGCGGGCGACTTCGAGCGCTACCTCCCGCCAGGTGCCGTAGCCCGAGTTCACGCAGTGGTACGTCCCTGGCGCGGCATCGGCATCGACGAGATGCCGAGTAGCGGCCGCGACGTCCCCGATGTAGCTCGGCGACACTGTGCGGTCGGTGAAGACCGTGACCTCACGACCCGCCTCGAGACCCGCCACGATTCCATCGAGCGTGCCTCGCCTGCCGGTCCAGTCCGCGGGGGATCCGAAGAGGCTTTCGACTCGCAGCACGTACGCGCGCGGCGCCTCGAGTGCCAACCACTCACCAACGAGCTTCGACGAGGCATAGACGCTGCGCGGCCCAGGTGCCGCGGCCTCGTCATACGGCTGGGTAGCGGTGCCGTCGAACACGAAATCGGATCCGTAGTGCACCAGCGCCGCCCCGCACGATTCAGCCGCGCGGGCCAGGCTCCGTACGGCAAACGCATTGACCGCGAACGCCTGGGTAGCGCTGTGCTCGGCGTCGTCCACCTGGTTGAACGCCGCGCAGTTGACGATCAGGTCCGGGCGCGCGTTCCCGATCTCCCGATGCACGGCCGCGCCGTCCGTCACGTCGAGCGTCGCATGCGTATGCGCGGTTACGTCGCGATCCGAAAAGACGCGGACGATCGAGGCCGCAAGCTGTCCGGAGGCGCCCGTCACGAGGACCCGCGAGATGTTCACGTGACGCGCTCTGCGATGCGTGCCACCACGTATTGTTGCTGTTCGGGTGTCAGCTCGGGATAGATCGGCAGCGCGAGTACGTCGGACGCCGCGGCGTCGGCATTCGGAAATGCGTCGAGCGCGTGCCCCAGGTTTGCAAAGCACTGCTGTCGATGGAACGGAACCGGGTAATACACCTCCGTTCCGACGCCCCTCGTCGCCAGATGCGCGCGCATCGCATCGCGATCGGGCACTCGGATCACGAACTGGTGGTACACGTGCGTGCGCCGGGGAGGCTCGACGGGAAGTCCGATGCGGCCGGCAAGACCCGCTTTCGCGAACAGTTCGCGGTACCGAGCGGCGTTGGCTCGCCGTTTCGAGTTCCATTCGCTCAGGTACGGTAGCTTCACGCGCAGGACCGCCGCCTGGAGCGCGTCGAGCCTGAAATTGCCGCCAATCTCGCGGTGGACGTATTTCGGATGCGCGCCGTGATTTCGAAGCAGGCGCACGTGATCGGCGAGTGACGCGTCGGTGGTCGTCACGAGACCGCCGTCGCCAAATCCGCCGAGGTTCTTCGTTGGAAAGAACGAAAAGCAGCCGATGGTCCCGAGCGTCCCGGAGGGACGGCCATGATAGGTGGCGCCGATCGCCTGCGCAGCATCCTCGATGACGTGAACGCCAGGGCCCGCCACCGCCTTGAGCGCATCGACGTCGGCGCAAAGACCGTACAAATGGACCGGCACAATTGCCCTGGTGCGCGGCGTGATCGCGGCGCGTACACGGTCGACATCGAGCATCAGCGTCTCGGGATCGATGTCGACAAACACCGGCCGCGCGCCGACGCGCGCCACCGATCCGGCCGTCGCGAAGAACGAGAACGTCGGCGTGATCACCTGGTCGCCATCGCCGATGCCCAGCGCCATCAGCGCGACGATCAGGGCATCGGTTCCGGACGATACCGCGATGGCATGCGGGACACCGATGGCGGCTGCCACCTCCGATTCCAACCGTTCCACCTCCGGTCCCATAATGAACTGTTGCGAATCGCAGACGCGCGTGACAGCGGACAGGATGTCCTCGCGTATCGACGCGTACTGGAGCCGGAGATCAAGTAACGGAACCTGCATCTGTTCGTCGGTGTGAACCTGCGGCGCGCGCACAATCGACGATCGTACTTCATGGCCTGGTGATGCACAACGCGGAGCCGGATGGACCGGCCCGCCTTGGCTGAGCGATGGAACAGATCGATACGGCGGTCATCGGAGGGGGTGTCGTCGGACTTGCGGCGGCCCTCGCTCTCGCGCGGCGGGGGCGCAGCGTATGCGTCCTGGAACGGGAGCCGCGCCCCGGTATGGGCACCAGCACGCACAACAGCCAGGTAATTCACGCGGGCATCTACTATCCGCCCGGGTCGTTCAAGGCGAGACACTGCGTGGAAGGCGCGCGCTTGCTCTACGAATTCTGCGCGGCGCATGGCGTGCCGCACCGCCGCTGCGGGAAGCTGATCGTGGCACACGACGACACGGAAATCCCGGCGCTTGAAGGATTGCGTGCCAAGGGGATCGCGAACGGCGTCCAGGGCCTCGAGGTGGTGGACGCCGCATACGTCCGCGCACGCGAGCCGAACGTCCAGGCCGTGGCCGCGCTCATCTCGCCGAACACGGGGATTCTCGAAGCGGAAGCGCTCGTCAGGACGCTCGCGCGCCTCGGCGCAGAGCAAGGCGTCTTTTTGTTGCCCGGAACGAGGCTGGCAGGCGCCGAACAGCGCGACCGCTCGATCGAAATCGCGACCGCGTCCGAGCGCATCGACGCCCGTTCGATCGTCAACGCGGCCGGCCTGTATGCCGACGAGGTCTCCGCGGCGCTTGGAGGATCGTCGTTCTGCATCTATCCGTGCCGGGGTGAATACGCGGAACTCGTGCCGTCGAAACGCGCGCTGGTCAATGGCCTCGTCTATCCGCTTCCCCACACCCACAGCCTCGGCACGCACTTGAGCAAAACGATTCACGGCAACGTGACGCTCGGGCCGACCACGCGATTTCAGGCTCGCAAGGACGACTACGAGGACGCGCGTCTTCCTGTCGATGCCTTTCTCGAACCCGCGCGGCGGCTCCTTCCTTCGCTGCAACTCTCGGATCTCCGCCTTGGCGGCAGCGGCATCCGTCCCAAGCTGCATGGACCCGAGACGGCATTTGCCGACTTTCTGATTGGCAGAGACGAGGCGTGTCCCCGGCTGGTGCAGGCCGCAGGGATCGAGTCGCCGGGTCTGACCGCGTGTCTGGCCATCGGCGAGCACGTGGCGCAACTAGTGGAGGAAATCCTCTAATTCGGCCCCATGGAGCCATCGACAACGGGCGGCGCGTGGTTTATCCTCTGCTTTCTCCATACAGAGCCCAGGTCGCAATGACACCCCAGCGCCACTCGCTCGGCTCCCGCGACAGCTGTTTGGTCGTCTCGTATCACTACGTACGCGACGCGTCGGTCACGGCGTTTCCCGATCTGCGCAGCCTGCATCCCGCCGGGTTCGAGCAGCAGATCGCGACGCTCGAGCGCAACAGAACTATCGTCGACTACAGCGGGTTTCTGGCGGCGATTGACGGAGAGCGATCGCTCAACGGTCCCGCGGCGCTGCTCACGTTCGACGATGGCCTGATCGATCACTACACGACGGTGTTTCCGCAACTCGCGGCGCGCGGGCATCGAGGCGTCTTCTTCATTTCTCCGGCAAGCAACTGCTCCGCCCCCCGCGTGCTGAACGTCCAGAAGGTGCAGCTGCTCCTCGCCCGGTTCGGCGACCGCCTCTGGGCAGAAGTCGAAGCCGCGCTCGCGATCGCTGGCCCGGGGCCCGCGACGCAGGCGCCCCATGAAAGCCTCTATCGCTACGACAATGCCACGGTTCGCCGCGTGAAGCAGTTGCTCAACTACGACTTGCCGCTCGAGATTGCCGACGCGGTGCTGGGCAAGTTGTTCCGCTCATCAATCGGAGACGAGGCGGAGGCCGGGCGCGAGCTGTATCTCACTCCCGCGATGATTCGAGAGATGGCCCACGCGGGGATGACGTTCGGCTATCACACACGCGATCACCGGGTCCTCTCGCGGCTGCCGCTCGACGAACAGCGAGCGCAGCTCGAGGACGGCGTCCAGTGGATCCAGACTTTGACAGGCCAGACGTCGGTCCCCTTTTGCTACCCGCACGGCCACGCGCACGCCTACACACAGGACACAGTGCGCCTCGTGCGCGAATGCGGATATTCCATGGCGTTCACGGCGGTGCGCGGGACGTCGGCTCCCTCGACGGACCTGCGTTTCGAGGTGCCGCGGCTCGATACGCGCGACGTTCCGTCCGCCGAGTCCGACACCGTCGCCATAAGCGTCGCGCGGGCCGGCGGGGCGGCGTGGAACGCCGGCGACCGGTAGCACACCGTGGCGCGCGCCATCGTTCTCACCAGCAGGTCGCTTCGCCATCTGTTTCTTGTGCACGCGGTCGCGTCGCGCCTGGATGTCGTTGGCGTCTGGCAGGAAGCCAAGCGGTTCGCGCCGCTGGAGCTGCCCGGGTCGCCCGAGGACCGCGCCGCTATTGCCAGTCATTTTCTCGGGCGTGATGCCTCCGAGCGCGAATACTTCGGCGCGCACGAATCGTGGCAGCTGTCCCCGGCGGTTACGCGTCGCGAGGTCGGACCAGGCGGATGCAACGAGCCGTCGGAGGTGGCCGCGATGCGCGCGCTTGCGCCCGATGTGGTGCTCGTGTTCGGAACAGAGATTTTGCGCGACGAAGTGATCACGTCGTTTCGCCGAAACCTGATCAACCTGCATCTTGGCCTGTCGCCGTACTATCGCGGATCGGGTACGAACTTCTGGCCGCTCGTCAACCGCGAACCGGAGTACGTCGGCGCGACGATTCACTACCTCGACGCCGGAATCGACAGCGGTCCGATCATCGCGCACGTGCGTCCTGAGATGCGTGCCACCGACGGCCCTCACGACGTGGGCAATCGCACGATCATCTCGGCGGCCGCAGTGCTGGCACAGGTTGCCTCGGCGCACGTCCAGCAGCCGGTCGCCGCAACACCGCAGGGCCGCGATGGACGCCTCTACCTGCGTCGTCACTTCACCGCCGATGCCGTGCGGCAGTGTTACCGCAATTTCAGCGACGGGATGATCCCGGACTACCTGGCGAATCGCGCGCAGCGCGACGCCGCGCTGGCGCTCGCATGAAGATCCTGTTCTGCCTCCTGCACTTCGGCTATGAGCGCAACTTCGAGCCGGTCATCCGCGAGCTCGCGGCGCGCGGGCACGATGTCCACATCGCGGCCGAACGCAGCGATCGGGATCCGGCCAAGGCGGTCGTCGAAGCGATCGCGAGTCAGCACACGAACGTCACGGTCGGAACACTGCCAGCGCGGGAAAAGGATCAGTATCGCGACGTGGTGCAGCGGATCCGCACGGGATTCGATTACCTGCGTTACCTCGAACCGACCTACCGCGGGATGCCCGGACTGCGAATGCGATCGGAGGATCGCGTGCCTGTCGGCCTCCTGCGGCTCTTGGATCTCCCGGGCATGAAGACGGCGGCAGGACGCGCGCTGATCCGGCTGGCGCTGCGGCAGCTCGAACGCGCATCGCCGCCGAGCGAGGCCATCACCGAGTACCTGCGCGAGACACGGCCCGATGCGCTGCTGATTACACCGCTCATCGGGATCGTGACGTCGAGCCAGCTGGATTATGTTGCCGCTGCCAGGCGGCTCGGCATTCCAACGGGCTTCTGCGTCTGGAGCTGGGACAACCTCTCCAGCAAGGCGTTGCTCCGGGATCTGCCGGATCGCATTTTCGTCTGGAACGAAACGCAGAAGAACGAAGCGGTGGCACTGCACCACGTCCCCTCCCGACGGGTCGTCGTCTCGGGCGCGCAATGCTTCGATCGATGGTTCGACCGGAAGCCTTCGCGATCCCGCGAGGAGTTTTGCAGGGCCGTGGGCCTGCCTGCCGACCGTCCCTACGTGCTGTATGTGTGCTCGACGATGGTGTGGAAGAGCCCGCCGGAGGCGCAATTCGTGGTCCGGTGGATCCGGCACCTGCGCGCAGGCACGGACCCGGTTCTGCGCGACGCCGCAATCCTCGTGCGGCCACACCCCGGGCGCCTGCAGGAATGGAACGACGTCGACCTTTCAAGCTTCGAGAACGTGGCGCTCTCCGGACGCGTCGGGGCGGCCGGTGCCGGCGCCGCGTACCCCATCGATGACGATTCGAGAGCCGAGTACTTCGACGCGCTCTATTACAGCTCCGCCGTCGTCGGCATCAACACGTCAGCATTCATCGAAGCGGGAATTATCGGCCGTCCGGTCTACGCGATCCTGGCCGACGAATTCTCGGGAACGCAGGCGGGAACGATTCACTTCCGCTACCTGACGGAAGTGGGCGGTGGTGTTGCCGAGGCGGGACGAGAGTTCGACGAGCACGCGGCGCAGTTGGCCGGTGCGTTGAGGGGGCTGTCCCACCACGAGGAGCGGCAGCGCCGGTTCCTCCACGCGTTCGTGCGCCCGCGGGGACTGGATCAGCCGGCGACGCCGGTATTCGCGGATGCGGTCGAAGATCTGGCCCGGGCGGGTCGCACCGCGGCTGGGGCAGGGGCGGGGCTAAAGACGGGGTACGCTCGTCCGGTCATCGCCGGCGCTGCGCTCGACCGCCTGGTTCAATTCACCCAGTACGGACGCGGCAAGCGCCTGATCATGACGAAGGACGAATTCGTCGCGGCGGCCGTCAACGAAACTCCGCGAACGCCGGTCATCGAGAAGCTGCGAGAGCGCACGCGGAAGCGGTTCAAGAAGGTTCAGAAGCAGGCGCGATGGGCGCGCAAGCGGACGATCAACATGCGCGATCGGGTGCTGGCCGCGGCGATGAAGATCACCGGAATCCATTCGTAACCACCTGGAGCCAGCACCGCGTATTCAGAAGGGCGCGCGCGAGCGCGCGCTTCGGGTTCAGCGGCGCCGGCGCCACGTGCGTCGCGTAGTACAGATACGCACTCCTGTGGAACGCGCGGATCGCGAACGTCCGCGCGGTGCGGCTCGACTGGCCGACGCGATGGATGGCGGTCGCGGACGGCACGTACCGCACGTGATGGCCGTGTGACCTCAACCGCCGGCATAAATCCGCATCCTCCCAATACAGGAAAAACCGCTCGTCGAAGCCGCCCACCTGTTCGAGCGCCGTCCGGCGCGCGAGCATGCACGCGCCAGACAGCCAGTCCACCACCACGCTCTGTTCCCCGCTGCGGATGGCTTCCTCTGCGACGACGTTGCGCTTCGCGACCGGGAGGAACGGCACGAGCCTGCCCAGCAGCGCTGTGCGCCCGAAGAGGCCTGTCAACATGTCGGGATCGCCACGCGCGCTTCCCTGCACCGATCCGTCCGGGTTGAGAATCCGCGGTCCGACGATCGCGCAGTCCGGACGCGCGTCGAGGACGCTGCGCAGGGTAGCGACCGCCCCCGCGACGAGCCTGCAGTCCGGATTCATGATGAGCACGAGCGGCGCCGTCGATGCGGCAACCCCCTGGTTGACGCCGCGCGAGAAGCCGACATTCGCCGTGTTCTGCACGAGCTGCACCATCGGCGCAAAGTCGGCCACCGATGCCCCGCTCCCGTCACTCGAGGCGTTGTCGACGACCAACGCTTCCCACGAACGGCCGACCATCTCATCGGCTATCGATCGAAGGGCCCGCGCGAGCTCGCCACCGGCGTTGTAGTTCACGAGGATCGCGGCGATCTCGGGGGGGTTCATGGCGCCCCCGCCGCGAGTCGCCCATCGAAGCGCTTCTCGCGCAACTTCGTGGAGAGCCAGCGCGTATCGAGCAGTGGAGCGATAGCGGCAGCGCCGACGCGGCGGCCGCGCTGAATCGCGGCACGCTTTCCGAGCATCCGCGGCAGCCCGGCAAACGCCGCGGCCTTGGCGCGGATGTACGGACGCAGCATGCCGATACGCGCGAAATACACCGCCGCCGCGATGTCATAGACCACGTGGCCGGGTAACGTCCGAACCAGGAGACTGGCCGGCGTGTCCTTCACGTACACCCATTCCAGGTTGCGCTGTCCGTGGAACACGGAGAACGGGCTCACGGTGCCGAGCGTCGCACTGCCGATGTGGCGAACGACCGCGTTGGCGACATAGCGGCAGCGGTATCCGCGAAGCCTCGCGCGATATGAGAGGTCGACGTCCTCGTGCGACGCAAAGAAGTCTTCGTCGAAGCCGCCAAGCTCGTCGAACACCGCTTTTGGCATCAGGCAGGCCGCGCCGCAGACGCCGAAGACCTCTTCGGTCACGGTCGCGGCCGACGCGGACGCACCATGGTGCCGCTTGAACGCGCCACCCCACCGCAGAAGGCCGTCACCCGCGCTGTCGATCACCTCCGGATCGTGCATGTAGACGATGCGGGACGTCGTGAGCACGTAGCCGGTGCCCTCGTCGACGCCGCTGAGCAACGCGCGCAGCCAGCCGGGATCCGCCGAGGTGTCGTTGTTCAGCAGCGCGACATAGCGTCCGCGAGCATGGCGGACGCCCGCATTGTTCCCCCCGGCGAAGCCCAGGTTCTCCGAAAGCTGCACGAGCCTGACCCAGGGAAATCGCTCGCGCACGAACTCCGCCGTGCCATCGGAAGAACCGTTGTCGACGAGGATCGTTTCGCTCGCCACGCCGGTCTGAGCCGCGACGCCCGCGAGGCACGTCTCGAGGTGCTGCCGTCCGTTCCACGACACGATCACAATCGAGACGTCAGGCTGCACGGACCGCATCTCGATAGACGTCGAGCGTCAGCCGCGCCGTGCGCTGCCACGTGAAGATGGCCGCGCGCGCGAGCCCCCGCCCGCGGAGGTCGTCACGCAGCGACTCGTCGTTGACCACGCGGACAATCGCGTCTCGCCATGCGGATACATCATGAGGATCGAGCAGCATGCCGGCGCCGCCAAGCACCTCCGGGATCGACGCTTCGTGCGAGGCAAGCACCGGCGTACCGCTGGCCATCGCCTCGATCAGCGGCAACCCGAATCCTTCGTACAAGGACGGGTACACGAGAGCCGTGGCGCCGCGGTAGAGCGCGCGGAGCCGATCCTCGTCGACGACGCCAAGTACGACCACCGCGTCGGGCGCCCCCGCCTCCGCGGCCATCGCGCACAAGCCGTCGCTGACGCCCCGGTCGACGCCAGCCACCACGAGCGACAGCGCGGCAACTGCGCCGAAATGACGGCGCGCGGCCAGCATCGCCTCGACGAGCATCGGCAGGTTGCGCCGCTCGTGCAGATCGCCGACGTGCAGGAGAAACGGCGTCGTCACATGTGCCGGCAGGTCCGGCGCCAGGTTGGGGTCTCCCGCCCCGAACGTCGTGTGCACCCCGAGCGGGGTGACCGTGATCCGCGATCGCTCGACGCCATACGCGGACGCAATCTCCGACGCGGAGAACGCCGACACGGTCAACACGCGCGCCGCGGCGGTTGCGCTGCGACGGTAAAAGTACCGCCGCAGCCAGTCGCGCCGGTACGGATACCACTCCGGATGAATTTCGTAGCTGACGTCGTGGATCGTGAGCACGACGGGAACGCCGGCCCAGAAAGGAGCGGTGTAGGCGGGGGCGTGAATGAGATCGACGCGTGCGCGCGACGCGGTGCGCGGCAGCCCGATCAGCGTCCAGCCGGCGTTGCTGCGGGGATGGGCCGACTCGGGCATGCGCTCAACGCCGGCGGGAATGCATTCCTGCCTGCCCCCGAGCGCGATGATCTCGATCGGCTCTCCGAGCGACAGGAGCGCGCGAACCAGCTCGATCGAATAACGGCGAATGCCGGCGGCGGGAGAGCTGAAGCCGTGACCGTCGAATCCGATGCGGAGCGTGGGAGTGGAACGCAAAATGCAAAATTCAAAATGCAAAATGCAAACAACGCCGGTACGCAAGAACGGGGTGAACGCTGCCACGCCTTTCACCCCGCTGGCGCAAACTATTCAGTGTTTGCTTTTTGAATTTTGCACTTTGCATTACTGGATGCTCATGTGCAGCCGCCGCACGGGACGCTCGAGATCTGTGCACACCTCGCGTATCCGGTGTTCGATCTGACCGTTGATCAGCGGGCTGCTGAGGATGACTTCGTCCACCGAGTAGCGGCGCATGGTCGCGTCCAGCTGATCCAGGCCGCCGCGGACGGGCACACCCAGAATCCAGCGGTGCGCTTTCGTCGGGTCGTCGTCGATGAACGCAACGGGGTTCATGTCCCATTGGGGGTTGGCCCGCATCTCGCGCACAATCATCTGGCCGTACGCCCCGGCGCCATACACGAGCACGCGGCGGCTCCGCTTGCTGCGCGACGCGGCGATAAGGCTCATGCTCCGAAAGGACGCCCGCGTGCCGATGATGGCCACCGTGAGCAGCAATGCATCGAGCATGAACACCACGCGTGAGAACCCCTCGAGCCGGTAGAAATATGCTGCCGCCAGCACCGATAAGAGGGATCCCATCAGCACACCGCGAAAGACGACGCTGACGTCACGAAGACCGAACGTTTCCCACGACCGCTGATACAGCCCGGAGCCGTACAACGAGGCCAGCTTGCATCCGAGCACCACCGGAAGCGACGCCGTGAAGTATGGCAGGAAGTGATCGAGACTCTCGCCTTCGAACCGCAGGCGGTACGCAAAGTAGTAGCACGCCGCGATCAGCACCAGATCGAGCATCACCTCGCCGGCGTGCCAGCGGAACGTCAGGTCTTTGAGCAGCGGCGCGAACGACGAGCTCTCGAGCGCGGCGAAATCCTGGGCGTTGTACGCGGGCACACGCGCGAGATAGATGCCGACGAGTGTGACCACAACAGCCAGAAGCGCCGCCAGCGGGAACATCTGCTCGATGCCGCCGTTGACCAGCGCCCACGCGACGCATCCACCGATGATGGCGAGGAGATACAGGATCCGCACGGCGCTCCGCTCGGAGAAGCCAAGCGACACGAGGCGGTGCGACACGTGGTCCGTGCCGCCTCGCGTGGCGCTTCGACCCGCGAACCGCCGAAGGACGAGCACGAAACCGGTGTCGAACAGCGGGACCACGAGAATCAGCACCACCAGCACTGACGTCCACGGAAACACCGTGCGCTCCTGCAGCACCGGCATCAGCGATGCGCCGGCAAGCACGGCCCCGATGAAGAGGCTCCCGCAGTCGCCCATGAAAAGCCGCGCGGGCGGGCGGTTCCAGTACAGAAACCCAAGCAGCGCCCCGCACAGGGCGACGAGCAGCAGCGCGATCGGCGAGCCGAGCCACGGGGCCAGCAGCCAGGCCATGAATCCCGCCGCGATCAATGCCACGCCGGCGGCGAGACCATCCATGTTGTCGAGCAGGTTGAAGGCGTGGCACACGCCGGCAAACCAGATCGTCGCGACCAGCGTGTGCGTCCACGGCAGCGCCGTGCCAGGACTTCTGGTCAGCGAAAACACGAGGAAGGCGCCGATGATGAGCGACGCGACGAGCTTGGCGAGCGGCGACAGCTGGAACCGATCGTCGAGGACGCCGACGACGAACATCGCGATCGCGGCGAGCGGAATCGGAAGCCACCCGGCGGGCGGAATCATCGCATGCGACTCGCCGACGATGACTCCGAACCCCAGCACCGCGGCAACCGCGATCGCGACACCCCCCATCGTCGGCGTCGGCTCGCTGTGCCAGCGATCGGCGCGAGGCGGCACGACCGCGCCAATCGCCGGCGCCGTCCGGCGGACGAGCGCGCACAGCGCCACGCACGCCAGCATCGAGATCAGAAATGCGAGGGAAGAGTAAATCACTGAACCGCGGACGGTTCTGGCGCCGTGATGATGGCCGGGGGCCTGCTGCCCTTGTCGCGCAGCACGAACGGCCCGTGTGCAAGGATGCCGGCGCAGATCGTATCCAGGCCCTGTGACGCGCCAGGCAGCAGCTGCTGCAGCCGCTCGAGCTTCAGCCGGTAGATCGGATAGGCCGCTTTGGGCTCGATGAACGGCAGCGGGATCATGCGATTGAAGAAAAAGTGATACGCATAGCGCCGCGCCCGCGAGAGCTGCGGCGGTGAAAGGCGTTCCGCGAACGGCAGCTGCGAGAGCAGCCGGAAATATTCATCCGGCGTGGTCGCATCCAGCGTGATCCCCTTGTTGCGGATCCACGCTTCGCCGGCGACGATCACTGGCAGCCCGACGCTCGTCAACTCTACGCCCATCTTGGTGCCGTAGATGATGGCAGAGTTACAAAGCGACATCAGCGCATACGTGCCCAGACCGCTCTCGGGGGGGACGACGATGATGTTGGACGCGAGGCGCGGGAGGTGCTTGCGGAGCTCGGCGAGGATCGGCTGGCGCGACGGCGGAAAGCCGCTGATTTCCGCGGGGTGGACCCGGATCAGCAGCTGCAAATCAGGCCGCGTGGCGAAGTACTCGCACGTCTGCACGAGCCACTCGAGCATGTTGGGGAACGCGTTGGCCGGATAGTGAAGCTGCGCGTCCCACGCAACGTTGGTGAGCAGGCCGATCGCGGGCTTCGACGGGTCGAGGCCGATCGTCCTGGCGATCTCCTGCGGGTCCTGCTTCGTAGGGCGATGGAAGACAATCCAGTCGAACATCCCTTCGCGGCGGCTCGCGAGGTACTGCATCAGCTCGCGTTCCTGAGACGCCGAGAGGGCGAGCTGTTCCCAGTGTTCGCGCGGCTCGCTCAGGAGCGTGTGATGGTAGGTGTCGCCGTGGCTGAAGATGAACCGCCGCTTGCGGTAGGCAACGTTCCAGTTGGACACGCGCACGCCCTCGTGGCGCGCGACCTCGCCGACAATTCCCCACGGCACGTAGATGCCGTGCGTGAAGACCGCCGACGAGAACTGCACCTCGCGCATCAGGCGACGCGTGGCAGACGCCGTCAGCACCGCCGATTCCAGGTAGCGGCGCAGAATCGGTTCGGCGTGCGGCTCATGATTCAATGAACCGGTCGCAAAAAACCGCAGTGCACCGGCGTGCGCATGCTCGCCGATCGCCAGGCCGTCCAGGACGAAGTCTTCGATCTGATCCAGCGGCAATGACGATGCGATGCGGCCTGCTTCGGCACGATCGGCGGGCGTCAACCAGTCGCCCATGAGGTGCACCTTCAGCCCGAGCTGCTGATAGACGCGCTCGGCGGGCCACCGGCAGTCGCGGCATAGATCGCGCGAGGGGCCGTGATCAACGAAATGGCGAAGATTCGGATAGAGCGACGCCTCGCATTCGGCGCAGGCAGTCATGGTGCCGTCGCACAGCAGCGCGTGCACTTCCGCGCCACGGAACGTCAACGCGGCCGCAAGCGCGCTCTCGAGCGTCACGGCATGCGCATATGACCCAATCGCGGTCGCCATCAGCACCCGCGGCCCGCCCTGTGCCGCGTTGCGGGCCGAGTCCCACAAACCCCGATCCGCAGCCAATGCCGGCCGCCAGTCCGGGTAGGCGTTCCGCCGGGCGTAATACCACCGTCGCGCGAGGCGGCTCGTCCGCCAGAGCGTCGGGAAGTGCCGGATGAAGTGCCTCATGCGCGAACGGGATCGGCGGGCGTCGACGGAACATGGGGGCCGGCTGCAGCGGGCTCTTCGATGAGCCGCAGGAACGCAGACGGCGGCGGCAGTTCGGCGAATACGCGCCAGGGGTGATAGGCCGACAGCTCTTCGACGCTAAAGCCTCCCGTGGCAACCGCGATCGTGCGGGCGTTGATCGGCGCCGCGCACTCGATGTCGTGCGGCGTATCGCCAATCACGAAGATGCGATCGGCGGTCACCGGACCGCTGCGGCGCGCCAGTTCCAGGGCGCGCTTCGCAATCGTCGACCGGTTTCCCTGATCCTCGGCGAACCCGCCGTCGGGAAAGTATTTCAACAGGTCGTAGTGTGTCAGCTTTGCCCGCGCGCCCGCGCGCGTGTTGCCGGTCAACAAGTACGAACGGACGTCCGTCCTCGCGCGCAGCGCCTCGAGAATCTCGCGCACATTGGGCAGCACGCGCCCATGCTTCAAGGGAAGCGTCGAGGGCAGCAGCTCCTCATAGCGTGTCACCATCCGCTTGAGCACGTCGCCGGTCGTGGGGACGCCCAGCAACTCGAACGTTCGGGCCGCGATCTGGTAGTCCGTCAGCCCGGGCACACGAATCGACGACAGCTGGAATTCCTTCCCCGTTGTCTCGCGAACGGCCCCTTCCCAGGCGGGCACACCGGCCTTGCCGGTCGTAAGCAGTGTCCCGTCGATATCCCAAAACAGAATAGTCATTGAAACGTGTGCTGCCGCATGGCGGCGCTGAACTGCCGGACGAGCCCGGCGATGTCGAGCCCGTGATACGCGAGCACTTCGTCGTTGGTGCCGCACTCGGGCAGCTCGGTGACGCCGATGCGCGAGACGCGCGCCGCCGGATCGAGGCCGAGCTCCGCGATCGCCGCGCCAAGCATCTCCCCCTGCCCACCATGGAGGTAGTGGTTATCGAGCGTGATGATCGTGCGGCACGCGCCGATCGTTTCCTTCAGCCACGCGGCCTCCACTCGATTGAGCCACGGCAGGTTGACGATGCGCAGCCGAGAGCCGGTCGTCTGCTCAATCTCTTCGGCCGCATGCCACGCGTTGGACAACATCCACGGGCCGTACCCGAAGACCACGGCGTCGTTTCCCGGGCGGACGATCCATCCCGTGCCGGGCTCGACGCGGACGCCCGACGGGTACGCGAACGGCAGCGGCCATTTCACCGACACGAGTCGCAGGTAGGCGCTCTCCGTCGCGTCGTTCACAAGGTACTCGAACAGCGCCTGCACCTCGGCTTCCGCCGCGGGTTCAGCCATCAGCAGGTTGGGCACAGCGCTCAGCGCGCTGATGTCGCGGACCGACTGATGCGAGTGGCCAGGGCCGCCAGGCAGGACACCTGCAAGCGACCCGACGTAGATCGCCTTCGACCCCTCGCTGCACTGGTTGTAGATCTGCTCGTTCGGCCGCGTAGAGAGGAAGCACGCGAACGAATGCGCGACTGGAAGCACACCGCGGCGCGCCATGCCGCACGCCACCGACGCCATGTCCTGTTCCGCAATGCCGCATTCGATGAAGCGCTGCGGATATTTCGCAGCGAACTCGAGCAGACCGCAATCCTTGATCAGGTCCGCGTCGAGCACGACCAGCCGGGGATGGCGATCGGCCTGCTGCACGAGCGCCTTCCCGTACGCCGCCACGAGGTTCTGCGTGTCACGCGGCTCGCGGCGCGGACTGCGCGTCCGCGTTTCTGTCTTCAGCGAGCCGAGCCCGAGAGCGGCACACGCGCGTTCGGCGGTCGCCAGCAATTGCCGGAGGCCATCGAGGTATTGCTGTTCGGGCGGCGCGCCTGAGTGGAACAGGTACAGATCGCTCGCCTTCAGCGCGGCAGGACCTTCCATGAACGAGACACCACGACCTTTGACGGTGTCCGCGATGATGACTTTCGGGCGGTCCGGCACGGCGTCTAGCGCGCGGAACGTGCGCTCGAGCGCGCGCACGTCGTGGCCGTCGCAGCGGCTCACGTGCCAGCCGAAGGCGCTCAGCTTGGCCTCGATGTCGCCAAGGTCACTGACCTTCTTGACCCACGTGTCCGACTGGATCTTGTTGTGATCGATAATGGCGACGATCTCACCGAGGCCCACGTTCGCCGCAGAGCCGAGCGACTCCCAGAACTGCCCTTCCTGCAGCTCGCCATCTCCCGTCAACACGAAGATGCGGCGCGGTCTGCCCGCCAGCCGGTTCGCCAGCGCCATCCCCTTCGCCTTCGAGACGCCCATGCCGAGCGACCCGGTGTTCGCCTGGATGTACGGCGTCTCGACGTGCGGGTGTCCGGGGAGGCCGCCAAGGCGCCGAAGTTGATGGAGCTTGTCGGCAGGAAGCAGGCCGAGGCCGATCAGGACCGAGTAGAGGGCCGGCGCGTCGTGACCCTTCGATGAAAAGAAGACATCGCAGTCATCGGGACCCTTTCCGAGGTCGCGCAATTCGTTCAGGAACAGCCAGCTCATGATCTCGATCGAGCTGAAGCTGGTCCCGATGTGGCCCGACCACGCGCCTGCGATCATGTACAGCGTATTGATCCGGGCAAGTGCCGCAAACGCGTCTGCGCGCGCGGCAGCATCCGCCTTCGCGCCCACGACCCGTGTGAACTCGGAGACGGGCACATAGAGAAGGTCTAGGCTTTCGCCTTGGTCTGTCTGTAAATCACCCATTCGTCAATTCAATTCCCAAGACCCAATTCCCAACGCCCAAGGACCCCTGAAGCGAGGCTTCAGGGGAGTTGGGCGTTGGAGGTTGGAAGTTGTCACGCTCGCACCGCGCCGTAAGGCTCACGCGCGACGCGCGGCAACGTGACCGTCCCATCCGCGAGCAGGCGCTCGGCAATCATCCAGTCGTGCGGATCGTTGATGTCGAACCCCTCGTAGCCTTGCGTGATGAACGGCACCAGTACGTCGCCGGCGATCGTCCGCTTCTCCGAGACGACGCGCGTCCAGGCGATCTCCAGTGACGCATTCTGCACGTAAATCGGTGGGAGCGCCTGGTACGGCATGCTGTGCCACGGCGGCGCGGCCGGATCCGACGGCTGCAGCAATGGAGCCATCCGGTCACCCTGCACGACCCACATCTTGGCGGGATGTTGTCCGCATTTCTCGACGGCGCGAATCGAATCCACGCCGTCCTGCGCCGTGAAGCGCTCCCAGGCCCGGCGGATCGTGTCTGCGGTGCGAAACGGACTCGTCGGTCGGAGCAGCGAGAAACAGTCCCAGCTGCGACCCTGGCGCTTCAGCTCTCCGAGCGTGTACTCGACCCATTCGATGTCCGGCGACCTGTCGCCTGCAAACGCCTCCGGCCTCAGAAACGGCACCTCGGCGCCATAATGCCGCGCGATCGCCGCGGTTTCCTCGGCGTCGGTCGACACGATCACCGAATCGAACACGCCGCTCTCGAGCGCCGGCGCGATCGCATACGCCAGCAACGGATGGCCCTGCAGCAGACGGACGTTCTTGCCTGGAACACGCTTCGAGCCTTGACGTGCGGGGATAAGGGCGACCGCGCTCGGAGTTCGTGGTGTTCGCACTTCTGTCTTCTGCGTTCTCAGTTCGTGTTCGGCTTCGGTTCGCGGTTCGCCGTTCGGAATTCAGTGTCCGGGGCGAACACGGAACGACGAACCTCGAACGCCGAACCGAACATGAACACGAACTGAGCAGTGAGAACCATGACGAGTGCCGACGCTATACGGCTTGCGGATTGTGATTGATATACACGGTCTTGAGATCCGAGTACACGTCGAGCGCCTGCGTCCCCGCCTCACGCCAGCCGTTGCCCGATTGACGAAGGCCGCCAAACGGCAGGTGCGGCTCGCTGCCGTAGGTGCCGCCATTCACGACGGCCACGCCCGACTGGATCCGGCCGATGAACGTCATGGCGCGGTTGATGTTCTGCGTGTGAATCGATGCCGTCAGGCCGAAGGGCGAGTCATTGGCCAGCGCAATCGCCTCCTCGAAATCCTTGACCCGGTAGAGACAGGTGATCGGACCGAACAGCTCGCTGCGCGTGATTTCATCGTTCGGCCCGACATGCTCCACAATTGTCGGCGCGACGAAGTACCCGTCCCCATAGTTCGAGCCCGTCAACCGCTCGCCGCCGGTGAGCACTGCCGCCCCCGACTGCTTGGCGCGCTCCACTGCGGCGAGCATGCCGGTCATCTGCTCCTGGTTGATGACCGGTCCGTAGTCATCGGTGTCGCCCGTCCCCACCTTGAGCTTCGTGGTCGCATCGACGAGCATCGACTTGAACCGGTCGTACACGGCATCGAACACGATGACGCGGCTTCCGGCCGCGCACCGCTGGCCGGCGTTGCTGAACGCTGACCCCACGGTCCATGTCACGGCATTCTGCAAATCCGCATCATCACAAACAATCAACGGATTCTTGCCGCCGAGCTCGAGGCAGACCTTGGCAAGGCGACGGCCCGCCGTCTCGGCGATCCAGCGGCCGACCTCGCACGAGCCGGTGAAACTGATGACCGCCACGTCCGGATGCTGGACGAGCGGCGCGCCAGCCTCGTCACCGAGGCCGTGAAGAGTCGTGTAGACGCCATCGGGCACGCCGGCCTCACGCGCGAGGATCCCGAACGCCCACGCGGAGAGTGGCGTATCCTCGGCCGCCTTCAGAATCGCCGCATTGCCGCACAGCAGCGCCGGGAACGCTTTCCAGGCAACGTTGGCGATCGGCGTGTTCGCCGCAATGATGAGACCGGCAACGCCAAGCGGCTGGCGAACGACCATTGCCGACTTGTGCGGCACGGCGCTGGTTGTCGTCTGGCCGTAGAAGCGACGCCCTTCGCCGGCGACAAAGAAGCCCATCTCGATCGCGGCGTCGGTTTCACCGAGCGCGTCCTTCCTGGACTTGCCGGTTTCCCTCGCGACGAGCGCCGCGATCGCGTCGCGGTGCTCGCGCATCAGCAGCGCAATCTGCCGCAGGATATCTCCGCGCCTGACCACCGTGAGCGCGGCCCACGCCGGCTGCGCCGCCTTCGCCTTCGTGACCGCGAGCTCCACGTCCGCGGCCGTGGATCGCGCAACCTCGCACAGCGCTCTGCCGGTCGCCGGATCCATCTTGCGGAACGTGCGTCCGTCCACGGACGGCATCTCGTCGCGACCGATCTGATTCGAGATTGTGGCTGGAATCGACGACAGGTCGATCGAGCTACTCCTTGACGCTGAAGTCGTGATCATCGTCAAACCCCACAACCCAAATCCCGAAACCCAAATCCCAAGCAAACCCGACAGACACTCGGATTCGGGGTTTGGGGTTTGGGATCCGGGATTTTCCCGGTGTTCACCACGCCGTAAAGCCTCCGTCGACGCGAAGCTCGTGGCCCGTCACGTACGATGACGCAGGCGAGGCGAGGAACACCAGGGGCCCTTTCAGGTCGTCCACCTGCGCCATCCGCCCGAGAGGTACGCGCGCGCCGTACTTCGACGTGAACTGGTCGTCCTGACCGCCCAGCACGCCGCCGGGAGACAGCGTATTCACCCGAACCCCCTGCCCGCCCCATAGCGTCGAAAAGTACTTCGTCATATTGACCACCGCCGCCTTCGATGCGCCGTAGGCCGGCGACTTGAGAAACGGCACGTCCCCGGGCAGGTGATCGTAGAACCGCTGATCGGGCGACACCGATGCGTACAGCGAGCCGATGTTGATGATCGAGCCGTGTCCGCGCGCCGCCATCTGTCCGCCAAACACCTGCGTCATCTGGAAGGTGCCGAGGAGGTTGACCTCAATCATCTTCCGGAACTGTTCGATCGGAAGATCGTCGATGGTCGATCGATTGCCGCCCGCGTCGGGCGGCTGATCGACGCCGGCGTTGTTGACGAGCACGCTGGCGGCGCCCATGCGGCGTGCCACCGCCGCCGCCGCGCTTTCAATCGACTCGCGCCTGGTGACGTCGCAATCGAACCGCTCGAGCGTGAGAGGCGACCCCTCCGCGAGCGCGCGGAACGCAGCCGAAACCGGGGCGCCCGGCAGTTCAAGCGCCGCGACGCGCGCACCGGCATCCAGCAGCGCCTCGACCCATATCGGTCCGAGGCGGCCGCACGCGCCGGTGACGACTGCGATCTGTTGATCGAGGCTGAAGCGTCCGCTCACGAGCGGGCGAGCTCGGCGTCGGGCTTGCCCAAAACCGCGAAGGTCAGGAAATCGTCCTGCACCAGCGGCTTGAGCGTCACGCGGCCGATCACCTTGTTCAACTCGTATGGTGGAATGCCGCCGGCAGGCGACTTCATCACGATGTCGTTCGCACCGATCACGTGGCCGGCCGGAAGATCGCGACCAACGACGAGGCTCTTGCCCATCTTGATGATTGGCGCTTTCTCGCTCTCGTAAATCTTCTTCATGCCATTGCCAAGCGCCTTGTACGTGCGATCGAGGTCGCGCACCATCTTGCGCAAGCCGACCGGCTCGAGGGAGAACGCGTGGTCGGTCCCCTTCATCGCACGATTCAGCGTGAAGTGTTTCTCCACAATGCGCGCGCCGAGCATGTAGGCGGCCAACGGCATCGCAATGCCGTTGTCGTGGCTGGAGAAGCCGATTGCCGCGCCCGGGAACCGATCGCGGTACGTGTCGATGACGCGCAAGTCGAGCTCCTCGAACGCCGCCGGATACCCGGCGGTGCACTGCAGGATGGCCAGCTGCGGATTGATTGGCATGATCGTGTCGTAGGCGCGCTGCACGTCCTCGATCACGGCGCCGCCGGTGGAGATGACAATCGGCTTGCCAAACTCCGCGACATGCTTCAGCAGCGGCGTGCTCTTGAGATCGCCGGACGCGATCTTGTAGGCGGGGACGTCCAGCTGCCGCAGGAAATCGGCGCTGGCGAGATCGAACGCGGTCGAGAAGAAATCGATATCGAGCTCGCGCGCGTACGCCTGCAGCGCGCGGTACTCCTTGAGGCCGAACTCGAGGAACTCGCGGTGCTCGCCGTAGGTCGATCCGAAGCTGTTCTCGTTGTCGTATGGCTTGTTGTACGCCGCCTGCGTGTAGAGGCCGCGGTTATCGCGCTTCTGCAGCTTGACCGCGTTGGCGCCGGCCAGTTTCGCCTCGCGGAACAGCTCGCGGGCCTTCTCGAGGCTCCCCTGGTGGTTGTGGCCGATTTCGGCAATCACATAGCACTTGGTGTGGTCGCCGATCTCATGGGTGCCGATTGTGATAGTCCCTGCCAATTGGGTGTCTCCCCACGGCGCCCCGTCAAGGGGCGCCCTGCACGTGTAGGGCGGGGCTTGACGCCCGCCGCCTATATCTGAACGACGGGACGCAGCTGCGCGACGAGCTGGTCCCACCCATAGTCCGCGTGCGCGATCTCGCGCGCCGCGCGGCCAATTGTTTCCGCCTCCGCCGCATCCGGCAGGCGATCGCACCGGTTGATGTCGATCACGTTCCTCATGTGGACGAGGCCCTCGGGCGAGTGATCGTCGAGGTTCGTAACGACGGCGCACCCGACTTCCATAGCCGCGTTGACCGTAGTGTTGTTCGCGCGCAGCCCCTTCTCGAAGAACGCCGCGACGAACGTACAGTCGACCAGATGATTGAAGACCGCCGTGTCCGACAGGTAGCCCATGAAATACACCTGCCGGTTGAAAATCGACTGCAGCTCCTCGAACCGGACCACGAACGAGTCGTCGAAGCTCGTGTTCTCGTGGAGCGCCGTCGAGACGTAGACCGAGTAGGTCTTGCCTGTTGCGTCCAGCAGATCCCGGAGCCGCCGATACAGGGGCACGCGAATCTTGTGCGCCATGCCGAAGGTGAACACCGACAGCTCGGTCTTATCGAAGCGCTCTGGATTGAGCAGCGTGCCCGGGCAGAACAGCTCGACGATATCGGGACGCGCCGGCTTCAGCTGTTCGGACAGCTCGCGATTTCCGCAGCAGACCCTGGCCGCCGCCGCCAGCATCCGCTTCTCGAGCGCGCTGTTGTCGAATGCGTGCAGGAAGAGCTCGTACTCGCCGGCGTGGCGATCAATCCACGTATCGAGCGCAAGCGCATGTTCCGCCGAGAACTCGGACATCTTCAGCGACAACAGTGGCCGCTTGTAACCGTTCAGGTCCACCGTGCCGATCCCGACGACGGGCACGTCGAGACGCCGCGCGAGAATCGCGTTGAACTTCGCGATGCCGCACGTCCATGGATTCAGGTGATACCCGGCGATACAGTCGATCAAAACGGCCTCAGGGCTCAGGGTCCAAACCTTGGCAAAACCTCGGCTCCCGCGCCAGTCAGAGCGTCAAGTTGAGGGAGACCCGCTCGAGCCCAGCCGTGTGGGCAGGCGGAAGTCCTCATTCTACTGCAGCTTGGCGGGTTCTGGCTGCCCCGCGACCGCTTCGATCAGATACGCGGGGCGTCGCCGTGCCTCATCGAGCGCGCGCCACACGTACTCGCCGACGATCCCCAGCGCCAGCAGCTGCAGCCCTGCCAGTCCGATGATCACGGACAGCACGAACAGCAGACCTGCGAGCAGGGTCGGCAGAAGGATGAGCGACACGATCAGGATGACCAGCGCGATCGCGATGAGCGAGGCGCCGCCGTACGCGCAGAGCCGGATTGGGAAGTCGGAGAACGACGTGACGGAATCGATGACAAGCGTGATCTTTCGCGCCAGGGTCCATCCCGACTGTCCCGCCGCCCGCGGCTGCTTGTCGTACTCGACGGAGTCCTGGCGGAAGCCGAGCCACGTGATGAGCGCGAGCACGCTGACGTTGCGCTCCGGGAATCGCCGGAACGCCTCGATCACCGCGCGATCGATGAGGAAGAAGTCGGCGCCGCGCGCCGGCATCTCTTTCATGCCGACCACGTGCCTCATGATCCAGTAGTAGAACGCGGCGAATCCCGCGTGCGACTTCCGGCCCGGCTGTTCGCGCCGGACTGCCCACACCACCTGCGCCCCCCTGCGCCACCTGTCGAGCATCGCAGTCAGCGTCTCCGGTGGATCCTGAAGATCCGCCGCCATCATCACCGCCGCGGCCCCCTCCACGTGATGGAGGCCGCACGTAATCGCGACGTGCGAGCCCGAGTTGCGTGCGAGCCTGAACCCGCGCACACGCGCATCGCGCAACGCGAGGCCTTCGATCACCGCGAACGTGTCGTCGCGCGAGTGATCATCGACGATGATCCACTCCCAATCGCCGCCGATCGCGCCCATCGTCTCGACCAGGCGGGCGTACAGCGCCGGTAGGTTGGCCGCCTCGTTGAACGCTGGGGTGAGGATGGAGAGCATCAGAAATCGCGAATGGTGGCTTCCAGCGTCGTCATCACCCTGTCCTGATCTTCTTCGGTCAATTGGTGGTAGAGCGGCAGGACGATCGCCGTGTCTTGCGCTTCTTCGCCATTGCGCAGGCAGGCACAGCCCCCTGGACCTCCGCACTCACAGGCGGCGACCGATACGCCGCAATACCAGGTGCCCGGCGGATACGACGCTTCCCGGTGGACGTTCATGACGCCCCTTCGCGTTGAAATGCCCGCGTCGAGCATCCGCTGCATCACGGTGCGCTGATCGATCCACGCGCCGACGCGCACCGCATAACTCTGCCAGTTGCTGCGTGCCCACTGCGGCTCGCGCGGGACGATGATGCCGTCGATCGACTGCAGGCGCTGCTCGTAGCGGGCGGCAAGCTCACGTCGCCTGGCCACGATCGCTGGCAGCCGCTGCAGCTGTTCGCGGCCGATGGCCCCCTGAATGTCCGTCATCCGGTAGTTGTAGCCGACCACCGGATACCCCTCGAAGATCACCCGGTCCGACGCGTGCCGAACGGCATCCGGGACGCTCATGCCGTGCTGCCGTAGCAGCCGGAATGTGCGATCGAGCTCGGGGTCGTTCGTCGTCAGCATGCCGCCGTCGCCGGTCGAGAGCAGCTTGCGAGGATGGAACGAGAAGCACGCGACGTCGCCGCGCGGCCTGCCGATCCGCTCCCACTGGCCCTGCCAGTTGATCTCACTGCCGATCGCGCACGCGGCGTCCTCGACAAGCGGCACTCCGCGACGTTTCGCGATCGAGAGCAGCGCCGCGAGATCGCTCGGCAATCCGAGCTGGTGCACGGCCAGGATCGCCTTCGTGCGCGGAGAAATGGCCCCCTCGACCAGCGCGGGATCGATGTTGAACGTCGCCAGCTCGACGTCGACAAACACCGGCGTGGCGCCGCAGTAACGGATCGCGTTCGTGGTGGCAATGAAGGAATGGCTGACGGTGATGACCTCGTCGCCGGCTCCCACGCCCAGCGCCAGCAGCGCCAGATGGAGGGCCGTCGTGCAACTGGAGACGGCACACGCGTGATCGGCGCCGATCGCGGCGGCAAACTCGCGCTCGAAGGCCGCAACCTCCGGCCCCTGCGTAACCCAGCCCGACAGGATCGCGCGGCGCGCCGCGTCGGCCTCGTGCTCGTCCATCCACGGACGCGCCACCGGTATCATCGTGTTCACCGTCATTGGGTCGTCTCGCTCGGCATTCCAAGACATGCGCGAAGTGCGTCGTTGACGTCCTGCGACGGGTCGCGCTCGAGGTGCTCAGGCGGCGCGCCGATCAAGGGTAGGACTTCCGGATAACTCAGCGCGCGAACAAGACAGACTGACCGCTGTAGATCCGTCACCGCAGCTCCATGCTCGAGAAGCACGGGAATCATTTCCGGACGCCCCCCGAGGATGGCGGCATCGATGGCGTCGACCTGGTAGGAAATCGATCCCAACACGCCTTCACCAATCGGGTGCCGCTGGTTCGGATCCTCTCCAGCGGCAAGCAGCCGCAGTGCGCGCGCCGCCGCGCCGATCGCCACCGCTTCTGACAGGTTCGCCGGCTCGCTCGACAACGGTCGCAGGCCGACTGCCTCAACAGCGAAGAACCCGCCGACGAAAACAAACACCGCCAGCGGGGGAAGGGCAATCACAAGCATGGGAAGCGAGCGAGCGTGACGGCCCACACCACGCTCCACAGTCATTGCTCCGGATCTGACCATGCGTCCGCCAAGCGTGAGCTAATCATCGGGGGCGCCGGTCTCCGCCAGATCGCGTCGTCGTACAGCGTCTGCCAGACGTGCTTTTCCCCTGTCGTCGTCACATGGACCGTCGCCTGCTTCCGTTCCCACGCATCGTAGTAGGCCCAGTCGTCGCGATAGATGCTCGCCACCTCGCGCAGGCGGTATTCGATGCTTACGAACCGTAGGCTCCAACCGCACGCGAGCACGAGCGCAACGACATACGCCGCGGTTCGCCTCAGCGTCGAGAACGACGACATATCCTCGATTAGCAGCCTCCTGAACACGATGGCCGCCGCAGCGGCATAGAACACGCCGGCAACGCTCAAGATGACGTCCTTTTCGTAGACCGCAGCAAACACCGCGTTCGCGGGCAGCAGCGCGATGAACAGCACGACGAGCCGATCATCCTCGTCGATGTCCAGCCGGCGCCATCGATTGAATCGCGCCGCCGCGTAGCGCGCCAGCACCACCGTCGTCAGCGTGGACGTGACGACCGTCAGCACCTGCCGTGGCCAGACGTTGTGCTCCACCAGCGCCTTGACGAAGTACCACGTGCCTGAGCGCGGCTCCGCGAAGAGCACGCACGATATCGCGCTTGCGACGTTGTACAGGTAGAAGGGCCACGGATTGGCACCGAAGATCCGCTGAATTTCCGCTGGCGTGGCCGACGACAGGCCGAACCCGGTGTCCCGCTCGTTGAAGGAGGGCACATCACCTCCCAAAACGCCGAACCGGATGACGAAGTACGCCGCCAAGACACCGGTCAGTGCGACGAGGGCGCCGCGCGAGATGCCGCGGTACCCGACGACGGAGGCGGTCACGAAGATCACCCACACGAGAAGACCGCTTTCGAGCGTGAACATGGCGAACGCGAGCAACAGGATCGCTGCGACGTCTGCCTTCCAGCTGGGGCGCGCCTGCGCGAGGTTCACCGCCGCCACACAGCAGATCACGATCGTGAGGAAATGGTTGACCGGAAACGCTTCACGGAGAATGTCAGCGAACGTATGCATGCCCGCAACCATCGCGAGCGCCAGCGGTACCACGGCCGCGCCCGCACGCGTGTGGATTCGAAGCATCCGCACGAAGAGGACGAACAGGATCAGCACCTCGAGCGCGTGGAAACCGCGGAACCAGAAGTAATAGTTGCCTCCGGAGGAGTCGATGAGGATTTTTATGAGCGCGCGCCGTAAGGGCCGGAAATAGGGACCGCCCGCCAGCTCGGACCGCACGACATTCCAGAACGACTGCGACTGCGTCGCCAGAAACTCGGTGAAAGAGTCGCTCAGCTGGATCGGAATACGCAGCAATGAGATCGCAATGAGGGTCCACGCGGCCACAGCGGCGCCGTACGCGAGAACGCGTGACTGCCGCGTGGGCGCGATCGACCCCGATGACTGGCTCATGCCGTACCCGTCGGCGCTGGCTTGACGTCCCAGTTGCGGACGATCTCGCTGCGCAGCAGTTCCTCGGCGGGCGCCCCCAGCCCTCGGTACCACTCGAGCAGGTGTGCAAGACCCTCGGCGAGCGGCACGCGCCCTTCGTAACCGAACAATGCTCGCGCCTGCGACATGTCGGCGCACAGCCGCAGCACATCCCCGGGGCGCCTCTCGTCGTGAACGACTTCAGCGTCCGGACATCCGGCAATCTGCGCGACCGTGCGCGCGAGATCGTTGATGGTCACTTCGACGCCGCTTCCGAGGTTGATAGTCCTTCCAACCGCCACTGCCTGCGTGCCGGCCAGAATGATTCCGCGCGCCGAGTCCGACACGTACGTGAAGTCACGAGTCTGCGTGCCGTCGCCAAAGATCACCATCGGCTTCCCCGCCAGGCATCGCAGCAGGAACTTCGGGATGACTTCACCACTGTCCCCCTCGTGATGGCTCCGTGGACCGTAGGTGTTGAACGGACGGACGACCACCGTGGGATAGGCGTACGTCCGGTGGAAGGCGCGCGTGTACGCCTCGCCCGCGAGCTTTGAACCGCCGTACACCGTGCAGGGAAACGTCGGGTGATCCTCGTTCATCGGCGCCCACCGCGCGGTGCCATATACCTCGGAGCTCGAGATATAGACGAACTTCGGTACGCCGGCTCCGCGGCTGGCTTCGAGGAGCCGTAGTGTTGCCGCTGCGTTCACCTCGTGGTTCTCGATTGGCGAATGCACGGAGTGCCGCACGCCGAGGCAGGCAAGGTGATAGACCACGTCGGCTTCCCGCAAGAGGGCAAGGTACGCCGAGAGGTCCCGGATGTCGTATTCGAGTAAGGTGACCCGATCGGCTGGCAGGCCGGCGAGATTCTCGCGCTTGCCGTTGACCAGGTTGTCGATGACGGCCACGCGGGCTCCGCGCTCGGCAAGCTGGCGCACCAGCTCCGAGCCGATGAAGCCGGCGCCGCCGGTCACAATCGTTCTGCCCCTTGAGTTCACTCGCTGCTCGATCCGGTGAAAAATGGCATCGCGGCCTCGAGGCGAACGCTCTCACCATTCAACTCGCGAACCGAGGTCCGTACGTCAGGCCAGTGGACGAGGACCACGGCAACGAGCGACGCGGCGGCGACGTCCGCGCCATGGTCGTGGCGCAGGAGAAAGGCAATCCCGCCGGCCAGCGCGACCAGAAACAGTGGGACGCGGCGCGGCCTGCCGATGTACCACCAGATGGCCGGCAACGCGACCGCGTACGCCAGCAGCTTTGGGTAGTTGTAGAAGATAGGCGCGATCGCGATGCCCAGCAGCGCGACCGTAAGTGCGATCGGGCCGCCAAGCGTGCCGCCCATGCTGGCAAAACGGTAGAAGAACGTCAGCGCAAACGGACACAACGGGATCGCGACCGGCGCCAGCCGTCGCGCCACAGGCCGTGTCGGCACCCGCTCGGCGCCCGCTACCGCGACACCCATCCTTCGGCCGGGTCAAGGACGTCGATCTGATCCAAGAGGGCGAGATCCATCGTGGTGAAGCGGGCCGCGTCCATTGATGCGTAGGCGTGGCGTGCCGCATAGACATGCGGCGTCAGGAAATGATCGTCAGCGTACACGGCCAGCGTATCGGTGCCAAGCATAGGCGCGAGCCAGGCGAGGCTGCCGCACGTGCCGACGAACCGCGTCGCGCGACGGATCACCTCGGTCTGCACGCCAAGGTTGTTCTGCGCCGTCATCCAGCGATCGAGCGTGATCACGCCTGGAATATTCTGGAACACGTAGTCCTCATGCTCGTCGAGCGCCAGGTTCGTATTGAGCGTCACGATTGGATATCTACGGCTGATCCGCTCGACGAGGCCGCGGAGCATGTCGCGATGCGCTGGCGTGTCGCTCAGCGCGCGTCCCGTATAGAACTTCACCGCGACAAACTGATCGGGAAGTGGCGGAAGCTCCATCGATCCGATGGTCCGGATCGGCGCGTAATCCGTGTAATCGAGGACGTACTGCAGCGAGTCGTTCCCCAGCCAGAACTGGCGAAGCAGGCGGAACATCGTCGACGGATGACACACGTGCGCGTCCTCGAGATCGAGACTCGCGCGAACGCGCGACAGGATCTCCTCGTCGAACCCGGAATGCGCCAGCTGCTTCTGGTCCGCCTGCCCGCGCCGCGCCTCGTTGCGGGCCGCAAATTCCTGCGGGGTGAACAGGTCGAACTGTTCGACGTACTTCGACGCGATGCCGCCGTACCAGGCCGACACGCCACCACGTGACAGGGCGATGACGCGGTCCGGATCGACGTCGTAGTGCCGCGTGAACCATCGGACGAACGGCACCCAGTAGAGCGCCTCGTAGCCAACCTCCGACAGCCACGGGCCGATGATGAGCGGACCCGAGCCCGCGGCAGACGAGCGGAGCGTGCGGCGTGCCGAGACGTCGCGCGCGATCGCCGGCCATGTGCGGCGGCGCAGCCTATCCCAGTAGCGTGATGTGCGCACGACACCCGCGTGCGCATTGTGCGCTGCGTCGCGACCGCGTTCGCCGCCGAGCTTCACCTGTGCGCGTGCATGCTTGCCAGATTCGCGCACGTCCTTCCGGCGACGCATCGTCCAGTGACGGCCGCGGCGATAGAGCTTCGCCGCGCGGTTCCAGACGACCCGCGCGAGGTTCTGCGCTGCGACAGAAAAGCTCATAGGGAGCGGCGCGGCCTTTTCAGGTCCGCGAGGTTTGTTGCTCGTGTCCTTCGCGCCAACGCAGGAACTTCGCCGGCACGCCGACGACGATTGAAAAGGGATCGACGTCCCGCGTCACGACGGCGCCGGCACCGACAATCGCCCCCTTGCCGACGGTGATGCCGTTCAGAATCACGGCGTTCACGCCGATGTCCGCCCACGCGCAGATGTGCGTCGGCTTGATTTCGAGATCGGTCGTGATAATCGGCATGTCGGACGGCTGACCCGTATGTTGCGATCCCAGCGCCTTCGCGCCGGGGCCCCAGCCGACATAGTCCTCGATGACGAGATCGCGCGCGTCCAGGTAGGTCTGCGGACCGATCCAGACGTGCTGTCCGATGATGCAGCGTCCGTTCACGCGTCCTTGAATGAACGCGTGCTCGCCGATGAAAACGCCGTCGCCGATCTCGAACGTCTCGAGGTGCGACGCGATCGCGCCGCGGCCGACGCGCACACCGTTCCCGAACCGTCGCGCCAGCGCGCGCCACACGACACGGCGCATCTGCGCATCAAGGTCGGTCTCTCCCATGGCGTGCCGCGACGCGATGTCCAGCACATCGTCGTGCGGCCGTCCCCGCAGCTCGTGGGCCAGCGTGATCTCAGACGGGGGATCGGGTTCCACCGGCCGCACGCCATGCACCGCCTTGACGATGTGCGGGGTCATACGCGGGCGGCGGCGGACACGGCGGACGCGACCGTCTCGACCTGATCGCGCGACATCTCCGGGAACAACGGGAGCGACAGCACCTCGCGCGCCGCGGCCTCGGCGTTCGGGAAGTCCCCGGCGTGGTAGCCAAGGTCGGCATGCGCCGGTTGCAGGTGCACGGGAATCGGGTAGTGAATGCCCGTCTGAATTCCCTGCTTGCCCAGGACGTCACGAAGCGTTTCGCGATCGTCGGCCCGGACGGCAAACACGTGATACACGTGGCGACAGCCGGAACGCGCCTTCGGCAGCCGCACACTCTCGGGATCCAGCGTCTCCGCGTACCACGCCGCGACCTGCCGCCGCTTCTCGGTCCACGCCTCGAGATGGCGCAGCTTCACGCGAAGGATCGCGCCCTGGATAGCGTCCATCCGGTAGTTGAAGCCCTTCACGCGATGCTCGTACCGCTTCTCCTGCCCCCAGTCGCGCAGTGTGCGGCAGGTCTTCGCGACATCCGCACGCGTCGTCGTCACCCCACCACCTTCCCCGTACGCACCGAGGTTTTTCCCGGGGTAGAAGCTGAAGCCCGCGATCTCGGCAAGCGATCCGCAGCGGCGGCCGTGATACTCCGCACCGTGGGCCTGTGCGGCATCCTCGATCACCGCCAGGCGATGGCGGCTCGCGATGTCGAGGATCGGATCCATGTCGGCCGGCTGGCCGTACAGATGCACCGGGATGATTGCCCGCGTCCGCGGGGTGATGGCCGCTTCGATCTTCGCGGGATCGATCGTGAAGTACTCCGGCTCGATGTCGACAAACACGGCCCGCGCACCTGTGTAGCCGATGGCTGAGACCGTCGCGACGAACGTGAATGGAACGGTGATGACCTCATCACCCGGCCCGACGCCGGCGGCCAGCAGCGCCAGGTGCAGTGCGCTCGTGCCCGAGTTCACCGCCACGGTCTCCGACGCCTGGCAATACTGCGCGAAGTCCCGCTCGAAGGCCGCGACCTCCTCGCCAAGGATGAATTGCGCGCTGTCGAGCACGCGGCCGACCGCGGCATCGATCTCGCCTTTGATGCCGCGGTACTGCGACTGAAGATCCGCAAATGGAATCATGAGGATGGATGACTCTGTGTCTCTGCGGCGTGTGATCGGAAACAGGGCCATCCGGTCTCGGCATCACGCCCCGCGGCTGGCATATCGCGATTCACGAGGATATGAATCGTCTGCTCGTCATCCACGCGCACATCCGTGAGCGGCGCGTACCGCGCACGGACGTATCCGGCAACCAGCGGAAACCCGCCGTCGAACTCAGCCTGGCTGTCACTCGGCACGATGACAAACGGCACGCGCTGGCGCTGAAGGCGATCGAAGGCGAATCGCTGGTTCGCGGCGGATACGAAGTACGACCCGAAATATTCCTGACCGGCCGCGAATAACCGCTGCGCATAGAAAGGTAACTCCACCATGAAGCCGCCGACGAGCAGGCGGTCGTCCGCCGACGTGCAGCGATCCACGTAGCTAAAAAACGGCAGGAGGCGGCGCGCCGCAGGCGTGAGCTGGTAATCCGTGAAGCGTGCGCGAAGATCGGCGGTGCGTTCCGTGAAGCGGCTCGGGATGTCGCGAGCACGCCCGAGCAGTCCCGCCCGGTTGATTTCTTCGTGCGTGAATCCGACAGTCACAACCGACGCGCCCATGAGAAGTGT
>Ga0070699_100000386_pt1 | contig 42744 bp, 42 predicted proteins | sample KBSK1503metaG_FD_65473 | JGI IMG/M metagenome (GOLD analysis project Ga0070699, IMG submission 65473) | Corn, switchgrass and miscanthus rhizosphere microbial communities from Kellogg Biological Station, Michigan, USA - KBS K1-50-3 metaG | ecosystem: Host-associated > Plants > Roots >... | reverse complement strand
CGGCATCTGGGGATGAGAAGACGGGAACCAAGGCATCCTGGAGCGGCGCGGACCCCTCGGGTCCGCGAAACGAGCCCGTCCCAACAACGCTCCGGCCGCACCACTCGGGTTCACGACGAATCCCGTCCACGCCCAGTTCCTCGAAGAACTCGAGGTGGGCCTTGAGCTGATCGCTGGACATGGAATCAGGCGCGGGCGGGGGCGGGCGCGCGGCTTTGAACGAGCGCCTCGACGCGATCGAGAATCGCCTCGGCGATCCGCGCCTTGCTCTGGAGCGGAAGCGTCTGCTCGCCCTCCGGGCCGACGATGGTGACGGCGTTGGTCGGCACGTCAAATCCGGCGCCGGGCTCCGACACGTCGTTGGCGACAATCAGGTCGGCGTTCTTGCGAGCGCGCTTCTCGCGCGCCTTGGCGATCAGGTCCCCGGTCTCGGCGGCGAAACCGACGAGTACCGGTGGGTTCGCTCGCCGCGTCGCCGAGCGACCGAGGTCGGCAAGAATGTCAGACGTACGCTGGAGGGTCAGCGTCATTGGCGCTTCCGACTTGGCGATCTTTTCGGCTGCGGCCTGCACCGGCGTATAGTCGGCGACTGCGGCCGCCATGATGACGACGTCCGCATGTTCGGATGCCCGCATGACGGCCGCGTGCATTTCCGCCGCGCTGCGCACCCTCACGATCGTGTCGGCCGTTGGCGGCTCGATCGCGGTCGGCCCGGCCACCAGCGTGACGTTCGCGCCGCGGGCGTGCGCCGCAGCGGCCAGCGCAAATCCCATCCGCCCGCTCGATCGGTTCCCGACGTAACGCACCGCGTCGATGTCCTCATAGGTCGGCCCCGCGGCCACCACGACGCGGCGACCGCGCAGCACCGAATCGCGCGGTTTCAGCATGCGCTCCGCAGCCGCGACGACTTCGTCCGGCTCGGCGAGTCGCCCCTTCCCGATCCAGCCGCACGCAAGATATCCCTCGCCAGGTTCGACAAAGCGGACACCGCGCGCCGCCAGCGTCTGCAGGTTCCGCTGCACGGCCTCGTGGCCCAGCATATTGGTGTTCATGGCCGGTGCGATCAGGACCGGTGCCCGTGTCGCGAGGTAGAGCGAGGTCAGAAAATCGTCTGCGATGCCGTTGGCAAACTTGCCGATGACGTTCGCGGTGCACGGCGCCACGAGCAGCAGCGCGATCTGGTCGCCAATCGCGATGTGCTCAATGTCGGCGTTGGCGCCAGGCTTCCACTGCGACGTGATGACGGGTCGTCGAGTGATCGCCTCGAACGTAATCGGACCGACGAACCGCGTGGCCGCCCGGGTCATCACGGCGACGACGTCGTGACCGCGCTTCTGGAGGCCGCGGCACACCTCGACCGCCTTGTAGGCGCCGACGCCGCCGGTGACTCCTAGAGCGATCAAAGCCATGTCAATTCCCAACTCCCAATGCCCAATTCCCAAACAACTCCCAATCGTCTTGGGAGTTGGGAGTTGGCGTTTGGGCGTTTACTCCTCGATTTTGACCACCTTGCGCCGAAGGATTTCCTTCTGCGCAATCGCAATCTTCCTGCTACCCGCTTCCCGCGGCAACGCGCCCTTGAGCAGCTGGCGCACCCGCTGGCTGGCCAAGACGACGAACTCGAACCGATTTTCCTTGGGTGCTCTTTCCACGTGATCCTCCGGGCGGGTGTTATGACCCGCCCCTGTACTGTCTATGACGTCCGCGATCTCTGAAACGTCGCAATGATCATTTCGGCCGCCGCGCGCATGGCCTTCACGCGAGCCCGCTCGGCCAGCACAATGGCGCGCAGCCGATCCACCGCCCCGTCGAGCTCGTCATTGACCACCACGTATTCGTAGGTGGCGAACTCGCTGACTTCGAGTCGGGCGGCCTCGAGCCGCTTCAGGATTTCCTCTTCCGAATCCTGGCTACGGCCGCGCAACCGCTGCTCGAGCGTAGCCCCAGACGGCGGCAGCACGAAGATGCCGACCGACTCGATCCCGCTGCTCCGGACCTGCCTCGCTCCTTGAACGTCGATCACGAGCACCAGGTCCTGTCCATTGGCCAGGCAGCATTCAGTATCAGTCGCGCACGTGCCGTAGTAGTTGCCAAAGACGTCCGCCCACTCGAGAAAGTCCCCCTTTCGAACCATCTCCTCGAACCGCTGGCGGCTGATGAAATTATAGTCAACGCCGTCCTGCTCGCCGGGACGCGCCGCTCGCGAGGTGTACGACCGCGACAGGCACAGATTCGGGATACGGTGCACCAGGCGCTCGACCAGCGTCGTCTTGCCCGTCCCCGACGGCGCCGAGACGATGAAGAGCTGGCCGCGCTTGACGGGCCTGTTGTCGAGCCGCGTGGTCCGAGCGGAGTCGGAGGGGCTACTCGACATTCTGAACCTGCTCGCGCATCTTCTCGAGCTCCGCTTTCGCGTTGATGATCAACTCGGATACGCGGAGGCCGTCGGCCTTCGACCCGATCGTGTTCACCTCGCGGTTCATCTCCTGCAGCAGGAAATCAAGCTTACGCCCACAGGGCTCGTCGGCATCGGTCAGCGCGTCCCAGTGCGCGAGATGCGCCCGGAACCTCGTCACCTCCTCGCTGATGTCGGATCGCTGGACGGTGCGCACAATCTCCTGCGCGATCATCGCCTCGTCAACCGGAAGATCGTGGCTGATCTCGTCCACGCGCTCCTGCAACCGCGCCTCGAGGGACGACCGGCCTTCATCGGCCGCGGCAGCCAGACGCTCGATGAGATTCGCCAGGAAATCCTTGCGTGCGTCCAGATCGGTCCGCAGGTGACCGCCCTCGCGGATCCGCATCGCATCGAGGTCCGCCAGCGCCTGCTCCACCGCCGCCTCCACGCTTGCCGCGATCTGCGCTTCGACCTGGGGATCGGCGTCCGCCGTACGATCGCGCACGGTGATCGCCTGCGGGAGCCGCAGCAGATCCCCCGGCGTGAGCGCCCCTGAAACAAGACCGCGCTCTCGCGCACGATCGATGGCCGCCGATAAGGCGTTGGCGAACTCCTCGTTCAGCTCGACGGTCGGCGTCGCCGTCGTCCGAAGCTGCACGGAGATCTGCACCTCGACGCGGCCGCGGGCAAGACGCTTCTGGAGCAAGGCTCGCACGCGGGGCTCGACCTCGCCGAGCGACTGCGGAATACGTAGCTGGATATCCAGGAACCGATGATTCACGGCCCGCACAGTGACCCCAATGGTTGCCCGCTCGTCCTCGTGCGTCAGTGAGGCGAATCCCGTCATCGATTTGATCATCGGAATTCAACCACGAAGAACACGAAGATCTTCAACCACGAAGGACACTGCCCTTGGTGGCCTTCGTGATTCACAACGTCTTCGTGCTCTTCGCGGTTCATACGCGTTCGGGCTCGTCGGTCGGCTCCTCTTGCAACTGCAGTTCGTAGAGTTTCGCATACGCGCCGCCCTGCGCGAGCAGTTCCTCGTGGCGGCCCGTTTCAACGATGCGCCCGCGCTCGAGCACGACAATGGCGTCCGCGCGGCGGACCGTGGAAAGGCGATGCGCAATCACGAACGAGGTGCGGTTGAGCATGAGCGTCGACAGCGCCTCCTGCACGAGCATTTCCGACTCGGCATCGAGCGACGAGGTGGCCTCGTCAAGGATCAGGATCGGCGAATCCCTGAGGATCGCGCGGGCGATGGCGACCCGCTGCCTCTGGCCGCCCGACAGCCGCTGCCCGCGCTCGCCGATCATCGTCTCGTAGCCGCGATCGAGCCTGATGATGAAGTCGTGGGCATGCGCCGCGCGGGCCGCCGCCTCGATTTCCTCGCGGGCCGCCGCGGGCCGGCCGTACGCAATGTTGGCGGCAATCGTGTCGTCGAAGAGCACCGTCTCCTGCGTCACGATGGCCACCTGCGCGCGGAGCGACGCCAGCGTCACGTCTCGCAGGTCGCGGCCGTCGATGGTAATCGCCCCCTGCGTGACGTCGTAAAACCGAGGGATCAGGTTCACCAGGGTCGTCTTGCCTGCGCCGCTGCGCCCCACGATGGCCAGGGTCTGGCCGCTCCGGACACCGAACGACACCCCTCGCAGGGTCGCATCGTCCGCCCCGACGTATGCGAAGTGCACGGCCCGGAACTCGATGGCGTTGCGGAAACGCGGAAGATCGATGGCCCCGTCACGCTCCTTGACCTCGCTGTGGGTGTCGAGCATCTCGAAGATGCGTTCCGCGGCCGCTATGGCCTGCTGGAGGTTGGCGTTGACTCGGCTCAATTTCTTCGCCGGCCCGTACATCATGAACAGCGCCGCGATGAATCCGACGAATTCGCCGGTCGTCAGGCGGCCGGCGGCGATTTCCTGGCTGCCGTACCACAGCGCTACGGCGAACGCGACGCCCCCGATGAACTCCATCAGCGGCGGCAGCGCCGAGAGCGCGCCCGTCACCTTCATGCTGGTGCGATAGAGGCGATGCGAAGCGCTCTCGAACTTCTCGGTTTCGCGCCCCTCGGCCCCGAACGCCTTGACAATCCGGTGGCCGGTGAACGCCTCGGCGGCGACGTGCGTGATTTGCTCGAGCGCCTCCTGGCTGCGTCTCGTCGTCCGTCGCACGCGCTGTCCGAGTCGGACGAGCGGGTACACGATCAGCGGCGCGCCGGTAAGGCTGACCATCGCAAGCCGCGCATCGTAGTAGAAAAGCAGCCCCGCAAAGCCGATCAGCGACAGCGATTCCCGCGCGAGGTCGCCGAGCGTCTCCGAGACCGCCTGCTGGATCTGCGAGACATCGTTCGTGATTCGTGACATCAGCCTGCCGCTGGTCTGTGCCGAGAAGAATGCGGCCGACTGCCCGAGGATGTGCGTGAAGAGAATGTCGCGGAGGTCGCGCACGACGCGCTGGCCGACGTCGGTCATGAGATAGCCCGACAGGTACGCGCCGATCCCTTTGATCAGGTACAGCGCGACGATTGTGGCGATGATGCGGCCGATCTCCTCGTGTCTTGGGAGCACGCGGTCGAGGATCGGCTGGATCTGCGCGGCAACGCCTGCCGACGCGGCGCCATACCCAATCATGGCGACCATCGCGGCGGCCAGCCGGCCGCGATAAGGGCGCGCGTACGCGATCAGCCGGAGGAAGACACTCACTCGGTAAACCGGTATCGCAGCAGAACCCAGAGGGCGACGACACCGTCGCGCCATCCGATCTTCTTCCCCTCGTCATAGCCGCGGCCATCGTAGGTGATCGGAATCTCGTAGACGCGGTAACCCCGCTTGAAAATCTTCGCCGTCAGCTCGGGCTCGATGCCGAACCCGTTCGAGCGAAGGGTCATCGATCGCAGCACGTCGGTCCTCATCACCTTGTAGCAGGTCTCCATGTCCGTGAGCATGGTGTTGTAGAGGACGTTCGTGAGCAGCGTGAGCAACCGGTTGCCCAGGTAGTGCGTAAACAGGAACACGCGGTGCCGCCCGATAAACCGGGATCCGTAGACGACGTCCGCGCGACCGTCGCAGATCAGCTCGATGAGCTGCGGGAACTCTTCGGGTGAGTATTCGAGATCCGCGTCCTGAATCACGACAATGTCGCCGCGAACGGCCTCAAACCCGGCACGCAGCGCCGCGCCCTTGCCGCGGTTTGTCGGCTGCAACAGAAGCGTGAAGCCCAGCTCGCGCTGCAGGCCCGTCAACGTCTCGCGAGTGCCATCGGTCGAGCAATCGTCGACGACGATGAGCTGGGTGCGGACCGGGACCGCAATCACGCGCCGGATGATTTCGTCGATCGTCGCGGCCTCGTTGAAGACCGGCATGACAACCGAGAGAAGCGGGTCGGCCGGCGTGCCGCGAGCCCTCGGCATCAGCGTGCGGCGTGCCCCGCGCCCGCTCCAGGGGCCTCCAGTCGGAAACCGTGCGGATGCGTTGAATGCCAGCGCCACGCGTCGGCAACGATCGTGTCGAGCTCCGGCCGCTGCGGCACCCATCCCAGGTCGTCGCGGATACGCTGCGCCGACGCGAACAGCACTGCCGGATCCCCGGAACGCCGCGGTGCGGATCGGTGCGCCACCTTCCGGCCCGTCACACGCTCCACCGACGCGATCACGTCACGAACAGATGAGGGGCGCCCGGTGCCGACATTGTAGGTGGCCGAACTGCCGTTCTCTCCGAGTCGGCGCAGTGCGCGCACGTGCGCGTTGGCAAGGTCGGTCACGTGGATATAGTCGCGCAGACACGTCCCGTCAGGCGTCGGGTAATCCTCGCCGAAGATGTCGATCTGAGGCCCGCCGGAGGCCGCTTCAAACGCGCGCGGGATGACATGAATCTCGGGCGAGTGGTCTTCGCCAAGCTGGCCGTCGGGATCCGCTCCCGCTGCGTTGAAATAGCGGAGCCGGATCGACCGGAGCCCATATGCGCGCTCGAAATGCGGAAGCGCGTGTTCAACGGCCAGCTTCGTCTGCCCGTACGAGTTAATGGGCGCCGTCGAATGCGTTTCACGCAACGGCGTCTCAACCGGCTCGCCGTATACGGCGCAGGTCGACGAGAACACGAACTGCCTGCACTTCTCCGCCGCCATGGCCTCCAGGGTCGCCAGCGTCCCCTGCACGTTGTTCCGGTAATACCCGATCGGGTCGTGGACCGAATCAGACACGGTCAGCCATGCCGCGAAATGCATGACCGCCGATGCGCCACTGTCCTTCAGCGCCCGCCGAACCGCATCGACGTCACGGATATCGCCCTCGACGAGCGGCGCGCCAAGCGCCGCCTCCGGATGACCGGCCGAAAGATTGTCGTATAAGACGACGCGGTAGCCGGCCTGGCGAAGCGCCTTCGCGGCATGGCTGCCGATGTAGCCGGCGCCACCCGTCACGAGCACCGTCGAAGGGTCAGTGGCGGCCAATGGAGTAGTAGATGAACCCGTTTTGCTTCATCTGCTCCGGCGTGAAGAGATTGCGGCCGTCGAAGACCACCGGCGATCGCATCAGCTTCTGCATTCTCGCAAAATCCGGCCGCCGGAACTCGCTCCACTCGGTCACGATCGCGAGGCAGTCCGCGCCTTTGAGCGCGTCGTAGTTCTTGCTCGCAAACGTCACGCGATTCCCGAAAATGCCCTTCGCGACTTTCGCCGCCTCGGGATCGTACGCCTGCACCTCGGCGCCCGCAGACAGGAGCGCCTCAATCAGGGGAATCGCGGGCGCCTCGCGCATGTCGTCGGTGCGCGGCTTGAACGCGAGGCCCCAGACGGCGACCGTTTTTCCCTTCAGTGAACCAAAATGCTGGCGCATCTTCGTGGCCAGCCGGGTCTTCTGCGCGCCATTGACCGTCTCAACCGCCTTGAGGATCTTGAAGTCGTATTCCCGCTGGGCGGCGAAGTGGACGAGCGCCCTTACATCCTTCGGAAAACAGCTGCCCCCGTAACCGATGCCTGGAAATAGAAACGACGTGCCAATCCGGGTGTCGGATCCGACAGCCCGGCGCACCTCATCGATGTCGGCGCCGACCAGCTCGCAGACATTCGCCATCTCATTCATGAAGGAAATCCGCGTCGCCAACATTGCGTTCGCAGCGTATTTGGCCAGCTCCGCGCTGGCGCAGTCCATCATCATGATGGGCGCGCCGGTTCGGGTGAACGGCGTGTAGAGTTCCATCATGATGTCCTTCGCGCGCGGATCCTCCGCGCCGACGACGACCCGATCGGGTTTCATGAAGTCGTCGATCGCGGCTCCCTGCTTCAGGAACTCGGGATTGCTGACGACGCTGAAGGGATGCGTCGTCTCGCGGCGAATGGCCTCTCGCACCTTTACCGACGTGCCGACCGGCACGGTGCTCTTGTTGACGATGACCTTGTAGCCGTTCATCGCGCGCGCGACCTCGCGCGCCACGCCGAGGACGTGCTGCAGATCGGCGGACCCGTCCTCGCCCTGCGGCGTGCCGACGGCAATGAAGACGATGCTCGCGCCGCGGACCGCCTTGGGCAGCATCGTCGTAAATGTGAGGCGGTTTTCGTGACGGTTGCGCCGGACGACCTCCTCGAGGCCGGGCTCATAAATCGGCATCTTGCCCCGGCTCAGCGTGCGAATCTTCGCGCTATCTTTGTCGACGCAGACCACGTCGTTGCCGCTCTCGGCGAAGCAGGCTCCAGCGACAAGCCCCACGTAACCCGTACCAACGACCGCAATTTTCATCGTTTTTCTCGACCCGACACGCGAAAGCGCTTGAAACAGCCGCCTTCGCGCTGCGCGCTGCGGCGCGCCTCGCCGTAGCCGTGGCGAAGGCGGGCTGACGTTAGCATATCGGATCGAACCGCGTGTACCCTGCTCGGCGTGCGCATTCTCGTCGACTACCGCCCCGCCCTGCGGCAGCGCACCGGAGTCGGCGAGTACATCCATCAGCTTGTCCGTGCCTACACGAGCGCGAACCGTGATGAGGTCATTGCCTTCACCAGTTCCTGGAAAGATCGGCCCGCGAGAGGACTCGGTTCCGATCTCGGCGTGCGCGTCGTCGACTGCCGTATCCCCGTTCGCGTGCTGAACTATTTATGGCATCGGCGCGAGTGGCCACCGGTCGAGATGCTCGCGGGTTCCGTTGATGTCGCCCATTCCGCGCATCCGCTTCTGATGCCCGCACGCCGCGCGGCTCAGGTCGTGACGATCCACGACCTGTATTTCCTGTCGAGCGCAACGCAGACCAGTGCGGAGATCGAGCGCGACTACGCTACGCTCGTCACCAGCCACGCGCGTCGGTCCGACGCCGTGATCACGTCCACGCAATACGGCAAGAGGCAGGTCGCGGATCGGCTTGGGGTCGCGGATGACCGGATCTACGTGTGTCCGCCCGGCGCTCCGTCATGGAAGACGCTGGGACGGGAACCCAACTTGCCGCGTGACGGATGCATCCTGTTCGTGGGGACCCTCGAACCGCGCAAGAACATCGGCATTCTGCTCGACGCTTACGCGCGTCTTCTGAATCTTGACCTGTCACCCCCGCCTCTTGTGCTGGCGGGACGCGCAACCCCGGCGGCATCCGAGTGGCTCAAACGAATCACGATGGCGCCGCTCGCCGGTCACGTAACGCACGCAGGTTACGTTTCGAATGACGAGCGTGAGGCGCTGTATCGATCGGCCCGCCTTCTAGTGTTGCCATCCCTGGACGAGGGCTTCGGTCTCCCTGCCTTGGAGGCGATGTCGGCTGGGATTCCAGTGATCGTGTCGACGCGCGGATCGTTGCCAGAAGTCGTTGGTGGTGCTGGGGCGCTCGTCGATCCTGAGGATGCCGGTGCGCTCGCCAACGCGATCGAACGCGGCATTCGCGACGATGGATGGGCTGTGCGCGCGGCGGAGGCCGGCCTGGAGCGTGCGCAGGGCTTCAGCTGGGACGATTCAGCCCAAACGCTGCGCCGCGCGTACGCCGACGCCATGGAACGGCGCCGGCGCAAGAAGAAATGAAGATTGCCATCGATGCGCGCGAGCTTCGCGACAAACCGACTGGCGTCGGCCGCTTTCTCGCGGAGATCCTCGCGGCGTGGAAAACCATACCCGAAGCGCAAGCGCAGGAATTCATCCTGCTTGCGCCTGATGGGGTGGCCCCGCGTGCCGGGATCCTCTGGGAGCAAATTGTCCTGCCGCGACTCGTACGAAAGGCCCGAGCCGACGTCCTTTTCTCTCCCGCCTACAGTGGACCGCTGTTCTCTCCGGTACCTCTGGTCGTTGCCATCCATGATGTGTCGTTCGCCGCGCATCCCGAGTGGTTTACGTGGCGCGAGGGGGCGCGCCGCCGGACGACGGTGCAGCTTGCCGCACGGGCGGCGACACGTGTCGTCACCATCTCGCAATTCTCAAAACGCGAGATCGTTGCGCATCTGGGCATCGACGGCTCGAAGGTCGTTGTGGCGTATCCCGGTGTGGCGGACCTGAACGGTCCGCCCCGCCTGGCGAATGATGTACCTCATGCGGCGCGGACGGATGACTTTTCCGATGCGGCGCGGACCCTTCGGGTCCGCGATACCAGTTCACAGACTGTCCTCTTCGTCGGTTCCATCTTCAATCGTCGTCATGTCCCCGAACTGATCGAAGGATTCGCGCGTCTCGCGCGCGACCGCGGGGATGCCCGGCTTCAGATCGTCGGCGACAACCGCACGTCGCCCCCCATCGACGTCTCCGACGCGATTCGCGCGACCGGCTTGACCGATCGCATTCAGCTTCGTTCGTACGTCACGGACCAGGAACTTCAAGCGCTGTACGCCGGCGCCTCCACCTTTGCCTTTCTCTCTGAGTACGAAGGCTTTGGCCTGACGCCGCTCGAAGCGATGGCGGCGGGGCTCCCGGTGCTGCTGCTCGATACGCCCGTCGCACGCGAGATCTGCGGTGAAGCGGCGATCTACGTGGAGCGTCCGGATCCGGCGCTCATCGAAGACGCGCTGGCAACGCTCCTTTTTGACTCAGGGGAGCGGCGGAGACTGGTGGACGCAGCGGACCGCGTTCTCGCGAAGTACTCATGGACCGAGTGCGCCCGGCAGGTGCTGAAGGTGCTGATCGCGAGCGGCCGTGGGTGACCCGCTGACGCTCCCTCGCCTCTCGATCGTCATCGTGACGTACAACTCGCACGCGCACATCGATCGATGCCTGGGCTCGCTCGTCGAACATCCGCCGGCCATCGATCACGAGATCGTTGTGGTCGATAACGCCTCGACGGACGGAACCCCGGCCGACATTCGACAACGATGGACGGGCGCGCGCGTGATTGATGCCGGTGCAAATCTCGGGTTTGCACGTGCGAACAATCTCGGAATCCAGCAGACCTCTGGCGAACTGATCCTGCTCCTCAACCCCGACACAATCGTCCCGGCCGGCGCAATCGACCTGATGATCGCGGCGCTCGATGCCAGGCCGGATGCCGCGATTGCGGGGCCGCGCCTCGTCAACGGCGACGGCCGGGCGGAGCTCTCCTTTGGCCGCATGTTGTCCCCTTTTTCAGAGCTCCGGCAGAAGGTTCTGGTACGCGGAGCCGAGTACGGTCTCGCGCCGCTGGCCGCGTACGTCGGGTGGCTCACGCGTCAGCCCCGCGACGTTGACTGGGTCAGCGGCGCCTGTATGCTCGTCCGCCGCGCGGACGCCGAGGCCGCCGGTCTGATGGATGAGCGGTTTTTCATGTACGTCGAGGACGTCGACTTCTGTGCGGCAATACGCGCCCGTGGACGAAAAGTGTTATTCGCGCCCGAAGCGGCGATCGTCCATTTCCGCGGGCAATCACGTGCGACCGCCGCGGCGCCGACCGAGCGGGCGTATCGGCGCAGTCAGATTGCGTTCTATGAAAAGCACTATCCGCGGTGGGCCCCTGCGCTCCGGCTGTACCTGAAGATACGTGGCCGACTTCCCGATAACTCGATCAAGCCATGACTGAACCGGCCGGCGATCAATTCTCCTGGATCTGCCCGGCGTGTGCCCAAAGGGAGCCCTCCAGGGTCGACGCCTGCCGATGCGGGCACCAGAAACCGTCGGCGCCGCGTGTCGTGCCCGAGGCGGCGTCTGCCGAACGGGCGCGGCCTAGGCCACCGGCATCCCTGCTGCTGATTCTTGGAGCGGCGGTCGGCATGGCGATTACGGTATTCATCGTTCGGTCTCAGAAAGACGAGACGCCCACACCGCCATCGCCGACTGTGTCCGCGTCAACGGTGGCGTCCTCAGTCGTTGACACGCCTGAGGCAGCGACGGACGCCCTCGTGGCTCCGGTCACCGGCAGCATTTCGCTCGCTCAGCCGGTAATCGCGAGTCCGAGTATTGCGGCTCCACCGGTGGGATCCATCGAGGACCTCGTCAGCGCTGCTCTGCCCGCAGTGGCGTCGATCGACACCGGCACCTCGCGCGGCAGCGGGTTCTTCGTCAGACCCGACCTCGTCGTCACGAATGCGCACGTCGTTGAGGGTCAGACCTCGGTCCAGCTGCAGGCGGGTGGAGCGAAGTACACCGCGCGGGTCATGACGATATCCGCAGGTTACGACCTGGCGCTGCTCCAGGTGTATGGGGCGAACCCGAGCCAAATCACACTCCGCCTCGGCACCGCGGCCAGCGCCCGCGCCGGCGAAGAAGTCATCGCGATCGGATATGCGCTCGGCTCGCTCTCCAATACCGTCACGCGCGGCATCGTCAGCGCCATCCGCCAGACGGGAAGCGTGACGCTCCTCCAGACCGATGCCGCCATCAACCCTGGCAACAGCGGCGGCCCGCTCCTCGATCGCAGCGGCCAGGTCATCGGCGTCAATTCCATGGGGATCGCCAGGCAGGTTGGAGAAGGCCTCGGGTTCGCGATCGCCGTAGATCACGTCGCGCAACTGCTCGCGGGGCGGAGCATGCCGTCGACGAGCACGCCGCTCGCCGGCCTCACCCAAGCGATGGGCGGACCATCGGAAGGCGATCAGCGGCGGATCGATGGCGCGAACCAGCTCGAGAAAATCTTCGACTGGGCGTCGCGCAACAGCGATCAACTCGACACCTCATGGGACAAGGGTGCCCGCATCTGCGTTGCCGGCACGTCGCGCACGTCCTCGTCCCGCGCCTGGTTCGCGCTGTGGGAGACGAACGGCGTGAGTCTGTCGACGACGACCGGATACGATTGCGCCAGCTGGCTCGCATCGATGCGGGGCGACGCGCTCCAAATCCACGATGCGGTGGCGAAGGCCAGCGAGGGCGCCCGCCGCGTCGGCGTCTATCCCGGGACGATGCGAGACCTGCGACGCAAGTACCGCCTCGACTGGGATGGGTGGGATCGGTAAAATCCAAATCCCAAATCCCAAATCAGAAGCCCCACATCCCAACGTTTCTCTGTCATCATCGTCAGCGGTGAAAGTTGCGATCGATGTCCGCAAGCTGCACGACTTCGGCATCGGCACCTACATTCGGAACCTCCTGCGGCATCTCGCGCGGATCGATCGCGAGAACGAGTACGTGCTGCTGTGCGACGCGCCCGACATGAATGTCGCGGATCAACTGGGACCGAACTTCCGGACGGTGTTCGAACCGTCGCGAAATTACTCACTGCGCGAGCAGTTCCACGTCCCGTGGGCGCTGATGCGCGACACGCCTGACGTCTTTCATGCGCCGCACTACGTGCTGCCGATCGCCGTGCCCTGCCGCTCGGTCGTCACCATTCACGACTGCATCCACCTGATGTTTCCGCAGTACCTCCCAAACCGGGCTGCTTACGCCTACGCGCGGGCGTCGATGTGGATCGCGGCCAAGCGTTCCGACAGGATTCTCACGGTCTCCGAGACATCCAAACGCGACATTCTCCGCTTCTTCAACGTCCCTCCGGACAAGATCTCGGTCGTCTACAACGCGATTGATGAGCGGTTCTGGGTCGCACCTGACCCCGAGGACGTGGCGCGGGTGCGCGAGCGATTCCAGCTCGATCACGGCTTCGTCCTGTACGCGGGCACGATCAAGCCCCACAAGAACCTCGTCCGGCTGATCGAGGCGTTCGCCGAGCTGCGCAAAGGGGAGTTCGAAGAGCTGAAGCTTCTCATCATCGGCGACGAGATCTCGAGACTGCCGGCGCTTCGCCGGGCGGTGCACAGCCACAAGCTGCACAAGCACGTCCGCTTCCTCGGCTTTGTTCCCGATGACACGCTCGCCGTCCTGTACCGGCTGGCCGCGGTGTTCGTCTTTCCGTCGCTCTACGAAGGGTTCGGGCTGCCGCCGCTCGAGGCGATGGCCAGTGGGACGCCGGTGGTCACGTCGAATGTCTCGTCGCTGCCCGAGGTCGCTGGCGACGCCGCGATCCTCGTCGATCCGTACGAGGTCGGTTCAATCGTCGATGGCGTCCGGCGGGTGCTGACCGATCCGCAGCTGGCCGCGGAGCTTCGCAGGAAAGGGCTCGTGCGCGCGCGGGACTTCTCGTGGGAGCGCTCCGTATCGCGCACCCACGAAATCTACAGGCTTGTCGGCGGACGGAGCTAACCCCGTGGCCGAGTCTCACTTCGCCCTTCCCCCTTCCTCCGTCCCCCTTCCCCCTTCCTCCGCCCCCCTTCGAGTCGCGTTCGCTCACGATTGGCTGACGGGTATGCGCGGGGGCGAGAAAGTCCTCGAAGCGCTCTGCGAGCTCTACCCCGACGCGGACATCTTTACCCTGTTTCACGCGCGCGGATCGGTGTCAGACGCGATCGAGCGTCACCGCATCTCCACGTCGCTCGTCCAGAGACTTCCTTTCGCCCGATCGCAGTACCGCCGCTATCTGCCGGTCTTCCCGACCGCGATCGAGCAATTCGATCTTGATCCCTATGATCTGGTGATCAGCTCGAGCCACTGCGCCGCGAAGGCGGTGGTCGCGGCTGGCCGCGCTCGGCACATCTGCTATTGCCACTCGCCAATGCGCTACGCGTGGGACCAGTTCGATGCTTACTTCGGTCCCAAGCGGGTCGGGGCATTCGCGAGCCGGTGGCTCTATCGTCCAATGCTCGCGAGGCTGGCGCGCTGGGATGCGGCCACCGCGCCCCGCGTGGGGCGCTTTGTGGCGAACTCTCAATACGTTGCGGGCAGGATCCGTCGATACTATAATCGCGAGGCTACGATCGTGTATCCACCCGTCGACACGATCTTTTACCATCCAGACACGACCGTCCCTGGCAGCCATTTTCTGATTGTGTCCGCCTTGGTGCCGTACAAACGGATCGACCTGGCCATCGCGGCGTGCCAGCGCGCCGGGGCGCGGCTGCGCATCGTCGGCGATGGACCCGATCGCAGCCGGCTCGAGCAGGACGTCGGCAGCGGGATCGAGTTCCTGGGCCGCCTCAGTGACGAGGAGATTCGTGCCGAATACCGCAGTGCACTCGCCGTGCTGATGCCCGGCGAAGAAGATTTCGGGATCGTACCGGTCGAGGCGCAGGCATGCGGGCGTCCGGTCGTTGCCCTCGCACACGGCGGCGCGCTCGAGACCGTGATCCCGGGTGACACCGGTGTGCTCTTCGCGGAGCCGACGGTCGAGTCGCTCGTCACCGCGTTGGAGCAGACGTCCAGGCTCGGATTTGACCCGGGTCGGATCCGGGAGCGCGCGCTGCGCTTCTCGCGTGCTCGCCATCTCGAACGAATGCGCGACGTCATCGACGAGACACTCGACGCGCCAGTGGGCACCCGGTGGTAAGGCGGTATAACCGTCTGCTCGTCGCGTTCTACGTCATCACGGATGCGCTGCTGGCGGTCTGGGCGTTCGTGCTGGCGTACGGTATCCGCTTCGAGAGCGGCCTGATCCCGGTCATTCATGGGTATCCGCCTCTCGAGCAGTACCTGCATGTGCTGCCGTACGTCGTGGTGCTTACGCCGCTCGCCTTTCAGCTCCAGGGCATCTACCGGCTGCGACGCGGCCGATCCCGCGTGGACGACTTCTTCGCGGTGTTGATTGGCAGCATCCTGGCCGTCGTGTTTGGCATTGGCGCAACGTTGTACGTCCAGACGTACTACGTCTCTGAGCTGGAAAAAGCACGCGGCGCCTACGAAGTCTCGCAGCTCGTATGGGCGTTGTTCCTCGGCCTCAACGTCCTGTTCACCTATTTCTCGCGCGAAATCGTGCGCGGGCTGCTCGAGCGCCGCTGGCGCGCCGGCATCGGCCTGAAGCGCATCCTGATTGCGGGCGCCGGAGATCTTGGCCGTATGGTGGCTGATCGCGTCCTCCAGCACCGCGAGTTCGGCTACCAGGTCGTCGGCTTCGTCGACGATCGCGCCGGCGGCGATCACATCGGCTACCGGGGACTCCCGCTCCTCGGTACGCTCGCCGAGGTCGCCGACATCGCCCAGCGCGAGCGTGTGGACCACCTCTACGTGGCGCTGCCGCTGGAGGAGCATGCGAAACTGCTCGACCTCATCGAGATTACGAGCCGGGAGTGCATCGATGTCAAGGTCGTGCCGGACCTGCTGCAGTTCATCGCCATCCGCGCGCGGCTGGAGGATCTCGACGGCCTCCCGATCATCAACATCAACGATGTGCCGCTCCAGGGGTTCAACGCCTGGCTCAAGCGCGTCATCGACATCGTTCTCTCAGCCGGTGCGCTTCTGGTCATGGGCATCCCGCTGGGAATCATTGCCGCGCTCGTAAAATGGACGTCCAGCGGCCAGGTGTTCTACACGCAGGAGCGCATGGGCCTCGACGGCAAAGCCTTCACCGTCTACAAATTCCGATCGATGTACGAGGGCGCCGAGGAGAGAACCGGCCCGATCTGGGCGCGCGAAGACGACCCGCGCGCGACACCGGTAGGGCGCTGGCTCCGGCGCCTGGACCTCGACGAGCTTCCACAGTTCTGGAACGTCCTGAAGGGCGACATGTCGATCGTCGGTCCGCGGCCGGAGCGTCCGTTCTTCGTCGAGCAGTTCAAACACCGCATACCGCAGTACATGCTCCGCCACAAGGTCAAGGCCGGCATCACCGGCTGGGCGCAGGTCAACGGGTGGCGCGGCAACACGTCGCTCGAGAAGAGAATCGAGTACGACCTGTACTACATCGAGAACTGGTCGGTCACGCTCGACCTGAAGATCATGTGGCTCACCGTGTTCCGGGGACTCTTTCAGCGGGTTTGAGCGTTCCCCTCGAAGGGACCTCTAACCTGTAACTTGGAGTCTCATGCGCATAGTCGTTACCGGCGCCGCCGGATTCATCGGGTCCCATCTCAGCGAAGCCCTCCTCGATCGCGGCCATTCCGTCGTCGGCGTCGATAACCTGCTCACGGGCGACCTGGCGAACCTTGCGCACCTGCGCAGCCGCGACTTCGAATTCATCCGCCACGACGTGACGCGCCACATCGATATCGACGGCCCTGTCGACGTCGTGCTGCACTGGGCGAGTCCTGCCAGCCCGATCGACTACCTCGAGCTGCCCATTCAGACGCTCAAGGTCGGCTCCCTCGGCACCCACAACGCGCTGGGACTGGCAATGGCCAAAAAGGCGCGTTTCGTGCTCGCCTCCACGTCCGAGGTGTACGGCGATCCACTCGAGCACCCACAACGGGAAACGTACTGGGGCAACGTCAACCCGATCGGTCCGCGCGGCGTGTACGACGAAGCGAAACGGTTTGCCGAGGCGATGACGCTTGCCTACCATCGCTTTCACGGGGTGAACACGAAGATCGTCCGCATCTTCAACACCTACGGCCCGCGCATGCGATTGCGCGACGGACGTGCCGTTCCGGCGTTCATGTCGCAGGCGCTGACCGGCGAAGACGTGACGGTGTTTGGCGACGGCACACAAACACGCAGCTTTACGTACGTCAGCGACCTGGTCGATGGCATCCTGCGGCTGATGGAGTCCGACACCAATGATCCCGTCAACATCGGTAACCCGCACGAGGTGACGATCGAGGAGATCGCGCGGACGATCATCAAGCTGGTCGCCTCTCGCAGCCAGATCGTCTACCGGCCGCTGCCGGTGGACGACCCGAAACAGCGGCGTCCCGACATCACCCGTGCGCGCACGCTGCTCGGGTGGGAACCGAAGGTCCATCTCGAGGACGGCCTGATGAAGACGGTCGACTATTTCAAGAGGAAACTGGCGGATCGTTGATCAGCTTGCGCACCCTGAAGAAATAGTCGCCGCTTGAAACCAGGGTCAGCGTCAGCGCGGTCCAGACCGCCGCGTCAACGACCGGCGATGCCTCCCTCAACCAGTTGTAGTACATGAAGACGACGCTCGCCACGATGTACGTGGCGGTCGCCAGCTTGCCCCAGATCGATGGACGGAAGGTCCGTGGCCCGACCGCCAGATTCACGATCGCAACAACCCCAACGATGACGATGTCGCGGCTGATGATCAGGACGGTCAGCCACAGCGGCACGTGGTTCGTCAGCTGGATCTGAGGAAGCGTCAGCACCACAAAGGTCGTGACGAGAAGCAGCTTGTCAGCCATGGGATCGAGCCAGGCTCCAAGGCTGGTTCGCTGGCTCGTAACCCGCGCGATCAGGCCATCCAGCGCGTCAGTGACCCCGGCAATCAGGAATATGAGCAGCGCAGCGCCCAGGTAGCCGTACACCGTGAGGAGTACGAACGCCGGAATCAGCATGATCCGAAGAATCGTCAGCTGATTGGCGAGTGTGAGGTACCGCACGGCGTCAGCGGGATTCGCCAAGCGCCCGGAGACGATCGATCGCCGCCATGGCTTCTGCTCCGGAAACGGCACGCTCGGTGTCGAAGCGGTTGCCATCGAGAAGCGGAAGCACCCCTGCCGAGACGGCTGCGGCTATCGCCCGGTAGTTCAGATGAGAAGGGCTCACGTCCGCGATCGGCGGTCGCGAGGCAAGCTGCGCCTGGATCGACGGGTGCGTGCTCGCGATCACCGCCAGAAGGGCGCTCACGGCCTGCGCGAGATCGACGCGGCGGAGGACAACGCCAGGCTGGAACGTGTGATTGTCAAACGGCGGCATGACGCCGGCCGACGCGACCTCCGCAATCCAGGGGGCCGCCCAGTGCTCGCGGGTGTCGGTCATCACGACCTGCGTGCGGCGCGCCGCTCGCAAGGTCGGATCGAGGCGGACCCCGATCAGCGCCGCCAGGTCGCCACGCCTGATTTGTGTCGCCGCCGGAATGGCACGGAACTCTGCCGGCAGACGCGCGTCGCGGCCCCTCGCCGCCGCTGCCTCGGCCTTGGCCTCGAAACCGGTGCCAGGCTCGATCGTTGCCGCCTTGCGAAACGCCGCTTCAGCGCCGGCGTAGTCCTGTCGTTCCTCGAGGATCTCGGCACTCTGCCCGAGCGACACTGCATCCGTGGGATCGAGATCGAAAGCGCGCGTGAAGTTCTGCAGCGCCGCCCCAGCGTCACCACGCTTCCGCTCGACGATGCCGAGCTCGCGATACAGCACGGCGCTGTCCGGCGCCGTCGCGAGCGCGCGCTGATACGCGACCCGCGCCTCGTCCAGGCGCCCCGATGCGCTCGCCTGACGCGCGCTCGTGATGAGATCCTGCAGATCCCTGAATCTGAGGACATCGATCCGCGGCGTCAAATTCACCAACGATCTGTCCGCGCGAAGGGCCCCTTCAAACGCCACAAGCGCCTCGTGATCGCGCTTGAGCGACAGCAACGCCTGCCCCTTGCCGACAAGCGCAGGCGCGTACATCGGCGCATTTCGGAGCGCCAGATCGAACGTCGTCAGCGCGCGCACGTAATCCTTTTGCGCCAGCGCCACATAGCCGTGTCCGGTGCGCGCGGGGAACAAATCGGGCGCCGTCTTCAGCGCAGAGGCAAATTCGCGCTCGGCGCTCTTGAGATCGTCGTTCTGAAGAAACCGCCAGCCCCGATCGACAGCAGCCGCCTGCTCCGCGCGCGCGGGTGTGGCGACCGGATACACGAAGTCGGGATACTTCAGCGCCGGTGGAAGTGGGGGCGCCGTCTTCACCGCGCAGGCTGATATGGCTACCGTTGCGATCAGGACAATTCCGCGGACCCACAGGGTCCGCGCCGCACGGCCAACCCGCGCCTCATGCCTAAGAGATCTTGCCAACTTCATCTCCGGACTCCACGGTAGTCAACCGCTCGATGAATCGCCGTGGCACGTCCGCCTCGATGACGACACGGCCGTTGGTCGCGACGTGGCTGATGACGCGCGCGACGCGGTAGAGGCGGCCGATCTGCTGCCGATCGAATTCCTTCCCGCTGTCGAACGTGATCGTCACCCGGCGCGTATCGAGCGCCAGCCGCGACGCCATCATCTGAAGGAGCTCCGCGGCCCCGGCCCCTGTCACGGCCGATATCAGCGCCGCCGCCGGGTCGGCGTCGCGCAGCCGCCGTCGCTCGTCTGGGCTGATCATGTCGATCTTGTTGTAGACCGGCACCATCGCCACGTCGGCCGCGCCGACTTCCTCGAGCACGCGGTGTACCGCGGCCATCTGTTTGTCGCGTTCAGAGCTGCCCGCGTCGATGACGTGCAGGATCAGATCGGCTTCCGCCACTTCTTCGAGGGTCGCACTGAACGCCGCGACGAGGGCGTGCGGCAGGCGATCGATGAATCCCACGGTATCGGAGACCAGGAGCTCGCGGCTGTCCGGCAGCTGAACCCGCCGCACGAGCGGATCGAGTGTGACGAACAACGCATCCGACGCCACGGCCGACTCATTCGTCAGCCGGTTGAACAACGTCGTCTTTCCAGCATTCGTGTAGCCGACCAGCGCGACGGTCGGCACAGACTGCTTGTGGCGCCGCTCGCGCAGTTGCGACCGACGCTGGCGCACCTGGTCGATCTCCCGCTGAATCGCCTGGATCCGGACGCGGATTCGCCGGCGATCTGATTCGAGTTTGGTTTCGCCGGGTCCGCGCGTCCCGATGCCGCCGCCAAGACGCGATAGCGCAGTGGCCGATCCGGCCAGCCGCGGAAGCAGGTATTTGAGCTGCGCCAGCTCCACCTGCCATTTGCCTTCGCGCGTGCGCGCGCGCCGCGCGAAGATGTCGAGAATGAGCTGCGTGCGGTCGACCACCTTGCGCTCGACTTTGTCCTCGAGCTGCCGCTGCTGGCCGGGCGTGAGCTCGTTGTCGAAGATCACGACATCAACGGCTGCCTCGGCGCACGCGGCGGCAAGCGCGCTCACCTTGCCCGAACCGATGAAGGTCGCGGGATCGGGTCGCGGCCGGTCCTGCAGCATTCGCATCACCACCGTGGCGCCTGCGGCATCCGCCAGACGGGCCAGCTCGTCGAGCGAATGATCCGCATCTCCGCGCGTGGAGGATGTCACGAGGCCGACGAGCGCGGCGCGCTCGGCCGATGGTGAAGACAACGTGCGGCGGTCAGACAACATGCGATTTTAACGTACGCTATCGCGTGCCTGAGCGGGCGAACGAGAGGAAGCGCGCCTTCCCTCGAGTACCTCTGCCGCGTCAGACGGGGGGCGCACACGAGGTCAAATCGAAAAGGTCATGGCGGCGGCGAAAGCACAAGAATTAGAAAAAGCGGATCTTGGCACCGATTGAGGCCGAGTCCGACACATGGATGCTGTCGATGAAGCGGATCCGGTGCGGATTCATCTGCATCACGAGCGAGGTCGTCCGCGTGCCATCGCCGAAGAACCGAACGCCCTTCATCAATGTGCCATCCGTGACTCCCGTGGCAGCAAAGACGATGCTGTTGCCCGGCGCGAGATCCTTCGACCGGTAGACCCGCTTGAAGTCCTTGATGCCCATTGCACGGCACCGTTTCTCATGCTCCGGTGTGTCGATCACGAGGCGCGCGAAGATCTCGCCGTTGAGACACCGCATGGCGGCGGCGGTGAGCACCCCTTCGGGCGCGCCGCCAGTGCCCATGACGGCATGCACGCCGCTGCCGACAACGGCGGCAGTGATGCCGGCCGACAGGTCGCCGTCGCCGATCAGCCTGATGCGCGCGCCTGAGGAACGGATTTCTTCGATTAGTGTTTCGTGCCTGGGCCGATCGAGGACGATCACCACGAGATCCTCGACGCGGCGGCCGAGCGACTGCGCGATCGCGCGCAGGTTGAATCGCACGGGTGCGTCGAGATCAACCACGTCCCGCGAGCTCGGGCCAACGACCAGCTTTTCCATGTAGATGTCCGGAGCGTGAAGAAGGCCGCCGCCTTCCGACGCCGCCAGGACGGCCAGCGCGTTCGCAGCGCCGGTGGCGCACAGATTGGTGCCCTCGAGCGGATCGACAGCAATGTCGACTTGCGGATAGTTGCGGCCGTTGGGCGCCTTGTGCGCCATCCCGACCTTCTCGCCGATGTAGAGCATCGGCGCCTCGTCGCGCTCGCCCTCACCGATGACGATGGTCCCGTCGATCGGCATGAAATCCATCTCGCGGCGCATCGCTTCGACCGCTACGGCGTCCGACTTGTGCCGGTCGCCCTGCCCCATCGTCGTGGCGCACGCGATGGCTGCTTGTTCGACGACGCGGAGGAAGTCCAGCGAAAGGTCTGAGTCCATAGTCTCTAGGATCTGGCGGTCATGGTTTCTGCCGTTTCAAACGGGGGCAGGTCGCATCGCGTCGGCCGGTCGCTCCGGTAGCCGAGCACGTAGTCGGCCTGCATCAGCTTGTGAATCTCGCGCGTGCCTTCGTAGATCACCGCGCCCTTGCAGTTGCGGTAGAACCGTCCCACCGGGTATTCGTCCGAATAGCCGTTGGCCCCGTGGATCTGCACCGCGTCGGACGCGGCGCGCTCCGACGCGACGGTCGAGAACCATTTTGCCAGCCCCGTTTCGCGCGTGTTGCGGCGCCCGATGTTTTTCAACCAGCCCGCGCGCATCCAGAGGAGGCGCGACGCCTGGTAGTCCGACTCCATCTGCGCGATCATTTCTTTCACGAGCTGGTGCGAGCCGATCTCGACGCCAAACGCCTTGCGCTGCTTCGCATAGGCCACGCTGGCATCGCGGCACGCGCGAATCAGCCCCGTCGCTCCCGCGGCGACCGTGTAGCGTCCCTGGTCGAGCGCGAACATCGCAATCTTGAAGCCCTCGCCCTCGCGGCCCACGAGATTCTCCTGCGGCACCTCGACCTCCTCCATCTTGAAGAAGCCGGTGTTGCCCGCGAGGATGCCCCACTTTTCCTTCAGCGTGCCGCTCGAGAATCCCTTGAACGCCCGCTCGACGATGAAGGCACTGATGCCATTCGGGTCACGCTGCTTCTTTTTCTCGAGATCGCTCCATGCAAACACCAGAAAGTTGTCAGCGACGTCTCCCAGCGAGATCCACATCTTCTCGCCGGTCAGGTGGTAGCGATCGCTCTTCTTGATCGCGACGGTTTGGATGCCGCGCGCGTCGCTGCCCGCTGACGGCTCCGTCAGCGCGAACGTGGCGATCTTCTTGCCTCGTGCCTGCGGGGCCAGGTACCGCTGCTTCTGGTCCTCGGTGCCCCACGACAAGAGCGTCAGACAGTTGAGCCCGACGTGCACCGAGAGAATGACTCGCAACGACGTGTCGACGTATTCGAGCTCCTCGCTGGCGATGCCGAGCGCGAGGTAGTCCATCCCGGCGCCGCCGTACTGCTGCGGTACGGAGATCCCGAGGAGACCGAGCTCCGCCATCTGCGGAAAGAGGTTACGGTCGAACTGATGCGCACGATCCAGCTCGCGGATGCGCGGGGCGACTGCGCGCGCGCCCCAGTCGCGAACGGTCCGCTCGAGGAGCTGCTGCTCTTCGGTGAGATCCAGGTTCATCATTGGAAGCCACGAATCCTAACATGGTCCGGCTGAAGCCGGACGCTACCGATATCATGGCCCAACGCCAGCCATTGATATCGGTCGTGTCCGCCTTCTGGCGGAGATCGTCGTGCCGCAATTATCGTCGCGTGACGATAACGGGTGCGCCGCGAGCGAGATGCAGGCGCAGGGCGGCGCTCCCGCCGGTCACCGCAATCTCGAGATAATCGCCGCTGCCGAAGAGCGCGCAGATCGATCCGACGTCCGCCTCGGCGTAGGTCGCCACGAGCCTGGTCACGGCATGCTCCGCCGCGGCAATGTTGAGCGCGCCTCCACTCGCGAGGCGATCGAACATGCGCCGATCGATGTTGGTCACCAGGTTGCCGAAGCGATCGATGCGCAACACTTCTCCAGCGATGCGCCCCTCGGCACACGTCGGCTCGGGGATGTCGAGCACGTGCCATGCGGTCAGCGGCCGGCCGAGCGCCGTGAGATCGATACCCTTGGCCAGCCACGCGGCGGCGGGCGCGAACCGATCCCGTCCCTCGAAGGTGCGGCTGACCGTCGGACGCGCATACCGTCGCTCCGTCAGCTCCACGACGCGCTTCGGCAGTACTTCTCTAAAGACCATCGTCAGCAGGCCGTTGTCGGGCGCCACGAACTTGTAGCCGCCCGCCTCGGCGGCAATGCCCCGCCGTGACGAACCGACGCCCGGATCGACGACCGCAAGAAAAATCGCCCCCGGCGGAAAATACTTGAATGCCGCGGCAAGCTCCAGCGCGCCGCCCAGCACGTCCCGTGGTTCAACGTCGTGCGTGACATCGACGAGCGTCGCGTCGGGACAGATGCCGAGCGCGACGCCGCGCATCGCGCCCGCGTAGTGATCGCGCGTGCCGAAATCGGTGAGCAGGGCGATGACTGGGCGCGCCATCGCTCGCTCGATCGCTCACTTCGTCGGGGATTCGGCAGGCGATGCAGGCCCGCCTTCGCCGCTGCGCGGCTGTGATGCGGCAGGCTTGCGGAACAGCACCTCGCGCAGATTGTTCTTCAGGAGGAACTGCTCGGTGATGCGGAGCGGTTCGAACATGCGCTGGATGTCGCGGTTGACCAGCGGACGCTGCTTGCCTCGTGCCGCAGCATATGCACGGTATTGCAGGGTCTGTCGATCAACGACCACATATTTTGTATACGTCGGGCCGCCGGCAGCGCGCGGCTCTGCCGTATTGAACTGGGCGAGGAGCACGCCGTCGGGCCGCAGGATCCCCACCAGGTGCCGGGCGAGGGCCTGCGCCGCCGGCCGCTCGATGTAGTCGAAGAGGTCCCAGCAGAGAATCCCGTCGAGACTCCCCTCTTCCTGCGAAAAGCGCTTCCCGAAGAACGTGGGCAACTCCTCGAGCTTTCCTTCTGAGACATGCCGATCGATGTCCTTGAAAACGTTCTCGACCAGGATCTTGCAGCCCAGTTCCTCGCCGAAGAACGTGACGTTGGTCCCGACAACCGGGCCAAGATCGAGGAGCAGGGGCTGCGGTCGCGCGTTGAGGCTCAGGCTGGAGAGAAACTTGGCGAGCGCCTTGGTTGGATGGACAGGCGAGTCGCGTCCGCTATCCGCGGCGTCCGATTCGTCCTTGCGACGACGGGAGAAGAGGTCGGAGAGTGACAACCTCGAATGATAGACGATTCCCGGATTCGTAATTGGCGATTTGCAATTACTGATCGGTGATCAGCCGACGGCGAGACATGACGAATGACTGGCGATGGCGGCCGACGCCGCAATCACCAATCACGAATCACCAATGACAAATATGTCTAGTGAGCCGCCCCAACCGCCTGCGGCGGGGTCGGTGCGGCCGCCAGCTTCTGGCTCTGCTGCCCCTCGCTCTTGCTCGGGCCTGGTTGAGCGCCCTTGCGCTGCATGTCGACGCTGCCGCGGAAGTGAGCGCCCTCGGCGATCGCCACGCGCGGCGAGATGATGTCACCGTCGACCGAGCCACCGTCCCGGATATCGACCTTTTCAGTGGCCGTGACATTACCGTTGACTTCGCCGAGCACGATGACCGCTTTTGCGAACACCTGCGCCTTGATCTTCCCGTTAGGGCCGATCGTCAGCACGTGGTCGCGCAATTCGATCTTGCCCTCGACGTGACCTTCGACCGTGAGATCTTCGCTGCCGTTCAGCTCGCCCTTGATGACCACTGACTTCCCGATATTCACAACGTCCCCCTCCGTCATCTGCTGCCGCCGCGGCTCCGCCTGCGCGGCCTGCACGTTGGCCTGCGGCTGGTGCTGGGTGGGTGCGACCGGTCCCGCCGGCGTTCCCGGCCCTGTCGGTTTCACCGCTTCATCACGCTTCCACATCTGGTCCTCCGACTTTTTGCAGCCCCAAGGCAGACCCGAGGAGCCTAAATGAGCTCACGCTTGACTGACGGTGGCAGGAGCCCACTGAGTATATCGGCCGCTCGAAAAACTTGTCTAGGCTTTAAACGACCGCGAGTTACGACGAAATGCTAGGATTTGACAAAGCCAGTGCCGCGAATCTATCTCGACCATAACGCAACTACCCCCCTATTTCCGGAAGTTATCGACCGGATGACAGGGGCGTTGCGCGAGGAATTCGGCAATCCTTCGAGCGTCCACCATTTCGGGCAGCAGGCCAAAGCGGCGATCGACGAGGCTCGGACGGACGTCGCAACCCTGCTGGGCGCGGATCCGTCCGAGGTCCTCTTCACCAGCGGCGGGACCGAAAGCGACAACATTGCCATTCGCGGGGCGGCGGAGGCGCTCGAAGCAACCGGGCGCCGGCATCTCATCGCCTCCAGCATCGAGCACGAGGCGGTCCTGAACACGCTCAAGGCCATGGCCAAACGTGGATGGCGGACAACACTGCTCCCGGTCGACCAGACAGGGATCGCGGCGCCAGACGCCTTACGCGCGGCGTTGGCCGATGACACGGCGTTGGTGTCGGTGATGCACGCAAACAACGAGATCGGGACGATTCAGCCCATCGCGGAGCTCGCGCGAATGGCACACGACCGTGGCGCGCTGTTTCACACCGACGCGGTGCAGTCCGCCGCCAAGCTGCCGATCAGTGTAAGGAGCCTCGGCGTCGACATGCTGTCGATCTCGGCGCACAAGTTCTACGGACCGAAGGGCGTCGGTGCGCTCTGGATTCGACGTGGCCTGCGCGTGCTGCCGCTGCTGACCGGGGGGCGCCAGGAGCGGAGCCGCCGCGCCGGGACAGAAAACGTTGCCGGCATCGTTGGCATGGGCGTCGCCGCGCGGCTCGCGCGAGGCAAGATGGCTGACGAATGTACACGCCTCTCGGCGCTGCGCGACAGGCTCGAGGCGGAAATCCTTGCCGCGGTTCCAGGGACCGCCGTCAACGGAGCGCGCGAGCCCCGGGTGCCGAACACGACCAACGTCAGCTTCGATCGCGTCGAGGCCGAATCGCTGCTGATCGCGCTGGACCTCGAGGGCATCGCGGTGTCGACAGGCTCGGCCTGCTCATCGGGAACGCTGGAGCCGTCACACGTGCTCAAGGCGATGGGGTTCAACGCCCACCGCGCGCAGAACTCGATTCGCTTCAGTCTTGGCGCGTCAAGCACGGACGCGGAGATCGATCGCGTCATCGCGGTGCTGCCGAAGATGGTCGAGAAGCTGCGAAGCCTCACCCGTGCCCCGGTAAGAGCTTGACGAGACGAAACACCGAGGCACCGAGGCACTGAGGTAATTCGCCTTTCTCGGTGTCTCGGTGTCTCGGTGTACCGTCTCAAGAAGAGTTCAATGCGGATTGTTGTAGCCATGTCGGGAGGCGTCGACTCCTCGGTCGCCGCGGCCCTGCTCGCCGAGCAGGGTCATGACGTCATTGGTCTGTCGATGCAGCTCTACGATCAGCGCGGCGGCGAGCAGGCGTGGGGCACGTGCTGCACGCTCGACGACCTCCAGGATGCGCGGCGCGTGGCCTCCACTCTCGGTTTTCCTCACTACATCGTCAATTTCGAGCGGCAGTTCCAGGAGACGGTCATCTCGAACTTCGTGCGCGAGTACGCGTCCGGACGCACGCCGCTGCCCTGCGCGCACTGCAACAGCGATCTGAAGTTCTCGACGCTGCTCGATCGCGCGCGTGGCCTCGGCGCGGAGCAGGTCGCGACCGGCCACTACGCCCGGGTTGACCGCTCTACCGACGGCCGCTGGTTGCTGAAGCGCAGCGCGGACCCGGAAAAGGATCAGTCATATTTTCTGTTCTCGTTGACGCAGGATCAGCTCGCGCGGGCAGTGTTTCCCGTGGGTTTCTTGACCAAGTCAGCGGTCCGTGCGCAGGCGCACCGCCTTGGCCTGGCGGTGGCCGACAAGCCGGACAGCCAGGAGATCTGCTTTGTGCCCGATGGCGACTACGCCTCGTTTGTCGCGCGCAAGGATCCGTCGGTGGTCCGCGGCGGCGCGATCGTCGACGAGGGGGGTCACCACCTCGGGACGCACGGCGGCGTTCATCGCTTCACGGTTGGCCAGCGCAAAGGGCTTGGCATCTCCGCGTCCTCGCCGCTTTATGTGCTGAAGATCGATGCTGAGGCCGCTACCGTGACGGTCGGCGCCCGCGGCGCGCTCGAGAAGCCGTGGCTCTCCGCGTCAGGCGTGAACTGGATTGCGATCGATGCGCCGGGGTCATTGATGCGTGTCGCCGCGCAGATCCGGCACCGGCACAAGCCGGGGGCGGGGTCCGTGCGCGCGCTCCCCGATGGACGGGCGGAGATGATCTTCGACGAGCCCCAGCCCGCGATCACCCCAGGCCAGGCCGTCGTCTTTTACGACGGAGATATTGTCGTCGGTGGTGGTTGGATTGAATAGCAACTCCCAACAACCAACTCCCAATTCCCAAGGCGCTCGTGTGCGCAACGTTCGTCTTGGGAGTTGGAAGTTGGGAGTTGGGAGTTCTCAGGCCTCCCCAGGCATCGCGGTCGAAATCGGCGGCGAAACAGATTTGTTTCGCAGGTTGAACCACGCCAGGATCGCAGCGCCGAACCCCATCGTCCAGGCCAGATACTCGATCACGTAGCCGACGAAGGTAAACGGCATCCCCACGAAGAATCCGCCCACCATTGACACGAGCTTTGCGAAAAGCGTGACGGCTGCAATGACCACCGTGCCGGCGGCCACCGCCAGATACGGGTTCTGATCGTCGCGTCCGAAACGATGGAGCACGATGCTGCCCGCTTGATACGCGGCTCCCGTAAAGCCCACGAGCATGACGACACCGAGCAGGACGACGGCGAACGGCACCAGCACGAGCAGGGGGATGCCGACGATCGAGACAACCAGCGCAAAGATGGTGACCAGGAGCACTGGCACGAACAGGATTTCAGCAAGCAGTCCGACGAGCGTTGACCGTATCGGATCCGAGGCAGCCTTCGCGGCAATCCGCTCTACTGGCTGACGCAGCAGGGCTACTGCGATCAGACCGAGAAGAATGAAGAGCAGCAGGCGCGCGGTGGTTACCGCGAAGCTGCCAACGCGGTCGCCGAACGATCCGAAGAAATTCGACATCGACCAGCGGCGACCGGCGTTCGCACCAATCGCGACCTCGTTCGTATCGCCCGACACCTGCGCCTCTGGCGCACGAGTGAGAGGCCCGCCGACTGCCTGCACGTCTCCGTGCACGATGGCATGTGGCCCCAAGGTCAATGGGCCCATCACGGCGACGACATCGCCCGTCACCTCGCCGTCTACGGTGACGGGGCCAAAAATCGCCACGACGTCGCCCTCAACGCGTTCATCCTGTCCGACGGTGACAGGACCGCCGATCCGGACGATGTCCCCTCCCCGTCGCACCGTTCTCGACGGAGCGGGTGGCGCCGCGGGGACGGTTGTCGGCGTGGCAGGTGAGGACCCCGGTCCCGGCAGCCCCTGCAGCGCGGCGCGGTCGAGGTACGTCAGCTGGATTACCAGGTTGGCGTCCGCGCCAAGCCTGTCTCTGAGCTGAGCCGCCGTGAGCGTTTCACCATCTACGGTTACGGCTCCATCCACGATCTGGATGATGCGGACGCGGGCATCGGCCAGGCGCGGCACAAGCGCGACACCTTGCTGCAACGCGACGATCTCATAGCGTTCCATGAGCTGGCTGCGGAGCTCGGCCGCGGTCGGCGTCTGCGCGAGCAGCACGTACGCCCCCGCCCACAGCGCGGTCAATACCGCGATTGCCGCATATGCCATCTGTCGTTTCATACGTGTGCCTCTCCTCGAAGCTCCAATCGAACCAGCCGCTGCAGGGCGAAGAAGGCGAAGATCCCGATAAGCTCCACGGCGACGAGCCCTACGGCACGCGGAGGTGTGGCGATTGCCATGGCAAGGTGGTTTCCGACAAGCGCGGCGACCCACCAGAGATTCATGGCTTCCGTCGCGTATGCGAGGAGCCATGGCATCGCGTGCGACATCAGCTGCACGCCAGTCCTGACGGCCCACGTACCCGCTGGGGCTGCTGCCGCGTAACCAGCCAGGCTGCCTGCGGCGGCAATGACGACAGCGGCCGCCCACCCCAAGACCACGACGCGGCGTCGCCGCGCCCTTTCGCCCCACACTCGAGCGACGGTCCGCTCGACGAATTCCGCCCGAGGCTCGACCTTCGGCACCGCGGCGAACAGGTGCGCGAACGCGGCGTCCGCAGCATCCTCCTGCCCTGTTGCCTCGCTGGCCAGCCAGCGCTCCAGTTGTTCACGATCCTGCATGTTTCGGTCTCTGATCGCGTGCCTGGTCACTTTACGGAACCTCGGCGTAAAGGGTTTCAGACATTCAAGCGGGCCCCCATCCCTTCGACGAAAGAATCGACGCAAGCTCTTTCCGGGCTCGATGCAGATAGGTCTTGACCGTGCCGCTCGGCAACCCGAGGATCTCGGAAATCTCCGGATGGGTCAGCCCCTCCTGGTAGCGAAGGACGACCACTTCCCGGTACTCCGGTCGAAGTCGCGCCAACGCCTGTTCGAGCACGCCTGCGAGCTCCCCCTGCCCTGCAAGATGCTCGGGCGATGAGCTCCTCTGGTCGGCCGCGGCACCTTCAAAGCCCGCCTCCTTGAGCTCGTCGAGCGACGTGGTCGCCAGTCGATTGACGCGAAGGTGGTCGATGGTCACGTTGCGAACGACCTGGAAGAACCAGCTCGAAAATTTCCGTTCCGGATCGTAGGTGTTCAGGCGCTGAAAGACGCGGAGGAAGCCTTCCTGCGCGAGATCCTCGGCCAGCGCGCGATCGTGCACGAAGCGGAAGACGAAATTGACCGCGGGGGTGGCGTACCTGGCTATCAGCGCGCGACTTGCGGCATCGGAGCCCGCAAGCGCCTCCTTCGCCAGTTCGGCGTCACTCGGTGGCACGGACACACGTTATACGGCCGTCGCTTCGTCACGGTTTCAACTCCCAACGCCCAACCCCCAAGAAGCTCGTTGTTGCGACGATGGTCTTCTTGGAGGTTGGGAATTGGAAGTTGGGAGTTTAAGGCTTCAGGATTTCATTCATCGGCGGCGCGGCCAGACACGCGGCGTTATCGGTCGTTTCGTCGGGCACCGCCAAACCGTCGATGTACCGTTCCGCGTCAATGGCAGCCATGCAACCGGAGCCGGCCGCAGTCACCGCCTGCCGGTAGATGTGGTCCTGCACATCGCCGGCCGCAAATACGCCGGGCACGCTCGTGCGCGAGCCGTGATGGGTCTTGATGTAGCCAGTTTCATCGAGCTCAATCTGTCCCCGAAACAACTCGGTGTTCGGCGTGTGGCCAATTGCAATGAACACGCCGTGGAGCGGAAGCTCTGTGTGCTTGCCGGTCTTCAGATTGCGGACGACGATGCTGGTGACTTCGCCTCTGCCGACGTCTCGGATCTCGGCGATGTCAGAGTCCCAGATGAACTCGATCTTTGGATTCGCGAACGCCTTGTCCTGCATGATCTTCGACGCCCGCAACGAATCGCGGCGGTGGACCACCGTAACCTTGGTCGCGAACCGGGTCAGGTAGATCGCCTCCTCCATCGCGGAGTCGCCGCCGCCGATCACCGCAATCGGCTTCCCGCGGAAGAAATACCCGTCGCAGGTGGCGCAGGTCGACACGCCGTGCCCCGAGAGCTTCCGGTCGCTGCCGATCTCGAGCCACCGCGCCGAGGCGCCTGTGGCGATGATCAGCGAGTCGGAGGTGATCCTGGTGCCATCGCCCAACGCGACGGAAAACGGGCGGTCCTTCAGATCAACGCGGTTCACGTTGCCTTGCAGAATCTCGGTACCGAAACGCTCGGCTTGCGATCGCATCTCGGCCATCAGATCCGGACCCATGATGCCGTCGCGGAATCCGGGCCAGTTCTCCACCATCGTCGTCAGCATCAGCTGACCACCGGCTTCGACGCCTTCGATGAGGAGCGGCTTCAAGTTGGCGCGCGCGGTGTAGAGGGCGGCAGTCAGTCCCGCGGGGCCGGAGCCGATGATGACGACTTTGCGATGAGCCATCTACTGGACCGTGTCAACGAGGTGCTGGTCGAGCTTCCTAGCGATCTCTTCCTTGGGCGCAAGGCCGACGATCTGATCAGCGAGCTCCCCATTCTTGAAAATCAACATCGTCGGGAGGCCCATGATCATGAAGCGGCCAGGAGTGTTCGGGTTCTCGTCGACGTTCATCTTCGCCACGGTGGCGCGTCCGTCGTACTCCGTGGCAAGCGCGTCAACCGTCGGCGCCAGGCGCCGGCAGGGTCCGCACCATTCCGCCCAGAAGTCGATCAGCACGACGCCGGTCTTCACTTCCTCGTCGAAGTTACTGTCGGTGAACGTCTTAACCTTGTCGGATGCCATGTGTGTGTGTCTCCAATTCGGCGGCCCGTGACGGGCCACCCCACGCCGCGAACCTCAAGGTTCGCGCCGCACTGCGCGTTCATATACTTTGACGTACTGACCGGCTGAAGCGTCCCAGGAAAAATCCTGCCTCATCCCCCGCTGTTGAATCCCGAGCCAGGTCTTACGGTCGCGGTAGATTTCCAGCGCCCATCGCAGCGTATCGAGCAACGCCTGCGCCGAGTAGTTATCGAAGCTAAAGCCGCTCCCTTCGCCCGTTCGCGGGTTGAAATCGCGAACGGTGTCGTAGAGGCCGCCGACCGCGTGTACGACGGGCACTGTCCCATACCGCAGGCTGTACATCTGGTTCAGCCCGCAGGGCTCGAACCGCGACGGCATAAGGAAGAGATCCGCACCCCCCTCGATTCTGTGCGCCAGTTGTTCGTCAAAGCCGATTCGTGCGCCGATGCGGCCCGGATGCCGGGCCGTGAGGCCAAGCCACAGATCCTCGTAGCGCCGGTCGCCGTTGCCCAACAGCACGAATGACGCATCAAGCGTCGGGAGCACGTCGGCGATCTCGGCTATCAAATCGAACCCTTTTTGATCGACCAGCCGCGAAATCAAACCGACAAGCGGTCTCCCGAGCGCATCTTCGTCGGCCGTGATTCCGAAAGCCTCGAGCACCAGCCGCTTCGCCGACCGCTTGCCTGCGAGGTTCGTCGCGTCGTAGGGCTCTGGCAAGTACGGATCGCGCGCCGGATCCCACTGATCGTAATCGATTCCGTTCAGAATGCCGACGAGATCGTCGGCTCGATGCCGCAGGATCCCGTCGAATCCGAAGCCGAACTCCGCTGTTTGAATCTCCTGTGCGTAGCGAGGGCTGACCGTGGTGATCGTGCGACTGAACATCAGTCCGCCTTTGAGATAGCTGATTCGTCCCCAGTATTCGAGTGCGTCGATGCGCATCAGATTCCAGCCGAACCCCAGCCGCGGCAGCCAACTCGCATCGAACACGCCCTGGTAGGCGAGGTTGTGAATGGTGAAGACCGCAGGCGTGTGCGCAAGCTTTGGCGGCGCGTATCCGTTTCGCAGTAGTACCGGCGCCAGGCCCGCCTGCCAGTCGTGCCCGTGAACGATGTCGACAAGAGCGTTCGTTGACGCGGCCCATTCGAGCGCTGCCATCGCGAGAAACGCAAACCGCTCCGGGTTGTCCGGATAGTCTTGTCCCGTGGTGCCGTACAAGTAGTCGCGATCGAAGTACGGTGGGTGGTCGACGAAAATCGTTCTAACCCTGCCTGTGTCCGCTATCCAGATTCGCGCGTCAGCCACCTGGCCGCCAAAACGAACGGTCACGGCGCCGGCCGGCTCCCCGGCAGTAACACCCCGGTATCGAGGCATCACGACATCAACTTCATGACCGAGGCGCGCAAGCGCAGCCGGGAGTGAGCCCAGGACGTCCGCCAAACCGCCCGTCTTCGCAAACGGCGCGGCTTCCGACGCGATCATGAGGATTCGCATAAGCCTGCCAACATTATCCGACTCCGTTCTTCGAGCCTCGTCGGGCGAGCCTGACTTTGCCAACAGCACATCGTGTCAAGTGGCTGCTGGACCCGTAACCCATTCAGTTTGTGTATGATCGCCACGTGACTGACCCGGTAAGGCCTCCACGTCCGCCGCGCTCGGAGTCGCGGGAGGTCGTAGAGCTTCGCGCGGTACGCGAACAGCATCCTGAGCTGTCAGATGCCGTCGACATGCAGATCGAGGTGCTCGAGCTTTACCGCCGGGTCCAAGGACGAGTGCCTCTCCCGTTCTTTGAACTGAACGCGGACATTCTCCGGCACCACCAGGAGCACGGACAGCCTCTCCTGCGCTTTGAAGATATCCGCATCGAACCGACGGACTTGCGCCTGCTGGTGCGCCAGATCGCCGACGTGCTGCACCGTCGTGGGGCGCTCGAGGAGGGGGACTACCAGCGCATCCACGTGATTGGCCGCGATATGAACCTTGTGGAAGCCGCCTCGCAGTGGTACCGAACGGGCGCTCAGCGACATCAAGTGGCGGCGATCGGTGTCGGCCCCCGTCCAGCGTCCGTCGAATCCTCCTCGAGCACCGATGAAGCGCTCGACCAGGTGCTCGCGCTCGCGCTGCGCCCTTGGTTGTCGCGCTGCGCGGAGGTCCTGCAGCAGCGCCCGGAGCTGGCGCTCTGGACGCACCCGCATTGCGCGCTGTGCGGAGCGGAGCCCGATCTCGCGGTCATCACTCCGGCGGCCGAGCGCCACCTGATCTGCAGCCGCTGCTCGCTGCGCTGGAAATTCGAGCCGCTCACGTGCCCGTACTGTCGTAACAGCGACCGCGCACGCATTACCTCGTTCGCGACGCCTGACGGCCATTACCGCGTCTATGCCTGTGACGAGTGCCTGCGTTATCTGAAGGCGTACGATGGAAGACGCGCGACGCGTCCGGTGATGCCGGCCGTCGACAGCATCGCGACACTTCCGCTCGATGCCTACGCCGTTCAGCGAGGCTACTCGTAGAAGTACAAAAGAAAAGACCCGCGCGATACCCGCGGGCCTTTCACGATTGAAGCGACTTCCTGCTTTTGAAGTTACTTCAAACTTCGAACTTCACTCTTCTAACTTAGTTGGAGGCCGGAACAACAGCCGGTGTCTGCATTCCCGTTGGCGCCGTCGATTGCTCGATCGGGGCGAACCAGTCCTGCGCCTTGGTCGAAATCCAGTTGAACAGGTGGCGCGTCTCCCAGAAGCGGCCGGGGTTCGACTTCGCGCCGAGAATGACGACGGCCACGTCAGGCCCGCCTTGCGGCAGCCGAAGCAGCGTTGCGAGACAGTAGCCCGCCTTGGTGATGAAGCCGGTCTTCCCCGCCTGCACGTCCACGTCGCCTTTCATCACGAGCTGATTCGTGCTGTGCACGGTGATCTGCTTGCGTCCGACGTTGACCGTGTAGTACGGCGTTCGCATGATGCTCGCGATCCGCTCGTCACCCGAGACATAGGTGATTAGTTTGGCCAGGTCGTACGCGGACGAAGTGTTGTCGGCAAGGAGACCAGACGGATCCGCGTAGGTCGTGTTTTCGAGACCCAACTCTTCCGCCTTGGCATTCATCCGATCGATAAACCCAACTGACCCGAAGGGCGAGACCCGGGCGAGCACGCGGGCGGCCGCGTTGTCCGAGGCTATGAGCAGGAGGTGCAGCAGATCGCCCGTGGTGATCTTGTAGCCGGCGCGAAGATACGTGGTCGACGCAGCACGCACGTCGGCGCGCTGGACCACAACTTCACGCGTCATGTCGGGCTGGTCTTCCAGGAACACCGTCGCGGTCATCACCTTCGTAATGCTGGCGATCGACAGTCGGCTCGTTGAATTGCTCTCCCAGAGTACTTTCCCGTTTTCCGGGTTATAGATGATGGCTGCCTCGGCGCGAATGTCGGGAACGACGCTGCCGGCATCGTCAAGCTTGAAACGCGGTTCAATGGCTTCGCGGAGCGCCGCGGCCTGAACAGCCGCCCTGGTGCGCGCCGAGCGCGCACGACGCCGGGCCGTTGCCGCTTTGGCTGACGTGGTCGGCTTTTTCAGCGTGAGTTTTTTGGGAGCGGACGAGCTTCCGGCCGCCGACTGGGCACCTGCTGCGCTCGCAACTGCGGGAACGCCCATGGCGGTCACCGCGACAACGCAACAGATCAGTTGGATCGTTGCGCAAAACCGGCTACGGATCACAGGCAACCCCTTGCGAGACACATTGTTACGGAATGTTTCGGCATTCTACCAGACAAACTGTAGCGCGCAAGGGGCTTTTGGCCCACACTGGGGTCGCGACGTACCCTTTTCGGTCACCTCAACAAGTTCACTGTGCTCGGCCATTCCAAGAAGGGTGCCAAAGGATGAGTTTCTCGGACGCTGAATTTACCGTTCTCCGGCGTACCATCGCGAGCCGCGGCACGGCACGGATGATCCTCTTCCCCGTCACCCTTATTGGGTGGGCGACGCTGGCACTTACCGTTTTGGTGCTCAGCGAGCCGCCGGTCGCCGTGCTGTTTCCGCTGGCGGTTCTCGTGGGAGGATTCGAAGCGATCCACGCGCTTCACGTCGGCGTCGAGCGGATCGGCCGGTACCTCCAGGTGTATTACGAGAACTCCGAAACCGGCCCGAGGTGGGAAACCACCGTCATGGCCGTCGGGCCGGCGCTTCCAGGCGGCGGGATTGACCCACTCTTCTCGGCGGTGTTTGCCGGCGCGGCGTTCGTCAACATCATCCCGGCCCTGATGCCGCCACGGACCCAGATGGAAATGGGCGTGATTGGCGTCCTGCACATGGGATTCATCATCAGGGTCGTGCGTGCGCGCGGAGCAGCCGCGCGCCAGCGCGCCGTGGAATTGGAATCATTCCGGGCGATTCATGCGCAAATCCCGAAACCCAAGTCCCAAGACCCACATGCGAATTCGTAAGTACGACAAGCGAGCGGCGCGGACCCTTCGGGTCCGCGAGTAGGGATCTGAGAAGTTGAGATTTGGGATTTGGATCGTGGGATTTTAGATTTTGGAGTGTACCGCCCGTGTGAACACGTACGTTCCGCAATAGCACACAAAGGAGTTGTCGGCGCGAGATGAGCCTGCGCGGTCTTTCGTGCTGTTTTCCAGCACTCACGCGGATCGCCAATCAACACACGCTGCGCGCACACCTCCATCTCATCAGGCACAACGATTGCAGCTCGTGTACGCGGAGGATCGAGCCATGAGTCTGGTGCGGCTCCTGGGGTTTCGCACACTCGCTTGCGGGTGTGTCATCGGCCGGTATCGCGAGCTCGCCACAAGCCGCGAGCTGACCTACATCGAAGAAAAAGGCGTTGGCTGCGCGTTGTACGGTCATCGCCGGAACCACACGATCGCGGCCGAACGCGTTGCCGCATCACCCTCGGAGCAGTTCGCCCCCGTTCGAGCGTCCTGATTTCTCGACAAGTGTCGCGAAGGCCGTGGACTCCTTGCGACTGCGGCGCGGACCCTTCGGGTCCGCGTTGACTACAATCAGCGTCGGTGATTCGTTTCCCCCAGCCCCATTCCAGCTTCAAAATCGGCCGTGCGACGTTCCGTTTCTATCTCGGCGACTGCCTCGACGTCCTTGCGCGGTTCCCGCAGGGTTCGCTCGATGCGATCGTGACGTCGCCCCCCTACAACCTCGGCATCCGCTACCGCACGTACGACGACACAATGCCGCGATCGCGGTACCTCGATTGGACCGGGCAATGGATCGGCCTTGCGGCGCGGACGCTCGCTGAAGACGGATCGCTGTTCCTGAACGTCGGCAGTAAGCCCACAGACCCGTGGACCGCCCTGGACGTCGCGCAGGCCGCGCGCCCGCACCTCCGCCTGCAGAACACCATCCACTGGATCAAATCGATCGCGATCGAAAAGGCCCTCGCCGGTGCAGGCGCCAAGCTTGAGGAGGATCTTGCCGTCGGCCACTACAAGCCGATCAACAGCGAGCGCTTCCTCCACGACTGCCACGAATTCGTCTTTCATTTCACGCCCAAGGGAGACACGCCCCTGCGCCGCCAGGCGATTGGCGTGAAATACCAGGACAAGTCGAACGTCGCGCGCTGGCGCTCGGCCGCCAATGATCTGCGGTGCCGCGGCAACACCTGGTTCATCCCGTACGAAACGATTCAAAGCCGGGAAAAAGATCGCCCCCACCCCGCCACGTTCCCGCCCCGCCTGCCGGAGATGTGTCTCCTGCTCCATGGCACCGATCGGATCACGACCGTGGCGGATCCGTTCCTCGGTCTCGGGTCAACCGCCGTCGCCTGCGCGCAGCTCGGGCTGAACTTTGTCGGCGTAGAGATGGACAAGGGCTATCTCGAAGAGGCCATCGAACGGGTCAAGGTGATGGGCGCCGTACCGTCGCAGCTTCGCACGGCGAATTAGTCATACATTTCGTTGCCTCCATGCGTTCACGTTATATAAGCTTTTGGCATGGATCTCCGGCAACTGGAGATCATCCGCGCCATCGCCGACACCGGCTCCTTCACTGCCGCGGGTGAAAAACTCCACGTCTCGCAGTCCGCAATCAGCCGGCAGATTCTCCTCCTCGAGGAAGAGCTCGGCGAGTCCGTGTTCCATCGGATCGGCCGGCGCATCCGCATTACGGCCGCGGGTGAAGCGCTCCTCCAGCTGAGTCACCGCGTCTTCCAGGATTTGCAGGACACCGTGACCACCATCAGCGAGAAGCAGGAGTCGCTCCGCGGCACGCTGCGCCTGGTCGGGGGGATGACCGTCTGCCTCTACGTCTTCCCCACTCTCCTCGCGGAGGTGCGGCGCGTCCATCCTCATCTGGATTTAAAAGTCACCGTCGGCAGCACCGATCGATCGGTCGCGATGTTGCGCTCGGGCGCGGGCGATCTGGGGATGCTGACCGTGCCGATCGACGCCGCGGATCTCGTGTCGGTCCCGGTGCTCGACGAGGAACTGCTGGTGACGACGTATCCGAACCATCCGCTGGCGATGAAGCGGAAGATTACATCCGCCGACCTCAACAAGCAGCCGTTCATCCTCTTCGAAACGGGGTCGATCACACGGCGCCTGGTCGACGAGTTCTTCACGCGCGAGCGCATCGAGGTGGAGATCGTGATGGAGACCGAGAACGTGGAGATCATCAAGGCGATGGTGCGCAGCGGCCTTGGCATCAGCATCGCGCCCTGGCAGGCGGTGGCGGGCGACGTGAAAGCGAAGCAGTTGTTCGTCAGTCGGATCGCCGGGCACTCGCTGGAGCGGCAGTTCGGGTGGCTGTATCCGAAGATGACCCGGCTCCCGCGGGCGGTCTCCGAGGTGCTCAGGGTGTTCGAGACCGTGCGCCCGCGGCTGGCGGCCGCGGCGCAGGCGCCGAAGACCCTATGACCGCATGACCGCGCCAGATGGACGCAATCGGATCATTCTATTTCCTGGGATGGCGGGTTCGCGGATAAGATCGCGGTGAAATGGATCATATCCACCTCTCGGACAGCGTCGATCGCGTGATTCACATTCCGCTGACGGAAGCGGAGTGGCAGGCGTTCCTGGCGACCACGCCCAAGCCGATCGACTGGCTGCGTGACCGCATTCGCGAAGCGATCGAGAGGGGCGCCCCGCCTACTGCGTCGGCGCGTGAGTCCTGAGAACTCCCAACTTCCAACTTCCAATTCCCAAGCGCCTTGGGAGTTGGAGGTTGGCCGTTGGAAGTTGACTTATTTCTTAGCAGCCTCAGACGGCGTCGGACGCAGAGAGTACGACGTCCGCGACCACAGCTGCACGCCGTCGCGCTTGGCAACCACCTGAATCCGCCGGGTTCTCCGCAGCGGATCAGGATTGCTCGAATAGAACCCCAGCACGTAGTAGTCGCTCGTCTCGGCGTCGATTTTCTTCAGCGCCTTGTCGAAGTCGTTCTGGTTGACCACGGCGAAGCCGCCCGTGAGATCCGCAATCGTTCGCAGGCTGTCCTGCGTGCGCGACACGAACGTTTCCCACTCCACCGGATCGAGGTTCTCGCCGATATCACCGCCCGCCACCAGGCCGCGCGGGTCAACGGTGTAGAGCGTCGCGTTTGCGCGGTTGGCGGCGCGCGTCACGTCCGCCATGTCGCGCACGAGCTCGGCGTCGGCGAACTGCGAACCCCTGGCCTGAATGTTCGGATCGAGGCGCTGTTGGCTGCTGGTCGAGTTGCCGCTCCCATCGTCCTGGGTGCCCATGTCCGGACCGAGCTCTTCCTTCAGGCGCGATTTCTCGAACGGATTGAAATCGTAGCCGCTGCTCACCCAGATGACCGCCTTGCGACGGTTATGAAGCTTCTCGAGGTTCTGCATCAACTGGTTCGCTGTCGTGAACGCGACGTGCGCGCGGTATTTCAACTCGACGGGACCGTCCGCTCCTTGCTGCCCCTTGATGATTTCGGTCGGTTTCAGACCGTTCCCGCTGATTCGGTTGATGGCATCGTCGAGCAGCGCGCGGTCGTAGGTGAGGTCGATAGAGATCGACGAGGTGCCGGTGCTCACCATGCCCCACATGTCGCCGTCGTGGATCAGGTTCTTGAGCATCTTGCGGAAGATCTCGCGGATGCGCGGCGTGTTCTGGAAGTCCATGTGAAGGTCGTCGACGAACAGCAGGAACACACGCCCTGCCGCATCGTTCGTCGGGCGACTCACCGGAAGGATGATCCCTTCCTGGAGCGGCGCCGGCGGCGGCGCCAGCGTGTTGTACGCGCGTCCGCCGTGGATCAGCACCATCGAGGCGAGCTCCTGCTTGACGCCGTCTTCGAACACTTCAAAATCGGTCGGCTTGAGATCAGCCATGAACTGATCGGTCTTGGAATCGCGGACGATCACGTCGGTCGTGACCAGCTCCGCGGTGGAGCGGAAGGTCGGCTGCTGCGGTTGTTGCTGCGGCTGCGCCGGTGCCGCCGGTCTGGCCGGCTGCGCCTGCGCATGCGCAGGGACCTCCATCACCCGGAGGGCGCACAACGCCAGGGCGAGCGCAAGTACGCCCGCCGCCAAGAACTTAGCGGTATTTCGCATGTGAATCAGTATAACAGCAGGGCGCGTCCGGCAACATCACGCGCCGCTGTACGCCCGTGGCTGTAGCGCGGGGTCTTTAGACCCCGCGGCGAAAACGACCCCGCATATATTAAAGGTCCTGATGAAACTCGCGATCGGGTCCGATCACGCTGGTTTTGCCTACAAGGAAGCCATCAAGAAAATGCTTCAGGCCGAAGCTCATACAGTCCACGATTTCGGAACCAACTCCGAGGCCCCGTGCGACTACCCCGACTTCATCCGGCCCGTGGCCGAGGCGGTCGCCCGCGGACACTTCGAGCGCGGCATCGTGCTCGGCGGGTCGGGGAACGGCGAGGCCATGGTGGCGAACCGGATCTGCGGGATCCGCTGCGGGCTGTGCTGGAACGAGCAGGTCGCGATCTGGAACCGGGCGCACAACGACGCGAACATGCTGTCGCTGGGCCAGCGGACGATAACGGAAGCCGAAGCGCTCGCGATTGTGCGCGTCTGGCTTGCGACGCCCTTTGAAGGCGGACGCCACATCGTCCGCATACGAAAGATCGACGAGCTCTGCAAATGAACTCCCAACTCCCAATTCCCAACGCCCAAGGCAATTATTGGGAACGATCTCGTTGGAGGTTGGGAGTTGGAGGTTGGGTGTTGTTGCTTGGGAGTTGGGAATTGGAAGTTGGGAGTTTTCAGGGCACCCGATGCAACTGGGCCTGATTGGTTTGGGCCGGATGGGCGGCAACATGGCGCGCCGGCTGATGGCGGGCGGCCATCAGGTCGTCGCGTACGACCGCAACCCGGACGCGGTCGAGGGAGTTGCGAAGGACGGTGCCGCCGGTTCGTCTTCGCTGGCCGACCTCGCCGCGCGCCTCACTCCGCCGCGCGCGGTGTGGCTCATGGTACCTGCGGGCGATCCGACCGAGCAGGCCGTGACTGCGCTCGCCGAGCAGTTGCAATCGGGCGACACGATCATCGACGGCGGCAACAGCCATTTCAAGGATGACGTGCGGCGCGCCGCGTTGCTCTCACCTCGCGGCATCCACTATCTCGATGTCGGCACGAGCGGAGGCGTCTGGGGCGCCGAACGCGGCTACTGCCTGATGATCGGGGGGCCCCAGCACGCCGCGGAGCGCCTGACGCCGATTTTTCGAACACTCGCGCCGGGCCAGGGGGCCATCACACCGTCGCGCGGTCTCGACATCTCGAAGACGACCGCACATGAAGGGTTTCTCTATTGCGGACCCGCAGGCGCCGGTCATTTCGTGAAGATGATCCACAACGGCATCGAGTACGGTCTGATGCAATCGTATGCCGAGGGATTCGACATCATGCGCAATGCAACCAGCAGCGCGCTGCCCGTGAACCATCGCTACGACTTGAAGCTCGCCGAGATCGCCGAAGTATGGCGGCGAGGGAGCGTCGTGAGCTCGTGGCTGCTCGATCTTGCAGCGCTGGCGCTTATCGGGGACCCGCGGCTGGAACAGTTTGCCGGCACGGTCGCCGACTCGGGCGAAGGGCGCTGGACGGTGCAGGCGGCGATGGACGAGGACGTCCCGGCCGACGTCCTGACCACCGCGCTCTACATCCGTTTCCGATCGCGACGCGATCACACCTTCGCGGAGAAGCTGCTGTCGGCGCTCCGCGCGCAGTTCGGCGGCCATGTCGAACCTCCGCGCTGATCCGTGCGTCTTCGTGATCTTCGGCGCGTCCGGAGATCTGACGCGGCACAAACTTCTCCCCGCCATCTACAACCTCGCGGAAGACGGACACCTGCCTGAGGAATTCGCAATCCTTGGCGTGGCGCGCCCGACGATAGACGAGGCGGCGTATCGCGAGCAGCTGCGCGAGCAGGTGCGCAACGCAGAAGGCGAGCCACTCGAAACGGACAAATGGACGCGGATTGAAGATCGTCTGTATTACATCTCCGGCGAGTTCAACGACCGAGCGCTGTTCGAGCGGCTGAAGAACAAGCTGCAGGAGATCCGGGCGCGCCACCACATCCCGGCACACTACCTCTTCTACTTTGCGGTGCCGCCGGATCTGTTCGGAACCATCGCCGAGCGCCTCGCCGAGGCGGGACTGACCAGCGAACACGAAGGCTGGCGCCGCGTCATCGTCGAAAAGCCGTTCGGCTACGACCTCGAGAGCGCGCGGGCGCTGAATACGCAGCTGACGAAGGGGCTGCGCGAATCGCAGATCTATCGGATCGATCACTATCTTGGCAAGGAGACGGTCCAGAACATCCTCGCCTTCCGGTTCGCGAACGGGATCTTCGAACCGACCTGGAACCGGCGTTACGTCGATCACGTCCAGATGACGGTGGCGGAAGAAGCGGGCGTCGAGCATCGCGGCGCGTACTACGACA
>Ga0070699_100000385_pt1 | contig 42861 bp, 39 predicted proteins | sample KBSK1503metaG_FD_65473 | JGI IMG/M metagenome (GOLD analysis project Ga0070699, IMG submission 65473) | Corn, switchgrass and miscanthus rhizosphere microbial communities from Kellogg Biological Station, Michigan, USA - KBS K1-50-3 metaG | ecosystem: Host-associated > Plants > Roots >... | reverse complement strand
CGACGTGGCGCGGCTTCGCGAGGTTCTCGCCCGGCAGGACGGCCCGACGGTCGTGGTCGGACACTCATACGGCGGGCAGATCATGACCGCGCTTGGGGCGGAGGCGCCAAATGTCGCCGGTCTCGTTTATATCGCTGCCTTCGGCCTTGACCAGGGCGAATCGCTGGGCGCGATCCTGGCCGAGGGACCACCAACCCCTGCGATCGCACATCTCGATATCGACAAGCAGGGCTACGCATGGCTCCCTGAGGACGATTTCGTGAATCACTTCGCGGGTGACGTCGATCCTATCCAGGCCAAGGTCATGTTTGCGGTGCAGCAGCCGCTGGCCGCGAGCGCACTCGGGGAGGCGATGGGCGAGCCGGCTTGGAAGTCCATTTCTTCCTGGTACCTCGTTGCCCAGGCTGACCAGGCCATTCCGCCAGATGCGGAACGCCTTTTCGCGAAGCGCATGGGCGCCACCGTCGTCGAGGTCAACTCGAACCACCTGCCGATGGTTTCTCACCCGGATGAGGTGGTCAAGCTGATCAACGCGGCCGTCGAAACGATCGCGCGAACAGAGTCTCTTACCTCTATCTCCAGATGGAGGCAGGCTTAGCGGGTCTCTATCCGGCGCTGCCAACGGGCAGCGCCGGATCACCAGGCGCTGCGGCGACAACGGCGGTCAACTCGCGGGCCACTCCTAACTGCTTGTCGCGGTCGAGGACCCCATCAGACGTAAATTCCATCCGATACAAACACCCCTTTCTGCCACTCGTGCTAACAGGTAGTTACCGACAGCAAGCAGCCGTGTGGGAGGGTCATATCTTCAAGTCAGTTTGGCCCGCATGGACCAGTGGGCCTAGAACTTAGGTGCAGTCAACCTGCTGGCAGCTGAAGTCGTCCCTCGATACTCAACCCGGACAATCAGGTCTTCGCGAATATTGGGATAGTCGTCCATACTTGCCTTAACTGTTACAGGAATCTCTGGCGTTGATTTCGGAACCTTCAGTTTGGTAATGAGTGGCTGAAACTGATAGGGATTGAGCCTGATCTCCGCCTCGAAATGCACAACGCGCCCGTCCGACATGACCGACGTCACGCCATCCTCTGAATCGTTAGAGCCAGCCCGGTGAACCCCTCCGCCGAAGCACAACTCGAAAGCGGCGTCCTTGGCGGAACGCTCCCCAGCGTTGCACACATAGATGCGGACCTCGACGGGATTCGACAAATCCTGGTCTACCGGCCAAGTTGCAGTTAGTGCCGTGATCTTCGTGAAGTGGTCCCAAATTGGTCGGACCGTGTCATCGGCCACGAAACCGACCACGATTCTCGGGGCCTTGGCGAGTTGGGCGGCGAGGCGTTCCTGCGCTTCGGTCCAACGGCGTTGGTCAAATCGAAGTTGCCGAACTTGGTATGCGACCGCGAACAAACCGACGACCAGTGATATGGACACCATGATCCAAGAGGCGCGCTCGACCCAAACCCAATATCCATCGTCTGCAGCTATCAACAACATATGTGACGTTCCCAGAATGAGTCGATAGCAGATGTTCGTCAAGGAGCCCTTCAAACCGCATGGTGGCGGTTCTCCAAGTCGCGTGGGGCCATGTCCCAGCCATTGATGGCACCTTCGCGATGTCGGCCTCATACGACTGGTTAGGCATCGCCGAGAACGACAAGAGCTTCTATTCCGCCTACAACGCCAGGCTTCTCCGCTCAAGGTGTCGTCAAGCAGACCTCGGATCTGATCCGCAAAAGACGGGGTCGAGAAGGATGTACAAAGGATGTATGGGCCTAGAGCCGGTGCGGGTTATGAATCAGTTTCGAATTTACAATTGGCTCCGGGACCAGGGATTCGAACCCTGAACCTTGCGGTTAACAGATCTCCCCGGCCCGTTCAGAAATGGTGCTCTGAATTCGCTGATCGCCGCTGAGTACCAGCATTTGCCATGGTTTATCGCCGGCGTTGCTGTACGGGATCGTTGGATCGGCCGGTCGATTCTGAGGCCGCCACGCGCCGTGTCAGGGACCCGCCTTTCATCCGGTCAGCCCACGCTTCAGACCGCTACATTTGCTTTCAACAATCAGCCTTCAGGTTCGGCCGTCTGCGGTTTGCCCCCCGCGATCTTGTCGATTTCAGTGAGGATCTGATGCGCGATCTGTTGGTAACAGACCAACTCCTCGTGGAAGACAGCTTCATATTCCTTAAAGACGGCCTCGCTTGGCTCAGAGCCACCTGCTCGTGTTTGGGCAATTTCCAGGTCCAGGCTGCGGCGGCGCCGGTAAGCGGGGTGGGCGCTGCGTTCGATGATGCTCTCTGCTTCCTCAGTCATTACTTCCAGCTGGAACACGTAGCCGTTTCCAGCCCTAATGGTTGCGGTGATGGCCCGATATCCAGTTGGGCGTTGAGGAACTTTCAGAGAATTTGCGACCCGGCACTCGGTCGCTGCTAGAGCAGCTACTGCGCGAGTAATGGGCATCGCCCGCCATACTCCAGGAGGGAACGATGACTCGTGCACCCAAGAGGTCATTCATCTGCGCAGGGGAGTAATCGTCGAGAATGCTTCGTCGATCCTCCACTTTCTCAGCCACCCGCGTGGAGGACTTGACCCGCCAGCGGACGGCCCCAGCCGAGAACTCTGAGTTGAGCCTTTCGACGATCCACGCTGAAGCCGCGTGAGCTCGGGCGAGAAGATCCTGTATAAGCACATCGAGACTATCAGAAGATGCTTCATCATGAGCGTGGGTAAATCGAAGGGGTTCGTCCGAGTCCCACGAAGTAGTGAAGGGGTCGAGCACCTAGACGCCGGAGCCGAGATCAGGTGAACGGAGAAGCACAGTACTTCTGACTCCAGGTGAGACTTGGAGCGGCACTCTGCCGATCGCTATTTGAAGGATTCGTCGGTGATGATCGTTAAGATCATGTCGTGAGCAGTGAACACGTGTTCAAGGTCAGAACGGGCGCAACGTTCCGGGTAAGGGGAGATCTTGACGACCCACGGTCGGTTGTTGAGAAGTTGATTGAGGGTAAGTGGCGCAAGGTTCGCGCTACGCCCATGAGTCTCCTCGGCGATAGCGAGTTGGGAGCCAAAGAGGTTCAGCTTTCAGTGCCCGCCCGATCGCACAAAAGGTAGTGTGATCAGCCGCCAGCAGCTGTCTCTCCGCCGATTCGTGCACATTCGACCGGACGCTGCAGCGTCGTAGCTTGTAAGGCTATTCCCCGCGTCTTCGGCGTTTTGGCTAGGTCGCGGTAACAGCAAGTTATCGAAAGCATGCCAACGACTAGCCAGCGTGCATGTATAACTACCCTGCTTGCAATAGAGGACGCGCGAGGCTGTCGCCGAACCTCAATGTCCGAATTCGACCGCCGCCGTCAGCCCCGGGGTTCTTCACCGTTTTCCGTTAGAGAGGTCTTATCCAGCTGTCGAGCCCGCTCAGACTTGGTCCGGTCTTCGGCCCGATCGCTATAAGAACTTCTACACGACGTGCCGTGGTGTACAACCGTGTATCAGAGATGCACTCCGGGATCCCTCCCTCTGTCCTCGCCCCAGGCTGCCTGATTGGTGGAGTGCTGGCGGTAGGGTGGGCCGTCCTCGCCTACCGAGCGCAGCGCCGCTTCCTAGGAAGAGCCCTGCAAGCAATCGGTGTTGTGCAAAGCCTCAGGGCCGAGAGGCTTCAGAGGACAACCATCTATTTCCCGGTGATCCAGTTCACGACTCCTAGCGGCGTGACTGTCACGGCGGAATCCAAGACCTCCAAGAGCGGACTCTTCATCGGGCAAAAGGTCCCCGTGCTCTACGACCCAAACGACCCGAAGAATCTGGAAATTAACTCCTTCTGGTCTCGATGGGTCTTGGTCTGGATTGCTGCGTTCCTCGCTGTTCTCCTGCTCGGCAGCGGGGCGGCTGCCGTCGTGGCGCTGGCCGCTTCGCTTGGACGCTGACAGGGAGATCCCCGCCACAAAGTAGCGTCTTGCGTGCCGGCTAGTGCAGCCCATCGAAGCGAGCGACAGTGAGCACTTATCGCTAGCAAACCTCAATGCCGCGCCGGCGTTGGGGCCTCACCGTCCCGAACCCTAAGCGGTTTGGTAACTGCGGTCTTCGTTGTCACCACTCTGCGGTTGATGCCGAGGATGCCATCTCCCTATCGATGAAGTCCCAGATGGGAGTGGCAGTCACGTGGCCCGGGCAGTAAGCGTTGACGGTGATGCGATGGGGCGCCAGCTCCTCAGCAAGGCTCTGGGTCAGACCTATGACGCCAAACTTGCTGGCCGAGTAGGCGCTTATGAGAGCTCCACCTCTTCGTCCGGCGCCGGACGAGCAGTTCACGATTCGGCCGCCGGTGCCCTGCGCGATGATCTGGCGTGCTGCTTCCCGGAGCCAAGGAACAACCTCGGAGATTCACCGCCATTATCAGAAGCATCCGTCTCTAGCGCGGCGCACATCCTTAGAGGACGCGCGAGAGGCCCTAGGCGGTCTGGAAAGTTGCCTTCAGCATTGTAAGCTGGTCTGGACCGTGATCTTGAGCGCGACCGTTTCGGTCGTGTTCACCGGCGCAAAGTCGGCGACGACGATGGCGGCGCCTTGATCGATGTCGTTCTGGGTCATCACTTCGCGACCAGACTTCACGAGATAGGCCTCTTGCTGGGTCTTGCCGCTGAATGCGCCCTGATGCCAAAGGGTCGACAGGAAGCTCGACACGTGGATCGCGAGCTGAGCCCAAAGCGGGTCGTTGTTGGGTTCGAAGATCGCCCACTGCAGTCCACTGACAAGGCTTCGCTCGATGAATAGGGTCAAGCGGCGAACAGGCACGTACTTCCATTGGTCCTGACTCGAAACGGTCTGGGCGGCCCACACCACTATTCCTGATTGTGGCACCGACCGGATCGAGTTGACGCCAGCGGCTGCCAGGGATGCGGCGGCGGTCTGGTCGATGGCGAACGGAAGGCTCAGGACGCCCATCAGCTGGGCGTCCATGCCCGCCGGAGCGGTCCAAACTCCACGATTCGTGTCGGTTCGGGCAACCATCCCGGCAACAGCGCCGCTTGGCGACGACAGTCTCGGCGCGTGCGGTGAGGTGGGATCGGCGATGCTGATCTGCGGAAAGTACACAGCCGCGTTGGACGTCCCCGTTGCCTGTAGCGCCGCGGCCAGCCCTTTTGTCGCGGCCACGTCGCTCGAAGGTGGGTCGACCAAGAGAAAGATGCGTCGCTGATCGCAGTACGCAGTTGCCGCCTCGAGGGTCGCCACGTCAAAACAGCCGGGCAGGCACAGGACTGCCGTCGAGGCGGCGACATCGAGCAGAGACAGGCCTTTCGGAACCTCCGTCTGATCGTGGACTCGGACTACATAGGAGTTAGTGCCGCCGTTGTCGAAGAAGAGACGGACCGCATAGCCCAGCTCGAGATTTGTGTGCAGACCTCCGAAAACGTGCTGGAACTCGGCAAGCTGGTGATCTGGACGGTCTGGTGCATCGGCCCCTGGGCAGCCTCGCCGATGAAGCCGCTGGTGGACGTTGCAGCTCCCAGAATCGTGTGCGCAATGAAGGCAGACTCCTCGAGATACACGCCCGGTGGACGGGGGCTGCCCACGGCAACAACTTACGCCATGAGACGTAATTGCGGGTCGGTCGGATGGGCGTGTGACGAGCAGGTCCTGATGCACATACACAGAGGACGCGCGCGCGGCCAAGCTATTGATAGGGAGCACTTATCGTGAGCAAACCCGCGAGCGCTCTCGCTGAGAGGTAGTTATCGCAAGCCCTCTTGTGCCCCTACATACTTAACGCCAGATATACATGAGGACACTCACTAACGAAACAGACGTGCTGCGCGATATAAACGGGCTTTAGCACTAGCACCGCACAACCCGTCTCGCTCGCCTCGCGTATATAAGAAGACGCGCGCGAAACCTGAGTCGCTAGGCTACCACCTGGGTCCTTGCGGCTCGACCACGTCATGGTCGCGCTTCCAGCCCTCTTTCTCGAGCTTGATCGATTCGATCGCGACCGCCCCGGCGTTGGCGTCCAGGTCCGGGGGGGCTTGATGTTAGGAGACCCAGCCGCGAATAGACCTCTTGTAGGAGAGGACCTTCTGGCCGGCTCATTGAAGAACAGAGCCGACCCGATCGCCGCATGAACCGTTTCCTATTCACGGCTTGATTCATGCCAACAAGGTCAGCGACATGAGTCCGGTGAACCACACCGCTTTTGTCATCAGCAATCCTGTGCGGAGCGAGCGTTCGGTCCAGGAGCGGTTCACCACAACAATGACAGCTGCGATGGGCGCAACCGCCACAGGCACCGTGACCGCCAGGTAGCTACCGGATGCGAGTCGAAGCAGCCACGGCATTACGGCTGCGCCTGCGAAGGCACACGCGACCACGGCATGCACGAGCAATGCTCGCCGTGCCGGCAGCCACGTGCCGAGCGTGCGATAGCCGATGGCCGCGTCGGCGTCCCGGTCGGCGATGGTCTTCAGGATCTCGCCGGATAGAACAACGAGGAAGATCTCGACCGCCGCGAAACCAACTGCCCAACTGTACCGACCGACTATCAGGGCTCCGTACAACACAGTGCATCCCGCCAGAAAACCCACAGAGGCGTTCCCGATCAGGACGGTGTTTTTGAGAGAGATCGAGTACCAAAGTGCAAGACCAAGGAGCGTCGTCGCCACCGCTCCGCTCGGCCAACCCGACGCCCATGCGATGGTGAGTGCACCGGACCCCAGCCCCATGACCAGCCAGGTCACTTTTCGAGGCGATATACGACCAGATGGAATCGGTCGATACGGTTTGTTGAGACGATCAATCCGAGCATCGCGGAGGTCGTTGAATGCGTTGCAAGCCGCGACGATCAGCCAAACAACCGCCATCGCCAGGAACAGCCGAACAGGGTTGGTCGGCTGCGTCTGCGCCGCCAGCAATGCTCCGATCCACGTCGCAAAAGCGGCGGCCGAGCAATTCTGAACGCGAAGGAGCCGGAACACCCAGCCAACCTGACTCCACAACCACCTCAAAGCACCCGGCAACCACTCGTGGAATGCCAGTGGGATCAGGAAGCTCGCCGCAATCACAGCAAGGAGGGTCCGATCGAGCAGAGCTGCAAGGAGAAAAATGGAGGCGCTGAGCATTCCCAGCAGGTGAAGCATTCCAGCCGAGCGAAATGCCGCCTCGTCTGGCGCGGCTCTGATGGCATTGAACAAGAAGACGGTGCTGCCTGCCGCAGCCGCGATGCCCACTAGAGCAACGGGCTGATTTCCTGCGTCGCCCCTCACCCAAACAAATAGCAGGATGCCGATGAGGACTCCCTGAAGTGCAAAAGTGTATGTGACCAGAGACCGCGGAATCAGGATTCCGCTGCTTATGTCAACCCGCGCTCCGAAGAGAATCGCGGTCGACCGTACCCCGCACACGGCGTCGTTCGCAAGGTCGCGGAGGCTGCCGTGCACGCCATTGGCCATGACGATGTAGACCACCACATAGGTCGCGATCGCTGTCGTCAGCGGCCCTACCGAGCCCGAGTCGGCGGCCGCCCCAAACATGATCAGTCCAGCCCATGCGATCCCCTGGACGAAGTCGGTGATTGGGGGAAACCGGTTCCGCTTTCCCCACAAGTCGTATGCCGCCATGGCCACGAATGACGTCCCCAAAGCCCACATCGGCAACGCACCACCGCCGAGCCGTGACGCGACGGCGAAGGCCAGCGGAACCTGAAGCAGAACCACTGCCAGCGCCTGCCACGGTTGGACTGTGCCAAGAACCAGCGGGCTCCTCGCGCGTAGCGGTTCTGTTTTATCGACCCACCGGTCGTTGATGTCGTTGAGGACATACGCGAAAACGTGGAATGAGCCCGCTGCAGCCAGCAGCCACAGCAGCTCGCCCAAGCGGGCTCGCGACCTGGCGGTCGCTGCCCCAAGGAGCGGCAGGACAAGGGTCCCCCCCAACGCTTGAAACCTGACGAACTCTCCGATTGCGAATAGCCGTTCGCGCAACGGACGCGTGTAGGAACCGAGTGAGTTGGCGGTCGCGCTCGCGATCAGTCGAGCGTTGTCCATCTAACCAGGTGATAGTCAGCCGCCCGAAGCATGCGCAGCGGAATCGGCGTGTACGTTCGAATGAACGATCGCGGCTCTCGCGCGTCGGCGAGTGCACGCAATCCGCCGACGAGCAGCTGCTCTCGCATCTTTGGATAATGGATGGCTTGGTGCACGGCATTGTTGTAGTACCCAAGCCACGCTATGTAGCGTTGAACCAGCCTGAGATCGGCACGCGTTCTCACCTCGGCACGCAGCGCTTCCGAAGCCCCCACCTCCCCCAGGAATAAATCGACCGCGTCGAAGTGGAGGATGCGCATGGTTGCCAGCGTGAGGACGAGGCTCTCGAACAGTGGCGAATCTGGGGTGGACTCAACAACCGGAAGCAGCGTTCGGAACACAGCCTCTGGGTAGTAAAAACCGACAGGAGCCAATCCCCGCACGATCCGCGCAGCCAACTCGATGTCGTTGCCGAGTGCGTCTTGCAGAAGCCGGTCGACGAGGGGCATCAGACCCTCGCGCTTCCCGTAGGCCAGCCCGAGGGGGAGCAGCGCAATATCGAAGTGGCTGGACAGACTGCCGCCTCCGCTCAGGAACGTATCCCGATGTTCGACCAGCCCACTCGTCATCCACTCGAGCGTGTCAACCCACTCGGGCGGCGTATCCGGAAGCAGGACCGAGAAAGCTTGGGTCGCGGTCAAAGTCCCTGGCCCGCCCAGATCTGGGACGATGTCGTGCAGCAAACGATCGGCTGCGGAGGGATTCTTGATGGCGTGGATCGCGATGACCAGGTCCGCCAGGATGTTGTGGATCAAAATGTCGGACTTCAGCAGCGCAGCAAGATCCTCTCGCGGTTGACTCCCCTCCAGGGACGCCTCTGGCTCGACCAGATCCGCCGCTCGCCTGAATTGCTGGCGCTGAGCGTCCGACTGGCGGAAGAAAGCCTCGGGTGACTGCAGCTCGCTCAACAAAGCCGTGTCCAGGGCTCGCTTCGAGAACACAGCCGCGACCACCCTGAACACCAACCAGCTCACACTCCGGCTTACCCAGCTGTCGAGGTGCATCCGCTCTTTGAGCACTCGATACCAGAGGTCACTCGTATGGTCGATTACGTCTTGCCGTTCGGGGTGATTGATGTAGATGGTGATCGAGAGGTCACTGAGGAACCTGAGGATGCGAGCGCTGCGGCCAATTGGCACAAGCCCAACCTGGGAGCCTAACTCGTCCAGTAGCTCGTACACGAATTCGGGATCGATGCTCCACCGGAGGTAGAGGGCGTATACCGCCGTCTTGGCGAGCTCGCGCGAGGGGCCGGCCGCGATCCACAGAAATACCTCTCTGGCCGGACGCCCGATGAAATAGGCAGCCTTGATCGCCGTCTGCCTCGACTCCTCAGTGCCGCTCACGCCAGCAGGCCTTTGATCTGATCCATGGCGTGTCCTGGATCGACCGCGTGCAGCTTGTTGATCGCCTCGGCGGCCAGCGCGCGCATCTCCACGTCTGGTGATGACGCGGCGGCCTGCACGCATTGGCTCAGCGCGGTCCGGTCTCCGAGCGCGAACGCGGTGTCGAACGCGGTTCGGAAGGAGGCGACTGTCGCCGCCGAGGTGCCGAGCACCTGCACCTGGGCTCGCCGGAATCGCTCATCCTGCACCAGCGAGTAGAGCTTCTGTGCGTTCTGCTTTTTCTCCTGAGCGTCGTCGGTCAGATCGATGAGCGCCTTCAGATGCGCGACAAGCTGCCGAAGCCCATACGCATCGGCAAGGCTCCAGTCACCTTTCCAATCGTTGCCGGCTTTGTCCAGGTAGTAGCGCGATATGCGGTCGTGCTGGCTGCGCGGCGAGACGAAGTAGCGGTTGCTTTCAAGTCCGGCCTCTCCCTGGTATTGATCCGCACACAGGAAATCGGCCATCGACCGGTGATAGAGACGTCGTGCACCCCCGTCGTCCGGAACTCGTTCGGTGACCTGGCCAACGGCGTCCAGGCGCGGATTTAGAACCGCCACGTCCCAACTCAGCCACTTGGGAAGGCTGCGTTCCGGAGCCGCAGGCACGGCCACGCTCAGACTCCCAAGCAGTGGCTGGTAACCGTTGATCCAGGTCTCCGCGTTGCCGTACTTGACCATGTCGGGGATGACCCGATCCAGAAAGGCGCGATAGAGCCCATACAGCATTCCGGGAAGGGTGGACAGGTCTTCTGGGGGACGGAATCCGGAGGCGATCTCGTCGATGAGAAACTCCACGTACAGAAAATTGCCTGCAGCCTGTCCGACGATGCGGTCGACCAGGTCGTTCGAATTGACGCTGTCAGGTAACGTCGTGAATTTGGCCTGGAGGCCGGGTTCCATCATCCGCAGGGCGACGTACTCCCGGACATCGGCGTTGTTCTGTTCTGCCCACTTCGGGTCCGAGATGTCCAGCAGGCGAAACCCCGCGAATTGGTCCTCGACCCGGCGTTCCTTGCGGCTCGTGATCAGGAACCGCACTCCGGGGGGCAGGTCGTCCGAGCCCGCGAGCAAGGTGACAATGTTCGGTGGAGGGGAAATGATCGCCTCGTCGAGGCCATCGACGAGAATGAAGACCTTTCCCATATCGCTCTGCCTCGCAGAGAGTGCGGCCAGCGGCTGACGCACGGTCTGGTCGTAAGCGTCTTCGGCGTCCTTGCTGTTTACGAACAGGTATTTGATCTTGGCTCCGATTACCGGGGCCAAATTCTGTCCGACATTTTGGTTGATGTTGACTTGGCTCGGCGCTGCCTGCTGCAGGACAGCGAGCGCATAGTCGCGAAAGCGGTCGGAGAGCTGCTGGACGATGGTCTGGGCAAAGGCATGCGGGTTGACGGTGCCTCCCGCCCTGGCTACGCAGAAATGCGACGCGCTCCAAGCCGTGCGTACCCGCGCCAGCTTGTCGGCGGCACCGGGGTCACTCGGTGTACGCCCCGGCCCCACCAACCAGGCGGCGAGCGCCGATTTGCCCGAACCCGGCTCGCCGACTAGTATCAGAAATCTCTCGCTACCATTGCTCATCCAATCGGCAACCTGGTTCACCACCCAGGCGCGTCCGGCAAACCGGCCCGCGCCCGTGATGATGTTCTCGGGGATGAACACTCGGTGGGCCTGGTCCGCGCTTGTGTTCATCGATCACTCACGAACCTTGCCCGATGTCTTCATCGATTTGCACTCCGACCACAGTGCCAGATGCCTTACCTATTTCCTGAGTAACGTCGACACCGCCCTTTTTGATGCTCTTTGCCTTCACACCCACCACGCCTTGGGCTTCTTGCATACGCTGCACGACCTTGATCTGAGGGCCCGCCTGCTTGACCTCGGCGAGCAGGTCACTGACCTGCTTGAGGAACTCCGGATTCGATGCCAGACTGGTCGCCAGCGTGGCGCGGAAGCCTTCAGCTCCGGCCGCCGGATCGCGGACGAAATCGTCAATGCTCTGTTTTGCATTCTTGTCGCCGCCCAGCCGGTTGCTGATCATCGAGAACAGCGCCTCCGTTTTCTTCCAGACAGCCTGACCGGCGGCGCCGGCGAACTCCTGAGCCGCATGGCTCACAAACGGCCCCAGCAGGGCCACGGCCCCGGCGGCGATTGTTATTGGATCCATTGCTTTCTTGGCCCCCTGTAACTTCGCAAACCGCCATCGAGGCGGTGCCTGACCACCGAAATCAGGGCCAGTATTGCACCCTGTCAAGTCTCGCGTTGACGCCCTTCGATCGGGCGTCAAGCGACCTCAACTAGCCCCCGCCTCCTCAGCCAGCGTTGCGCCGATCGCATCGCACAGAGTCGCCACGCCGTCCTCCTGAGCAAGCCTTGACGCGGCCGAACGCGCCGCATCTCGATAACGTTCATCTCGAAGAAGATCGATTAGCACTCGCTCGGCAGCTCTGGGCGTGAACGAGCGGTGGTGAATCCATCGTCCCGCGCCGAGTCGATGCACCTGCGAGGCGGTGAAGAACTGGTCGATGCCCCATGGCACGACCATCGATGGGACCCCGGCACGCAGTGCTTCAGCGACAGTGTATGGGCCACCGTGGTGGATGACGGCCGAACAGAAAGGATAGACACGGGAGAAAGGCACGAAGGGCAGCGCAAGCACATCGCTGGGCAGATTGCCAGGAAGGCTGCCCGCCCCAGGCCCGATGACCAGCGCACGTGCGCCGGCCGCCTTGACTGCGCTGAGACTCGAGAGGTATAGGTGAGTGAGAGCGTCGCCAACGTATGGCGCCATCGATCCGAACGACATGGCGACAATCGGTGTATCTCGGGAGAGGAAATCGGACAGCTCGCGAGGCTCTCGCCAGTCGTCGGGGGTGTCCCAGAAGCAGTAGCCCGTCATCCGGGCGTAGGGCGGCCAGTCTCGAGGCGGAGGCATGAAGGCGGGTGAGGCGACAACAGCAGTGAGGGCGCGGGAGTGATTGCCCACGCCGAGCAGGTTTCGACCCACCGACAGCCCTAACTCAGAGCGGACCTCATTCACGCGATCGTCCGCCAGGCGCCGGCCTTCTGCCGCGATCGCGGCCCATTGAAGCCGGTTGGCCAGTCGGGGCATCCGCCCAAGCCAGTGTGTCGGCAAGAGCTGAGGGTTGAAGTCGTCCGAAGGAACCGTCAGAGGCGTCATCGTGATGTACACCCACGGAATGCCCGTGAGTTCTGCAGCGATGGGCGCAGCGAGATGAAGCGCCCGCGCGACGAGCAGATCAGCTCCCTCGCATGCTCGTCTCAGTTCCTGAACCTTGCCCCGCAAGGTCGGAGTGAGCCATCGATCGACGATGACGCGGATCGAGGGCACAGGAGTCAGCCCTCCCGTGGCACGCTTGACGTGCGGCGCCAGCGCGCTGATCACGTCCCCGGGCAGGGTATGGACCGCAAAGCCCTCAGCGCCCAGAGCTGATGAGAACACCTCCTCAACAGCGAACACGACGTCGTGACCGCGAGCTCGGAGTCCCAGGCCCAGCGCAATGAAAGGGTTCAGATCGCCGCGGGTTCCGATTGTCGACAGGACAATTCTTGCCACGCCTGACTACACTGAACGCTAGACCGCCTGGGCTGAGCTCGTCTGCCTCCCCAATGCCAGGCTCGCGGCCTCTTTCCAATGGCGGCCTGCGCTGCGGCTGTCAGCGCGCGATTCGAGGATCTCGGCATACATGGCGTGAGTCTCAGCCAGCCGGTCTCGGAGTCCTTCCCTTCGCAGCATTCGCAATGCAAGACGGAATTCCTTATCAGCCAGCTCGTGCTTGGCGGTCTTCTCGTACAGCTGGCCCAGGAGTGCATGCCCGCTCGCCATGGCAAGGGGTTCATCGAGCCGCTTCGCCATGTCGATAGCCTTCTTCACCGTCTCGATGCCGGGGCGATGCCTGCCAGTTCTGAGCTGGAGCTCGCCGAGGCTGAGCATGATGTGGCTCTGTGCCCTTTCGGTCCCGGCTTCGTCGAAATGCGACAAAGCGCTATGAAAAGCCTCCTCCGCCCGGTCCATCTGTCCTTGTCGCATGAGGAGCAGGCCGAGCTCGTTCTCGCCGCGCGCCAGCAGGGCGGTGTCACGTTCCAGCGCGTAAAGCGCCAGCGCCTTATGTGTGTATTCGATTGCCGATCTGAGCTCCCCGCGCTCTCGGTACGCGATACTCAGTCCGTGGTAAGTCCTGCCCAATCGAGGCAGGTCACGGACCGCGCCGGCGGCTTTCAGCGCTTGCTCGTAGAAGTCAATTGCACGTTCGAACGAGTGGTTCTTGACGTGAATGGTTGCGATGTGCTCCAGAATTCGCGCCTCAGTTCCAGGAAGTCGGGGCTCGGTTGAGCGACATAGCTTGAGAGCACCCTCTGCCACGGATAGCGCTCGACTGTCCTCTTTAAGGTAGAGAGCACAGGCTTCCCAATCAGCGCATTCGACCGCCAACCAGGGGTCCGGCTCCGCTTCAAGCGCCTTTTGCGCGCGTCGCAGGTGCTCCAACCCTTCGTCAGGTCGGGACGAACGCACCAGGGCTTGACCCAGGTATTGCCGGGCGTGAGCCTCTACCTTGGGACTCAGTGGGCGCGCAATCATCTCGAGGCCCAAGGTAATCGCCTTGGCGAACTGCTGTTGGAGGCAGAGCGCCTGGAGCTCTTCCACCCGAGCGTCGGCCGCTGTCGCGCCCAGCGATGGCTCGTGGTCGCGAGAGGCGGCAAGGAAGAAATTGACCGGCTTGCCGGTTCGGCTTGCAATCATTTCGAGCGTGCGCATCGACGGACGGCTCTTGCCCGCCTCGATCAGGAATATGGCTTGACGCGACAGCTCCCGTCCAGCCAGGGTCGCCATGCTGAGCCCGGCGTCAAGTCGGGCTTGTCGGATCAGCCTAGGATCGACTTCGACGCCGGGAAGGCGCCCGCGTGGCTTCGTCTGATGATTGCGGATGGCAGCTTTATTATCGCCCGGCGCTCGTCAGGTTATGTGTTAAGCCACGCGGGACACCCTCGAATTGACCTAGATTCCCGGGCCAGTGCTGTCAGCCAGCACCGTCAGGGCAGTTACCACGAACAGAGCGATTGCCAGGACTGAAGAGAGAGTGAACTTGCGCACGGCCTAATGCCTCCCTAATAGCCGGATAAGCACCGGTTGTTATGCGCGATATAGCAGTCAATTGACATCCGGTCAAGTCGCCTGCGAATCCGTTAACAGTTCGGAATCTTCATTGAGATCGGCGCCCCGGTGCTTGGCGTCGTCAGGGATTCGCCGAAGCCAACCTGTGCTGGGAAGTGGCCGCTATTCGGCCGACCGGCGCGCTTCCGAAATGGCCGAAGTCGACGATGTGAAAGGTTTCATCGCTCGCGTTCATCGCCAAAGCGATTGGTCGCTCCAACGGAGGTGCGACCAGAGGGCGGCAACTCCAATCGCGCGGATCAAGGTCATGACGATTACGCTACCGCCGCCGCCGCAGTCGCCGAGCCGATATGCCGGATTCGGTACCCAGGACTCGATTACGGTATCGAACGGTCCTTTGCGGCTAGCCGTTATTGATGTGTAGAAAAAAGTGCGCGACCATGGCGCCAAAGATCACGGCCAGGATGGCGGCGAACCACGGATACGCAATCGCGAATTCGTTGAGGTAGTAGCCAACAGGACGGCGTCGCTTCACGGTCAACACAATGTCAGCAGCCGCCACGGCAAGCAGGACCCCAGGCATCACGGAGACGAAGATGAGGAATCCGATCCTAGACAGCATCGCTGTTATTCTGGGGCCAGAGCCAATCGTCGCTTGGATACCAGAGCCAGTTGCCGATCAACAGCCCGGCCAGAAACGCGGCGACATCTGCAGGCAACCCAGCCAACCGCTGCGGCAGAAAAGCGTGATCTGCGGCCGCGCAGCGCACGTAGCTGGTGATGGGAGGAGGGTTTCCGTTCATTAGAAGCGCGTAGGTTTCGTAGGCGATTACGCAAGCCGTCCCGGTCAAGAAGATCGCCAGTCCCATTTGTAAGAGGCCACCAGTACGAATCTCCGGGCTCTTGACGACTGCCGGGGCTTTGTGAATCAGCTTCCGAACATATGCTGCGACTCGGCCGCCCATGAAACCTACAATCGTGACGCCGGCAAGTATCGGCCCCGCATTGCTGTTGGCTGTGAGGACAGCGCACTGGCGGATATCACCGGTGAGAGCCCGATATACACCCCAGATGAGAAGGATCGACAGCACCAGGGTCAAACCGCTCAGCACCCCGATTTCGAGCTGCCGATAGCCCTCTCGATGCCGCTCGACCTGGTTCAGTATTGCCAAACGAACCAGCCTATGATGATGCCGGCGAGGACCGCTGCTGGAATGGCAAAATCCAGCGAGAAGCGGATGTCTGCTGGCAGCGCCCACAGATACCGCCAGCCGAACTTGCAGCTCAGCCAGTTGTACAGGGCGACCAGGGCAAGAACGCCGACACTATAGGTGGCGAAGCCGGACGCGGCCACCGAGATCGCTGTCGCCCAGTCGTGATCAAAGGCAAATCTCAGGACCAGCATCCAGGCGCCCGTGCCGACCGCGCCGGCGCAGATGACGATCGCGAAGTATCGTCCGAGCCGTAGTGGGCGCTCATTGGTCGCCTGGCAGCTTGAATGCCTGAGCCGTCCAGTCATTGACGGCCGCACAGCCTTACCGCTCCGGCATAGCTTGTCAAGGGCCCTCGCGGCCTCTCAGAGCGTTGTCAAGTAAGGTGCCGACACCACCACTTGACGAATCGTAGGCGAGGGTAGATGCTTCGACAGCAGTTAAGTGGGCAGATGCCCCCGGATTTGGGACTTGGGAGGACCGGGCGATGGAGAATATGCAAGTTCAGGGAATGCGGCTTGGCCGCACCCCGAAACGAGACGACCCTCGAAGCTTGAAGCTGGAAGCCTTGCTTCCAAAAGCCATTCCGCAGCCGCCGGCTGCGGTAGACGCGACCACAGGTGTCACTAGATGGCCGATGTACGCCAATGACCATCTCGGGGATTGCACTTGCGCGGCCGTCGGCCACATGCTCGAGATCTGGACCGAGCAGGCCACAAACAGCCCTCGGATCCTTACCGACGCCCAGGTGATCGCACTCTACAACCTGGTCAACAACGGCCAGGACAAGGGCGCCAACATGCTCGATGTGCTGCATCAGATGCGCGTGGGAGCGGGGCTCGCCGGTGACAAGGTTTTCGCTTACGCGTCGGTCGATACCAAGCGGGCCGACCTGGTGAAGGCTGCCGCGTGGCTCTTCACCGGGCTGTACATCGGCATCCAGATGCCAGTAAGCGCCCAGAAGCAGACCGGTCCAAACACTTCCTGGGACGTGGCAACGGGCCCAGACGGGCAAGCCGGCAGTTGGGGCGGCCACGCGGTCAATGTGGTCGCGTTCGACGGAAACGGACTCACAGTCGTGACCTGGGGCGCACTCCAGAAAATGACCTGGGGATTCTGGAACGCCTACGTCGACGAAGCCTGGGCGCTGATCCCCGTCGACTACGAGCATCTGAAAGGGGTTCTGCAGGCGAACGGGTTCGACTTCGCCCAATTGCAGCAATACCTGCAGAGCGTGGGCCCTGTGGATCAGGTGACAGCGCGACAGTAAGACGACGACGCGAGGCTCCGACTCGATCTCAGAGGCGGAGGTAATTGGCGTCAATGACTGAAAACGAGGGAATCGCGCCCCGTCGGTTCGGGCTACCCAAACGCACAGCCGAAGCGCAGGTCGCCAAGGTGCAGGCTGCTCTGCCGAATCAGGTTTTCCAACCGCTGCCAGCCCCGACTGGGGCACCACCATTCAGGATGAACTTGAATCAGGTACTGCCTGCTGGAGCGATCGCCGGGATTGAGAGCACCGGACGCCTCGCGTTCCACTGCGCAGGCGATACCGGCGGTATTTCCGATCCCCACCCCCAGGAGTCAGTGATCGCCGCCATGACAGCGGATGTACATTCGAGCCAGCCACCAAGCTTTTTCTATCACCTTGGCGATGTCGTCTACTTCAACGGGGAGAAGGCCCAGTACTACCCCCAGTTCTACGAGCCTTATCGTGACTACGGCGCCCCGATCATGGCCATCCCCGGTAACCATGATGGCGACGCCATGAATGCAGCCGTCGAACCCTCCTTGGCAGGCTTTGTTGAAAACTTCTGCGCGGTCAGCCCTCACCTGACGCCCGAAGCTCAAGACGCCAATCGCGATGCAATGACACAGCCGAACGTGTACTGGACACTGCAGACACCGCTCTTGACGTTGATCGGTCTCTACAGCAATTGCATAGAGGGTGGCGTAATCCAAGCAGACCAGGCAAGCTGGCTGGAATCAGAGCTGGTGGCAAGCGATCCCCATCTCCCCGTCATCGTGGCCGTGCACCATCCAATTTATTCGGCTGACTCGGTCCATGGCGGCAACCTAAACCTCGGCGCGATCCTAGACGCGGGGGTGAAAGCCTCAGGCCGGATTCCGGATCTCGTCTTCACCGCCCATGTGCACAACTATCAGAAGTTCGTCCGTCAGTGGCAGGGCCGGCAAGTGCCATACGTCGTCGCTGGAGCGGGCGGCTATCACAATCTCCACAAGGTTGCTGCGACCGCCAGCGGGCAGCCGCCGGCACTCCCATGGCAGCTCCCAGCGCCCAGCTCTGACACGCGTCTGCTCGCCTATTGCGATGACAGGTTTGGCTTCATGCGAGTGACCGCAACCACGCAGTCGATCCTGGTTGACTATCTCGCGGTGACGCCGGTGGCGGTCGTCGGTCAGCCCGTGACGCCGACTCTGGTCGACAGCTTCAAAGTGGATCTGCAGACTCATACGGTCGCGTAGCGAGGGTTGCAAATGAACGCCGCAACCACAATCGCCGTCAGCTCGCTCGCCCTCGGTGCAGTTCTCGTTGTGACGGTCCTGCAGGCGAAGCACTGGCTGACGGGCTCCAAACTGAAAACACGAATGGGCTCCGTCAACTGGGATCCCGGCAAGAGCTGGGCATCGTCGTTTACCGTGATCGGAGCTCTGTTGGGGACGATCCTCGCAACCAAAGGCATCATGCCTGACAGGCTCATATACCTCGCACTGGCTGGGTACGCCGGCCTTCAGCTCTTCTTCGGAATCCTGGTCGTAGTGGCGCCGTTCCTCTACCTGGCCACCAGCTCGCCAGTAGAAATCACCAATCCCCAGGCGGGAAATCAACCCCAGCTTCAGGGCTACATCTGGTCGTTCGCGGTCACTAGCGGCTTGACCCTCTGGGCGGTACTCGGCGAGTTGGCGACGATCGGGCTCTTGTTGGCCGAGATCGATCACGCTGGTTCGATTCCAGCCGGCCTTTTTGGGTTGTTTGTCGCTGTCCTCACCGTGAGCGCAGTTCTGGTTCTGATCTATGTCGCGCGGTCTCTAATCTGGATCATTGAAGATCAAAGCGACGTACGGCGGCATCAAAACAATATGGACGCAATGTTTGTAGCGTCGACGGCGGTCCAAAAGCCGAGCGTGGTCGTGCCGCCCAAACCGACCTGGTCCCTGATGTAACGCCCGCTGCACATGTGGCGTCGAGCCTCGCCAGCGCTAACACTTGCAGATACAGGCCTCCGCTGTGGGCCGAGATGACGGCGCCGCGGAAAGAGTGATGCGAAACACACGGACGGTATGGCCCACCCCCTGGTGAGCCAGATAGCGGCGGAGCTGAAAGCAGCTCACTCATGGCAGCGGCTGACTCGATTCGCGTGCTGAGCTGCTACGCGAACTGTTCGGAGAACAGTAGTGCCAGATCTGGTGTCGGTTGCGGCTGATCTTCGAGCCAAGAATGCATTTGGTAATACGAAATCGAGCGCTGCCCGAGATCGATGAGGGCGCAGCCGTGGTTGTACCAATCGCCGTCCCGTCCCAGCTGAATGGCGGGGCTTCGCTGCTTGACCTGGGGGAAATTGATGGAGTACGGGTCGTCCCCCTCGACCGTTTCGAATGCGCTGCAGCCGATTAGCCGGCCCTTCTTGAGCCCGAACTGGCCGTCCTCAAAGATCATCAGGCTGTGCTCATGACCCCAGAACCACGCCGCGATACGATCGAACGAGGGACGAAAGGCATCCAGCAGCGCCTGGTTGAGGTACGGCACCCGGCCGGAGTTGAGGCCGTTCAGCGCCGAGTGGGAGCTGAACAGCTGGTGGTGGCTGAACAGGATTGTCTTGCCTGGGAAGCCGTTGATCTTGTCGAGCAACCACTCGAGCTCGGAATCATGGATCTTCGGCGCCACCCGGTCGGCATCGAAACCGACGCCAGGATCCCGATCATAGAAACCGGTGTCCATACCCAAAAACTGGACACTGCCGTCCGAGGTGCGAAGACAGAAGTAGCTGGCTGTCTGGCCAGACCCGCCCTGGTTGAGGCTGTCGATCAGGCGGTAGAAGCCGATGCCGCCCGAGTAGTAGTCGTGGTTCCCTGGCAGCGTGTAGACGCGCAGGTCGGTACTCGACAAATGAAGATCGGCGCGTACTCGATCGAGAACCGCGCCGAAGTTGTGCTGGGCCTCGAATGGAGTGCCAGAGTAATAAATATCCCCGAGGTGAATGAGCACAGCCGGCGAATGGTCCGACAGCAGCCGCTCGAGGAGGATGCCGGCATCATCCATGCCGGTGCCCCAGTCACCGATCAGGCCGACCTTGGCATCGCCTGGGATCAAGTGGTCGACCACCCCGAAGTTGGTACCGCTGGCACTTTGCTTCCAGTCTCGATACTCCGGTTTGCGATGGGCCAACCAGTACCATTTGACGAAGTCGAAGATGCATTCGACGAAAAGCGGGTCCAGGTTCGCGAAGTGACCGATCGACTCCGCAAACGAGGTGGTCCGCTCAACAAGATTTTGTGCGTGGGCATAGGCGACCTCGAATAGGCGGTCAGGACCCACGTCGCCTGCCGGCGGAGGGGCCTTGACTTCCATTGGCTTGCTCAGGGCGTTGAAGGCATATGCGTCGGCGGCTTGGACCAGTGGGTGTCTGGCAACGTCTCTCGAGCTGATGTCACCGCGAGCGATATGCTGGGCGACCACTTGGCGGACGGTGGACTGCCACAGTGAGATGCCTGGGTGTGAGACCCGAACCATTCGAAGCGCTTCAGTCTGTGGAGGGTTCACTCGATGCCTCCCGGAACGCCTGCGGCGACCCGATGGATCATGACGCCTGCTGCGGCCCTGTCAAGTGGCAACCCTTCGCACGTGGGGGCCACACTTGACATCCCCCGCCCACCGACGACAATGTCGCTGGCTTCAACGTCAGGCTACGAATGGCAGATAGCAGCGCCTACACAAAGCGGGTAGTCCCATTCCGCGCGGGCGATGGGCTGCAACTCAACCTGATAAATGTCAGCGGCAAGCACCCAGCCAGCCGGGGTCCGGTGCTGCTAGTGCACGGAGCCGGCGTGAGGGCCAACCTGTTCTCCGCCCCGGTGGACACCTCGATCGTCGAATTCTTGGTCGACCGTGGATACGACGTATGGCTCGAGAACTGGCGCGCCAGCATCGATCTCCCCCACAACGAGTGGACGCTCGACCAGGCCGCCGTCTACGACCACCCCAATGCGGTCCGGACAGTGCTCCAGGAGACGGGCGCCTCGAGCCTGGATGCCGTCATCCACTGCCAGGGATCGACGAGCTTCATGATGTCGGCGGTCGCGGGGCTGGTGCCCGAGGTCAAGACCATTGTCGCCAATGCGGTGTCCCTCCATACATTGGTCCCGGCTTGGTCGGGCCTGAAGATCCGCTACTTCATGCCGATGGTTCGGCCTCTCCTCCCCTACGTCAACCCGCAGTGGGGTCTCAAGGCTCCCAACGTATTGGCGCTCGCTCTCTCGCTCGGAGTTCAGGCGGTGCACCACGAATGCGACAACCCGGTCTGCAAGATGGTCAGCTTCACGTACGGTGCCGGCTTCCCCGCCCTCTGGCGCCACGAGAACCTGAATCCCGCTACCCACGAGTGGATCAAGCAGGAATTTGGGGACGTGCCAATCAGCTTCTTCGTGCAGATGGACCGCTGCGTCCGAGCTGGTCACCTTGTCGGCGTCGATGGATTCAAGCAACTGCCCTCGGATTTCGTGGCCCAGCAGCCGCAGACGGACGCCCGCTTCTCGTTCTTGGCCGGACAGCGCAACCAGTGCTTCCTGCCCGAGAGCCAGAGGCGCACCTATGAATGGTTTGACGGCCTTCACAAGAACTTTCACACCTTCCACGAGCTTCCCGGCTACAGCCATCTCGACGTCTTCATTGGCAAGGCCGCGGCGCAGGAGGTCTTCCCGCTCATCGCCGCCGAACTCGAGAAGAAGGCGGTTTAGCCGTGGGTATACCAGCTCGGTTCCGCAGCCAGGAGGGCCGGCACGCACTCGTCGACGGCATTCCCTTCCGCATGCCGATCGCGGCCCACAACACCCCTGCACTGATGGCCGCCTTCACCATCGACTTCGGGAAGGCCGCCGCGCTGCTTCCACATTCGATCCATGCGCTGCGGTGGGGGCGCAAGGCATTGCTGGTCGTCACCGTCGTCGACTACCGGGCGAGCGTGATCGGAAAATACATCGAGTTCAGCGTCGCCATCGCCTGTACACGCGGGGCGCGCCCAGCACCGCCCTTGCTGCCGCTCGTCTTCCAGGGCCTATACGGGATGGGACAGTACGTGTACGACCTGCCCGTCAGCACCGAGATCTCGGTCAAGGGTGGCAAGGGCATTTTCGGGATGCCCAAACATCAAAGCAATCTCGACTTCAAGATCGGTGAGCGAACCGTGAGCAGCCAGTACGACCAGGACGGTCAGATGGCCGTGCGTATCGAGATCAAGCGGCCCGGCCGAGCGTGGCTCCCGATCACGGTCGGCGCGGTCAACTACTGCTCGTTCCGCGGCATGATCGTGAAGTCGACCATCTACTCGGCCGGCAAGGTCGGCTTCTCTTTCTTCGAGAAAGGCTCGGCCAAGCTGTGCATCGGTGAGCATCCGCGGGTCCAGCCCTTGAAGGGGCTGGGAATCAGCCCGGATCCTCTCTTTGTCGCCTTCTTTCCCGCGGTGCACGGCGTGCTCGACGACCACGTCGAGTCCTGGTACGACACGTACGCCGAGCCGCCAAAGGCAAAACCTGAAGGCTTGGAGAGTGTCATAAACCTGGGTCTCAGTGAGCAATGGCTGCCGCCTCCCCATGACCTTCCCGACTGCAAGCCGTGAGCCGCATCTTCATCCTCAACGATCTGCTGTTGTTGCTTTTCGTCTCGATGTACCTCGGTACCGGGTGGTCCCTCGTGCTCTTCTCATTCCAGATCGCGCCCAAGCTCACCATCGACAATTACTACCTGCAGTTCGTGCCCCAGGTCACAGCCGCCACCCGATTCTTCACCGTGATGACAACGCTCATGCTCGTGAGTGCGGTGATCATGATCGTGTCGCTCTGGAGCAGCGCACTGGCCTGGCTGCCGGTGATCGTGATCGCGGCAGTCATCGCGGCCACCGTCATGACTGTCATCTGGATCCTGCCGCTCAACAACCAGATGAGCGCCGGCATCAAGGATCCCGTTCAGCTGAACAACATCATCGGCAGATGGATGGGGCTGAATCGCATCCGGGTCGGGCTCTGGAGTGTCGAGTGGTTGGCGATGGCCGCCTTCTTCGGCACAAGAGCGATGTGATCAAGCCCATCGCTGCCGGTAATCTCGACCTCCAGCTGCGCCGCCTGGTGCTCGCGGTGGCGGCAATCACGGCTGTCTCGGGCCTCGTCCAGATGTTGCTGCCTGACCTCGTGCTCCGCTTCGTGGGCGCATCGACAGCGCCGGCGGCGCGGCATTTCTTCGGCCTGGTCGGGATGTTCATGGTGATCGTTGGCGCAGCCCTCTGGGTGGCGGTCCGCGAAGGCAGCACCGGGGTCGTCCTCGTGCTGGCGGCGCAGAAGGCAGGAGCAGTGGCCGGCGTCGTCATCGGGTTCGCCAGCGGCATCTTCGGCGCGACGGCCCTGCTCGTGGCGGCTTTCGATGCGCTGTCTTTTGGCTTGATCTTGTGGTTCTGGCAGCGAAATCGGCCCTGAAGGGGTCGGCCTATCTTTTCTTTTACGGTTACGTCTTGACGCTGATCGCTGCCGGCGCCTTCGGCCTAGTGCTGGCCCGCCTTGACGCCCGCTACCTGCTCGGACTTGACCTTTCCCAGCTCACACCGTTAACAGCCGCCACGACGATGAGTCAGTACCGCTTTCTGCGCGCCATCGAGCTCGGCTTCGGAGCCATAGCCTTCACCTTTCGCAACGAGATCTTCCACGTCCGCACGTTCAACCGCCTGTTCCTCGCGATCATGGCCTGCGGGATCGGGGGCCGAGCGCTGGGAGTGATCATGGACGGAACGCCGTCGCTCCCAATGTTCTTCTTCCTCACCTTCGAGCTGGTCGGGATAGCCTTGATCTTCGCGTACACCCGCTCAACGGTCCTGCAAGGATGACGGCGCCGGCGCATGTCCCGACTATGGCACCGCCGTCTGGCTATGAAGGCCCTCGACGCTCGCTGATCCTGGCCGGCGGCGGGATGCGAGTCGCCTATCAGGCGGGGGCGGTCCGAGCGCTGTACGAAGAGGGCCTGCGCTTCCAACACGCGGACGGCACATCGGGCGGCACCATGAACCTGGCCATGCTGCTTTCCGGTCTCTCACCCGAAGACATGTGCTCGCGCTGGCGCACCCTCGATGTCAAAGACTTCGTCAGCCTGCTGCCGCTGAACATGTACGCGAGGGGCCCGGCCGATCTTCCAGCGCTGGGCGGAGCCGAAGGCGTCGTCAAGCGAGTGTTCCCCCACCTTGGCATCGACATCGAAAAGGTCCGCGCCGCGCATGGAATGCACGGGACGTTCAACGTCTGCAACTACACGCGCAAAACAAGCGAGGTAATCCCGCACGAAAACCTTGACCTGCCGCTTCTGCTGGCTGGGATCTCGCTGCCGATCTTCATGCCTCCTGTGCCGCACAACGGATTCCTATACCTGGATTCGGTCTGGATCCGCGATGCCAACCTCGGCGAGGCTGTGCGTAGGGGCAGCGACGAGATCTGGGTTGTCTGGTGCATCGGCAACATGGGCGAGTACCTGACCGGTGCGTTCAACCAGTACGTCCACATGATCGAGCTCAGCGCCAACGGCAACCTTTTCAAAGAGCTCGACGAGATCGCCGCGCTCAATCGCAGCGGGGGCCACCAGATCCGGGTGCACGTGATCCATCCCGAGTACCCGCTGCCGCTCGACCCCGACTACTTCAAGGGCCACATCGATGGCGCCACCCTGGTCGATCGGGGTTACCGTGACGCGGCCGCCTACTTGGCGAACTTGAACCCGGACGGTGTGCAGCTGGGCCCGGACTCGACTCGGATGCGGAACCCGCTGCCTGGCATCACGCTCCGAGCGTCGCTGCAAGGGAGCCTGGACGACGAGCCTTGCCGCATCGACTGCGGTGTCGAGATCGCCGACCTAGACGCCTTTCTCGCCGACTCCAACCACACCGCCACCCTGAGCGGGCGGATCACGGCCCCCGGCGTCGGTGACCAAAAACCGGCCACGGACGGGCGCGCCCGGTTCGGGCGCCAGATGGAGGTCGATCTCACCTTCAAGCAGAACGGTGGAACGGTCCGCTTGTCGGCTTCGGGCGACGGCACGTGGAAGGTCGGGTTGGGCGTGAGCAAGGGCGAGTTGAAGCTCGACCGGCTGCCGGCGGCGCTCTCAGTCCACGCCACCGGAGTGAACAGTTTCGCCCAGCGCCTGCGAACCCTGATCCGCTTTTGGGCTTTTCTCCTGCGTGGACGCTGAATCCGTGCCACACGCGCCTTTCATTTTCGGCGTAGCCACCGCGGACCACCAATGCGAGGCTTACGACCCTCGGTGCGAGGACATCCGCGATGTCTGGGAACGGGTCCATAAGCAGACACCGCGGGGTCGGGCGACGGATTTCTGGAACCGCTACAGCGAGGACGTGAGGCTGGCGGCCGAGCTGGGCTGCCGAGCCTTCCGCTTCTCAGTGGCCTGGTCGCGCCTCGAACCCGAGCCCGGGAGATTTGACCCTGCCGTGCTCGCGCACTACCGGGAGCTGGTCGATACCATCTCCGCCCGCGGTCTCGAGCCGATCCTCACCCTCCACCACTACACCTGGCCGATACACCTGGAAAAAGGAGGCGGAATGCTGGCCCCCGAATTCCCAGATCTCTTTCAGCGCTACGCCGAACAGTTGGCCGAGGGGCTGGCCGGCAAGGTCCGCTACTGGATCACCTTCAACGAACCGAGCCAGCTCGTCTACGGATACATCAAGCCCTGGTGGGAACCTGCATACATGATGCCGCCCGGGTTGCCCGACGACGTCGGCGTGGAAGAGCAGATGGCGGCGATTCAGCAGCTGATCCCCAACCTTTTCCGCGCCCACACCGCGGCGCGCCGGGTAATCCAGGCGCACCACCCCGCAGCCCTGGTGGGCGCGAACCCGTTCCTGCTCGGCCTTCCGCCCTGGCTGCAACGTTTTGTCGATTGGCGTCTGACCCGACTCAAGTCATCTGAAGACTTCACGAAGCACGGCGAGCGCCTGGCGCGGCGATCGCTGCCCAGCATCCCCTTGCCGGAGTCACTGTCGCGAGTGCTGACCATTCTCTCCACAGCTCTGTCCGGCAACTGGTGGTACCTGGGGATGGCCGGCCGGCTGCCGGCGTTCCTGTGTCCGCCGGAATGCCGCGGCAAGCAGGATTTCGTGGGTTTTGACTACTACTGGGGCATCCGCACGTTCAGCTTGGGATCCCTCGGTCGCCTCGCCGATGCGGCCGCCGGCCGTTTCGACCGAGCGCCCGTCTGGCCCGGCGTCCTCTACGGGATGATCAAGTACCACGCCCGTCTCTTCCCCGACCTCCCGCTGATGATCGTGGAGAACGGCTGCGTGGAGTCTGCTGATGGGGTCGACCGCGCGAGTTATCTGCGGCGCCACCTGCGGGAGGTCTCACGGGCCCTTGATGACCGCGTCAACCTTGCGGGCTACGTATGCTGGGCCATTACGTCCAATCGCGAGTGGGGTCTCGCTTTCGAGCCCGGCTCGGACTTCGGCCTGTACCACATCGATATGGACACCGACCCGGCCCTGACCAGGAAACGGACACCCGCCGCCGACGCTTACGCTGAGATCATCCGGGAGTTCTCTCCGCCTGGTTAGCATTCTGCCGCAGGTGCTCCAGGATCAGCGGGAAAACCTCCTGAGCTGCGCTGGCGCCGATCAGCAGGTCGACGTGGCCGTAACCGGCAACTGGCTGCACGTGATCGGGCGGGACCCGCGGGTCGGCAGCCCCATAGATATAAGTAAGCGGAATATCGACTGACCCAGGCATCGAAGCGGCCTGGAGTTCGCCCGCCAGTCCGTACAGCTCGTGCAGGGTCTCATGCGTCGCTGGGTTCAATTGCGCGTGCTCGAACAGCCGCCCGTGTACCCCCGCGATGCGCCGGCACACCTCGTTGTTGCACGGCTCGGGGGTGGTGACCGCGAGCGTCGGTGGCAGCGGTCCGCCAACGCACACGATTGACGCGAGGGTGGGTAGACCATTCGCGAGCAGAGCCGGAGCGGCGGCGCCGTGCGCCACCGCATGCATGTTCGCGACGCGTGCCTCCGATGAAACGACAGCCAGCGCCGCGGGGTAATCCTGGCCCTCGACGACCCAAACGTCATAGCCCTGCGCACACAGGTACTCGACCAGCGTGGTCTCCACGGTGTCGTGTGAGAAGACCTCGCTGAACGAGCCAGGTTCGTGAGCCAGCAAGACCGTGGCCTGGTCGCCACCGCGATAGCGTGTCAGCCGCAGGTCACCACCGTGAACTTCGGGCGCCGGCGCGCGCAAGGCGCGCCGCTGCCTGGGCGAGACGCCGTCCGAGAACGGGCTGGGCCGAGCAAACACCCGCCCGTAGGTCTGCATCAAGACCCCCGCGAAGGTCTCACCGAAACGCAGCTCCGCGCTCAACCGGTCCTTCAGATCGCGCGCGTTCGTCGCCCGCATCGTGGTCAGCTGCTTGAGGAAGTCGGCGGGCGCAATCACCAAAATGCCTTTGGCGAGCACAGGACCATTCGCGTCTGGGCTGTCGTATACGGTTATGTACAGGGTGGTGGTTTGCGGCCAGGCCTGAGCCGGGCTTGACTCACTTATGAATTTGAAGCCCTCGAAGAAGCGAACCGAACCGTTCTCGTCCGTCATCTGCATGCGGTAGCGCATGCGGCGCACGCCTGGTTCGACTGGGTCGACCACAAAGAGGTTGAACTCGCCGTCATCGACCGTCATCGGCGTGGCAGAAAGAGCCGGCGCCACCACGGTCCCGGTCATGTGTGCCGTGTGCTCAGGGTCGGCGAGCATTCGGTCCAGGTCCTCCGAGACGATGGTCAGAATGAAGCGCATGCTTGACCCGTCGCGAGAGCCCTGATCCGCGGCCGACTGGTAGTCGTCGAGCACCTTGGTCGAGACCCAGCCCACCATCGACTCCGTGAACTCGATCCCGACCGGCGCCGGAGCCGCCGTCACCGTTTGCGGGCTGGTGGGCAGCGAGTAGTCGATCGTCCAACCCCGGTCAGCGGCCAGAAGCGCTGAGCAGCGCTCGCTGATGGCCGAGATGGTCAGGAGCGGATTCACTCCCAACGGCCGGGGCATGACCGAGCCGTCAGTCACGTAGAGGCCAGGATGGACCGCGTTCCCCTGTGATTGGGCGAAGACCTGGCCCTTGTGATTGACCACCCCGCCGCTTGCATCTTCAGCCATGACACAGCCGCCCAGCGGATGCACGGTGATCAGCGAGTCGCCAGTCACTTTCCTCCAGATCGGATCGGCGATGAACGCCGCCTTGATCGCGACGCTCGACTCATAGAGCCGGCGGTTGACGAGCTGGAAGATCTCCTCGTAGCCGACGCGCTCCCAGTCGACACGAACCCGGTCGTCCTCGAGGCGGATCTTGCCGTCATCGTCGTCATGGGTCATGACTAGGAATGTCTGCGTGTGGGCAGTCGCACCGCGGTAGGCGCCAAAGAGCAGGCTTTCGCCCTCACGTTCCGCGACTGCCGCTTTTTCGCGCAAGCTCTCTGGCTCCCTACCGAAGAGGTCGGAGGCGGCGGCAAGGGCTCCTGGCAGGAGAGCCGCGACCGCACCCGGAATCGAACCCTCCTCGATGACCATTCCTTTGCCCAGCTCGGCTTGCTCGCGCATGTCGATGATGCCGGTGATGCAGGGTCCGACCGGGGGCTGATGGCCCGGCTGGCGATGCCCGAAGCCGATTCCGTTCACCGGCTTCTGCGCGTTGTACGCGAAGCCGAGCACATCGCCGTTGCCGGTGAATCGCTCTCCAACCCGATCGGACGTGGACAGGCCGCGCTGCTTAGAGCGGAGAAGAATCTCGGTCGAGCCAAGGGTGCCGGCCGACAGGATCACCACGTCAGCGCGCACAAACAGCTCGGGGCCGTCGAACTTCTCCCGCCCCACCCCGAGCAGCTGGTAATGGACTAGCCAACGGTTCTCTGACCGTTCGACGCTTCTGACCGCCACCTGCGTAAAGATCTCGGCGCCGTGGTTGCAAGCGTCGGGCAGGTAGTTCATAAGCACCGTGTTCTTCGCGCCGTAGTTGCAGCCGCTGACGCAGTCGCCGCATAGCTTGCAAGCGGATTGCTGGACCCCGACCTGGTTGATGCCGTCCTTGAATGTGACGTTGATGGGCGGCCGGTAGAAGTTGGCCTGCAGATGCTGGGCGGAAGCCTGTAGGGCTCTGGTCTTGGCCAGCGGCGGGAAATCGGACGGGTAAGGTGTGGGCGACAGCATCTGCTCCGCAAGCCGATAGCCATCGGCGAGCCCCGCGTCGAGGTCGTCCCGGAGCGCCTGCGGCCAGCGCGGGTCCTGGAGCACACGAGGCTCAGCCCGCAGCGCGACGTTGGCATTGACCAGCGAGGTCCCGCCGAGGCCGCAGCCGACGAAGACCGATATCCCCTCGTTGACGTGAAGGTCGTACAGCCCGGTCGCAGGTCCGCTGTGAGCGAGTTCGGTGTCGACCTGGAACTCCATCATCGCCTCCGCCTCGCCGTTTGGGTACTCGCCCGGCTGGAACTCTTTGCCGCGTTCCAGGACGCAGACATCCTTGCCGGCCCGCGCCAGGCGCGAGGCGGCGATGGCACCGCCGTACCCGGACCCAACCACGACCACCGTGTAGCGGGGCTTCATGCTCTCGATCGGTGAGGAGAGTCGGGGCATACCTCTACGCCTCGTGCCGGAAGTAAAAGGTGGCAATCAGCTCTTGCAGCTTGAGCTCGAGGGCCAGCTTGTTACCGAAGCGAGAAGTGACCAGGTATGCGGCGGGGAGGGTCACCACGATAACTGCATAGACGCCGAAGCGCTCTGACTACCTAGGTGGACGCCGATACCCAACTTCCGCAACGACACACCTCACGCGAGTTGCCGCTTGAACGGAAACGTTGTCAAGTTACAGGTAATCGTCTCGCTTGACAAGTTGGCTTGCGGGTCCATAATCCGACATCAGTTAGGGCGAACCACGACGGTTGGTCCTGGAGCCGGCTGCTTAGGGTCTATTTGAGTGCACGTCACAATCTACGGCTTGGGTGCATGGGTTAGGGAATTCGGCCACAACACGTACGTCAAATTGCTCTGGCTTGATCAAGCTATTCGGCGGCCAGCGTGACGCAGGTGGAAGCGTCAAACCTCATGGCTCTGGGATCTCGCCAGGCAGGAATCAGCCAATGAAGGTGCTTGGGGCACTGGGAGCACTGGTCGCTTTGATTGCTGCCACGGTGGGGCTACTCGTAACCCTCGGCATCCTCCGTACCGTACCTGACGTGACTAGCCAGTCGATCGTCGATGCAGACAACCGACTCGTTGCATCAGGCTTCGTGATTCAGCAAATGAATGAGCCCAGCGACACGGTGGCAGCCGGGTTAGTGATTCGTACCGACCCCAATGCCAACACTCCGGCATGGAAGGGTTCCACGGTCACGATTCACTTGTCGACTGGCCGAGGAGCACCAAAAGGTCCTTGGCGCGTGATTGCGTTAGGCGTCATTGATTTTCGATCTGGGCAGTGTCTCAACCTAGACAACGGCCAAGTGTATTGCGGCTTTGACTATGACATCGTCACGCCTCTTGGAAATGAGTTCATCTCGCCCGCCAGCGGAGCCCAGCTCGTATCCCTCGGCGTAATGGACAAGGCCACGTTCGACGCTTTGAATGCCAACACGCTATCAGGGCTCAAATACGGCCCGGATCCAATCCAACAGGCAGTGGTGAACTCTGTGTTTGGTGTCAAAACATCGCGTGGCAATTACGCAAAGGTGCACGTTCTCCAGGCAGGCCAGAACAAACGTCTGACCTTCATCACGTACGGACTTGGCTAAAGGAGCCTTCGATGACTTGCGAGATACATCGCCGTCGGTCATGGCGGTTGACATTGGATTGGCAGCCTCGGCGTCAATGACAGTAACTGCGGACCGACGTTCGCGTCTTGTGGAAGTAGAGCAACCCAACTGTTCGGAAGCAGATCTCCCGTTTGACGAGCACAGGCGCCTCATTTGAGATTTAGGTAGTTGGGCATGATCCCCATGCCGTCTATAAAAGGCCACGGGCGAGGAATCGGTTGAGCAAACCAGTCAACCCGGTCGGGCCGTGACCTCGTCTCACGTTCCGCTCGACAAAACACTCCTTCGTCCCTCGCTCGACAACCTACCCAAGCCTCGTCTGAATCCGTTTGCGTTCCCAACCGACACCGATTTCCGGCTCCTTCTGCTCGTCGCCATGATCATTAGTTCCGGTCTCTTCATCTACAACTGGATCTACCTTGGCCTGCCTCAGGCGCAATCTGATATCAGTATCTACAGTCGTTGCCAGCACCTGGCACAGATCGCATATCCATCAGATAGCCTCGCGTCCAGCGAGTTTTTTGAGCGTTGTCGCGCACCTGTCGAGCACGTGAAAGCACTCTGGATGCTTGGAGGAGTCTCATCAGTCCTGGTCCTGGCTGTTGCGCTCTATTTGATAGGGCCTCCTATCAAGTTGCGCAGGCAAGGACTGGTTCCGATCGCTTCCGACGATGCCCCAGAGGCTGTTATTGAGCTGAGGGGCCTCTGCGTCAAGGCTGGACTGAGGTCGGAACCGCGATTCGTGTGGAATCCCCTCAATGGGTCGCCAGTAGGCCTTGCATTCGGTCGACGAGGCCGCTACTACGTAGCGCTCGGCGGTGGATTGATGGTTCGTTCCTACGTAGATCCACGCGGCTTCGACGCAGTTGTTCTGCACGAACTCGCCCATCTGGCCAATCGAGACGTCGACAAGACGTATCTGGCGATGAGTCTCTGGCAAGCGTTCGTTGTGCTCGCGCTTGTTCCTCTGCTTGTCAGCATCGTGCTACAGCCGACCCTAGGCTCCAAATTCGCTGTTGCAGGCCTGCTCATTTGGCGCGTTGCCGCGATTGCATTGATCGTTTACCTCGTCCGCAATGCAGTACTGAGGTCGCGTGAGACCTACGCCGACCTGCGCGCCGCACTCTGGGAAGGTTCCTCTGAAGCCCTCAGTCGCGTCCTTGGCAGCGTGCCTGACTTGCCAAATACCGGGATCCATCGATTGTTGGCCTATTGGCGCGTTCATCCCAGCCGTGCGGCACGTCAGCGCGCATTGAGCGATACACGGCCGCTCTTTCGACTCGGTTTTTGGGATGCCCTCGGCACTGGGTTGGCGGCAGGCATCGCTTATCCCAGCCTCGTCACCCTGATTCTGCTGGTGTTTACCGGTGTTCAGTCCAACCTATGGTCGCTTACGACCGGCGAACTGGCCGGGTTCGTCACGTCGATCGCGCTGGGTCTGTTGATAGCCGGAGTTGTGGGGGTCGGCGTTTGGCGCGCGACGTTTGCGGAACTTGTGGGTGGCAAGCGTGCGATATCAGTCGCTGCATTGGCGGGCGGCCTCGCGATCGGTCTCGGCTTGGGCGACTGGATCGGATTCGAGGGAGGCTTCAATGCTGTGCCGTCGAATCCGGGCTATGGCTTACTTTTCGGCGCCGTCTACGTGCTCTTGCTGGGTCTGCTGGCTTTGGGTTTGTTTGGCCTGTTGGAATGGTTCGCCAAAAGTTCTGGTCGCTGGTTATGGCGTGCCCTGGAGAGAGGGTCAGCTCCGAACCCTCTTCCCATTGTGCTAACCATCGGTCTTGTACTGTCTTTGTGGCTTGGGGCAACCCTCCAGGCTCGGAACCTGTTCGAAATAGGCGCTTCGCTTGGCGTCTCACCGGTGCTGTACCCGGTTCTCGCCGGCGTTCCATTGGTGCAGGCTGTATTCGGCCCCCTCGGTCTCGTCACACTGGCGTGTCTGTGGGCTTACCCCCTTGCGGCGGAACTAGGCCGCACCTCGGTGAAAGGATTCCCTGCTTGGGCTTTCCTCGACCAGCCTGCAGACCTTAATCTGATCGCGGCACCGACGCACATGCGAGTTGCTCGCCTGGCGTCGATTGCCGTCGGTGCTGCCGCCGCGTATGTGGTTGTAATCACCGCACTGCGACTCTTCCTTCGAATGATCGAAGTGGCCCCGCAGATGACGGACCTGGAGGTTGTACTCCTCTTCTTGACACAGGTCGGTCTTGCCGCGATCGTTCAGGGCTGTGCGGCGACGGTCACTGCTGCGAGGGCTTACCATCACCCGGTCGCGGAAGCGATCCTCGTGGCGTTTTGGGCCGGCGTCCTGATGGCGGTTGAGGAGTTCGTGCTCAACGTTGCATTTGGTGGGCACGCTGATCCGCGTGCCGTCTGGCCCATATTCAGCTTGACTGTGATTTCGGGGGGAATACTGGCTATCACTCTGGCGTCCTTGACCGCCCGCTTTACACGCAGACCACCAGGGCCATAAGTCTTGACAGACAATCTCGACCCAGATGTTGCTCAGCTCTCGCACGATGTCGTGAAAGACCTGGCGCCGAACGAGCTGCCACTGTTCGGCGCACTGAGCCGTGCGTACGCAAAGAATCCCCAGCAAGCTGAAAAGGCGATGAAGAGCAAGGATGAGGTACTTGGGTTTGGCCTCGAGGTTGGCCTCCTATTGACATCTGCGGTGATCGCGGTGGCGGAGGCGGTGGTCAGATTCCTTGGAGCGGAGCTCCTCAAGCTCGGCGAACAGGCCGCGGGAACGGCGGTTGACGCAACTGTCCACAACGTTCTTTCGCGTACGTCAGAGGCCAACCAGCCAGAAAAGGCTCGCGCCGGTGCAACCGCCAGCTTGACTTCCGCTCAGCTGGCTGAAGTGCGCAAGGTCGCAATCAACCGGGCGATTTCCCTCCAACTGCCTCGGGATCAGGCAGAGCGCCTGGCAGACGCGATGGTCGCCCGGCTCGCAGTCGCACCTGGCTAACTAGCGCTACTCACCAGGACGCTCGCGAATGAAACAGATGTGCCGCACTGTATAAGGGCGTATTAGCGCTAGCACTGCACATCGCGTCTCACCCGCCTCGCGTATATAGGCGACGCGCGCGAAACCTGAGTCGCTAGGCGATCACGTGGGTTCCTGCGGCTCGACCACGTCATGGTCGCGCTCCCAGCCCTCATTCTCGAGCTTAATCGATTCGATCGCGACCGCGTCGGCGTTGGCGTCCAGGTCCGGGAGGGCCTGGTACTCGGAGACCCAGCAGCGATAGACCTTGTAGGAGAAGACCTTCTGGCCGGCCTCGTTGAACAAGTCGATGATGATGTCCTTTCGGAAATCGGCGAAGGTGACCTCTGAACCCGGTCCCGCCCCCAGCTTCCAAACCTTGTTGACCCAGTCTTCGAAGGCGGTGTCGTGTGTCAGCCCACGCTCGAGGGTGATCGGCTCGTAACGGGTTCGGCCCGGTGATTTGCGGCTGGTACTGGGGTCACCGCCTTCACGGTGCTCCACGACTTCGGTGATGCGCCGCAAGGGACTCATCTTGGTGACCCCGGCCACGTACTTGTTGTCCCACTTGACCCTGAACTTGAAGTTCTTGTATGGATCGAACCGGGTCGGGTTCACTGAAAACTCAGGCACGTCTCCTCCTTCGGCGCCACCAGCGACCACCCCACCCACTCAACTCGGGCCAGCCCTCTCCGCTCCAACTCAACCGACCTTGGTTTCGTAGCCAGGCAAGCAATCGGCGGTGACAGCCTGAGTGTGGCCTCGACCACGAGATTTAAACTGCGACTACTCAGAGTCTTGTCTCTCGTTATTCCAGATGTAGTAAACCTGTGCGGCCGTACTCTTTATGAGCCGCGGTCCTAATAGATTGCTAATTGCCGCCTCGGCGGTCGCAAGGAGTTGGTCGTAAGTCAAAATCTGAAGTTTTGGAACCATGTTTTGGATCGTCTTGAGCTTTCGCCTGTCCGGCTCCGTGAGCGAAGTCGATCTACCAATAACAATTAGACTCTGTGGACTCGTCGAAATCCCACTAAGGCCTATCTCGCGTTGCACCGTACTCAAGTTGTCCTCGAGATAGCGAATCCAGTTGGTGACTTGGTCGACCGCATGAGTAAGGTCTTCATGCTGTTGCCCGTCGTTTCGGAACAACCGACGGGTCGGAGCCTCCAGTTCAACCAATAGAAAGTCTCCTGTAGCGTCGCGCAAAATGAAATCCGTTACGCGGCCTCCCAGCGGAACCTTTGGCCAGGCTTTCACATGAGTTGGACTAAGCAGAGCCGGGTTCGCGGTTAGAAATGCCTGAAGGTCGCCTTCGTTCCCACCGAGTAGGCCCTCAAATTCATCAAGGAGGTTCCAATACTGGCGGCGAGCAGCGGCTCGTGGATCGAGAGCGTGGTAAGCCTGCTCACGCAAGCTATGTCGCGCTGCAATCGCTAATAGGTCGGTCTCGGCCCACGCAGCTGCGGCCTGAGGCGTCCAGAGCCTTAGATCCAGCTTGGGGTAGACCTCGAAAGCCGACCATCCCACTGGCAGCCTGAATTGCTGTCGCAGTAATGCTTGCTGTCCTGTACCCGGCTTCGGTTCGGCAGTGGCGTCATACGCTTCAATGTGCAGGACTACTTCCATATCGGCCAGAAGCGATGCGACAGGAACAGGCCTTCCAACGGTGCCGATGCCTGCCACAGAAGTCTTGTCCCAAGTCACGACGATGCCGAATGGCGCCTGACCCACCACTTCAGGTTGGCTGCCAGGCGATGTTCTCAGGAACTGGATTTGCGGGGCGTCCGCTGGCACGACGAAAGTGCTGACGTCGTTCGGACAATACACGTAGCGATCAGAGAGGGTCGGGGCCCAGAACTCAACCATTGGGTCGTAGGGGGCTTGCGGAACGACGATACGGACCTTAGGAGATTCGTCGGGATTCTGATCCCAGCGAAGTACAACCGCATCTTCGCATACCGCAGCAACACAGCTGCAAAGTCCTTGAAGATGCGGCGGCGTAAGGACGCGAAGGTCCGGGTACCGGTCCTCAAGTAACTGCTTGGCTGAGTCTCTGTACGCTCTCAATGTCTTGCCAAGTGGGGCGTAGGGCGATTCCTTAGGCGGCGGCACCGCTGGGCCGGGAGCGAAACGAATTGGTTGACCCGGCTCAACGCGCATGTGGATTTGCGGCCTAGCGTCTTCGGGGGGCTGAGGCTGGGAGTGCTTGGAGGCCGGCATTGGGTTGAAGGGTACCTCTGGCCAGATCGAAGTCACACGCAACGTACGGTGATTTGCGACCAAACAGAGGGGAGTGCCTAGCGGCGTGACTCAAGACTCGCGATAGCAGGCGGTTATCGACAGCATCGGCGATCCGGCCGGCTTCACAGTAACAAGGACGCACGACCCCGATATTCGCAATGGGAGAGGTCGGGATAGGCTCGCCTCATCAGTAGCAAGCTGGTCAAGCAGGAGGGTTTGAAGCCTTCTTAGGCTGACCTATACACATGAGGTAAATGGAGTCCTCGTCGGCCGGGAGCATTAAGAGTTGATTGACCTCATGATCGAAGAAGCCGCCGATAGCGACTGGAGCTAACCCGAGTGCCTGTGCCACCAGGTAGAGGTTCTGGCCGAGATGCCCAGCGTCAAGCCAGACATAGCGGTAGCCTCGCTGCCCGTATTTCCACATTGTGCGGAAGAACAGTGCGGTAATGACAATGACTAGGTTGGCTTCTCTGATCATTTCTTGACCGATGGTCAGGTCGGAGAGCGTTCCGTGAAACATGCCAAGGCGCCGCTGCTCCAGTTCGTGAGATCTGGCGTCGTAGTGATAGATGCCGTCGGGTAGGTTTTCGAACGACTGGCAGACGATGTAGAGCTCGAGCGGGTACAGCCCCCCAGCCGAAGGGGTGCTCCTTGCGTATGCCGTCATTCCGTCCACCTGTCGGGTTCCAAGAACGCCATTGGAGGCGAAAAGCAGGCGGCCGAGGCGCTCGATGCCCATGGGTCGCAATTCGAAATCGCGGACGGAAGCACGCGTAGCCAAGGCACCCGCGAGGTCGCCCGGCAGAGCGAGGTCGCGGCCGGTCAGAGGTACACGGGGTGAGCCAGGATAGGTGCGGAACCGAAACGGTCTCAACGACGGGTTCCCTGCAGGTGGTGGTATCCGGGAGCGCACGTTCGAGGAATGTATGTGGTAGAGGCGTGCCACGTCCGGTTCTGAGTGGCGGGACACGTGCCGGGTCAGGCTACCGGATGAGGATCCGGATTCGGCTGGCCGGCGAGAAGAGATTGCAGACGTGGGTTGCCAAGGCGCGCCAATCTATGGCCGAAGTGAATCGGTTGCATGTTCGTTCCGAGCGCCCGCGCGACGCGAAATGGTCCGGTCGCCACATCGGGCGACGTGACGTCCACGATCGCCACCCTCAATCCCACAGAGCTAAGTCGCGCAGCACATTCGCTCAATGACGCCTGTGGAGATTCGGGCAAGTCTCTGAGTAGCACCTTGGTCGCGCCGCCATCGAGCAAGAAGTCGAAGCTCGTGCGCCGTTCCACTGGTGCGTAGTAGAGCGCGTGATCGCTCAGGGTGCGGACCTGGTCCGGCCTTTCGGGGATGGGGTGCTCTCGGCCGAGGACCAGGCGCCGAACATAGGGACCAACGTGACCTTGTTCGAGGATGGCCTTGCGGACGGCGTGTCGCGGGTCCAGGTGTGCCGCCATGGACACCGTCGCTCCTGGCCACGAAGCATCATCGCCGAGCCCGACACATACCACCGCTGGAATCGGGATTCCCACGTCCATCAAATAGAGGCGAACCTCGCATCCACACAGGGCCAGTTGCCGAATGACCTCCTGGCTTCCGCTGTCCAGGGTGTCGTCGAGGAGAATTCTCCGGGCAGGCATCCGGCACAGCCAGGTGAGCATGAAGGCGTCGCGCTCGACCAACTCGAATACCGCCCGCAGCGCAGCGTCGTCAATGCTCGAGCCCGCCGCGAGTCCGTTGGAGGTCACCTGGCAGAAGTATTCGTCGGGTGGTGCCGTGTAGTTGAAGTGGGCGAGCAGCGCCGGGATCCATACTGCCTTTCCGTTATCGATCCACCGGCCCTGGGTCCAGTCGATCGGCTGGTCGGGTTGGAGGGGCTGGAACGGAAAACCAGCTGATGCGTATTGCTCCGGGCTGTAAGGGCAGAGTTGAGGCCAACCCAAGCCGTCGCCCGGCAGCTCCACCATAGTCACGTGTTTGATGCGGTCTGGGTCGACGAGCGTCGCAGAATAACGTTCGATCGCTTCACCGACCGCACCTAGCATGGCCTCGGTGGCGCCGATTCCCTTGCCAGAGCCGATCTCAGGCCCGTGTTCGGTGGCACGAAGTCCTGACGCGAGAACTGCCGTCGCCGCCACCGGCAACTCTGGCTCTCCGACCGCAGCTTCATTGACGGTCAAATAGCGAATGATCCCGGTGCGCGAGTCGACCCAACCGGCCAAAGCATCGATCAGCTCGTCTGGCTCGCGGACTCGCGTAAGGGCCGCGCCAGTGTCCCTTGCGTTGACACCCACGTCCGTTCTAAATGCGTTCTCCAGAACGGCGCCTCCGCCGCCACTGGTCACCTTTGCGCCGCCGCAGACGTCGCACCACGGCAACCGGATGACCGTATGGAAAGTGCTTTCAAGAGTGATTAGGTCAAGAGACATCATGCGGCCGATTAGGCTGGACTCTGTGTAACGCGTGAGCAGTTTGATGGCTTCCAAAGCGACAACGTGGCCGAGGATGGGACCCATTGGGGCCAGCAGGGTGTGCTCGCGAGGCTGCGGAGACGACTCGAGGAGAGCCCGCTCGAGTTGAAGTCGAGACTGCGGGTCTGGAGAGTTGGCGAGCATTCGCAATCGTAAGCAATTCCAGCAAGCCGTTCGGCCCGGAAGAACCACCGGTCCAGCCAGGGCCTCGAGCCCGTCGATGTGCGCCCAGAGTGACACTACTTGGTTCCGGTGGGCGAACAATGCAAGTTCGCGAGCGAAGAGTATTTGGTCGGCCGCGAGAGTCACCACGATCAGGTCAAAACCCCCGGTTTTGCCCAATGGACCTGGAAACCCGTCGATGTCGCCTCCAGTGACGTCGCACCGCGGGTGAGTCGCTGCGATCGACCCCTGAATCGCATTGACCCTCGTCTGGCGATCAATCAGATGGAGGTGGCCAAGCCCAGCCTGGGCTAGGTCGATGCACGCTGTGACACCCCATGGTTCGAGGCCAGCGAGCAATACTCGCCCTCTTTCCAACCGACTGATGTGCTCTGCAGGTGAGCCTGGCCAACGTTGCAAGAACAGCTTTTGCGAGCGCAAAGCCAGCTCGTCCGAGGACGGTTCCGTCTCCGGCAATTCCTCTACTAGTCCGAAGTGAGCTAGCGAAGTGATGAGCTGAAGAACGCTCTCGCGCGAGTACTCCGGCAAGGCTGCTACCACAGCGTCTTCATCACGAGTTCCGTCAAGAAGAGGCAGGAGCTCGCCCACCACCGCAGCAAGATCCCGACCTTGCAGTTTGAAGGTACTCAGGTCGGAGCGCAGCAGGAGGCCGTCTTCCACAGGAATCAGGCTGGCTGCAGGAGTTAGCCTGAGCCTCATGCCGAGCACGGGCCTCCCCCGAGCATCGCGCCCGGGCTAATCAGACCCCGAGGCTAGGCGGCGCGTTCGGGAGCACACGGGCCACAGCCGCTGCACTCGGTGCAGACCGGCCGGCATGGGTAGCAGACCGTGCACACGCGGCAAACGCGGCAAACCCGACAGATGCTGCAGCCACCGCACTCAGCACAAGGTCCACAACCGCCGCACTCAAAACAGCCCGCACAGATAGCGGCAGAGGACTCGATTCGCTGCACCTTTTCCGTTAGGGCTTTGACCACGTTCTCGAGTTCTGTTATCTGAACGTGGAGATCTCTGGGCTTTTGCTCCTGAGCCATCACACTCCTCCCAAGCCGCTCAACTTGCCACCGACGGAGCTAACAATCCGAGTCTCAAGCCAACCCGGACGCTCAGACGCCCCGCTTCCCGGCTCAGTATTTCGGCCCTTACCACCAGGTCGTTCGGACATGGATGCAAGCACCTCTGCGCCAGGGCGGGCGCCACCGCTTCCCCCCACCCGAAATTGCGGCAGTCCTATTTTGCGTTGCGTGTGAAGTGTTGTCAAGTAAATGTCGAATTGGCCAAATTTCCACTTGACAGCGACCACCGCGGCCGTTGACTGGCGTGGACGTGACCCAGCGCGTCCCACACGATGGAGGTATTGGATAGTGAATCCGTCCCACGAGTGGTATGGAATCGCCGAATTTGTCCGCGCTCTCCCGGCTGGCGCAATTAAGCCTGGGGACGTCGCGGAAGTTTTCAGACGCCTCGATTCATTGGACAGACTCATTCAGGTCGACGATCGCACTGGCCAAGTCACAGCTCACACCGAAGAGATCAGAGCATCGCTCGAGGTTGGCACGGGAGCTACTCGGGCCGACCGAATTTTGGCGCTGCTCCGTTCGTTTCCCAATGCTCCAGTTGCGACGCTCGCAATTCGGAGCACCCATGCGCCCCTCGGCTTGTTTGATGGCCTTCGGAGGGCAGGTGTGGCAGGAAGCGGTATCGATGTGGATCTCGCGGCGGCCAAGAGCGCATCCGAGATCCAAAGGGTTATCCAGGGCGCGCTACCTGACGTGCCGACCGAGTGGTTTGATCAGTCGCATTGGGAGTCAGTAATGAACGACCTTGGCGACGCCTTAGCAGGTCCAAACTTGAGAAATGCAAGGTCGGCTGGGCCATCCAGTGGTACCGGTGCATGCTTGATCCGTCACCTCGGGTTCTGGGTCTTTCTAACGATCGTTGGGGTCTTCTCGATCCTTGCGGCAATCGATGCAGCCAGCGGCGGCACGCTTACGGGTGCGATGGTGGCTGCGGTTATCGCGATATGGGGTGCGGCTGCCATCGGATACGCGTACTGGATTGTGGAATGTATCAATCACCCTAGCGCGTGAGCCGAGATATCGACGTCACGGAGTCGATCGCCCGGCGAGATCAGCTGGTGGCCACCCCATCTGGTGAGACACGGGAGAGCCGGGGCGCGGGGTGGCCGAGCATGCTCGGAACGCAGCGGCGCTGGGGCAAACTCCACTCCGCATGAGCCTCGGCCCTTCGGCCAACGCAGGCCGACGTGGCAGTCGACGACACACGACCTACGGAAACAGAGCTCCTTGAAATGCCGATCGGGCGACACGGTCAAAGCCATACAGGTTCAGATCGGGAAAATCGTTGAATGGAACGCCGAATAGGTACAGCCTTCGGCCCCGCCACCACGGATCGGAGGTTAGAGTCCAAAGATCATTAATGATCTGTGCGGAGACAACACGGTTATCCCAACCCCCCACAATGTTGAGGTCGGGAACCGAGCGCCAAAGCCAACAGTAATTGCCGCCGAAGTTGGGTGCGTCGTGGATCACCAGCGGATCTCCGATCGCATCGTTACTTAAAGAGATCTGCTGAGCTGCCATCACGATGAATTCTCTTGATGAGGGCGATATCGCGACGCCCTTTGCCAACTCCTGTACCTGTCTCTCGATCTCGCGAGATTCTTTGGCAAGCTCATCAGAGAGGCTGTTGTAATCAGCGGATTCATAGCGTCGTCGTGTTTCGGCCGTCATTGCGGTAAAGTCCGGAATCCTGTGCCCATAGGTCGTGGTTTCGAGCCACGACCGATAAGCGTCGCCCGAACTGAAGGCAAAAACTGAAGGATCTCTCTTCAGATGGATCTTCGAATCCAACGGCGACAACTTCGTAGGACGTGGCCTGCGTCGGAGATAGGGTTGCGCCCGTTGCTTGATCTCGGAGAGGCGGTCGCTCCACTAGACGTCCCCCTTTGGTCCACATGGCTTTTAGCCGAGGTCAGGACAAACGTCCTTGAACCGGTGCTTCCCGCCTTAACTATGCCTGGAAACGGCCCAGTGTCAACCAGACTACATCTTCCGCCGCGCTTGACCAGCGTCAGCGAAGTTGGTCGCAATGTACATGTTCGGAATCGAGCGATCGGCCAAGCTTGGTCGGCAGATTGTTGTCGCAAACGGCGATCGGCTCTTACATCGGCCCTGCCGCTACGCTGATTTGGTGGGGTCACCTCATCGGGCGCCGTGACCCGGGCTTCTTGTCGGCTACCGATAGGCAGAGGCTCGCCTTATCGAGAGCAACCGTTGCCGAAACGATTGGGAAAAGCTCCATGAGCCAAAGAACGCAGCTTCGAAGGGTCGGATCAGGCGCACACAGATAGAATCCTCCCTGCGAAACGGGCCTGACAGCCGCTGCCCGCGAGGCGCTCATGAAGGCTATCAAGGCAGAGCTTAAACAGCACCTCTGGACCGAATCACATGCCCGGCCAACATTCGGCCGGTACCTGACACTCTTCACGCTTAACCCCGAACCCATGTGGGTCTACGACTTTGACACTCTGCAGATCCTCGACGTGAACGAGGCAGCAATCAAGCGGTACGGCTATTCCGGCCGCGAATTCCTCGCGCTGACGATCAAGGACTTGAGGCCCGAGGAGGACGTGCCCAAATTCCTCGAATTACTCCCAGACACACCCAACTCCGATCGCACTGGCCCATGGCGTCATAAGTTGAAGGACGGATCAATCATTCAAGTCCTGATCACATCACATACCGTCAAGTTCGGCGATCGGCATGCACGCCTGGTGATGGCCGAAAGCCTCTCCGATAATTCGGACATAGAGATCGACTGATGATGCCGCCGACTCCGACGGCTTGGCAAGCAAAAGCGACGCTGTGGATATCGAAGTCTTATCACAAGCAACCGTCGGTTAACCGCTGCGCACTAATAGAGGACGCGCGCGAGGCTGCCCACCCGACCCTTGGATTCGCAAAGCCCGCAAACGGTTTTGAAGACCGCGGGAGCGAAATCCCCGGGAGTCCGCTGTCGTCCACGCATGTTCAGTCGGGAGCGGCTTCTGTCCGCGATGGTCCGCTTTCGTCTGCATACGTTCGTC
>Ga0070699_100000384_pt1 | contig 42993 bp, 50 predicted proteins | sample KBSK1503metaG_FD_65473 | JGI IMG/M metagenome (GOLD analysis project Ga0070699, IMG submission 65473) | Corn, switchgrass and miscanthus rhizosphere microbial communities from Kellogg Biological Station, Michigan, USA - KBS K1-50-3 metaG | ecosystem: Host-associated > Plants > Roots >... | reverse complement strand
GGGCGAGCCAGGCAGCGCCGTGCTCGGAGCCGGCATCACCGGCCAGGCCGAACACCTCGAGGGCGTGGTCGCCGTCCGGGACCGCTTTGTTTACCCGGCCCGTTCGGCCCCTTCATTCCCCTCCGACCCGGGACTTTAGCGGATCCGGGATCACCCGGAAAACCGGATAGCGCGCCGCGATGGCCTCGAAGTCGGCCAGCGGCGCGTGCCGGTCCACCGGAATATGCGGGCGGGCGCCCGGAACCTGCGCCAGGTAGCGCTGGATGATCGGCGGGCGCTCGCTCACCGGAACCTCGACGAGGCGGCATCCGACCGTACGGCGGCGCCGGATGGTGGCCCGCCCGCCCGCGGCGCGAACGTTCCTGACCCAGTTGCACTGATCGCCGAGCATCGGCACGAGATACCACTGGCCGTGCCAGTCCGCCATGCCCAGCGGGAACCGGGTCGTCCGTCCTGACCGGCGGCCGGCGACCTCGAGGGTTATCCACCTCCTGGGCAGCAGCCCCAGCGCGAAGACGGCCGCCCACAGCCGGGCGAAACGGCGTGCCGTCGCATCCGCCCGGTTCCCGGCGTACATGGCGCGCAGGCGATCGTCGGAAAGCGGCCAGTTACCCATGGCTCCTCCTGCGGGCATAGTCCGGCATGGCGATGAGGGTCCCGGCCTGGCCGGACAGCAGGGCCTGCGCATCGGCGAGCCGCCCGATGGCGGCCGGCTTGCCGGTCGCCTCGGTGAACCGGCAGACGGCCTCGATCTTGGGCCCCATGGATCCGGCAGGGAAATCGCGCTTCCCCAGCTCGGCGGGCGTGACCCGGCGGATCGGCCGGGCCTGCGGGGTGCCGTAGCCGTCCTGAACCGCCGCGACGTCGGTGAGCAGCAGCAGTGCGTCCGCGTCCAGTTCGCGGGCCAGCAGCGCGGCGGTCAGGTCCTTGTCCACCACCGCTTCCACGCCGCAGGCCCGGCCGTCCCTCACTACGACGGGCACGCCGCCGCCGCCGGCGCAGACCACGATGGCCCCGGTGCCGAGGAGGGTCCTGATGGCGGGCAGGTCGGGCAGCCCGGCCGGCCCGGGTGACGGCACCACCCGGCGCCGTCCTGGCGGATCTCCCAGCCATGGGCCGCGGCCAGGGCCCTGGCCTGCTCCTCGGCGTAGACCGGGCCGACGAACTTGGACGGGTGCGCGAAGGCCGGGTCGTCCCGGCGGACCAGGGTCCGGCTGACCAGGCAGGCCACCTGGCGGCCAGGCAGCGCGTTCTGCAGCGCCTGGACCAGCCAGTAGCCGATCATGCCCTGGGTCTGCGCGCCGAGCACGTCGAACGGGTAGGGCCGGGACAGAGCCGGGTCGCGCGCACTCTCTAGCGCCAGCACGCCGACCTGGGGGCCGTTGCCGTGGGTGATGACCAGATCGTGAGCAGCCGCCAGCGGGGCCAGCGCCCGCACCGCCGTGACGACGTGAGCCTCCTGGATGTCCGAGTCGGGCGGCTCGCCGCGCTCGAGCAGGGCGTTCCCGCCGAGCGCGGCGACGATCCTCATCGCGGATCCCCGGCGGTGGCCACCATCACGGCCTTGATCGTGTGCATCCGGTTGTCCGCCTGGTCGAACACGATCGAGGCAGGTGACTCGAAGACCTCCTCGGTGACCTCGAGGGCGGTCAGCCCGCGCCGGTCGTACAGCCGGCGGCCGATCTCGGTCTGGAGATTGTGCAGGGCGGGCAGGCAGTGCATGAACTTCACCGCCGGGTTCCCGGTGGCCGCGATCACGCCCTGGTTCACCTGGTAGGGCAGCAGCAGCCGCCCGCCCAGGTCGACCAGGTCGAGGAATTCCGCGGCGGACAGGTCGGTCTCCTTGAGCAGGTTGCGTCCTTGCAGGTTCATGTCGATCCTCCTAAGCGGGGTCCCGTTCGATCGGGCAGGTCATGCAGCGCGGGCCGCCCCGGCCGCGGCCCAGCTCGCTGCCGGCGATCGTGACCACCTCGATGCCGTGCCTGCGCAGCATGGTGTTGGTGGCGACGTTGCGCTCGTAGCCGACGATGACGCCGGGCGCGACGGCGAGGTAGTTGGTGCCGTCGTCCCACTGCTCCCGTTCGGCGGCCCGGATGTCCTCGTCGGTGCTCAGCACCGTGACCTTGTCCACCCCCAGCACCTCGGCGACCGTCTCCCATAGGTCGTCGTTGCGGGTCACCGAGACGGTGCCCGGCCCGGTCGTGGTGGCGTCCCCGTTCGGGGTCAGGGTCCAGGACCGCGGCTGGCGGTCCAGGTACGGGTACTGGACGAACGTGGCACGATCGATCATCGTCATCACCGTGTCCAGGTGCATCATGGCCCGCGAGGCGGGCAGCTCGACGGCGATGACCCGGCTCGCCTGGCCGGCCCCGAACAGCGCGCTGGCCAGCAGCTCGACCGCCATCGGGGTGGACCGCTCGCCCATTCCGACCATCACGGCGCCGTGCCCGAGCACGTGCACGTCGCCGCCTTCGACGGTGGCGGGCTGGTGGTTCGCGTCGTCGTCGCCGTAGTACCTGATGAAGTCCGCGGTGGCGAACATCGGGTGGTAGCGGTAGATAGCGCGGCTGTGCAGGGTCTCGCGCTGCCGGGCGGGCTTGGCCATCGGGTTGACCGACACGCCGCCGTAGATCCAGCATGAGTTGTCGCGCTGGAACAGGTGGTTCGGCAGCGGGGGCAGCACGAAATCGTCGGCCCGCAGCATGTCCCACTTCAGGCTGTGTGCCCCGGCTGGGTGCAGGTCGGCCTTGAGCACGCCGCCGACCAGGAACCCGGCCAGGGCCGGTCCGTCGAGGTCGTCGAACAGCTTGCGCAGCGGCGTGATGAGGTTCGGCCCGAGCATCTCCGCCGTGCACACCCGGTCGAGCACGAAGGCCCGGCCCTGGGGCAGCTCGAGGGTCTCGCCCAGGAGCTGCCCGAAGTAGTGGACCCGCACGCCCTTCTCGCGGAGCGCCTCGGCGAACGCGTCGTGCTCCTCCTTGGCCTTCTTGGCCCACAGCACGTCGTCGAACAGCAGCTCGCCGATGTTCCGCGGGGTCAGCCGGGACAGCTCCAGGCCGGGCCGGTGCACGATGACCTGGCGGAGCTGGCCCGCCTCTGACTGGACGCTGAAGGTCATCTCAGGCCTCCGCTCCCGGCTCGGCCGGGGCCGGCACCTGGCCGGTGTCCTCCCGGTGCGCCTTGAGGAAGGCGTAGATGACCACGCCGGCCAGCACCAGGATCAGGGCCTGGTACACCGACTGGTAGCCGGCCGCGAACGTGACCCACATCGAGAACAGCACGCCGGCGCCCGCGATGGCCAGGTCCCTGGCCAGCGCCCAGCCCTGCACCCGGCGCCGCTTGGACACCAGGTAGGCCAGCTGCGCGCAGGCCGAGAACAGGTACGGGATCGCCACCGTGACCACCGTCAGGGCCACCAGCTCGGTGAAGACCGTCAGCCCGGTCTTGGTGGTGTACGCCCACAGCATCAGCAGCGAGGGCAGCAGCGCCGCCATCACGACGCCGAACCACGCGGTGTCCTTGCGGTCGGTCCAGGCGAACGCCCGCGGGAACAGGCCGTCGTCGGCCGCGGCGCGCGCCACCTCGGTGGTGACTAGCGTCCAGCCGTTGAGGGCACCGATACCGGAGGCGACGGCCAGCGCGGCCACCAGCTTGCCGGCCCAGGCGCCGTGGGTGAAGATCGTCCCGAACGCGGTCACGAACGGCGCCGTGCTGTTGACGAGCTCGTGGTGCGGGACCAGGCCCATGATCGCGGCCGACACGGCCAGGTACAAGATGGCGCTGGCGCCGGTGCCGAGCAGCGAGGCGCGGCCCACGTTGACCCGGGGGTTCTTGACCCGCTTGGCGGTGATCGCCGCGACCTCGACCCCGATGAAGGAGAACAGGGCCACGCCGGCCGCGATGCCGATCGCGCCGTACAGGCTGCCGCCGGAGGCGTTGAACGCGCCGAAGTTCGCCTTGGAGACGAAGAACCAGCCGGCCACTCCGACGAACAGCAGCGGCAGGAACTTCAGCACGACCGTGAGGTTCTGGAACCAGGCCATCTGCCTGACGCCGGCCAGGTTGGTCAGGGCCGGGATCCACAGGCCGGCCAGGGCGATGCCCCAGTTGCCGATCCCCGAGGGGTTGATGCCGAACAGGGCGTCGACGTAGAAGACCCAGGCGGAGACGATGGCGGCGTTACCCGCCCAGCACTGAATCCAGTAGCACCAGCCGGTCAGGTAGCCGGCGAAGTCGCCGAACTCGTGCCTGGCGTAGGCGTAGAGCCCGCCGTCGGAGTTGGGGATCCGCCTGGTCAGCTGGCCGAACATCATCGCCAGCAGCATCGCGCCGAGGGCGATCACGCCGAGGACGAGCAGCGAGCTCGTGCCCGCGCCGGCCAGCACGGCCGGCATGGCGAAGACCCCGGTCCCGACGATGCTGCCGACGACCAGGCCTGTCGCCGACGTCAGGCCGAGAGCGCGGGCCTTCTGCTGCGCCCGGGTGGGCGCAGGCTGTTGATCGTGCCCGCCATGCGGGACACGGATAACGGTGGACATCGAAGCCTCCTTCCGGGCGCCCTCGTGAGGCGCTCCGGTGACCCGATTGATTCTTTGCGGCTTCAGCATGTCCATGAGGCGACCGGTACCGGCAGGGGCGTAGGTCCTTGATCATCCGGGCAGAAAGCCACGCTCGTTAGGCCTGTGGCCAGGAGAAATTGACGGGATCAGGCGGCCTGGCGGACGACCGCGACCGGGCCGGGTGCATAGAGCAGCACGGCCTCGGCGATCGAGCCGAGGCTCATCTCGTCGAAGCCGCCGCGGCCGCGCGCCCCGACCACGAGCAACTGGGCGTCGGCCGCGGCAGAGAGCAGCGCCGCGCGCGGGGTGCCGGGCTGCACCTGCCGGACCACGCTGACCTCGGGGTGCTCCTTCGCCGCTACCGCCACGATCTGGTCGAAGTCCTCTTCCACCTGGTGACTTCCGCCGAGCCGGCCGGGGGCGTCGGTCAGCGCGCACACCGTCACCAGCGGCACGTCGCGCAGGGCGGCCTCCTCGAAGGCGAAGGCGATCGCGGCCTGGCCGGCCGGGGAGCCGTCCGCGCCCAGCACGACCGGGCCGGGTTGCCGGTTGGCGGGCCGCCACGCGCCGCGGACGACGACCACCGGCCCAGAAGCGTGCCCGGCTACCTGCCAGGAGACAGATCCGAGCCGCAAGCCGGAGAGCTCGCCGTGCCCGCGGCTGCCGGTCACCACCATCTCGGCGGCCCGGCTGCGTCCGCACAGCACGTGGGCAGCCGACCCGGCGGCCAGATCGGCGTGGACCCGGCCGGGGCCGAGCACCGACTCGGCGTACGGCAGCCCGCGGGCCAGGATCTCCTGGCCGTGCTGCCTCGCCAGGTCGCACAGGGCCGACTCGGTAGGCAGTTCCATGTGATCCGGGGTCCAGGCCAGGCATACCGTCAGCGTCGTCCCGCGGGCCCAGGCTTCCATGGCCGCCCAGCGCAGCGCCTGAGCGGCGCCCGGCGACCCGTCGTAGTCGGCCACGATCCCGTATGTCGTCCCGGTCATGGCGACCTCCTCCACGTTCCAGGCGGCCAGCCTGGCCGCTGTCCCGTCCGGGTAACAGGGACGAAGGTCCCTGGGACGGGTACCGGACGTCGGTGCCCGGCAGCCCATGGGTCGTCGTTACCGGGGACCAAGAGCCCAAGGTCAGGGCCGAACGACCCTGCCCCGACCGGGCTTGGTGCGGCAGGCTTGACCACAAGGCTCGACCGCTGGAGGTGAACGTCATGCACAGCCACGCGAAACCGCGGCCGTACGAGAACCAGGCCAGGCTGGCCCGGTGGCTCGGCTTCGACCGCAACCCGCTCCGCCGGGGCACGGACCGAGTCGAGGCTGCCCTGCGGCTGGTCATGATCATCTTGGTTGTGGTAGCGGTGCCCGCCGCCTCGGTCGCGGCCGGCCGGTGGGCCTATCACTACGCCCTGCACCGCGCGCAGGTCCAGCGGACGGTTGATCACCAGGTCACCGCCGTACTGCTGCGCGACGCCCCGGCGACCGGGACCCCGGACCCGTACACGTCCGTGTCGACCACCTGGGTGCCGGCCCGCTGGCAGCTGTCCGGGCAGCCGCCCCGGACCGGCGAGGTCCTCGCCGTGGCCGGAGCGCGCAAGGGAAGCACGGTGCGGACCTGGATCGACCCCGTCGGCGCGGTCACCGATCCGCCGATGGACCACCGCGTCGTCGTCGGCAACGTCTGGCTCGCCGTCATGATGACCTGCCTGGTGTCCTGGGTGCTGCTGCTGGCGGCCTGGACGCTGACCCGCCGGGTGTTCGAGCGCAGGCGGTTGCGCGCCTGGGAGGCCGAGTGGCGGGCCAGCGGACCGCTGTGGAGCGGACACCGCAGCTGAGACGCGGCCGAACCCCGAACCAGTCAGCTGGCGCGGGCCTGGATCGCGGTCAGCGCGATCGTGTAGATGATGTCCTCGACCAGGGCTGGATGGCGATGTCGGCCAGGTCCTCGGCGTCCGGCTGCGGATTGATGGCACAGTCACCGTAGACGACGACCTCGTCGGGCAGGCACATGAACAAGACCGAGGAGACCAGTCGGGCGCCCGGCTTGGGCCCGATGATCTGCAGCGCCGGGCGGACCGTGCTCGCGGTTGTATGTACCGCCCCCGATACCAGGCCGTCGACCTCGCCTAGCCGGAGCATCATCGTGCCGACCGTGACCGGGTCGGCCAGGTGCTCGCGGGCCACATCCTCGGTCCAGCCTTTGTGCCGGCGCAACTCGGCCAGCGGGGCGACGTAGCGCTCGGCGACGGCCTGCGGATCCAGCACCGTCACGCCCTCGGGCAGGTTCAGGCCGAGCTGCGCGGCCTGGGCGGCCACCTCGTCGGGGGAGCCGAGCAGCAGGCAGCGAGCGATGCCGCGTTCGGCGCACGCGACCGCGGCCCGGATGGTCCGGGGCTCGGTCCCCTCCGGCAGGACGACCAGCGCGTCAGCGACCCGGGCCAGCTCGGCCAGCTGATAGCGGAACGCCGCCGGGCTCAGCCGCCGCGACCGGGACGCGCCGGTCAGCGACTCCAGCCAGGACGGATCGAGCGCATCAGCGACGTTGTCGGTCACCTGCTCGATTCGTTCCAGGTCATCGACTGGCAGCCCGGGGTCAAGATCTCGCACCCGCATGGCGGTCTGGTAACTGTCGTCCTCCACCAGCAGGACCGGCAGGCCGGCGGCCGCGGTGGCCTGCGTGAGCTCGCTGATCCTGGGATCGGGGGCGGTCCCCGTGCTCAGCAGCAAGCCGGCCAGGTGGGTCCCGCTCAGCTCGGTTAGGTAAGCGGCCATGATCACCTCGTGCCGGTCGCCGGGGACCACCACCAGCCTTCCGGTGTCCAGGGCGTGAATGCCGCCGGGAATGCCCTGGGCGAATACCGCCACGTCCCTGATGCGCCGGGACATATCGCCCTCGTGCAGGATCCGCGGGTGCAGGTGGCGTACCAGATCGCGCATCCTTGGCCACGTCAGCCCGGGACGGTACGGCACCGCCGCGACGACGGAGAGCCGCCACCTGGCCAGGGCGGCCCGCAGCCCGGCCGCCGCGGCGGCACCGGCGGCGGGCAGGCCGTGGATCACGCAGCCCACCACCCGCGCCTGCTCGCCGGCCACGTAGCCGCTGGCCGTGATGGCAAACTGCTCGGCCAGTCCCTCCACGTCGCCATCCGCGGGCCAGTAGCCGGCCAGCACGACGTCGGCGTCGAGCGCACGGGCCAGCGCCTCGTTCAGCGAGCCGGCGTACAGCCTTGAGGGCGCCGGGCTGAGGCCCTGGATCACGACCACGTCGGACCCGCCGTAGACCGGCTCCCAGGCCGCGACGATCTTCTCCAGCACGACCTCCAGCTCGCCCTGGCCGAGCTGCTGCTCCAGGAGGGCGGTGCTGAGCGGTTCCGGGGGCCGCAGCGCGGTGACCGCGGCCACCAGCTCGGCTGACCGGTCCGGGCCGCCGTCAGCGCTGGGTTGCGCCACCGGTTTGACGAAGGCGATCTTGACGCCCTGCCGGTCCAGCGCACGCAGCAACCCCAGGCACGTCCTGGCCAGAGCGGAATGATCGGCGACCGGCACGACGAGCAAGCTGCGGGCCATGCGGTGCTCCTAACGATCGCTTGCCTGGCTGGCGTGCTCGCCTGTTCCGGTCATCTCGGGGGTGCTCCTCGCGCTGGCCTGAACCTGGCCTGGCCGTCCGCCTGTCAGCCTACGGGCATGCCGTAGCGGAGGGCGGGTACCGCCGCGGCGATCTCCAGGAGACGGTTGTACTTGGCCACGCGTTCGCCGCGGGCCGGGGCACCGGTCTTGAGGTGGCCGCAGCCGGTGCCGACGGCTAGGTCGGCGATGAAGTGGTCTTCGGTTTCGCCGGACCGGTGCGAGACGAACTGCCGGTAGCCGACCTGGCGGCAGATGGCCATGGCCTGCAGCGGTGCCGGCGCTGGCCCCGAAGTAGCCAAGCGGGACGGCAGCGGTACCGGGCTGATCGCGCAGCCAGCGGGTGATGGCCGCCAGACGGTCCGCGAGCAGGGCGACGTTGACCGGCTGAATTCCTCCTCCGAGGTGAGCAGGCCGGCCACCTCGGCATCTGGTCAGCTTGCAGAGCACGCTGATCGACGGCGAGGCTTCGCGGGCCCGCCGGTGGGGCATGACGCTTGGCGCGGCGAGCAAACCTATGCTCCCGCGCGCGCCTGAGGCTCCGGGAGGCGAGTCTGGTGAATGACTTCTTCAAGATCGTGGCGGCTGGCCCGGCCTTCTTCGTCAGCGCGTGGCTGCTGATGATCTTCGCGGGGATCACCGCAACCGACGTCGGGATCCGTCCGTTCGGCTATCTCACGTCCATGGTCGTGACGATCGCGCTGTGGCTGACGCTGGCCCCGGCCGTCGGCGCCATCGCCCGCACCGGCAAGAGCAAGAAGAGCTGACCGGATCCCTGCCTACTCCCCGGCGATCCCGGTCACCGACTGCCCGGCCGGCACCTGCCCGGCCATCGACCCGTACCACGGGGCGGCGAACGCGTCCACACCGCCGTTCGACTTCAGGATCCAGTACCCGCTCGTGACCGGGTCGGCGGCCAGCCCGGTCGCGGTCACCCCGGTCGGGAGCTTGCCGGCGTCGGAGCCGTGCCACGGCGTGCCGTAGTTGTGCACCCCGCCGTCGGAGGTCAGCATGAGGTAACCGCCCTTCGCGGTGCCGGCGATCCCAGTCACCGCCACACCGGCGGGCAACTGCCCGCGCATCGACCCGGCCCAGGGCGCGTTGAACGCGTCCACGCCGCCGTCGGACTTGGCGATCCAGTACCCGCCGGTCCTCGGGTCCGCGGCGATCCCGATCGCGGTCACCCCGGCGGGCAGCTTGCCCGCGTCCGAGCCGTACCAGGGCGTGCCGTAGTTGTGCACCCCGCCGTTAGAGGTCAGCGCGTGGTAGCCGAGGCCCATCAGGGCATCGATGGTGACGAACGAGTACCCGCGGGCCTTCAGGTTCTGGATCACCGCAGGCAGGGCGTCCGCGTCCAGGGTGGAATGGTCATCCGGATTCGACCCGCAGTGCATCAGCACGATCTCGCCCGGGCGCAGGCTCCCCAGCACCCGGTTCACGACCGTCTGGGCGGTGATCCCGCCCGAGGTCCCCTTCCATCCCAGGCTGTCGACCGTCCAGCCGACCGGGACGAACCCGGTGCCGTTCACCACCCAGATCGTGTGCTGGTTGTAATCGCCAAACGGGAAGCGGAACCAGGGCCACGGGTCGGCGCCCGTCACCGAGGCGATCCGGCTTCCGGCGCTGAGCACCTGGTCGCGGATCTGCGCGTCGGTGAGCTTGGTGAAATACGGGTGGGACACCGAGTGGTTACCGAGCCGCTGGCCCGCGGCCGCGATCGCCTTCGACGGGCCCGGGAAATCCCTGACAAAGTTCCCGGTGAGGAAGAACGTCGCCAGGACGTGGTACTTCGCCAGCGTGCCGAGGATGGGTTGCACCCCGTCCGCGTTCGCGCCCGCGTCGAAGGTCAGCGCCACGACCTTGGCGTTCGTCGGGACAGCCGTCCAGTTCCGGCCCCCCAGACCCGGCGGAACCGGCTGCGTGGCCGCCGACGCCACCGGAAGCGGCCCGGATACGGCCAGGGTCACCGCGGCGATCAACGCGAGCGGCCCGGCCCTGGGCAGGTGCCTCGCCAGCCTCCTGATGACCCGTCCGGCCCCGTGCCCCCATGTGCCTTTCATTCCCATCACTACCCTCGAGAAAGGGTCCCCTGATTACATCAACGCGCGAGGCTAGCGACGCGCTCCAGGGCAGTTGGTCCCCGTTGCGATCACTACCTTCCGCATCTCGCTGGCGTGCCGTCCCCGGCTGCCGCGTGGCCGCTAGACCGGCGCGATGCCCGCGGCCAGCTTGGCGGCCCAGTCGCGGGCCCGGTTCTGCTCCTGCGGCTCGAGCCGGTCCTGCTTGGTCACCAGGAAGCTCTCCGGCTCCGCGACCACGTCGAAGCCGTGCTCGCGCAGCAGGCGGGTCACGCCCTTGGCGGCGCGGCCGGTCAGCGCGGCGGGCCCGTGCATCCTGGTGTCGAACGCGGCCGCCCTGACCGGGTAGTCGCCGAGCGAGCCGAACCACTCACGCAGCCCCGGGCCCAGCGCGTCCGGCTCGACCATCAGGCCGCCGACTGGCTTGTCCGCGGCCTGGACAGCCGCCTTGCGGGTGCTGGCCCGGCTCATCCCGTGAGCGTGCGTCGGCCCGCCGACCACCACCAGGTCGGCATCGGCGATAACTTCCGGCCCGGCGTGTGACACCGGGACGACGCGGACATCGAAGGCGGCCTCGAGCCCGGCTCCGATGGCGTCGGCAATCAGATGCGTGTTGCCGTACATGGACTCGTAGACGACCACAGCGTGCATGATCCTCACCCCTAATCTTCCATTGCTTCCGCGGCCATCGTGCCGCGCCGCGACCGGTGACCGGCAGGGACGAAGGTCACCGCGCGAGCCGGCCGAAGCCGGCGGCAGAGAGTCACTTTCTAACGGATGCACGCACAGGGGTCACGGATAGCTGAGGTATACGGGGCGGGTGGGTTAGGGCAGCCGGGCTGGTCGCGGGACCAGCCGCCGCCGGCCACGAGGACGTCGCCGCCGTCTTCCAGGACGCGGCTGACCATTTCCTCGATGACGTCCGGCACCGGCAGCGCCGCGGTGCCCCAGTCCGGGCAGCAGGTGTCGGCGTCGAGGCTCAGCGTGCCGCACCGGCCGCATTCGTACCCAGGAACCAGGCCGTCGACCGGGACGACCAGGGTCTGAACGGGCCCGGCGCTGACCGCGGCCAGGCAGGCGGGCAGGCCGACAGCGGGCCGGCCGCCGGGCGGCATGGCCAGGATCGTGGCGGCCGTGCGGCGGGCCGGCACTTCGGACCACCAGGCGACGTCGGACGAAGCCTGGTCAGGCACCAGACAGCGCTGCCAGGCCAGCAGCAGGGGCCGGATGTGCAGCCGGACGCCCAGCACCCCGCACTCCGGCAGCGGGCACGGCAGGGGGATGGCCTCGAACAGGCCGGAGCCGGCGCAGGCGAACACGGCCACCGTGCGCCCGGGGCAGTCACGGGCGCACGGCGGCAGCTTCTCCAGCACCCAGTTCCGGTCCCGCGCCGCCAGGGGCTGGCCACAGGCCGCCCCGGCCGCGGCGATGAGCTCGCCGGCCCGGGCGGTCAGGTTCGCGGCCGGCGGCACGGCCAGGTGGAGCGAGAGCATGGTCGGCTCCACCGCGTGCAAGGCGCCGAGCTTCTCGATCTGGGCACGGGTAATCATGACGCGCTCCTATCCGGCGTGCGACGCCGGGTGGTGCGTGACCTCGGTCCCGGCCGCCGGGAAGAACACGGTCTCGCGCCCGTCGCGCCAGCGGACCACGTACGGCGGCGCGCCGTTGGCCCCGTCGATCCTGATGATCTCACCGTGACGATCCTCATCGCCCTGGTGGACGCCCCTGACCGTCAGTTCGTCTCCGACCTCTGCTCGCATGGTGACCTCCTCTTCCGGCCATCAGCCTGGTCGGCCACGGCCGCTCGCGCCAGGGCCATTGGTCCCGGTCAGAGCAGGGCAGGCACGGATTCGTCCACCCGGTAGGGCCGGCACTCGGTGGCCGGCATGAGCACCCGCACTATCGGGCGGGAGGGGCAGCAGCAAGCTTTATCGTCCATGCTTCAGCCTGGCCCGGGATAGCTAGCGGGCGGCAGAGACCAAAATCACCACGTCCAGGGCCCAACGTCCCGGCCGATAGCCCTTCCGCCTGCCGGAACCAGTCATTCCGGGACCTTGGTCCCTAGCCAGCCGCCCCGTCCTCATCGTGCAATGAACATCCACACTGCGGAAGGGATCGCACGTCATGACCGTCGCCGACCGGACAGATGGCCACCAGGCACGTTGCCTCCCTCACCTGCTCACGTTGCGGCTGCTCGCTCGCGACGGAGCCGAAGCGCCGAGCCCGTGGCTGGTCATGGCCGATGTAGCCCACGCCACCGACGCGATCCTGGCCGAGGCCGAAACCGCGGGCCGCGAGGTCCGGGCCGCGACGGGGGGCGGCCCGGCCCCCGGCATCTTCCTGAGCGTGCGGCTGAGCCGGCTCGCGGCCGCGGCCAGCGACGCCGTCGGCGCGGCCGGGGCGGGAGACTTTGCCCAGCTGCGCCGTCACCTGCGCAGGTTCGAGGTGCTGACGTCGGCGATCTGGGCGGTGCAGGACGTGTCCCGCTAGCCGGACAGGACGCGGCGCAGCCGCCAGGCGGCCAGGGTCAGCAGCACGGCGGCATAGGCCGCGAGGACGCCAAGCTGCGGCAGGATGCCGGTGATGGACGCGCCGTGGCCGACGAGCCGGGCGAAGGCGTCGTTGCCCCAGGCCTGCGGGGTGATGTGGGCGACCCGGCGCATGGTCAGCGAGAAGACCTCGAGGGGGACCATGCAGCCGCCGAGCGCGCCGAGGCCCAGGCCCAGCAGCAGCGAGATGCCGATCGCCTGCTGCTCGTTGCGGAACAGCGTGCCGACGAAGATGCCGGCTCCCGACGCTACCAGGGCGAACAGGACCACGACCGCGGCCACGCCGGCCGGGGCGCCCCAGTTGACCCGAAGAGCAGCGCGGAACCGAGGATGATCACCAGCGCCTGGACGCAGGAGATCAGCACCCGGCCGAGGGTTTCCCCCGCGATGACCGTGGCCGAAGACGTCGGAGTGGCAAGCATCCGGCGGGACACGCCGAGCCTGCGGGACTCGATCAGGGCGACCGAGCCGGTCATGGCGATGAGGACAGGAAGAGCAAGAGCTCGGTCCAGGCCCCCTCATCGAACTGGCCGAGCGTCCTCGAGAACAGCGCCGTGCCTGCGGTCGCCTGGGTCACTGACACGGCAGGGACCACGGGAGAGATCTTGGTGGCCCGGGCCAGGCCGACGCTGAAGCTGGGAGCCGCGTGCTGCACGACGGCGAATCGTGCGGCGCCGAGCAGCGCCGCCTGCCGGGCGACCGCGCCGCGTACCGTCTCGCCGAGCCGCTGGGAGGACTGGTCCGGCCGGGCCAGGTAGCGCAGGGTCACGGTATGCCCGGCACGGACGGCGCCGTCGTAGCCGGGAGGAATGACCACGCCTGCAGCCATGTTGCCGCGCTCGACCTGCGTCAGCAGGGCCGCGGGGTCGGACACGGCCGCCACCCGCAGATGCGGCGTCTGCTCGAGTTGGCGCAGCAGCGCCGCGCCGAGCGGCCCGGAGCCGGTGGTCACCACGCCGAGCCGCGGGCTGGCCGAACCGCCGAAGGTGGCTCCGAGTATCAGGATCAGGACCATCGGGAACACGAAAACAAAGAAGATGTTGGTCCGCACCCGGAACATCCGGCGCAGATTCGCCAGTGCGATCCAGAGCACCTTCATGGTTTACATCTCCGCCAAGCGCTTGAGCCGCGTCATGGCCAGGCCCCCGGTCACCACTGCGAATATGAGCATGGCCAGGGCCGGTATCCACACCGCCGAGATGCTGCCGCCGCGCAGGTCGCCGAGCCCGCGCAGGAACCACGCCTGGGGCGCGACGAAGGTAAGCCGGGACAGCACGCCCGGCGCCTGGGAGACCGGGAAGAACGTGCCGCCGACCAGGCCCAGGATGACCGCGACCACCGACTGCCAGTTGGCGGCCTGCTCGGCGTTCTTGGCCAGGGTGGCGATGAGGGCCATGATCCCGGTGGCGGCCAGGATCGCGGCCACGACCAGGACCGCGACGCCGAGCGGGTTTCCCCAGGACGCACCGAACAGCAAAGTGGTGGCCACCGCGAGCACGGTCATGCTGATGACGCCGAGCAGGAAGCTGGTCAGCAGTTTCCCGCCGAGGATCGAGGCCCGGCTGATGGGGGCGGCCAGCAGCCGGGCCAGTGTCCCGTCGTTGCGCTCCTCGAGCAGGCTGGTCACGCCGAACTGGACGGTGAAGAACAGGAAGAACACGGCCATTCCCGCGGCGAAGAACGACTTCTGGTCGAGTTCCTTCGTCTGCGCGGACACGTCGTTGACCGCCACCGGCACGGCGGCCGCGGCGGCCCGGGCGGCGAGCGCCTGGATCTGCGCGGGCGACAGCGGCGTGGTCCCGGCGGCCACGGTGGCGACCGACAGCCGGATCCGGTTCAGGTCCGCGGCGAAGCTCTCCGTGATCGACCGGGCGACCTCTGCGGAGATTGGGGCGTCGACGTTGCCGATGACCTGCATCGAGGCGGGCTGGCCGGCCTGGACCCGGGCGGAGAAGCCAGCCGGGATGACGATGACCGCGGCCAGCTTCCCCTTCGCCGCCAGCGCCCGGGCCTGGGTCACGGTGGCTTCGGGATGGATGGCGATCACCCCGCTCCGGCCGACGGCCGGCAGGACGTGGCTGGTGAACTGCTGGCTGACGGCGCCGTGGTCGGCGTTGACCACCCCGAGGTTGATGACGGAGGCGCCGGAGATTCCGCTGAAGATCGAGTTGAAGATGAACGCCAGGCCGAGCGGGACTACGACACCGATCAGGACGGCCGAACGGTCCCGCAGCCGGGCCCTGAGGTCCTTCAGGCAGATAAGCCAGGCGGCTCGCATCGGTTTCCCCTAGTCCCGGAGGGCGCGGCCGGTCAGGTGCAGGAAGACCGCCTCGAGGTCGGGCTCGGCGACCTCCACGGACCTGACGATCACGCCGACCGCCGCCACGTCGGTCAAGATGGCCGGAAGCTCGCTGCTGGCGTTCTCCACCACCAGGTCGATGCTGCCGTCGAGCGCCTTAGCCTGGCGGACCCACGACCGTGCGGCCAGGGCACCGGCGGCTTTCTCCAGGTCGCCGATTGCGGACAGCCGCACCTGGTCCCCCTCGCCGACCATGCCCACGAGGTCGGCCCGGGTTCCCTCGGCGATCAGCTTGCCGTGGTCGATGATCCCGATCCGATCGCACAGGCGCTCGGCTTCTTCCATGTAGTGCGTGGTGTACAGCACCGCCATCCCGGCTCCGGACAGCCCCTCCACGCTCTCCAGGATCGCGTTCCGGCTCTGCGGGTCGACCCCGACCGTCGGCTCGTCCAGGATCAGCAGCTTCGGCTGGTGCAGCAGCCCGATGCCGATGTTCAGGCGCCGCTTCATCCCGCCGGAGTACTGCTCGGTCTGGTCACCAGCCCGGTCGGCCAGGCCGGTGAGGGCGAGCACCTCGTCAGTCCGGCGCTTCGCCGCCGGGGTGGGCATGCTGTAGAGCCGGGCGAAGAACATCAGGTTCTCCCGGCCCGTCAGGTCCGGGTAGATGGCCAGGTCCTGCGGCACGTAACCGATCGCGTTCTTGGCCCGGACGGAGCGGGTCGTCATCGGCTCGCCGGCCACCAGGACCTCGCCGGCGTCGCGTTCGAGCAATCCGGCGATCATCGAGATGGAGGTGGTCTTACCCGCCCCGTTCGGCCCGAGGAGCCCGTAAGTCTCGCCGGGGCCGATGTGGAACCGACCCCGTCGACGGCGACGATCTCGCCGAAGCGCCGCCGCAGGCCGCGGCATTCGAGCACGCTCTCACCCGCCATGGCACCTCCCCGTCAGGACACCAGCATCGCGCGGCCGCCCGGGTACCAGAAGGGCCTTTGGTCACCCGCCCGGGTGGCCTCGGTCCGCCGGGCTCAGAGCAGGACCTCTCCGAGAGGGCGGCGGACGCTGCCGGTATCAGCGCCGGCCTGGCCGGTGACGCCGAGACGGATGATCATCTGCGGGTGCGCGCGCGCCGCCAGCTGGACCCGGATGAAATCGCGTAGCTGCGGCAGCTCGAGCGGCTGGCTGTGCAGGGCCGCGGCCACGCCGCAGGCGGCGGCGCGGAGCAGGACCCGCTGCAGGGCCTGCCCGGCCGCCACCCAGTCGGCCGGCTCGTTCGCGCTGGTCGCGAGCAGGCACACGGCCCCGGGAGACCGCTCGCCGGCGGCCGGGGCGGCCAGCCCCCAGCCCTTCCCGGCGGCGAAGTCACGGCCAGGGAAGTCCGGCTCGGTGTGCGCGGGCTCGGCCGGGTAGGCGGCGGGCGGGATCCCGTCCCGGCGCGGGCTATCCGGTGCGACGACCCAGTCCGCCAGTTCGGCCGCCCGGTTGCCGTCAAGCCGCAGCGCGTGCTCTCCCGCCTGCACCGCCGCGGCCAGCGCGTCCCGCTGATCGCCGGCCGCGACCAAGCGCAGCATCGCGCCTTCCCTGGCGGCCTCCTCGCGCAGCGCGGCGATCGTCCCGGCTGGCAGCGGGGCGGCGCCAAACCCGCCGCGGTGGGTGTGCCTGGCGGTGACCGCCGCGTACATCTCCCGCTCGTAAGGGTCCGCGGCGATCCGGTCCTCGTCCCAGGACACCCGGGCCACCAGCGCGGGCCGGGAGGAATCGGGGAACAGCCTGGCGTGCGGCAGCCAGCCGAGGTAGCGTAGCGCGACCCGCAGGGTGAACAGCGCCGCACCGCAGCTGATCATCAGCTCCCGGCCGTCCGGATCGGCTACCCGGAGCCGCCGGCCGGCGTCGGCGAAGACGTCGATGTGCCGCTCGCCGACGCCGAACCGCCACGGCTGGGTGTTGTGCACCGACGGCGCGTGCACCGCAGCGGCGACGGCGAACTGGATGGTGTCCATCACGCACCGACCTTGGTGACCGGCGGCGGCGCGGTCGACGGCGGGGCCGGCGGCCCAGTCGGCGGCGAGGCCGAGTGCGACAGCTGCGGCAGCCAGCCGAGCCAGCGCGGCAGGTACCAGTTGCGTCGGCCGAGCAGCTTCATCGCGGCCGGCAGCAGCACGGCACGGACGACCGTCGCGTCAAGCAGCACGGCGACGGCCAGGCCGATCCCCATCTCCTTGAGCTGGACCATGGACAGCGTGGCGAAGGTGAGGAAGACGAAGACCATGACCACGGCGGCGGCGGTGACGACCCCGGCGGTGGTCTTGATGCCGGCCGTCACGGCCAGGTCCGTGCGGCTGGTGCGGTCGTAGGCCTCCCGGATCCGGCTGAGGATGAACACGTGGTAGTCCATGGACAGCCCGAACAGCACCACGAACAGGAACAGCGGCAGCCAGCTCGCGACCGAGTGCACGCTGGTGAAGCCGAGCAGCGTCTGCCCCCACCCCCACTGGAACAGCGCGACGACGACGCCGTAGGCGGCGGCCACCGACAGCAGGTTGAGGAGCACGGCGGTGACCGGGATGACCAGGGAGCGGAAGGAAACGAGCAGCAGCACGAACGCGAACAGCAGCACGAACGCGAAGACCCAGCCGGAGCGCTGGCCCATCAGCGCGTTGAAGTCGGCGGTGCCGGCCGTCTCGCCGGTCACCGCGACCCGGACTCCGGGCACCTTGCCGAGCGTGTCAGGGATGATCTTGTCCCGCAGGGTGGCGAGGGCCCGGATCGACGCCGCGTCCTCTCCGGTGCCGGCCAGCGGCACCTGGATGATCGCGGCGGTGCGCGCCGGGTTGACGATGAACGTGATCGGCTGGTTCATCTGGCCGCTGGCCAGCGCGGCTTGCTCGAAGGCCCGGCCGGCCCCGGCGACCGCGGGCGCGGTGACGTCGGGCGCCTCGACCACGACCACGGCCGGGCTGCCGCCGCCCGGGAAAACCTGCTGGATCCGGTTGTACGTCTGCAGCGCGGCGGTGGCCTGCGGCAGGTCGCTGGCGCCGGGGGTGGCGGTGTGCAGGCGCAGCACCGGCAGCGCCAGCACGACCAGCGCGCACACCGCGAGCGCCGCGGTCAGCGCCGGGCGGGCCAGCACCCGGTCCAGCACCGCCGACCAGGCCCGGCCCTGGCCGCCGGTCCGCCGGGCCCGCCCGGCGAACGGCAGCCGACCCCGGTCCACGCGGTCGCCGAGCAGGGCGAGCAGGGCCGGCAGCAGGGTCAGGGACGCGATGACCGCGACCGCGACCACCAGCATGGTGGCCTGCCCGATCCCGTAGAAGATCTTGCTGCCGGTCAGGAACATGCCGGACATCGCCAGCAGCACGGTCAGACCGGAGATGAGTACCGAACGGCCCGAGGTGGCTGCCGCCGTCTCGATCGCCTCCAGCACCGGCCGTCCGGCGGCGCGCTCCTCGCGCTGCCGCTTGACGTAGAACATCGAGTAGTCCACGCCGACGGCCAGGCCGATCAGCAGCATCACCGAGGTGGCCTGCACGGTCACCCCCGACAGCCGGGAGGTGAAGGCCACCAGGCCGCCGGCCGCCAGGATGGCCATCGTGGCCAGCCCCAGCGGCAGCAGCGCGGCCACCACCGCGCCGAACGCGATCAGCAGCACCACCAGCGTGATCGGGAAGGACAGCAGTTCCGCCCGGCGCAGGTCGCGCAGCACGGTGTCATTGATCGCCTTGTTAATGCTCGCGTCGCCGGTTTCCGCGATGCGGACCTGGGGGTGGGCCGCCGCGGCGTCCTGGACGGCGGCGAGCACCGGGACCACGCGGGCGGCGGAGTCGCTGACGCTGCCGGTGATCCGGAACTGGAGCAGCGCGGCGTGACGCGTCGCCGAGACCTGGTTGGCGAACCTGGGGTCGAGCGGCGACTGGACCTGGGTGACCCGCCCCGTGGCCTGGATCCGGCTCAGTACGTCGCGGATCGCGGCCCGGTAGGCCGGGTCAGTGACCCGCAGGCTGGAGCTATCGAAGAGAACGTCCTCGACGGCGTGCTGGGGGAAGTCCCGGCTGATCATCTGTTCGGCCTGACCGGACGGCCCGACGTTCTGGGCGCCATAAGGCAGCTGGAGGGTCCCGGCCAGGTGACCGGCCACCATCAGCACCACCACGGCACCGATCCACGCTGCGATCGCGGTCCAGGGATGACCCGCGCTCCACCGCCCAGCGACACCTGTCAGTCTTCGTGCATTACCCATGGCGCGAAACTCAGCCTCGCGGACGGGCACCGAAAGGGCCGAAGGTCCCGGTATCCACGGGATTCGTCCCGGGATACATCGAGCCCGGCACGAGGCTTTCGCCGCGCCTGCGCTGCTGGTCAGGCTCGCCGAGACGCTGGGACAAGTACATAAAGGCGTACATAATCCGCGCGATGTGGCGCGTGGGTAATGATCACTACCTTTAGCGTGGCGGCGTGTTGGGCCGTTAGGGGCGGGATCATCGGGAGGGAACATGAGTTCAGCTGGACTCAGGACTACAGCATGGGCCGAGCCGGGAAGGCAGCCGGGCTGATGGCCACGGCCAGCCTCCCGCACCCCGGCGGGACCGCGGAGCCGCTCGTATCGCTGCTGAAGCCGCTGGCCCGCCAGGCCCGGAGGATGACAGGCCCGGCCCGGCACCGGAAGAACGGTTCGAGGTGGCGCGGCGCGGCTATGACCGTGGACAGGTCGAGGAATTCGTCGCCCGGTCTCGCCGCGAGGCGACCGGCGTACGAGACCGGCTGGCCCGGGCGCTTCGCGAGGCGGAGCAGCTGAGGGCCGACCTGGCCGCCGCCCGGCGGGCCGCCTGGGAAGCCGCCGCGCAAAAAGAGCGCGCGGCTCGTGAGCTCGCCGCGCTACGCACCCAGGCGCAGATGGCGCTCGCGAGGAACCTGCGGTGGCCGCTGCCCCGGCAGGATGTGGATGAGCAGGCCACGGCGGTCATGCCGTTGCCCGGGATGACCGCCTGACCGTTCACCGTGGTCCGCGCTCCACCGCCAGGCACCCGCTTGAGAGTCGAAAGCCCTCGACGGGCGGGCTGTTCGCCCGGCGGGCCCGGGATATGCGCCCCTACCGCGCCCCTTCTCCGGCAATGTCAATTCAGTCAAGGACTGAATTTGACATTGCCTGAACGAAGGAGCACACGATGCGTCACTTCCAGGTACGGGATGTGATGACGGCCAACCCCATGACGGCCACCCCGGCCACGTCCCTCAAGAACGTGGCCGACATCCTGGTCAGGGGGCGGATCGGCGTCGTGCCGGTACTCACCCCGCAGGGCCGGCTGGCCGGCGTCGTCGCCGAGGGCGACCTGCTGCGGAAGGAGCAGCTCCAGCGGGACCCGGACGGTCGGCACTCGATGCACCTGCCGTACCGGACCCGCCGGGACATCGCCACCGCCGAGACCGCCGGAGAGCTCATGGACCGTTATCCGGCGACCGCCCCGGCTGGCACGAGCGTGGCGGAGGCGGCCCGGCTGATGGACCGCCACCAGACCCGCTTCCTGCTGGTGACCGGTGAGGACGGGAAGCTGCTCGGCGTGGTCACCGCGCAGGACCTGCTCCGGGTCTTCCTCCGCCCGGACGCGGCCATCAAGGCGGAGATCAGCCAGGACGTCCTGTCGCTTTACCTTGGCACCAACCCCGCCCTGGTAAAGGTCGACGTCACCGAAGGGGTGGTCAGGCTGACCGGCGAGCTCGAGCGCAAGAGCATGCTGCCCGCCGCGCTGCGGGCCGTCCGTGCGGTGGACGGAGTCATCGACGTCGAAGCCCGGCTCGGCTACGCGATCGACGACATCAGGCTGCCCCGCGTCCCGGTGGCGGGTAAGTAACGGCCCTGACGCACAAACGAGCGCGTCCGTCCGATGGCCGAGCTGGTCCGGGGCGGCCTTCGGCCGCGAGCCGAACTCGGAAGCCGAGGTCGAGCGAAGACACTTCAAGATGAGATGAAAGCAGCCGGGTTCAGCGTCAGCCCGTAGCCCGAGGTCTGGCTCAAGGTCATTCTGCTACGGGACCTTGGTCTCTGTGCCGCGCGGGCATTCCGCGGTGTGCTCTTACTACCGGAAAGGATCCCGGTCGGACGCGGCGAAACGGCGACCTCCGCCCTAGGGCAGAACGGACGCCGCTCACCACGCAATCGGAATCCGCGAGAAGCGGAGGCGGGATCCTTCCCGGTCCTATGAACTGAACGGGAAAAGGTGAGACTGAATGAGCGCCACGGTGAACGACGTAATGACCAGCCGGGTGGTGGCGGTCAGAAAGAATGCTCCGTTCAAGGACATCGCCACGTTGCTCACGCGGTACCGGGTCAGCGCGTTTCCTGTCCTCGACGATGACGGCACGGTCATCGGCGTCGTATCCGAGGCGGACCTGCTGTGCAAAGAAGCCCTGATAGCGGCCATGGGAGAGCTGCCCGGACGGCCCGGGCCATATCACGACGAATTCGCCCGGGCGGCCGCGGTCACCGCCGCCGACCTCATGACGACGCCGCCGGTCACCATTACGCCAGGCGAACCCGTCACCGGCGCCGCCCGCCTTATGTACAACGCCAGGGTGAAGCGACTTCCGGTGGTCAGTGAAAACGGTCATCTGGTCGGGATCATCAGCCGGGCCGACGTGCTGAGTGTCTATAACCGCCCCGACGACGAGATCGGCGAGGAAATCACGAAGAACGTGATCCTGCACGAGTTCCTCAAGGGCCCGGGCTGCTTCACCGTCACGGTCAAGGACGGCATCGTGACCCTCGAAGGTCCCGGAACCGTTCAGCAGAGCCGGGAGATCCTGGCCGAGGTCTGGCGAGTCGAAGGGGTCGTATCGGTGCGCGACCGCCTCACGTACCCGGAAGGAATGTAATCACATGAATCCGAACTCGGCCCTTCCGCGTGGCAGCTGGCCGTCATGGCCGCCGTCCCGGTCGCGGCGCTGGCGGTATGGCTTACGGCCATCTTCCTTGCCGCCAGGGAGTCACGCGGGCGTGCCCAAGCCGCGGCGGCCTCACCGGCCGGGGCAACTGCCGGCACCGCGCATGTCGTGCCCCGACCCGTGGCCGAGGAGGGCGAGCCTGCGCGGACCGCTGACGGGGGGATCGCCGCATAGCCTGGCCGACCCGCCGGGTCGGCGTCCCCTGGCTCCCGACCTTGGTCCCGGAGATCAAGGCCCTAGGCTCCTGGCCGCCCGGCACGCGGCCTGCTGGGCTGAGGGCAACGCGGCTAGAGGATGTGATCAGCATGCGAGCCCTGGTAGTTTACGAGTCGATGTACGGCAACACGCACGTTGTCGCCAGCAATATCGCGGACGGCCTGCGCTCCGATTTCGAGGTGACCCTGGTGCCGGTGGCCGAGGCCAGCTGGGACCTCATCGCCGACGCCGATCTGCTGGTGGCCGGCGCTCCGACCCACATGCACGGAATGTCCAGCCGGTCGACCCGGCGGATGGCTGCGGAGGCGGCCGCCAAGGACGGCAGCGGGCTGCGGACGGACCCGGGCGCCGACGGCCCGGGGATGCGGGACTGGCTGGGGGACCTCGGCCACCGGAACGGCCTGGCCGCCACCTTCGACACCAGGATCAACGGCGTCCCCGCTTTCACCGGCCGGGCCAGCCGCCCCATCGCCAGGCTGCTCAAGCGGCACGACTACCGCCTCGTCGCGGCTCCGCAGAGCTTCCTGGTCGGCTCGCAGAACACGCTGCTCGACGGCGAGGCCGCGCGGGCCCGCCGGTGGGGCATGACGCTCGGCGCGGTGAGCAAGACATACCTGCCCGCGCCTGCCTGAGGATCGCAAAAGCGAGGTGAGTTTGATGGATAGCTACTTCAAGATCGTGGCGGCCGGACCGGCCTTCTTCGTCAGCGCGTGGCTGCTGATGATCTTCGCCGGGATCGCCGGCGCCGACGTCGGGATCCGGCCCTTCGGCTACCTCACGGCCATGGTCGCGACCATCGGGCTGTGGCTGGCGGTAGCCCCGGCCATCGGCGCCATCGCCCGTACCGGCAAGAACGACAAGAGGAACTGAACGCATTCGGGGCTCGTCCTCGTGGTCGAGGACGAGCCCCATACTTTTCTTCCGCCAGGTGGGACCGTTCGGCTCTACTCTCCGGCGATCCCGGTCACGGACTGCCCGGCCGGGACGTGCCAGGCCAGCAACCCGTATCACGGGGCGGCGAACGCGTCCACGCCGCCGTTCGACTTGACGATCCAGTACCCCGCCGGTGGCCGGATCGGAGGCGATCCCAGCCGCGGTCACCCCGGCCGGCAGCTGGTAGGCGCCCGAGCCGTACCCCGGCGCACCGTAGTAGAGCAACACGCCTGGCTGGCGGCGCTGTCCAGGGCAGTTGGTCGCCCGCCGCGGCGACGTTGGTCTCCATCGTGGCGCCACTAGCGGGTGCCGCAGCGCAGGGTCAGCGCCCCGCCCGCCAGGGCAGCGGGACCGAGCACGCCATAAGAGCCAAAGAACCACCAGCGCCAGGACCATCGCCTCTGCTCCTCACTGTCCTGCCGAACGAGCCTGAGGACGCCGGGTGCCGGAACGACTCGGGCCCGATCTCAGGAGGCACAGATGACTACCAAACGTGCAGCCGCCGCGCTGGCCGCGCGCTCGGCAAGTTTCTCGGCATCTGGGACATCACCAGCTGGCCGCAGTACTGGGCCACGCAGTACTCCTGGCTCAACGGTCACCAGCCATGGCTGTCCAGCCCCTCGTTCGTCGTCCAGGTGTGGGCGAGTGGCTATGGCTCGGCCTCGGTGGTCCGGCAGGTGAGGGAGAACACGTTCAAGGTCACCAAGCCTGACGGCAAGACCTTCACGGTCACCGGCGCCCGTCCGGTCAGCGTTCCCGGCCCGTGGGTCATCACCAGCATCACGTAGCCGTCCGGCACCGGATTTTGCCCATGCCCCGCGCCGGAATCAGCCAGTCGGTCATTCTCTTGTCCGCACGCGCTAGCATTCGTGCAGCCGTGCAGCGGCAGTTATGGACGTCCTGCCTGGCCCGGCGGACCTTCAGCCCGACGCCGGCGGGGCCGGATCTCCGCTCAGGAGGATGCTCATGCGCGAGATCGGGTACGTAGTGCGGGGATTTCTCACGGTCCGCAGGGATTCGTTGCGGGTACCCCTGAGCGGGTCGCTCACGGTCCATGCCGATCCGGACTCAGGTCTGTTCTCGGGGGACCTCGCGCTCCGCCAGTCCACCATCAGGCGGGCGGTCCTGGGTGCCAGCCTCTTCAGTGCTACCGTCCAGATCGAGGCCGAGTCCCCCGTCATCGGCAGAGTCGACCCCGAGGGGCGGATGTTCGCGGCGGTCACCGTCGACGCGGTCATAACTAGTGCCTGGGCTGGGGGACGCGCATTGATCAGCGACGGTTCATGCCGCACCGCCACGCACGCCGTCGTGCCGCTGCGGTCCAAGCCCGGCTTCAACCTGGAGCGGGGCGGCCGCCTGGTCGGCAGATACCACCGGCCGCCCTTCACCGGGTGCGGGCGGATCACGCCGTTTGTCAACCTGCTGGTAGCCGGCCCAGGAAACGCCATCGTCATTGACCTGATCCCCCGCGCGCTCTAAGCCTGCCGTTTAACCTGCGCGTTCACGTCTTGCCTCGAGGGTTAGCTTCCTTTTGCAGAGAATGTCGTCGCATCGGCTCATAAGAGAATCGGAGCATGAATACGCTCGACCATGTCGCCGCTGTCTTGGCCAAGGCCGAGGCCGGCGGTGTTCACGCCGCTGAGCTGGCCGCTCTGCGCAGGCGCCTCAGGCAGCTGGACGAGCCTGAGGCTGGACGCCTGCGGGGCGACGTACTGGAGCCGCTTCCGGACCTGCCGCGCGTGGACGAGCTGCCCGAGCCGCGACCCGGCCAGGCTCGTGACGTGCTCGGCCGGCTGGTGGTCGTCAAGCTCAACGGCGGGCTGGGGACCAGCATGGGCCTGTCGGGGCCGAAGTCGCTGCTCGAGGTCAAACCCGGCACAAGCTTCCTCGATGTCCTCGCTACCCAGGTACTGGCACTGCGCGAGCGGCACGGCGCCCGGCTGCCGCTCGTGCTGATGAACTCCATGACCACCCGCGACCCCTCACTGGACTGTCTGCGCCGCTACGACGGCCTGCGCGTGCCTGGTGTGCCGCTGGACTTCCTGCAGGGCCGCGAGCCCAAGATCCGTGCAGGTGACCTGCAGCCCGTGCAGTGGCCGGCCGACCCGGAGCTGGAGTGGTGCCCGCCCGGGCACGGCGACATCTACACCGCGCTGGCGGCGTCCGGCATGCTGGGCACCCTGCTCGGCGCTGGGCTGCGCTACGCCTTCGTGTCCAATTCCGACAACCTCGGCGCGCTGGCCGATGTCCGGATCGCCGGATGGCTAGCCACAGAGCAGGTGCCTTTCGCGCTGGAGGCGGTGCGCGGCACGCTGGCCGACCACAAGGGCGGCCATCTCGCCCGTTACCAGGGCCGGGTGGTGCTGCGGGAGACGGCGCAGGTGCCGGACGGCGACACCTCGTTCACTGACGTCGAGCGCTGGCGCTGTTACAACACCAACAACATCTGGATCGACCTGCGCGCACTCAGGGACCTACAGGCCGACGACCTGGCGGCACCGGCTCTGCCTTTGATCGTCAACCGCGAGACCGTCGACCCGCGCGACCCGGCGAGCACCCCGGTGATCCAGCTCGAGTCGGCGATGGGCGCGGCGATCGGCTCGATTCCCGGCGCCCGCGCGGTCCATGTCCCCCGCTCGCGGTTCGCCCCGGTGAAGACCACGGATGACCTGCTGGTTGTGCGCTCCGATGCCTACGAGCTCACTAGTGACGGGCGGATGAGGCCCAGCTTCGACGGGCCAGGGCCCGTCGTCACGCTGGACAAGGACTTCTTCAAGCTGCTGCCGGACTTCGAGCAGCGGTTTCCTGCCGGGGCGCCGTCGCTGCACCGCTGCCGCCGATTTGAGGTTGAAGGCGACGTCACCTTCGGCGCGGGCGTCGTAGCGGTAGGCGACGTACGGGTGGCCGGCCCGCGTCACGTCCGGGACGGGGAGGTACTCGGCCGGTGAAACCGGAACCGCAGACCGGACCCGCGGGTACCGTGGCCTGCGCCGGCGGGCTTGATCGTCGGCGAGTGACCGTGGTTGACTCTTATCGCCCGCCTGGCAGGCACGCTACGCCTTGACCGAGGCCCGACCGCGTGCGGGCGGGAAGGCGGATGCCGTGAGCCTGGTGCATGCGGTGGAGGTGCCGCGGCTGCCTATGTCCCGGCTGGAGCCGGTCATCGGCGCCTCGCGGTATGCGGAGCTGGTCGGGGCCGCCGAGCAGCTCCGGCCGGTGCTGGCCGGGCGCACCGTCTGGAACGTCAATTCGACCGCGGCCGGTGGCGGGGTCGCCGAGATGCTGCAGGTCCTGGTCGGGTACGTGCAGGACCTGGATATCCCGATCGGCTGGCTGGTGATCACCGGCGACGCCGAGTTCTTCGCGATCACCAAGCGGCTGCACAACCAGATCCACGGCAGCCTGTCCGGAGCCCCGCTCGGCGCGGCGGAGGCCGGTCACTACGCCCAGATGCTGGCCGCGAATGCGGTGGAGCTGGCTGCCCGGATCCGGCCCGGCGATGTGGTGCTGCTGCATGACCCGCAGACCGCCGGGCTGGCCGCGCCGCTGGCACACGCGGGCGCCCGGGTGGTGTGGCGCTGCCACATCGGGGTGGACTGGGAAGACGAGGTGACCCGGGCTGGGTGGGAGTTCCTGCGGCCGCACCTGGCCGTCGCGGAGGCCTGCGTGTTCTCGCGCCGGGACTATGTCCCGTCGTGGGTCCCCCCCGACAAAGTGTGGATCATCCCGCCGTCGATCGACCCGTTCTCCCCGAAGAACCAGCCGCTCGCCGCCGACACCGTGCGGGCCGTCCTGGCGACGCTGGGCGTGCTGGATGGCGCGGCACCGGCCGGGCCCGCGACGTTCATGCGCCGCGACGGCGGCACGGGCACCGTCAGCAGGCCGGCGGTCATCATCGGCGAGGGCCGCCCGGGCCCCGATGACCCGGTGCTGGTCCAGGTGTCGCGGTGGGACCGGCTCAAGGACATGGCCGGGGTCATCCGCGGCTTCGCCGGCCACGTCGCGCCCGGCGGGGACGGGTACCTGATGCTGGTCGGCCCGTCGGTCAAGGACGTCAGCGACGACCCCGAAGGCGCGGCAGTCTACGGGCAGTGCCTGCTGCAGTGGCGTGACCTGAGCCCCGCCGCCCGGGCGCGGATCCTGCTGGTCACCCTGCCGCTGGATGACATCGACGAGAACGCCGCCATGGTCAACGCGCTGCAGCGGCACGCCACCGTCATCGCCCAGAAGAGCCTGGCCGAAGGGTTCGGGCTGACCGTCGCGGAGGGAATGTGGAAGGGCCGGCCCGTTATCGGCTCGGCGGTCGGCGGGATCATCGACCAGATCGCCGAGGGAACCGGCATCTTGCTGCCCGATCCCGCCGACCTGGCAGCGTTCGGAGCCGCGGTCCGCCGCCTGCTCGGCGACCAGGACCAGGCCGCGCGGATGGGCCAAGCCGCGCACGCCCGCATCCGCGAGCAGTACGTCGGCGATACGCACCTGCTGCGGTATGCCAGGCTGCTCGGCACGCTGATCAGCGAAGGTTAGCGCCGCGGTCCTGGTGCTCAAGGGCCGAAGGCCCCAGCATTCAGGACGATCGGCCGGGGCGATCCAGGGGCCGCGCGGCCTACGATCGTAACCGGAATGGGCACTTGCGTCACGTTTGCCCGGCAGCGTCTGGGCAGCGGGAGCCGATGCACACGGAAGGAGGGCGTCATGGACAGGCTGAGCCCGCTAGACGCCCTGTTTGTCGACGCCGAGGACCAGGATCCTCACACGTCGATGGCGATCGCGTCGATTGCGGTGTTCGAGGGTCCCCCTCCTACCCATGAGGAGTTCCTGGCTTTCCTGACCGGGCGTTTGCCGCTGGTGCCGCGCTACCGGCAGAAACTGCACACGGTGCCGTTCCGGCTCGGACGGCCGGTCTGGGTCGACGACCCGCACTTCGATCTTGGTTACCACGTCCGGCGGACCGCCCTGCCGGCGCCCGGGGGAGACCGGCAGCTCGCCGAGTTGATGGCACGGGTGATGTCCCAGCGCCTGGACCGCGATCATCCGCTGTGGGAGTACTGGGTAATCGAAGGACTCGCCGAGGGCCGCTGGGCCCTGATCTCCAAGGTGCACCATTGCATGGTCGACGGGGTTTCCGGCACCGACCTGTACCGGGTGATTTTCGACTTCTCGCCCGAGCCTTCGCCGACTGCCGCCACCGATGACCGTGGCCAGGCCACGGAGCCTTCGCCCCTCGAGCTGGCTGCGGAGGCCGTCCTGGACGATGTCGTCCTCCCGCTCCGCGGGGCCCTCGCGTTGAGCAGTGCCGCCTCCCATCCCGGCGGGGCCATCCGTCGGGCCGCTGACGCGGTGCGCGGCTTCGTGGAACTGGCCCCGGCCGCGTGGCCGGCCACGGGGTCGTCGCTGAGCGGGCCCATCGGCAAGGAGCGGCGTTTCACCTGGATCCGGGCATCGCTGGATGATGTGAAGCTGATCCGGCGAGAGCTTGGCGGCACCGTGAACGACGTGGTCCTGGCCGCGATCAGCGGCGGCTTCCGGGCGCTCCTGCTCGCCCGCGGTGAGCAGCCCGGGGCGCACATGGTCCGCTCGCTGGTCCCGGTTTCCGTCCGGGCTCCGGGCGAGGAGAACGTCTACGGGAACCAGGTGTCAGCGGTACTGGCTGACCTCCCCGTCCACATCGCCGACCCGTCGGAGCGGCTCGCGGCCGTCCTGACCGGGCTGCAGGCGCTGAAGACGGGCAAGGAAGCGATGGCCGGCGAGTCGCTGGTCAGGCTGGGCCGCTACAGCTTGTACTCACTCACGTCCTCGTGGGTCAGGCTGGCGTTCGGTCTGCCCCAGCATGAGATCGTCACCGTCACCACGAATGTGCCAGGCCCTCAGCAGCCGTTGTACGGGATGGGCCGCCAGCTCGTCGAGATCATCCCGTACGTTCCGATCGCGACCACGCTCCGCACCGGGATAGCGATCTTTTCCTACTGCGGCACCGTCACCTTCGGGATCACCGGCGACTTTGCTGCCAATCCCGACCTCGAGGTGCTCGCCCGCGGCATCGAGTCGGGCCTGTCGGAACTCCTGGCCGCCGCCCGACGCCACCAGCGGGCCTCGGTCACCTCATGAGATTTCGGCTCAGTTCCGCGGTTCGTCATCCGCCCAGACACGGTCGAGGAACTCGCTGATCTCGGTGGTCAGACGGGCAGGATGCACCCAGAGCTCGGCAAAGGTGCGGGTCCGGATCAGCCTGGCATCAGGAAGCTGCCGCGCCAGCCGCTTCGCGTCGCTGAACGAGTGGATCAGGTCGATCCCGTGCCCCAGGACCAGCGCCGGCGCGGTAATGGCCCGGCGCTGGTCGATGGTCGGAGCGATGGGCCCCAGCAGGACACCGTGCAGCACGGCGGCGGTTTCGTCCGGGTCCGACGCGGCGGCACTGATGAATGAGTCAACCGGTCCAAGCCCCGATGAGGGGAGGCGGGACGCGATCCGGGAGACCAGCCGCAGCACGGCCCGGGCGTAGTGGACCTCCAGCAGGAGCGGCGCGAACACCAGCGCGGCCGCCGGCGCCGCCCACTCGAGCACCGGCATTTCCAGGACCAGGCCGCGGACCCTGTCGGGTGCTTGCACCGTGGCGAGCAGGCTCACGTTGGTACCCAGCGAGACTCCTCCCAGAACCACCTGGTCCGCGCCGAGCTCGTCCAGCAGGCACAGCACCTGCTCGGCGTACAGATCCATCCGGTGGGGGCCAGCGTGGCGGGGCTTGTCGCTCCGCCCATGGCCCAGCAGGTCGAGCAGCACGACACGGTTGCCCTTGGCGGCCAGTCTGCGGGCCAGCCCGCGGCTGAGGTCAGCGTCGAGCAGCAGGCCGTGCATCCACACGAGCACCCTGTCGCCTGAACCGTAGACCTCATAGCTCAGCCGGTACTGTCCGTAGGCCAGCGTGTGCCGCGTGCCCTGGCGTGGTTCGGGGCCGTCCTCCGCTGTCCCGCCCGTGCTGGGAGCAGGCCGGGTTGCCAGGCGCTCGCTGGAAAGAGTCTGCCTTTTCATGTTCTCATGGTCGGCCTGCCCTGGCTCCGCAGCCAGCTGAGAAGGCCACTAAGTCATCAGGCCCGATGGCTCCCCGCTGGTGACGTTCGCCCCTACTGCGTGCCGGGACCAGCCACCCCACCCGCATCCAGCTGGAGCGGCTGACGGGCATCCACGAACGGCACGTCGTCGGACCGGGCGAGAACTCGTTCACCCTGGCCGTCGGGGCGGCCCGCGACTGCCTGGCTCATTCGCAACATCAGGCGCGGGACATACAGATGCTGATCAGCACCAGCACCACCAGGTCCAAGGGCCGGTACACGCAGTCCTTCGAGCCCCCGCTCAGTCTGTATGTCAAGCAGGCGATCGGCGCTGCGCAGGCGGCGAACTTCGACCTCTCCAACGCCTGCGCCGGCATGCTGACCGGGGTCTTCGTCCTTCAGAACCTCGTCGCCCGGGGTGAGATCAGCTGCGGCATGGTGGTTTCGGGCGAGTACATCTCCCATCTGAGCTGGAACGCGGCGCGCCAGATCCGTTCCCTGTTCAGCAAGCAGCTCGCATCACTTACGCTCGGTGACGCGGGTGCCGTGGTGATCGTGGAACGCGCACCCAGCGGTGCTGGCATCGACGTCATCGGCTTCACCACCCTCGCCGGGCACAGTCGGCTGTGCCTCGCCTTCCCCAGCACCGCAGGTCCGGGCGCTCAGATGTACACCAAATCCAGGACGCTGCAGAAAGTGGCGATCGAGGACATGGCGCCGCTGGTTGCCGAGGCGATCGGCGAAGCCGGAATCGACCTGGCCGATATCGATTACATGATCCCGCATCAGACCTCGGCCCGGGCCATCCGCGCGGGTACCCAGGAATTCGTCCGGCGCCTCGGAGCCAAGCCGAAGCATGTAGTTGTCAACCTGGAGGAGTACGGCAACACGTCATCCACGACGTTGTTCGTGGCGCTCCACAAGTACCTCGAGGAGCAGCGGATCCATTCCGGAGACCGTGTCATGCTGCTGGCACTCGCCTCCGGCATCGAGATCGGCATCGCCATATTCACCATCGACAGCCAGGTGGATCGTTATGGGCACGCGCATTGAAGCCGCCAGCGCGCTGACGAGCCACGGATTGCGAAAGCCAACCGCGCGGCGCCTCGCCGACGCCGCCGCCCGGACCTGCCTCGCGCATGCGGGCAAGGAGCCCGGCGATGTCGACATGCTGATCAACGCCGGCATCTACCGGGAAGACAGCATGGGCGAGCCCGCGCTCGCTGCCCTCATCCAGGAGGACATCGGGGCCAACCTGGGCCAGCCGCCCAGCGGAGGGCACGGTACCTTCTCGTTCGACCTTCTCAACGGCATCTGTGGTGTGATCACCGCCATCCAGATTGAGTCGGGCCTGCTTGATTCCGGCGTCATCCGGCGAGGCCCGAACCACCCTCATGCTCGCCGCCGGGGCTGGCATCACCGTCGCCCTCGCCCTATACCGCCAGGAACCGTCCGGCGGCTGTGCCGCTGACCATGTCCCGGTAAGGGGCTAGGTGCCCCGGAAGATTGGCTGGCGCTTCTGGGCGAAGGCTTCCAGTCCTTCGAGGTAGTCGCTGCTGTCGTAGGCCTGGCGGCGCAGGCCCTGGACCCGTTCGTACACTTGCGCCGCGATGGGCTGGTAGTCCGACAAGACGCGGAGCTGTTCCTTGATGACCGATATGGCCAGCGGTGACTTGGTGGCCATCGTGGCGGCCAGCTCCAAGGTGAACGACTCGAGCCGGTCCCATGGGACGAGGTGGTTGATGAGCAGCCATTCCCTGGCTTTGCGGGCGTCGATGGGCGCCGCGGTGAAGAACATCTCCTTGATGACGTTGATGGGCAGCCGCCCCTGAAAGTGCAGCAGCCCGGTGATGTTGTAGGGCAGTCCCAGGTTCGCGGGGGTGATGGCGAACGAGGCGGTCTGGTCGGCGACGGCCAGGTCACAGCTGAGCACCAGGTCCAGCGCCCCGCCCCAGACCGTGCCGTGCACCATGGCCACGACGGGCGCGGGGAAGGTGCGGACGGCGCGGATCAGCTCTTCCAGCGGGTCGTCGTAGCCCAGCGGGTCCCGCTTGCCCGGGGGGAGCTCGCCGATGTCATGGCCGGCGGACCACACGTCCATGCCGGGCGCGGCGCGCAGCACGATCGCGCGGACCTGCCGGACCCGCATGCTCTCCAGCGCGGCGATGACCCGGCTGGCCATCTCGGCGCCGATGGCGTTGCGCTTGTCGCGATCCCCGAGGGTGATGATGCCGACCTGGCCGACGACGTCGGTCTGGACGGCGCTTCGCGGGAGGTCCCCGGACCCGGCGCCTGCGGCAGCTGGTTCATCCGCTGGCTGTTCGTCGTTGCGGTCACGGGTGGCCAGTGCCACGTAAGTCCGGGCCATCGCATCCTTACCCGCCCCGGTGATGGCGGTCAGCAGCCCGAGCGCCTGGATCAGCTGCTCGCCCGCCAGGGCGTCGGCCAGCTGGTGCCAGAGCACCTCGGCCAGGACGGTGAAGGATCGCTGGACCTCGGCCAGGTCAATGCCCGCGGCGTAGCAGTACGCCGCGATCTGCTCAGACGGTCTGATGATCGGTTTGGCACGGCCCGCGCGCACGCAGCGCAGGACGAGGCAGAACAGCTGCCTCACCTCGCGGCGGCGCCCGTCCGGGAGCGGTGACTGACGGGCCTGATTGCCTTGCGCCAGAGCTGCAACCGCCTCGTCGATCACCCGGTCCTCCGCACTGGCGAGAACTGCTGATGCATCCACGAACCGCCACCTCCGTTCCGGGGCCGGGGCGCGCTCTCATCCAAGCCTGCGCCAGCCCACGGGATCTGGGATAACGGCCAAGGGTCCCGGGTCGGGGGACCTTCGGCCCTTGGTGGGTGGCGATGATCGGGGCCAGGGTTAACTAGACGAACAATCAGCCGCGGCCCCGTTCGGCCCGATTTTGACCGCGGTGGGCCGCGCACGCTGCCCATGCGCGTGAGTGATGGCGATGTTCAGCGCAGACTCTATCGAGACCGGGACGAGCCTTCCGGAGCTGCACCGGGAACTGGCCCATCGCCTGGAAGCCGCGTCATCCACCGGGCAGCAGGGGCACCGGGGGTGAGGGCCCGATGGCTCGGCAACGGATCCTGGGCGTCGTCCTGACGGGCGGGGCCGGCCGCCGGCTGAGACCGCTGACCGCGGACCGGGCCAAGTCGGCCGTCCCGTTCGGCGGCATCTACCGGGTGGCGGACTTCACCCTGTCCAACCTGGTCAACGGCGGGGTACAGCGCATCTGCGTGCTCACCCAGTACAAGAGCCACAGCCTGAACCGGCACATCACCACCACCTGGCAGCTGAACAGCCTGCTGGACAACTACGTGACGCCGGTCCCGGCCCAGCAGTGGCTCGGCCCGCGGTGGCAGGCCGGCTCGGCTGATGCGATCTACCAGTCGCTGACCCTCATCGAGCGTGACCGGCCCGGTCTGGTGCTCGTGGCCGGGGCCGATCACGTGTACCGGATGGACCCGAACCAGATGATCCAGGCCCATCTGGACTGGGACGCCGGGGTCACCGTGGCCGCAATCCCGGTGCCTCGCCCCGCCGCCACGGACTTCGGCGTGATCCGGGCCGCGGCCGACGGCCACCGCATCGAGGCGTTCCCGGAAAAGCCCGCCGACCCGCCCTGCCTGCGCGGCTCGCCGGACGAGGCGTTCGCGTCCATGGGCATCTATGTCTTCGACACCGCCGTGCTGGTCGAGGCGCTGCGTAAGGACGCAGCCGACGAGGGCAGCGGGCACAGCATGGGCGGCGACATCATCCCGAGGCTGGTGCGGGACGGCGTGGCGCACGTCTACGACTTCCTGCAGAATAAGGTGCCCGGCGGTCGGTGATCCTGCACAACACCCGGGTCGGCCGGCACGCCGTCGTGCGCGACGCCATCCTGGACAAGAACGTGGCCGTCCTGGCGGGCGCCACGGTCGGCGTCGACAAGGAACACGACCATGCCCGCGGGTTCGTGGTGTCCGCCGACGGCATCACCGTGGTCGGCAAGGGACAGGTGGTGGCACCCTAACCGGTGGTCCGGTACTCCTCGAGGAGGCGGCGGCCGACGATCATCTTCTGGATCTCCGCGGTGCCCTCGCCGATGAGCAGCATCGGCACCTCCCGGTAGAGGCGCTCGATCTCGTACTCCTTGGAGAAGCCGTAGCCGCCGTGGATGCGGAAGGCGTCCTCCACGACCTCCTTGCCGTATTCCGACGCGAGGTACTTGGCCATCCCGGCCTCCAGGTCGTTCCGCTGGCCCGAATCCTTCCTGCGGGCCGCCATCACCATCATCTGGTGCGCCGCCTCGACCTTGGTCGCCATCTCGGCCAGCTTGAACTGGATCGCCTGGTGCTGGGCGATCGGCTTGCCGAAGGTGTGCCGCTGCTGGGCGTAGCCGATGGCCAGCTCGAAGGCGCGCAGGGCGATGCCGCAGCCACGCGCGGCCACGTTGACCCGGCCGACCTCGACGCCGTCCATCATCTGGTAGAAACCCTGGCCGGTCCGGCCGCCGAGCAGCCGGCTGGCCAGGATGCGGACGTCGGCCAGCAGCAACTCGGTGGTGTCGACGCCCTTGTACCCCATCTTCTCGATCTTCCCCGGCACGGTCAGGCCGGGGACCGCCGGGTTCTCGCCGAAGCCCGGCTCCTTCTCGATCAGGAATGTGCTCATGTTCCGGTGCGGTGCGTCGTGGCCGTCGTCGGTGCGGCACAACACCGCCACCAGGTTGGCGGTGCCGCCGTTGGTCAGCCACATCTTCTGGCCGTTGAGCACGAACTCGTCCCCGTCGCGCACCGCCCTGGTCCGGATGGCGGCGACGTCCGAGCCCAGGCCCGGCTCGGACATAGAGAAGGCGCCGCGCACGTCGCCGACTGCCATCCGGGGCAGGAAGCAGGCCTTCTGCTCGTCGGTGCCGTGCCTGGCGATCATGTGGGCGACGATGAAGTGGGTGTTGATGATGCCCGACACCGACATCCAGCCGCGGGCGATCTCCTCCACGGCCAGGGCGTAGATGAGCAGGGACGCGCCCAGGCCGCCGTACTCCTCGCCGATGGTCAGCCCGAACAGGCCGAGTTTCTTCATCCCCTCGACGATCTGGGCCGGGTACTCGTCCCGGTGCTCGAGTTCGGTCGCCACCGGGATGATCTCCCGGTTGGTGAAGTCCCTGACGGTGGCCAGGATGTCCTGCTCGAACTCGGTCAGGCCGTCGGTCTGCGCGAGGCGTCCCATGGCGTGCTCCCTCAGCTAGCCGGCTCGGGGCGGCCGGGCTGCTCCCCGCCGCGCTCCTTGACGTAGGTCTCGGTGGGCACCATGACCTTGCGGCGGAACACGCACACCAGGGTGCCGTCCTGCTTGTAGCCGCGGGTCTCGACCTCCACCACGCCCCGGTCGCCCCGGGAGGTGAGCCGCTTGCCCAGCACGGTGGTCTCGCCGTAGATCGTGTCGCCGTGGAACGTCGGTGCCACGTGCCTGAGCGATTCCACCTCCAGGTTGGCGATGGCCTGGCCGGAGACGTCCGGCACGGACATGCCGAGCAGCAGCGAGTAGATGTAGTTGCCCACCACCACGTTCTTCCCGAAGTCGGTCGTCTCCGCCGCGTAGTGCGCGTCCAGGTGGAGCGGATGGTGGTTCATAGTGATCAGGCAGAACAGGTGGTCGTCGTACTCGGTGACCGTCTTGCCCGGCCAGTGCTTGTAGACCGCGCCGACCTCGAACTCCTCGTAGGCCCGTCCGAACTGCATGGTGCTCACTCCTGGGGTGGCTCGAACTTAGACGTCCGCTGCATGCCGGCCGCCCGGCCCTTGGCCGCGATGACCAGGGCCATCTTTCGGGAAGCCTCGTCGATCATCTCGTCGCCGAGCATGGCGGATCCGCGCGCCCCGCCCGCCTGCGACGTACACCAGTCGTAGGCGTCCAGGATCAGCTCGGCGTGGTCGTAGTCCTCCTGCGACGGGGAGAAGACTTCGTTGGCCGCGGCGATCTGGTCCGGGTGCAGCACCCACTTACCGTCGTAGCCGAGCGCGGCGGCCCGGCGGGCCACCTCGCGGAACCCGTCGTTGTTGCGGATCTGCAGGTAGGGCCCGTCGATGGCCTGCAGGTCGTGGGCCCGGGCGGCGATCAGGATGCGCATCAGGACGTAGTGGTAGGCGTCCGCCGGGTAGCCCGGGGGCTGCTCGCCGACCACTAGCGACCTCATGTTGATCGAGGCCATGAAGTCGGCAGGGCCGAAGACGATGGTCTCAAGGCGCGCAGAGGCGGCCGCGATCTCGTCGACGTTCATCAGCCCCCGGGCGTTCTCGATCTGGGCCTCGATGCCGATCCGGCCGGCCTCGAAGCCCATCGTCTTCTCGATCTGGGTGAGCAGCAGGTCCAGCGCCGTGACCTGCCCGGCGTCCTGGACCTTGGGCAGCATGACACAGTCCAGGTTCTGGCCGGCACCCTCGACCACGGTGACCACATCCCGGTAGGTCCAGTGGGTGGTCCAGTCATTGACCCGAACGACCCGGGTCTTTCCGCCCCAGTCTCCGGTGTTGAGCGCATCCACGATGGCGTGCCGTGCGCTCTCCTTGACCAGCGGCGCGCAGGCGTCCTCCAGGTCAAGGAACACCTGGTCGGCGGGCAGGCCCTGGGCCTTCTCCAGGAAGCGCGGGTTGCTGCCCGGTATGGCCAGGCAGGATCGACGGGGCCGCAGCCGCGTCGCGGCCCGCGATCCGGACGATGGGGCTGGCGCGGTGGTCTCGGTGCTCATCTCGGTTTCCGTCACCCTTCCATTGTCAGTACCGGCTCCAGGCCGTACGCGCGCCGGATCACGTCGACGATGCGGCCGACGATGGCGGTGATGCCGAAGTCGGCGGGCGTGAAGACCGCGGCCACCCCCTGCGCGCGCAGGTTCCGCGCGTCGCTCGCCGGGATGATCCCGCCGACCACGACGGGGATGTCCGCCGCCTTGAGCCGGCGCAGCCGGCGCAGCACGTCGGGCACCAGCTCGGCGTGCCCGCCGGACAGGATCGACAGGCCCACGCAGTGCACGTCCTCGGCGACGGCGGCGGCCGCGATCTGCCCGGGGGTCAGCCGGATGCCGGCGTAGATCACCTCGAACCCGGCGTCGCGGGCGCGGACGGCAATCTGCTCGACGCCGTTGGAGTGCCCGTCCAGGCCCGGCTTGCCGAGCAGCAGGCGCAGCCGCCCCGCCCCGATCTCGGCCGCGGTAGCGTGCGCCGCCAGCCTTACCGCCGCTAGATCCTCACCCGGCGCAGCGGGCACCGGCGCGCCGCCGACGCCGGTGGGGGCCCGGTACTCGCCGAACACCTCGCGCAGCGCGAAGGACCACTCACCGGTGGTGACGCCGGCCCGGGCGCAGGCCAGGGTCGCGTCCATCAGGTTGACGTCCGGGCGCGCCGCGTCGGCCCTGAGCCGGCCGAGAGCGGCCAGCACCGCGGCCTTGTCGCGCCGCTGGCACCAGTCCGCCAGATCCGCCCGCACCGTCGCCTCGTAGGCCGGGTCGACGTGGTGGACCGCTGTGTCGGTGTCCGCGGTGAGCGGGCTCGGCTCGGTGGCCTGGAAGCAGTTGACCCCCACCACCCGGTCCTCGCCGGACTCCATGCGTGCCCGCCGGGCCGCGTGCGCGGCGACCAGCCGGGTCTTGAGGTACCCCGACTCTACCGCCGGCACCATCCCGCCCAGCTCGGCCACCTCGGCCATCTCCGCCTCGGCGCCAGCGATCAGTTCCTCTGTCTTGGTCCCCACGACTTGGGACCCTTCGAATAGGTCGCCGTACTCCAGCAGGTCCGACTCGTAGGCGAGCACCTGCTGGATGCGCAGGCTCCACTGCTGGTCCCAGGGCCTGGGCAGGCCCAGCGCCTCGTTCCAGGCCGGGAGCTGGATGGCGCGGGCCCGGGCGTGCCTGGACAGGGTGACGGCCAGCATCTCCAGGACGATTCGCTGGACGTTGTTCTCCGGCTGCGCCTCGGTCAGGCCCAGCGAGTTGACCTGTACCCCGTAGCGGAAGCGGCGGCGGGCGGGGTCGGCGATCCCGTACCGGTCCCTGGTGATCATGTCCCAGAGCCGGGCGAAGGCCCGCATCTTGCACATCTCCTCGACGAAGCGGACGCCCGCGTTCACGAAGAAGGAGATCCGCCCGACGACCTCGCCCATCTGCTCAGCGGGGACCCGCTCCCGGACGGCGTCCAGGACGGCCGTCGCGGTGCTGAGCGCGTAGGCGATCTCCTGGACCGGGGTGGCTCCGGCCTCCTGCAGGTGGTAGCTGCACACGTTGATGGGGTTCCACTTGGGCATGCGGGCCACGGTGTAGGCGATCAGGTCGGTGGTCAGGCGCATAGAGGGCCCGGGCGGGAAAATGTACGTGCCGCGGGAGAGGTACTCCTTGATGATGTCGTTCTGCGTCGTGCCGGTCAGCTTGGCGATGTCCGCGCCCTGCTCCTCGGCGACGACCTGGTAGAGCGCCAGCAGCCACATGGCCGTGGCGTTGATCGTCATCGAGGTGTTCGTCCGCTCGAGCGGGATGCCGTCGAACAGGGCCCGCATGTCACCCAGGTGCCCGACGGGGACGCCGACCCGGCCGACCTCACCGCGGGCCAGGACGTGGTCGGCGTCGTAGCCGGTCTGGGTGGGCAGGTCGAACGCCACCGACAGGCCGGTCTGGGCCCGTTCACCCTTGGCCAGGTTCCGGCGGAACAGCGCGTTGGATTCCCGCGCGGACGAGTGCCCCGCGTAGGTCCGCATCAGCCAGGGTTTATCGCGGGAAGCCCACCCCGGCGACGCGGGGACGGGGCCGGGGGCGGAGGCCGGGGCGTGGAACCCCGGCCCGTTCGGATCGATCATGTTCTTACTCGTTCCGGAACCGGTTGATCTCGGCCAGGTACTTGTCCCGCAGCAGGTGGTCGCGCACCCCGAGCCCCTCGGCCGGGGCCAGGCACAGCACCGCGACCTTGCCGTGGTGCAGGTTCCGGTGCACGTCCAGGGCGGCCTGCCCGGTCTTCTCCAGCGGGTAGACCATGGACATGGTGGGGTGGATCATGCCCTTGGCGATCAGCCGGTTGGCCTGCCACGCCTCGCGGTAGTTGGCGAAGTGCGAGCCGATGATCCGCTTGAGGCTCATCCACAGGTAGCGGTTGTCGTACTCGTGCATGAACCCCGAGGTTGACGCGCAGGTCACGATGGTGCCGCCGCGGCGGGTCACGTACACCGAGGCGCCGAACGTCTCCCGGCCGGGGTGCTCGAAGACGATGTCCACGTCCTCGCCGCCGGTCAGCTCGCGGATCCTGGCCCCGAACCGCTTCCACTCCTTGGGGTCCTGGGTCTTCTCGTCCTTCCAGAACTGATAGCCCTCGGCGGCGCGGTTGATGATCAGCTCCGCGCCCATCGACCGGCAGAGCTCGGCCTTGTGCTCGCTGGAGACCACGCAGATCGGGATCGCCCCGCCGGCCAGCGCGTACTGGGTGGCGTAGGCGCCAAGGCCGCCGCTGGCGCCCCAGATCAGGACGTTGTGACCCTGCTTCATCGCGGCGCCGTTGTCCGAGACCAGCTGCCGGAAGGCGGTCGAGTTCACCAGCCCCGGCGTGGCGGCCTCCTCCCAGGTAAGGTGCTTCGGCTTGGGCATCAGCTGGTTGGTCTTGACGATGGCCAGCTCGGCCAGGCCGCCGAAGTTGGTCTCGAAACCCCAGATGCGCTGCTCCGGGTCGAGCATGGTGTCGTTGTGGCCGTCGGAGCTCTCCAGCTCCACGGACAGGCAGTGGGCGACGACCTCCTCGCCCGGCTTCCACACGTTCACACCGGGGCCGGTGCGCAGCACCACGCCCGACATGTCTGAGCCGACCACGTGATAGGGCAGGTCGTGCCGCGCGGTGAGCTGCGAGAGCTTTCCGTAACGGCGCAGGAAGGTGAAGGTGGACACCGGCGAGAAGATCGAGCTCCACACGGTGTTGTAGTTCACCGAGCTCGCCATGACCGCGACCAGGGCCTCGCCGAGGCCGAGCTCGGGGACCGGCACCTCCTCGACGTGCAGCGACTTGCGGGGATCCCGGTCGCGTGTGTCGAGCCCGTCGAACATGTGCTCCTCGTCCCGGTGCAGGGTGACGGCGCGGTAGGCCTCCGGCAACCGCAGCGCGGCGAAATCAGCGGGCTGGCTGCTCGGATCGAGGATCGCGTCGAGTATCTCTTTCATGGCCGCCTCCTGTTCATGGCCGCCTCCTGCCTCAGACTCGGCCTGCCGTCCGGGAGCGGCTACCGTCGATGGGCACCCGGCCGGGGGACCAAGGCCCTTTCCACCGGAGCCGCGACAGCAAGCGTCCGTCAGAGCCAGGAACATGCACCATGGCCGCCGGATGCGAAAATCTGCTGGTTTTTCCCGAATGGCCCGTAGTGCGAACTTTTCTCGGACGGCCGACGGCGCCGGGCCGCAGGTCATGATCCGCGCGTACGAGGTCGAGACGGTGACCGCGGCCGGCCAGCACCGCTACGTCGTGGCCATCGACGGCCTGCTCACCGCCCATGGACTCGCCGAGCACGGCGATCTCGCCGGCCCGGACGCCGGGCTGCCGGGTCAGGAACGACACGGCCGCGGCGATGTCCCGGTCACCCCACCAGCCGAAGTCCATTGCCTGGCCGCCGGAGCGGCCGTGGCCGCGGTGTCGGTCAGCAGCGCGCCGTAACCGTGCCGGGCCAGCACCGCGGCCTGCCCGAGCACCGCGGTGCGGGTGGACCCGGCGCCGGGCAGCAGCACCACGGCGGCGCCGTTACGCGACGGGACGTACCAGGCCGACAGGCGCACCCCGTCGGCGGCGCGGAACGTCACGTCCTGGTAGCCGGTCGGGGTGGCCGGTCCCAGCGGGCCGGGCGGGCAGCACCACCTGTGACCGCGGCCGGCCCGGGCCCCGTTCGGGTCGCGGCCGGGCGATCGCGGTCAGGTTCTCGCGCGCCATGGTCAGCACCCGGTCCCGGGCGGGGCCGGATGCCCGGCCTGGCGTAGCGTGCCCAGACGCTGGCGGTACTCGTCGGCGTCGATCTCGCCGCGGGCGAAGCGTTCGGCGAGCAGCTGCTCGGCGGAAGGCGGGGGCGGGGAGCTCTCCCGCCGGCTCCGGCCCAGGTAGCGGACGGCAGCGGCGATGGCCAGGACCAGCAGGCTCCAGAGCAGGACCATGCTGATGATCCCGAGCGCGTACCCCCATCCGCTCATGTGGTCGCCGTACGAGTACATCATCGCGATCTCCTCCGCGAGTCGCGGACGGGCGTGTCCCGCCTGGTTGGCGTCAGGATCGGCGGGGCCGCCACCTGCGGGCAGGCGCGTAGGTCCCCGGGCACCCGGGCCAGAGGTCCCGGCCGCTGCGGGGGCGGGCCTGGCTGCGGCGGCTCACCCCGATCGCGGGGCTTAGGCCCGGCGCCGGAGGGCAGCAGGCCCTATGGGCGTGGTCGCTCACCCCGACCGTCACGGGCGGGACGCGGCTGGTGGCTCGCATTCGCGCCTGGTACGACTGGAGGCACCCGCTGGCCTGGACGGCCGCCGTGCTGCTGATGGAGTTCGGCGACTTCGCCATGCTCCGGCGGATGCTGCGCGGCATCAAGGCACGCGCGGAATCCCGCGGTTAGGATCAGCGCGCCTCGGCCTCAGGCTCTGGCGGTACCTTCAGACCCGGCGTCTGCCGTCCGGTCACCGAGGCGGGCCGGATCCGGATCCAGAACGGGCGGTCCGCGACGTTCACCCACGGACGCAGGCCAAGGCGGCTCAGGCGCTGGATCTCAGGCTCCTCGTAGATAGCGTGGGCGCGGCCGTTGACCAGGACGCTCCATCCAGTCCGGGTGTGCTCGTCGTAGGCATCCGCCTCGAACGCCACTACATCCTGGCCCTCGGCGGCGGACAGTTTCGAGCCCCGGGCCGTTCGGAAGACCAGATCGTGACCGTCCATGACATGGTTCACCGGCAGGACCACGATCTCGCCATCGGCGAAAAAGCTGACCCGTCCCACCGGGACCGTGCCGAGCAACCGCAGGCACTCGTCGTACGGCAGGATCTCGAGGCCTGCGTGGTCGGCAGGGTATCGTGACATCTCGCGCTCCGCTGGGCTGTGGGTGATCGGCTTGCTGCGTCTGACCCTGGCCCGGGTGGCGGGCGGCGGCCACGGGCCGAGGTCCCTGGCATGAGGGCCTTTCGGCTCCGCGTCGTTACCGCCGCAGGCGATGGTGGGTGGTGAACCGGGCGGCACGGCGGTGCACGCGACGACGGCGGGCGGGGACCGGCCGGGGGACCGCGGCGGCCGCCGGTTCGCGGTGGGAGCGATAGAACCAGTATTTGCCGAGCTCGATCAGCAGCAGGTAGGCCACCACCATCAGGACCAGGGCCAGAAAGAAGAGGCCGGGAAGCGGCCGGAAGCCCAGCATGCGGCCGACCGGGCTGGCGGGCAGCGCGGCCCCGACGGTGACCACGGCCAGCGCGGCCAGCAGCAGCGGCAGGCTCGGGCGGCTGCGGAAGAACGGGATACGCCGGGTCCGGATGGCGAAGATCACCAGGGTCTGGGTGGCGAGGGACTCCACGAACCAGCCGGACCTGAACAGCGCCGGGCCGGCGTGGAATCCCCACAGCATGACGCCGAACGTGATGAAGTCGAATACCGAGCTGACCGGGCCGAAGAAGAGCATGAACCTGCGGATGAAGCCGACATCCCAGCGGGTCGGCCTGGCGACCTGCTCGGGATCGACGTCATCGGTGGGGATGGCCAGCTGGCTGGTGTCGTAGAGCAGGTTGTT
>Ga0070699_100000382_pt1 | contig 43058 bp, 43 predicted proteins | sample KBSK1503metaG_FD_65473 | JGI IMG/M metagenome (GOLD analysis project Ga0070699, IMG submission 65473) | Corn, switchgrass and miscanthus rhizosphere microbial communities from Kellogg Biological Station, Michigan, USA - KBS K1-50-3 metaG | ecosystem: Host-associated > Plants > Roots >... | reverse complement strand
TTGTTTACCGCGGAGCCGCATCCAGAGATTGACCTCGGCATCGGTCATCCGGGCTCGGAGCTGGCGGCCTCGCTCTAGTTCGGTGCGCGATCTGAAACGCATCTTTACGCCCCCACCCTACCCTCCCCCGCACGGCGGGGGAGGGGATTGCTTCAGCCCCCACCCTACCCTCCCCCAGAGGGGGAGGGAAAATCAGGTCACCCCAATAGGCGCACCAGCCGCTCGCGCTGATCGGCGTCGAACCATGGCGGATCTCCGGCTAGCGCGTTTTCAGTCGGACGTCCTGGCGTCTTGGTCGCCGACAGTACGCAGCTGACCCGCCGATCGCTGGCGATCCACTTGAGGATGGCCTGCGCCCAGGTCTTCATCCCAAACGCCTTGATCTCGTGTGGGCTCAGCGGGTTGTCGAGGACGCCGTTGCGCAGCGGACTATGGACGAGCACACCCAGCCCCAGCTCAGCGGCCAACGGGAAGACTCGACGCTCCGCCTCGCGGCGACGCGGGTTGTAGGGAACCTGGATCATATCCAGCAGGCCGCTGCGCATCACGTCGCACAGGTCGTCGAAAGCACCGGGATCGTAATGGGTGGCGCCGACCGCAACCACCTTCCCCTCCCCTTTCAGCGCCTCGAGCATCTTCAGTTGCACGTTCCAATTGACGAGGTTGTGCACCTGGTAAATCTCGACCCGCCCGAAGCGCTGGAGTGCATGCCCGGCCTGCTGCCGCCCCTCGGCTGGGCTGCTCGTCCAGATCTTGGTGGCGATGATCGCCTGATCGCGGCGGCTGTCCAGCGCTTTGGCCAGTGTGTCCTCGGCTCGCCCGTACATCGGCGACGAATCGAAGAGGTTGATCCCCGCCGACAGCGCCTCGTCGACGATGGGCCGCCGGTCCGCTGTCGTATCGAAGGTTTGCCAGGTGCCCATCCCGATCGCGGGCACCTGCAGCTTCGTGCGGCCGAGCTTACGTCGTTCCAGCGGGTTGCTTAAGGTTGTCGATCGGCACCGGTTCGAGCGGGTCGGCCAGCTCGAAGCCGAAGACCTGCGAGTAGAAATACAGCTCGCCTTCGAGCGCGCGCTTGATGTTCTTCGCGATCCTGAAGCCGTGCTGCTCGCCCTCGAAGGGGATGTAGGCCACCGGGAGGCCCTTCTTGCGGATGGCGTCGACGATCAGCTCGGCCTGGTTCGGTGGGACGACCTTGTCCTCCAGGCCTTGAAAGAGGATGACCGGTGCGGTGATGCGGTCGAGGTAGTGAATCGCGGACCGCTCTCGGTAGATGTGCCGCTCTTGTGGCCAGCGGCCGATCAGACCCTGGTCGTACATCGACTCAAATTTGTGGGTGTCACTGTGAAAGACCTCGAGGTCGCTGATGCCGTAATGGCTGGCGCCGGCCTTGAAGTAATGCGTCGACGTCAACGCGCGCAGCACCGTGTACCCGCCGGCGCTGCCACCCGTGATCGCCACCCGGTTGCCGTCCGCCAGTCCGCGGTCGACCAGGTAGCGAGCGCCGTTGACGCTGTCATTGACGTCGACCACGCCCCACTGCCCGTTGAGGCGCTGACGATAATCGCGCCCGTACCCAGAGCTCCCGCCGTAATTGACCACCAGGTAGCCAAAACCGCGCGAGGTCCAGAATTGATCGCCAAGGTCGAGCGCATTCGAGACCGAACCCGTCGGGCCGCCATGCACGTACACGATCAGCGGCGGCAGCTCGCCGGCCGGGGCCTCGTAATCCGGGTTCACCGGTGGGTAGAAGAATGCGTGGGCGGTGACGCCGCCTTCGGTCGGAAACTCGATCGCCTCCGGCATCGACAGATAGGTTGACGCCACCGGCACCTCGCCCGACCGTCGGATCACGTCGACCCGGCCGTCGTTCAAATCGACGGCGATCAGGGCCGGCATCTCGGTCGGCGATCCGGCAATCGTAAACGCCAAGCCCGCACGCGCCTGGATGTAGGGCGCGAGTGCCGTGTAGGGCGTGTCGAGATCTTGCACACGCTTGTCCTGCGGGTCGACTGTCACCAGTCTGGCGAGGCCGTTGGACCGCACCTGGCAAACGATCCGGCGCTCCGACTCGAAGGCGTAGGTGGACATTCCGAAAAGCCATGATGTGGTCCCGAGCTCGGCCGGGAGCTGCACGACGGGCTCGATGTCCTGGCCCTCCCAGCGGTAGAGGTTCCACCAGTTGGTCCGATCGGAAACGAAATAGAGCACGCCGTCGGGCGACCAGGTCGGCTGGAAAATCGACTCCCGTTCTCCGCCCGCGACCTGACGGGGCGTCATCAGGGCGCCGTCCTCGGTCAGCGCCGCCACCCACAGCTCGGTACCGTCCCAGGGCATATTGGGGTGATTCCACGTGAGCCAGGCCAGATGCGACCCGGATGGGCTCAGTCGTGGGGTCGAGTAGAAGTCGTTGCCCTCGACAAGGGTCCGATCGGGCCCGTTACCGGCGGGATCGAGACTGACGATGGTGTTGACGGCCCAGGTCGAGCCAGTGCTGTGGTCCTCGCGGACCGCAATCAGCCGGTTCCGACGCTCGTCGAGCACCAGGTCGGCGTGCCGGATGTCCTTCGCCGGCGTGATTGCGACCGGTGGACGGCCCGGATCCTGGCGGTAGAGCCGTTGATCTTTGAAGTTGGCAAACCAAACGGTCCCCTGGTGGACAAGGAAAGCGCCGCCGCCGTACTCGTGGACTCGCGTGCGCGCGTTGTACTCGGGTGGCGTGACGTCCTCGATGCCTCCGCCGGCGCGGCGTCGCACCACGACGTTGCGGCCGGCCTCGGCCGGGCGCTGCTCGACCCAATAGATGTCGTCGCCATCGACTTGGATCTGGCCGAGACCGATGACGCCGGCGACGATCGCGTCGGCGGTGATCGGCGATCGCCACGAGCCGTAGGGGCTGATTTTCTTGCGTTCCACCGGACAAGGCTACCTGACGCCGCGATCTTGTCTGTAGGCCGCTGGGGCGATCCTGAGCGCGCTCTCCTTCGGGTACGTAATCCTGATCGGCACCGTCGAGCGTGCCGTACTGTCGCTCGTCTAACAATGCCGGCGCGGCCCTGATGCTGATCGCTGCTTGGCGAGGTCTTGATGGGTGTCAAGGCCCGAAGGCCCCCACCCTGCCCTCCCCCGCAAGCGGGGGAGGGTGAAACAGGCCCCCACCCTGCCCTCCCCGCAAGCGGGGGAGGGTGAAACGGGCCCCCACCCTGCCCTCCCCCGCAAGCGGGGGAGGGTGAAATGAGCCCCCACCCTGCCCTCCCCCGCAAGCGGGGGAGGGTGAAACGGGGCCCGCCGTACACTCATTCCCGTGCGCATCGAAAGCCCGGCGTTCACCGAACGCGAGATGCGGGGCTTCCTGGACGAGCAGTTCGACCACGAGCGGCATCGGCTGGCCGACCGGTTGGAGGCCGACTCGGCGAGGCTGGCTAAACTCGCCGCCACCCTGACCCTGCCCCAGACGGGGAGGGAAGATTCGGGAGGCTGGAGCGCTCAGGAGATTCTCGCCCACATCGTCGTCCTCTCGAAGTTCTACGGCGTGCTGACCTCGCGGATTGGCTCGGGCAAGGTTTCCCAGATTGAGCTGCTCGAAGCGGTTCAGAGTCGTGATCCGGCTGGCGAACAGCTGATTTCGCTGCCGCCGGATCAACTCCTCGCCATGGCGCAGCGCGATCACCAACGGACGATCGATTACCTTCGAGGGGCCGACGCGGCCGCGATGCAGCGCCGCGCGGTCCTCTACGAAGACTTTTCGATGAGTGCCGCCGAGATCGCCCAACTGCCGCTCTGTGGGCACCTCGAGATTCATCTCGACCAGCTCGAACGGACGCTGCGCCACTGACCCGCTACTTCGAGGACTTCCGCGTCGGTGAGTTTGATGATCTGGGCAGCGTCCGGGTCAGCCAGTCGGACATCATCGAATTCGCTCGCCAGTATGATCCGCAGCCTATGCACCTCGATCCCAATGCGGCGAGCTTTACCATCTACGGCGGGCTGATCGCGAGTGGCTGGCACACGGGCGCGCTGTTCATGCGCCTGCTGGTTCGCAATTTGATCGCGAACACCGCCAGCCTTGGATCGCCGGGAATGGAAGACCTGCGCTGGCCCGCCCCGGTGCGGCCGGGCGATACCCTGACTGGGCGGATCGAAGTCCTCGAAACGCGCGCCTCAACGAGTCGCCCCACGATGGGGATCGTTAAGTGGCGCGGCGAATTGCGCAACCAGGACGGAAAGCTGGTCATGGGCGCCATCGGCACGAACTTCTTCGGGCGAAAGCCAGCCTAGCCCTGAATGTGCGAGAAAAACGCATCGGTCGTGCCGTTGCGGCTCTGCGGCTTCGCCTGGATGAAGACCGCCGCGAAGCCGTCCGGTAACCCACACAGCCCCATGTAGTCGCCGAGAAAGGGGCCGAAGCGCACCGCCGGCGCGGATCGCAGGTCGAACGGCCCGGCGGCATGCGATTCACTCCAGTGGAGACCGCGATCACGCGAACTGCTGAACCAGACGTCGGTGTTCAAGACGGAGCTCTTCGGCGTGAAATGGCGAAAGTCGAACCAGAGCAGCCCGACGGTGCCATCGCCCGCCACGGCGAGCGTCGGGAGAAATGCCTCGGCCTTCTCGCGCACCACTACCTGCGGCGTTCGCCAGTGAAGACCGGCGTCCTCCGAGCGCGCGACCAGGATGCTCGAGAACTCTGTGTGAGCTTCAAACCAAGCGACGTACAGCGCGTTGCCGGCCGCGGCGGCTGTGATGTCCTGGCCGAAGAACCGGAGCTGGCCTCCGGTCCCGGGGTCGACGGCATTCGTGTACGTGAAATGTGCGGCGTCGATCGGTGCCGACCAGCTTTGCCCCTGATCGGTCGAGCGGATGGCACGGATCTTGACCGGCAGCGGCGGCGGATGCGGCGTCCCCGGCAACGACGAGCCCTCGACGAAGACGTCGAGGAGAACGCCGCCGGCCGTCATCAGCAACTGGTTCTCCTGGGCCTCATCGTTGCCGCTGTAGATCGGGCTTGGACTGGACCACGCGCGCCCGCCGTCGAGGGTTCGCGCGAACATGACCTTGTCGATCGAAGGCTCGACCCCAGGCGCGACCTGATAGGTGGCCCAGACTGCGTAAGCCGTGCCCGGACGCCTGGGGTCGGCGAGGATCGCCTCTTTGTCGGGCTGGGTCGGCGGCGCCGTCCCAGTGTCGAGCACTATGGGTGGGTCCCAACTCGTCCCGTGATCGCGTGAGACACTGACGACGATGTCGTGGGCGGTGCCGGCGGCGGTCGGCGCCTGCGTCCCGAGCGACGCAACGTAGATGGTGCCATCACCACCGATCGATGCCCACGGGTCGCTGACGTGCACGTAGCGACCGCCATCACAGGTCAAAAGACGTGGCAAGGGCGATCGGCTCCAGCTCGTGCCGCCGTCACGGCTCAGCGCGACCGTGATACCGACGTGATCAGGCGACTGATTTTCGAGCCAGCTTGCCACCAGTTGTCGGGGATTGCCAGGCTCCGCGGCGACCGAGGGCTCGGCCGGTCGACGCGCGGCCTGGGCCCCTTGGGCACATCCCACTGCCAGTTGGAGCGAACCACTGATGGTACGTGGCTGTGGCAGGCTCGGCTCAATGGGCTTGGCGCTGCTGTCGCACCCGGCGACCGCGAGCAGCAGCCCCAGCCCGGTCAGCGCGGCCAGGCTGCGCGCATCGAAGTGCACCCACGTAGTTTGGCGGTAACGAACGTCAGGCGGCCTGCCGCCAGCTGGGGGGGAGTTGGCGACCCGAGCTCGATTGAATGCACGACGCGAGTAGCGCCTCCATTCCCTCGAAGTCGACTGCTTTCCAGAGTGAGACACCCTGGCCCGCGTGACAGCCCATGGCGTTGAGCGCGGCGAGCTGTTCCGGCCGATCGACTCCCTCCGCGATCGTCATCAAGCCCAGGGTGTTGGCGATCCCGATGATGGCACGAAGGATGGCGCCGTCGGTAAGACCCTGGCCAAGGCCGTCGACGAAGGACCGATCCATCTTGAGGATGTCGACGGAAAAATCGCGCAGGCGTCCCAGCGAGGAGTAGCCCGCTCCGAAGTCATCCAGCGCCACCCGAAACTCGTGCCCGCGAAGGTCCCGGAGGACCTGCTCAACCGAATGGCGGTCAGGCGTCAGGACGCTCTCGGAGAGCTCGAGGATGAGGGACGATGGGTCGAGCCCAGCCGCATCGACGGCGTCGACCACCTCCGAGACCAGCTCGGGCCGCTGCAGCTGCCGCCCGTAGAGGTTGACGCTGATCCCCATCAGCGGCGTCGAGGGATAGCGCACCTGCCAGCGGCGAGCGTCGCGCGCCGCCTGCTGGATCGCCCAGCGCCCAAGTTCGACGATCATGCCGCTTCGCTCCGCCACGCTGATGAAGTCCCGGCTGGCCAGCAAGCCACGCGCCGGGTGATTCCATCGGATGAGCGTCTCGGCGCTGTGGATGACACCGGATTCGAGCATCACCACGGGTTGGTAGTCGAGGACGAACTGTTTCTCGGCGAGAGCGCGGTGCATATCGGCCTCCAGCTCTATGAGATGGAGGGCCGCACCGGCGAGCGAGGGGTCGTACTCGACGTAGCGGGCTTTGCCTCTTGATTTGGCGAGGTACATCGCGACATCGGCGTTGCGGATCAATTCCTCTGCCGCCTCCTGACCCGATACCAGACCCGCGATCCCGATGCTGGCGTGAATCGCAATCTCCTTTCCACTGATCCCAAACGGCGCGATGAACTGCCGCGTGATCCGGTCCGCCACCCGGGCGGCGATCTTCTCGTCCTCCATGTTCTTGAGAAGCACGGCGAACTCATCGCCGCCGAGGCGCGCTACGGTATCACCGGGTCGCAGTGTGGAGGCGATGCGGGCCCCCACGGCGGCCAGCAGCTTGTCACCGATGTCGTGGCCCAGGGTGTCGTTGACGGTCTTGAAGTCGTCGAGGTCGAGGAACAGCACAGCGACCCGGCGGTCATGGTCTCCAACGAGCGCGTGGTCAAGATGGATCCGAAACGCAGCTCGGTTCGGCAGGTCCGTCAACGGGTCGTGGAACGCCTGGTGGCTAAGCTTTTCCTCCAGTGCCTTGCGCTCGCTGACGTCACGCGTATTGAGGACGAGACCGCTGACTGCGGGCAACTCGAGCAGGTTGGTGATCGTGACTTCGGTCGAGCAATACGAGTCGTCTTTACGCCGAAGCCGGCATTCCAGCGCGAGCGGTGGGCCCGCGATGTTGATTGCCTCCTCGATCTTGCGGAGGACCTGAAGCCGATCATCTGCGTGAGCCAGGTCTGCAAACGGCATCCCGACGAGCTCGGTCTCGGTATACCCAAGGATCCGCTCCACCGAGGCGGTTTGGTAGCGGATGACCCCATCGCGCCCGATCAGCGTGATGACATCAGAGGAGTTCTGAACCAGCGACCGGAAATGCTCCTGACCTTTGGAAAGCTCGGCGGCGTTGATCGCGAGTTGACGGTTGAGCAGCTGGTTGTCGCTGAGCGCCAGGAACTGGCGGACGACGACGAGAGCGATGACCGCCAGCAGACACCAGAACGCCACCGGTTCCAGCGAACCCAGCCGCACTTTTTCGATGGCCACCGCCGCCGCCCCGGCCACCACCGGAAGGTATGGCAGCAGGAGGCCAAGGCGCCCTGACGGACTCTCGATCTGTCGCTGGAGCGCCGGCGTCGATGCCGCACACAGGGCGGCGATGGCGATCAGCAAGTAGCCGGCCGCCCACCCGACATCGATCACGCTGCCCGACCCATACTGGTTGGTCGCGGTCAGGTAGGCGAAGCCACTGTCCGCCAGCAGGTTGGCGACCAGTCCGCCGGCGAGCAGATACAAGGGCAGACGCGCGGCCCTGGGGGCACGAGCGGCGAAAATTACGACAATCGTGCCGATCACGACGTCGCCGATCGGATAGGCGAGGCTGATGAGGTCGCTGAGCAGGCTGCCCGAGCTCGCTTGATACACGGCGTGGAGGACGGTTGACCAGCTGATGATCAGGAGCGAGCCACCGATCATCAGTCCATCCAGGAGCGTCCGCGCCAGCGAGGTAACTTTCGAGGGAGCCGCCGGGAACGAAAGCACCCCGGCCACCGCCAGCGGTACCGCGGTCAGGTAGCCGAGGTCGGCGAAGGATGGGAACGGAACCTGCTGGCCCTTGATGAGTTCGAAGTACGACCAGAACACCTCGCCGACACCCCAGGAAAACGCGGAGGCAGCCAACAGGGCCCATGCGAGGCGCGTGCGGCCGCGATGCCGAAGAGCCGTAAAGACGCAGCCTGCGGCCGCGACGAAGGCGATGACAAACTCGCCGATATCGTCGAATCTCTGGGTTGTGGTGACCCCGCCCCAGCTAAACCACAGCCAGGCGGCGAAAAAGAGGCTGAATCCGGTCCACCCGGTGAGCAGGATCAAGAGGCGGCGATTATTTGCCATTTTGCGCCGTTTCGAGCGGCTATAGAGGCAACCATCCGCCCACGCAATCCTGAAGGCCCTTGCGCGGTCGTTGATCGACCTGCGACAGGGCCGTTTCCATCGATTCCCCCCACGGATCCCCTCCCGCAGCCCAGTCCCCTCCCCCGCTCGCGGGGGAGGGTCAGGGAGGGGGCTACTACCTACTTCCCAGCTTCGCCGACGGTCACCTGAAGGTCTTTGAGCTCGCCCGCCCGGACGACCCGGACGGTCTGGGTGGCGCCAACTTTGGCCTTGCGCAGGCCGCTGTAGAGGTCCTCGAGGTTGCTCGTCGTGGTGCCATTCAGGGCGACGAGCGTATCGCCCTGCATCAGGCCTGCCTTGTCGGCCGGGCTTTGAGGCTCGACGGCAACGATGAGCAGCCCGCTATCCTGCTTCGCCTTTGCCTTCACCGGCTCGGGCAGGGCGACTTCCTGCGTGCCGATGCCCAGGTAGGGGCGGCGGATTCGCCCATCGGCCTTGAGGCTGGCAACGACGCGCTCCGCGACATCCATGGCAACCGCCCGTCCATCACCGCGGCCGAAGACCCAGCTATTCATCCCAACGGCGCGCCCGTCGACGTCAACCAGTGGACCGCCGCTGAATCCCGGATACAATGGCGCGTTGGTCTGGATCAGGTGCTCGATCTCGCTCCCCCGCCAGCCGCGCCACGACGACGAAACTGCGCTGATGGTCCCGAAGGTCGCCTTCAGACTGCCGGCGCGGCCGATCGCCAGCACGATCTGTCCGGGGCGAAGGTCTTCTACCTTGGCCCGGGGCATCGCCGGCGCCGATAGCCCTTCGACCTTGAGCAGGGCCAGGTCGGTGGCAGGGTCGCGCCCGACCAGCGTGGCCTTGGAATTCTTATCGTCGACCACGACCTGGATCTCGTCCTCCTGCTCGACGACGTGATTGGCCGTCAGCACGAGGCCGTTATCCCAGACGATGCCGGTGCCCGCGCGCCCGCGACGGGCGTCGACCCGGACTACACTCTTGCTCGCTTTCTCGACGAGCGCTGCGATGTCATCCGAAAGATCTTTGAGAGTCGACATGGTATTTGATGTGCTCCTTTGTGATTCGAAACTTCGATGCCTATCACGGTACCGCCGAAGTGGGCTCGGCAACTTCACCCGAACGGCCAGTCCGCGACCCGGATGTTCGGCTAGGACGTCAGCCGTTCGGCCAGGTACTTGACGGCGATCGGGTAGCGGTACTCGATCGCATCGTGGGTGGCGTCGAAGAGTTCGAAGAAGACGTCGCTCACCCCCACCGCCGCGAGCGCCCGGCGAAAGCCCTCGGCGCCGAGGTCGAGAAAATACTGGTCGCGCTTTCCGGCATCGATGTAGATGGCCCGCATCGTGCGCAGCGCTTCGGCGTGGTGCGGGACCATGCGAACCGGGTCCCAACGCAGCCAGCGCTCCCAGACCTCCGGAATCAGCTGGCCGGTCGTGGTGTCGTAGGGCAGGTGGACCGTGCCGTCGTCATCGGCCGAGTAGCAGGCCGCCATGCACCAGTCGTTGAGGAGCTCCCCGTCCCCTTCTTTGCTGAATGCCGGCCGACTGCGGAAGTCTTTCCAGAACTCCTCGAAGGAGCTCTTGTATTTGTCACGGAGAGTTCGGACCGACTTGCCGAAGGCATTGGCATAGCACAGCTCGAAGAGCGCGTCGCCGGCGTGCGTGGCCAGCCCGCCGAACAGGTCGGGTCGCAGCATCGGCGTCACCATCGCGCCGTAGCCGCCACTGGACTTCCCCATGATGCCGCGGTGGCGCGCCTCGGGCAAGGTCCGGTAGTGGCCATCCACCCAGGGGACGATCTCCTTGCAGAGGTAGCTGTGGTACTTGCCCGTGCCGGGTGAGTCGAGGTACTGGCTCCCACCGATCGAGGTCCAGCAATCGACATATATAAGGATGCACGGCGGCGCGCCGCCTGCGGCGAATTGGGCGTCGGCGAGCTCAGGGAAGTTGCGGCGGAACGGGGTCCGGTTCCGCCACATGTCGATCTGGCCGGTCAGCCCCTGGATCACGTAAATGCTGGGATAGCGGCGCTGCAGCTCGGCATCGTAACCGGGCGGCAGGTAGACCCAGAGCGGCCGCTGGTGCGGATCATGCAGCGGGTTGGCCTTGAGCAGCTCGCTCTCGAAGAGGTGTTCGTCGTAACGCCCCTTCGCTTCATAGGACCAGGGTGGCAACTGTGGCACGATGCCACTATAAGGAGTGGCCATTACACGATGCGACTGGGCGGAGGGGGACCCCTTGTTGCGGGACTACCACGATCGCGAGTGGGGCGTGCCCGCCCATGACGATCGCGTCCTGTTTGAGTTCCTGGTGCTCGAAGGTGCCCAGGCTGGGCTCAGCTGGATGACGATCCTGCGCAAACGTGACGCCTACCGGAAGGCGTTCAAGGGATTCGATCCGGCCGCGGTTGCGCGGTTCACCGATGCGAGTGTCGAGCGCTTGATGGGCCTGAGCACCATCGTCCGCAACCGGCGAAAGATCGAGAGCGCCATCAGAAATGCGCGCGTGGTTCGGTCGATTGCTGCCGAGCGGGCCAGTTTCGACGCCTATGTCTGGTCGTTTGTCGGCGGCCAGCCGAGGAAAAATCGGTGGAAGACGATGGCCGACATCCCGGCCCAAACGGCGCAAGCACAGGCGTTAAGTAAGGACCTGATTGCGCGTGGGGCGAATTTCGTCGGACCAACAATCTGCTACGCGTTCATGCAGGGAACTGGCATGGTGAACGATCACCTCGTCAGCTGCTTTCGCTACCGCCAGGTCTAGAAGCCCCCACCCGACGCGCTCGCCTTTCTACACCGGGGCTCGCTGATTGCCCTCCCCGAACGTCTCAAACGCTCGCCTGGCACTAAAGCGCCGCTCGCGTGGGCCGACGGGCCCGGCGAGCGGGGGAGGGAAATTTCGCGTTAAGACCAGGGCGTAACCGGCTTCGGCTGGAGTTCCCCGTCCACGTAGACGGCGTCCACTTTCTCGTCGAAGAAGCAGAGCAGGTTCTCGATCTTCGGGCATTCCGGGATTGGCGCCGGATAGCCCCAAACGATGTCGGTGAACTCTTTCCCGTTCACGGTGACGGACCAGTAGGCCGCCTTGCCCTTGTAGGGGCAACGGGTCGTGGTGTTGGTTGGCGTCAGCAGGTCAAGCCGCGCGTCGAGTTTGGGAATGTAATAACGGGTTGGGAGTCCGGTCTCGAACAGTAGGCGGGGCCGGGTGGTCTCTGCGACAACCTCACCCCCGACCACGATCTTGACGTGGCGAGAGCTATTGAGCACGTCCACGCGGTGGTAGGGATCGCGTGGATGGACGAAGACCTCGTCATCCTCCTCGAACCAGTTGTCCATCTTGTCCCAGTAGAAGGCGACGTAGTCCTTCAGGTCCGCGCGCTCGGGCTGAAGGTAGCGCCAGGCCGCCTTCTCGGCAACGCGGTCACCGACTTTCACGGAGTAGAAGGTGGCCTGGCCTTTCCCCGGGTGGCTGCTCGTGTAGCTGGTCGGCACAAAAAGATCGAGGCGAACGTCCTTTATCGGGAAGTAATAGATCGCCAGCCGCTTGTTCTCGAGCACTAGCATCACCGCACGCGAATCGGCGACCGTCATACCGCCGAGCATTACCCGAACACGACGCTGGGTCGGTTCGAAAAGGATGCCGCCCTGCGCCGGCCGATCCGGTATTTGCGGGATGACCCGATCTTCAAGAGCTTTTGCCATTCTTACGCCTCCCGTGGTTTGCACTTCAGACTCGACCATAACAACCTCGTTGGGAGTCGAGATGTTCCATCTCGAGCATAATCGTGCTCGCTTTTCCACTAATAAGAAAACCCGACGGCTGCCACAACGGCAGCCGCCGGGTGTGAAGGATCCCCCTTAGGGCCCGCCGCGACGACTGTTGTAGAAGCCGAAGCCGCCGCCGAGAAGACCGAGGATGACCAGGATGATCCCGATCAACTGGAGGCCGTTCAAGAACAAAATAATCCCGAGCACGATCAACAGGCCGCCTCCGCCGAAGTACACCCTGCACCTCCTTTCCTAAGAATCCGCACGGAAACGTCTTTCCCACCATAGACCCCGGCCGCTCCCTTTGTGAAGGGTGCCAATTGGGAAGCCGGCCTTTCGGCCCCCTAACATACGAGTTGTATGATACTGAGTATCAAATGACTCGGACTATCAAAGTGCTGCTGATCGGGGTCGCGCTGTCCATGATCCTGGCTGGCTGCGGGGCGCCGGCGGGCGGTTCGAGTAGTTCGACCCTCCAGGTCATCGCCGGGGAAAATTTCTGGGGCAGCATCGCATCCCAGCTCGGTGGCACGTATGTGTCGGTGACCAGCATCGTCACCAACCCGAACACCGATCCGCACGAGTACGAGAGCAGCGCGACCGATGCGCGGGCGTTCGCCACCGCTGATTACGTCATCCTCAACGGCGCCGGCTACGACGATTGGGGACAGAAGCTGCTCTCCGCGAACCCCAGCTCGAGCCGGAAACTGTTCACGGTGGCCGACCTGGTCCACAAAAAGGCGGGCGACAACCCGCATTTTTGGTACAACTCCGACTGGGTCGACAAGGTCGCCGACCGGATTACGGCCGACTACCAGGCGCTCGACTCGGCCGACTCGGCCTATTTCAGGCAGCAGCGCGAGGCGTTCCGAAACGCCCTGCAGCCGTACCATGACGCGGTCGCGCACATCCGATCCACGTTCACCGGCGTCGCGGTGGGCTCGACGGAAAGCATCTTCGTCTACATGGCGCAGGCACTGGGGCTCAACCTGACATCACCCCCAGAATTCATGCAGGCAATCTCCGAAGGCAGCGACCCACCCGCGCAAACTGTGGCTGAGTTCCAAAATCAAGTCTCCCACCACCAGATCAAGGTGCTGGTCTACAACACGCAAACCTCGACGCCGATCACCGAAAGTCTCAAGCAGCTCGCCGCCAAGAACGGCATCCCGGTGGTCGGAATTTCGGAGACGGTCGAGCCGGCGACAAGCTCCTTCGAGGACTGGCAGACCACGCAGCTGAATTCGCTGCTGGCCGCGCTAGGCCGACAATAACGGGCGACATGGCCCGTTCGAGCTCTCCCGCCATCGTCGCCGATCGACTGGCCGCGGCCTACCGCGACCGGCTCATCTGGCGAGATGCCACCTTCACTGTAAATACCGGAGAATTCGTCGCCGTGCTGGGCCCGAACGGTAGCGGAAAGTCCACGCTCCTGCGATTGTTACTCGGTCTGCTGCCGCCCGCCGCGGGTGACCTCCAGGTCCTCGGAAAGCGTCCGCATCGGGGCAATTCCGACATCGGCTACGTCCCCCAGCGCCGAAATATCGATCGTGACCTGCTGGTCAGGGGTCGGGACTTCGTCCACCTCGGCATCGACGGGGACCGTTGGGGCGTGGCAATGGGCAATACCGCCAGCAACCACCAGCGTGTCGATCAGGCCATACGGTCAGTGCAGGCGGAGGCCTACGCGGATCGCCCGATCGGGCGGCTCTCGGGAGGCGAACAGCAACGCTTGCTACTCGCCCAGGCGCTCGCGGGCAAGCCACAGATGCTGCTCCTGGACGAGCCGCTGGCCAGCCTCGACCTCCGCAACCAGATCGTCATCGCCGAACTGGTCGCGGAACTGGCCCGAGCGAACGCCCTGACCGTGCTGCTCATTGCCCACGACATCAACCCGCTGCTGCCCATCGTCGATCGCGTGCTGTACGTGGCGCATGGAGGCGTCGCGATCGGCAAGCCGGCCGAGGTCATCACGACCGAACAGCTGAGCCGGCTCTACGATGCGCCGATCGAGGTGCTCCACGACAGCCACGGCCACATGTTCGTCGTGGGCCTGGAGGCCGAAAGCGCGCATCACGATGCTTGAGGCTTATCTGGCCGCCGCGCCGTACTTTGGCTGGGACCTGGTGCGAGTCGTGCAAGAGCTCTTTCGCTACGCCTTCATGCAACATGCCTTCGAGGCGGGAACGATCGTCGGTCTCTCGGCCGGTGTGATCGGCTACTTCGTGGTCCTGCGCAGCCTCTCATTTGCGGCGCACGCGCTTTCACACATCGGCTTCGCCGGTGCGACCGGCGCCGTCCTCGTGGGGACGGCACCGATCGTCGGCCTGCTGGTCTTTACCATGTCCGCCGGCGCCGTCATGGGCGCGCTCGGCCAGCGGCTTCGCGGCCGCGATCTCACGATCGGCCTGGTGATGGCGTGGTCGCTCGGCCTCGGTCTCCTCTTCACCCGCCTCTACAAGGGCTCGGCCAACCCCGCGATCGGCATCCTGTTCGGTCAGATCTTTGGCATCACCAGCCAGGACGTGGCCGTGACATTTGTCGCCAGCGCGGTGACCGTGGTACTGGTGCTCGCCCTCTACCGGCCGCTGCTCTTCGCAACCCTGGACGAGGAGGTGGCTGAAGCCAAGGGCGTGCCCGTTCGTGGGCTCTCGATCGCCTTCATGGTCGTCCTGGCAGTCGCCGTTTCGGAGGCGGTGCAGGTGGTCGGTGTGCTCTTGATCTTTGCCCTGATCGTCGCGCCCGCCGCCATCGCCGAGCGCTTCACGACGCGCCCCAGCCGCGGCCTGCTGCTGGCGGCGCTCCTGGCCGTGCTCTTCACCTGGGCAGGACTCACGATCGCCTACTACCTCCCCTACCCCGTCGGGTTCTTCATCACGACGATCGCGTTCTGGAGCTATATCCTCGCGCGGGTGCTAGCCCCCACCCTGTCCCTCCCCCGCGAGCGGGCGAGGGAATTACGGGCGCGCGAGGAACAGGCCCTGCACTCGCCGTAGAAGTCGAGGGTCGCGTGGTCGACGCGAAAGCCGCGCTGGCGAGCGATGGTTTCAGCGAGCGGGGCGACCGCCTCCTCCCCCAGGTCTTCGACCGCCCGGCAGGTGGTGCAGATCAGGTGGTGATGATGTCCCGGCTCACACCAGACGTACGCGGACACGTGCCCCGGCCGCTCCAGCCGTTGAGCCAGGCCGGCGCTGACCAGCGTTTCGAGCGAGCGAAAGACGGTTGCGCGCCCGATGTAGGCATGCTTCTTGCGAACCCGCTCGTAGAGTTCCTGCGCTGACGTCTCTTTCCCGGTCTGCGCCAGCACCGCGGCGATCGCGAGCCGCTGCGGGGTGACCCGGACCCCAGTCTGCTGCAGGGCGGACTGAGCCGCTGTCTCAACCACAACCAAATGATACTGGCTTCAAGCAGCGTGGGTTTCCCCTGGTTCCGGCGTTACTTGACCATGGCCGCCGCCACCATCCGTGCACGCCCCTGGACCGGCAAGGCGGTCTCGGCCGCGGCATTCGGCTTACTCGCCTTTCCCATCGGCATTTTCGCCTGGCTGCTGGCGCATCCCGCAGCCGACGCGAGCATCGTTGTGCCGCGCCAGCACTTCATCATCGTCACCGCCGTCTCCCTACTGGCGTTTGGCCTGGCTATTTCGCTGGCTGTCGCCGCCGTCCAGATCGCCCAATACCGGGTCCTCTTCCTGTGTCTCGGATTCATGGCGATGGGTGGCATCTTCGCGGTGCATGGCATAGGCACGCCTGGGATCATCACGCGCGGCGAGGCAGCCGAGTACGCTAGCGCCGTCGTAGGTATTTCCGCCTACCTGAGCCTCTTCGTGCCAGCCCTATTTTTCGCGGCGTCGTACACGCCACTGACCGCCGCCTTCGAGCGCCGTCTGCCGTTCTCGCCGGCCGGCTGGCTCATCGTCTTGCTGGGAACCGCGCTGGGTATCTACGCCGTCCTTGCCCTCGCGAGCACAGAGGTGCTCGCCAACCTGCCTTTCGGCGTGCGGCCCTACTCGACCGCGATGGGCACCACCTGCATCGCGTTGTTGCTCTTTACTGCGTGGCGGCAGGGGAAGTCGTATTTGGTGGCCCGCTTGCCGCTGCAGGGAATGCTGGTACTGTCTTTCATGCTCCTGGCGGAGGCCCAGGTCATCATGATGCTAAGTACGACTTGGCGACTCTCATGGTGGCTGTATCACGTCTTGATGCTGTTCGGGGTCGGCCTCGCCGTCTGGTCGCTCGCCGCGCAGCGGGCGAAGGGCCTGTCGCTTCGTGCCGTTGTGGAAGCCACCCTCGAGCTCGAAGTCAAGGTCGGCGTCGAGCTGCAACATGCCGAGTCGATCGCGGCTCTGGCGGCCGCGGTCGAAGCCAAAGACGAGAATACCCGCGGGCACAACACGCGGGTGGCCCAGCTGGCGGTCCGCATCGGGCGTGCCATGGAACTGCCGACCGACACGCTGCGTACCCTGGCGCGCGCCGGGCTGCTCCACGACGTGGGCAAGATCGGCATACCGGACGCCATCCTCAACAAGCCGGGCCCGCTCGACGCGACCGAGTGGACCGTCATCAAGCGCCATCCCGAAATGGGCCGCGAGATCCTCGCTCGGGTGCCAAGCCTGCGTCGAGAGGCTGACATCGTGATCGCGCACCACGAGCGCGTCGACGGCAGCGGCTATCCCCACGCGCTCCGCGGCGAGCAGATCCCGCTGGAGGCGCGCATCCTGGCGGTGGCCGATACCTACGACGTCCTCATATCCGACCGGCCGTACCGCAAAGCGTTCGATCAGGAACGTGCGGTACGCATCCTTCGCGAAGAGTCGGGCACGCATCTCTGGGAGCCCGCCGTTCGCGCGCTCATGCGCAGCCTCGGCGAACGCGAAGACGACCGCGCAGCCGCCTGATCAATCCGTAAAGACCGCTGAGATATACATCTTTCCGCCGTCGATTGCCGTGCCGAACCCGACCAGCCGGAAGTGTGGACTGAGGATGTTGTCGCGGTGTTCGGGCGAGTTCATCCACCACGACTCGGCCGATGCCACCGCATCGTCGAAGGGCGGCCCGCCCGACCAGAAGATGTTCTCACCATCCCAGGTGTAGGTCACGGCGTTTGCCTTCAGCAGCTGGGTCACGGCCATCACCGTGCTACCCGGTCGCACATGGGTCAACCCATCCGACGTCATCTGTTGCGCGCGCGTGGCGGCGATGGCGTCGAGCACCCGCGACTCGCTCAGGAGGGGCAGACCGGCGCTTGCGCGCTCGCGGTTGAACAGGGCCAAACCGAGGTGAGGCATGGCATCCGGGCCATGTGCCGGGTTGACGGGTGCCGGATCGGTCCCGTTGGTCAGCCGGTCGGGTCTCCGGCCGAATTGGACGAAGGGCGCCGAGATGGCCGGCTGATCACTCGTGACCATGCCGCCAACCGCGGTCGTGCCCGCACCGCCCTGGGGATCACCGAGCATGCCGGCGATCAGGGTCAGGCTGCCAATCGCGACCAGTAGAGGCGCCCGCGCGGCGCCCCCTGCCGCGTATTGCGAATAGTGGATCACGCGCCACCGCTTCGCATAAGGTGATATCGATTATATCAGTTTTATGGCCCCAGTTGGGTTGACAACGAGGTCGCCCGCTGGGCTTCCCCGAGCCGTGGCACGCCCAGCTGATCGCTGATGGTCGCCGAGAGCGAGAAGTGATCGAGCGGCGTGGCGATCTGGCCCCGCAGGTAGGGTGAAACCACGAGCAGGGCGACCCGTCGGTCGGCGGCGCTCGACTCATCCCAGGTGATGAAGAGGACCCCGTTCTGCTGCCAGGCTGGACTGCTCGTGATCTGCGGGACGACGTTTGCCAGCCAGCGGTCCGCCGTCGCGACGCCGCAGTCGTGCCCGTCATTGCAGAGGCCCGGGGTGATCCACGCGAGCTGCGGCGTCTCACCGTCCAGGTCGGTCGTGAGGTCGGTCATCGGTACCACGTTCGCCGGACAGGCGCCCCCGTAATAGGCGAAAGGATTGTGCTTCAGGGCATAGGGATAAGGGCTGTTGAAGCAGTTGCCCGTGAACCCCTCCATGTACGCCTTCCACGAGATGCCGGCGTCGGTCAACTGACTACCGACCCCGCCGGCCGGCAGCCGATGGTACGAGTCGTCCCGGATTCCCCAGGTCGACCCTGAGGTCATCGCCAGATAGTTCGGCAGACTCGGGCTCGCCACCGAGCTGTAATTCGTTGCCACCGCATATTGCTTGGCGACGCTGGCGATGTACGGCTGGCGCAGCGCCAGCTGGTACGAGGTGTTTTCGAGCACGATCACAAAGACGTGCTTTGCAGCCGGCGTCGGGCTCGGGGACGCGGTAGCCGCTGCGCCATTTCCGCTGGCCTTCGCCCCTGGCGTCGCCGGTCCGCCGGGCTGACAGCCCGTCGCGAGTAATAGCACCGTGAGCAACGCCCCAATCAGCCGAGCCTTCCCAGGGTTGGCGATGGCGAACACCATGCCACATCGACATAAAGCGGCCCTGAACCGGACTTAAGACTGCGTTAAGAGCCCGGCGTATGACGGCCGCCGCGTAGGAGCCCGATCGCGGTAATCCCCGCCTCCATCCACGTGGGCGAATCAAGCCAGTCCTCCACGCCCCAGAGCAGGTAGGCGCTGACGCCATGGCCGCGGTACGCGAGTGCGCTCGAAAGCAGGTCGTCGACGGTAAAGCCTGTCGTCCCGATCCACGGCGAGGCCTGGATCTCCGTTACCCAGAGCGCTCGGCCATGAGCCTTGGCCTGCCCTTGCCAGTAATCGAGCGACTCCTCTTTCCAGGCGATCCGGGTGCTGGGTGTCACGACGTCCAGAGGCGTGGAGTCGGTGACGACATACAGGTCAAGGCCGAGCGTGTCCCCCATCGTCAGGGCCTGCGCCGGATGCCCGGCAGGCTTGGCTCCGGGCAGGTGGGCGTAGAGCCAGGCCATCGGGCTCGCCGCCCGAGCATCGAGCGAGACGTGGGAGGAGTTGAAGGTCGTCACGACCACTTCATGCACGAGGTCGATCGAGCGAAGCAGGTCGACTTCCGAGCGGATCATCGATGCGGGCAATGCGCCGTTGGTTAGCTGGTTGACGCTCGCGTTGTCGAGCGGCTCGTTTTCGACCTGCCAGGCCCGCAGTAGGGAGAGCGACGCGTACCGCCGATACGTGGTTTCGAGATAGCTTCGATAGCTCGGCGTCTTCAACAGCGTGTCGAGCTTGTGGACGTCCCGGGTATCCAGCCAATCCGGCAGGTGGACCTCCGGAAAGACGAGGTTGCGCGCCCCGACGACGAGCACGACCTGAGTGTGGCGGGAGCCCTTCGTCCTGTTATGCGCCTGGATGGTCGCAATCAGCCGGTCGACCTGGGTGTAATCGAGCGAGGTCGGCGTCGGCGCCACCGTGCTCCAGTAAATCGGCAAGCGAACCAGGTCCGGCTGCAGTCTCGACAGCAGGGTTGCCAGTGCCTCCTCCGGATCGACGCCCGACGGGACGGCGGCCGGGCTAAAGGAGAACCCGACCAGGGCAGGGTTCAACGGCGCCGGGGCGGGGTCGACCGTCACGGTTGGGAAGGCGGCCGCCGGTACAATCACCGACGCCACGGCTACGCCAATGACGGTCGCGAGCCGCTTCAGCACCAAGGCCAGCATGTCGCAGTTTCATGAGAACACGTTGAGACGCGATCGGGTTTCGGCTCAACTCCCGCCGACGTCGCGCTGCTGAAAGATCAGGAGACTGCTGATCGTAAAGATGGCCAAGTAGAGCAGCAACGTGACCACCCCGCGGCCGGCACCGACCAGTGCCGTGGCGGTGGTGTCCCGGAACGTTGCCGGGAAGCTGGCGTTGATGGCGCCGCCGTTGACGCCGGGCAGGAATTTGAGAATCTCCTTCACGACCGGAGTATTGCGAAACAGACTGCCGAGCAGTGCCTCGACCACGAAGAGATAGACCAGCCCGCCGCCAATCGCCGCCGCTGCGCTGCGAAAGGCGATCCCAAGAAACGCCCCCAACGAGGTCCAGACCGCGAGTTGGAGGACGAGCGCGCCAAACGCCTTAAGCGTCACTTCCCACGATGGCCACGAACTCGAGCTGCTGTCGATCGTCACCACCACATAGGAAGCGAGGGCCGTGACCCCGAGCAGCGCCAGGCTGACCACCACGGCCGTAATCCCGGCCCCCACCAGCTTGCCAGCAAGCACCGCCCACCGGGTCGGCTTTTGGATCAGAATCGTTTGCACGGTGAGCCACCCGTACTCGCTGGCGGTGCTCAATGCACCGTAGATCAGCATGATCGCGGCGCCGATGCTCTCAGCCGCGTTGAGAACGGTTGGCACATAGTTTTCCGGGAAGAGACGGCGCTTGAGGACGCTTGCCGGCACGGGCCCCTGGATGCTATGGGGACTCAGCCTGACCACCAGGTAGAACGTCAAATAGCTCAGCAGGACGATCCACGCGAGCAGAATGGCGAACAGGATCCAGTTCGCCCAGCGCTTGCGCGTTTTCACGCTCTCGGCGCGGAGGCTGGCGATCATGACGGAGGACCCTCAGGTCGAGGAGTCTCCGTCAGTTCCAAGAAGACGGCCTCCAGGGATTGCTCGGCGACCCGAAGCTCGCTCACGTCGACGCCGTCGGCAACCAGCCGCCGGTTGATCGACGCGGCCTGCGATGGATCCACGGAGAGGACGATCGCATCGTCGACGACCTTCACCTGGTCCGGTTTGAGCAGCGACTCGAGCAGCCGGCGGGCCTGCTCTAATGGTGTCGCGCGAATCAGGAGCGTGCGCCCACCGCTTCGGGACCGCAACTCGTCGACCGTGCCTTCCGCCACCAGCTTGCCCTTGGCGATCACGCCCACGCGATCGCAGGTGAGCTCGACCTCATTGAGGAGATGGCTGGAGAGGAGCACGGTGCGGCCCTCACGGCGGAGATCCCCGATCAGCGTGCGCATCTCAACCGTTCCCTGCGGATCGAGTCCGCTGGTCGGCTCATCGAGGATCAGCAGATCCGGATCCTTGAGCAATGCCGCCGCGACGCCGAGACGCTGCTTCATGCCGGTCGAGTAGGTTCGGAACTTGTATCGCTCCCGATCGGTCAGGTCGACTTGCTTTAGCACCGGGTCGATTCGCGAGCTGCTGATGCCCGCATAGCGCGCGACAACCCGCAAGTTGTCTCGCCCTGAAAGGTACGGGTAAAAGGCGGGGGTCTCGACCATGGCACCCATCCGAGCCAGACTCGCGGGACTACCCGGAGCCGCGCCGGCGACGATGGCTGTCCCCGACGTCGGATGCAGCAGCCCGGACAACATGCGTAACGTCGTCGTCTTGCCGGCGCCGTTAGGCCCGAGAAAGCCGTACACCTCCCCGGTTTTGACCAGAAGCGTGAGGTCGTTGACGGCCATGACGCCCGTCGAGTATCGCTTGCTGAGCCCGTGCGTTTCAACCGCGAGCGCCTGCGCCATTGGATGCCAGGCCCATCTTAATGGGAGGAATCGCTCCGTCCACGTTCCGAGTCCATACTCACGTAATGCAAGGCCGCACCGGCGGTCGGTTTCGGACGCTGTCGGAATTGCTCTGGGCATTACCCCGCCTCAGCCGCGCCGGGAACGGTCGCGCGCTTGGAGTTCTTTCGGTTTGGATCGTGTGGAACCACATCCTCGAATGGGTGTGGCGGCCGCGGGCGGTTCACCTGGGCGGCGTTTTGCGTTACCGGGTCGCGCACCATTGGGGCCGTCCCCTCACGCTGAAGGATGGCACGCACATCGCATTTGGCGATCGGGTCGTCGAGCTGCATTTCGACAACGGCGTTTTGTTTCAGATGGCCGGTTCCGCCGATTGGAACCCCTGGGAAACCTTCGAGCGCGTCGACGCCGACCTCGAGACTCTCGCGCGCGTGGTCGCCAGTGGCCGGCTCGGAGATCTGCGGGCTCTGCATGGCGTCACGCTCTTCGCCTCACCTGGTCGACGCCTCGGTTTCGAACTGCATCCCGTGCCGCGCACCTGGACCTGGTCACTGCAGCGGTTCTACATGATCTCTCTCCTGCCGATCTATCATCGGGACGGCTGGCGCGAGTTCGACCACATGCGACGCCACCGCTGGCCTGCAGAGCTCTGGATGAGCATCAACCATCTGGTCGCCCGTCGGGCGACGACCGCCGCGACCTCCGCGTCGTGACCAGGCTATCGATCCGCCAGCAGATCACCCTGAGCGTTCTCTGGTTCTCGCTCAATTTCGAGACCGCGGCGCTCTTGCCGGTCGTGATTCCAACCCAGTTGTTGCTTTTCGTCACCCCGGGCGGGGTCGGCAACGCGCGGCAGGCGCTGGTGCTCGGCCTCCTCTCGGCGATCGGCGCGCTGCTCGCCCTCATCATCCAGCCGCTAACCGGAATGGTCTCCGATCGGACGACGTCGCGTGTCGGCCGGCGCCGTCCGTACATCCTGGTCGCGGCGGTGATCTATGTGGCCGGCATGCTGGCATTGGCGGCGGCACCCGGATTCGCGATCTTCGTGATCGGCTTCGTGCTGGCGCAAATCGCGGCCAACGTCGGCACGGCATCGTACCAGGGACTCCTGCCAGACCGGGTCCCGGCGGACCAGCGCGGCACGGCGTCCGGCTACCTGGGCTTGATGACGATCCTTGGGAATGTCGGCAGCCTGGTCGCCGCGGCCCTCCTGCTCAGCAATGTCAGCGCAGGTCCAGGGTTGGCCGCCGCCGTTCGGTCGGGTGCGACGCGCTATTACGCCCTCGGCATCGTTGTCCTCGTCATCGGTGTGCTGGTCACCGTGGTCGGCATCGACGAACATCCAAGCCATCGCCCGCACCCTCTGGGAGGGGGCGGGCTGGCCGCATCTCACTTCTTCGACCTGTGGCTGGCACCGATGCGCTACGACAATTTCCGCTGGGTGTTTTTGACCCGCGCTTCCGTCATGTTGGGGCTGACGATCTTCCTCACCTACATCGAGTACTACTTCGCGAACGTGGCCCACGTGACGAACTTCGTCCAGTCGACGGCGGCAGTGGCGCTGCTGGCGTTGGGCGGCGCCGTGATCGGCGCGCTGACACTGGGCATGGTCTCCGATCGGATTGGCCGGGTCGGCATCGTGGCGGTCGCGACTGGCTTGATGACCCTCGCCGCGCTGACGTTCGTCGTGGCGCCGCACATTCCGCTGTGGCCGCTTGGCCTCCTCTTCGGCGCCGGCTATGGCGCTTACACGAGTGTCGACTGGGCACTGGCGGTCGATAGCCTGCCGTCGCTCGGCGCCGCCGGCAAGGACCTTGGAATCTGGAGTATCGCGAGCAACCTTCCGGCTGTGCTCGCTCCGCTGGTTGGGAGCCTCGTGATCGGTGGCGGAACCGCCCTCGGCATGACGGCGGAGGCGGCTTACCGGTCCGTATTCGCTCTCGCCGCCGGCTTCCTCCTGCTGGGCGCCCTCTTCGTGTTCCGGGTGCAAGAGACGCTACCGCGCCCCCTGCGACCCGCGATCAGCTGACCGGTGACTCGCGACTTCGCGCTCATCCTGGCCGCCCGCCTGTTGCGCGCCTTCGGCTTCGGCACGGCGGCCGTGCTCGTTGGTCTCCATCTCGAACGCCACGGCCTGACGGCCAGCGTCATCGGCCTCGTCCTCAGCATCGGGTTGCTAAGCGCGGCGATCGCCGGTGTCATCGCGGCCACCCTTTCGGCGAGCATCGGCCGTCGCAATACCCTCGCCCTGACCGGACTGTTGATGGCGTTCACCGGAGCCGACCTGGCGCTCGCGAACTCGCCGCTTCTCCTCGGCCTCGCCGCGGTCACCGGTATGCTGGGTGCCGCCAGCGTCGACCTGGGTCCGTTTGCCTCGATCGAGCAAGCCGCGCTTGCCGAGTCCGTCGAACCGCGCCGGCGCAACGTCGCCTTCGCGCGCTATTCCCTGACGGGCGGGCTGGCCGCTGCGGCCGGTGGCTTGGTCGCCGGGACCGCCACCGATCTCAATCGCGGGCGCCTGCTCTTTGGGCTCTACGCCGCCATCGGCGTGATCACCGCGCTTCTCGCCCTCTCCCTCTCCCCTCGCACCGAGGCGCCGGTTCGGGCGGCGGCGCTTTCCGCAGCCCAGATCCGGGCCCTGGCACCGTTGTCGGCGCTTTTCGCGATCGACTCCCTGGGCGGCGGACTCGTGGTCAATGCCGTCATCGCGTACTGGCTTCATGTCCGGTTTGGCGCGCCCGCCAACGTCCTGGGCCCGGCCTTCGCGGCGATCGCCCTCTTGCAGGCCATCTCGTATGAAGTCTCCGGGCGCCTGGCCAACCGCATCGGACTGATCCGCACCATGGTCTTCACTCACATCCCGAGCAATGTCTTGCTGCTCCTCGTCCCGTTCAGTCCGACGCTGCCCTGGGCGATCGGCCTGCTGTTGGCGCGGTTCAGCCTTTCCCAAATGGACGTTCCGGCGCGCCAGGCGTACATCGTCTCGATCGTGCCGCCCGCCGAGCGCGCAGGCGCGGTTGCCTTTACCGGACTGGTGCGGGGACTCGGCCAGGCCGCTGGGCCGTTGTTCTCGGGTGCGGCCATCCAGGGTGCTCTGCTCGGGCTGCCGTTTTTCGTTGCCGGCACCCTCAAGCTCGTGTACGACGTGAGCCTTTACGCCGCCTTTCGATCACGGCCCGCGGAGCACGAACTCAATAACCCCTCCCCCTCTGGGGGAGGGTAGGGTGGGGGCTGCATCAGGTGATCCCGATGCGGTTCTCAGGTCCTGGGCGATCCCGATGTGGGCATGTATAAAGGTATGAACACCCTGCAGCGACCGGTCCGGTCCGCGGCGCGCAACGTTACGATTCGCCGCCTGCCTGCCAGTGGCAATACCGCGCTCGCCGCCTCGGCGTTGATCCAGGCCGCACTCGGCATCGAGTTCACGCTCTCGGGTCTCAACAAGCTCGCCGATCCCAACTTCGTTCAGAACTTCAAGGCCTTTGTCGCCGCCAGCCCGGGGACGCAGAACGGCCTTCTCGCCGGTCTGATCCACTCGCTCGTCCAGCCGAACATTGCGTTCTTCGCCGCATTGACCAAGTACACGGAACTCGGCCTGGGGATCGTTCTCCTGCTCGGCGCGCTGGAGGTCGGACGTCGCCGTCTGTCCGGGAAAGTCGGCGTCGAGCATGGCTACGAGGCCCCGGTCGCGCTCGTCGCGGCGCTTGCCGGTCTGGCCGCGGCTGGTCTGTCGCTCTCGATCGCGCTCTTGATGGGCGAATCGCTGCCGACGATCACCCCAGGCCGGGCCCTGACGACAGCGATTCCGGTCGAGCTCCTCCTCGTCCCGCTAGGCATCGCGGTCGCGTGGATGGAAACCGGCCGGTTCCTGGTGCTACGCCGACCGCACTAGCCGCTATCCTCGATGCGCCATGAGTAAAGGGCGCGTCGAGGCGTTTAGCGACGGGGTTTTCGCGGTGGCGGCCACCCTGCTGATCTTCAACATCCAGCTCGACAAAACGGCGCCGGGCGGGTTGCTCGCCGCGTTGCTGGCAGCCTGGCCGAAGTACGCGGCCTATGTGGCCAGCTTTCTCACCATCGGCGTGATGTGGATCAACCACCATAGCCTCTTCGAGCGCATCATCCGGATAAACCGCGCGCTGATGTTCCTGAATTTGCTGCTCCTGATGGCGATCGTGTTTCTGCCCTTCCCGACGGCCGTGCTCGGGAGCAACATCCTGCTGCCGCGCGACGCCAACACGGCTGCCAGCCTGTATGGGCTCAACGCGGCGGTGATCGCGGTCTTTTTCAGCGCCGTCTGGACATACGCGCTGACGCACGGCGATCTGTTGGCGCCAAATGTCGACCGCCAGGCGGCGATGCGCAGCTGGCCCCGCTTTACGGTGGGCCTGGTGGGCTACCTGGCGTGCATCCCGCTCGGCCAAGGTCAGTCCCATCGCGGTGGTCATCGTCTGTGCCGCGCTCGGCGTCTACTACTTATACGAGTTATACGAGCGGCTGCCCGACGTCAGGCGCCAGCCAGCAGCTGGCGTTCGCCACCAACCCTGAGGTGAGCCAGACTGCGCCCGACGCGGCGACCCGCTGGAAGGATGCGCTGGCGTCATGGGCGATCCCGGATTCGATTCTCGCCCAGGCGCGCGAGGATCCCTGGGCCCTTCCGGTGACACTGTTCGAAAACAAGCAGCCCGACAGCATCTCCCCATCGCATCGGCGTGCCCTCGAGTCGCTGGAGGCGGGAGGCACGGTTCTCGACGTGGGCGCCGGCCGTTGCGCCATGTCGCTGCCGTTGCGTCCTCCAGCGCAACGGATCGTCGCCGTCGACAGCTCACCCGCTATGCTCGAGAACAGCCCCGCCGACGTCACGATCCTTGGTCGCTGGCCCGACGTCGCCGCTCAGGCGGGACACGCCAGCGTGGTCGTCTGCGGGCACGTCCTCTACAACGTCGCCGATCTCATCCCATTCGTCACCGCGCTGAACGACGCGGCAGAGCGGCGCATTGTGGTTGAGATCACCCGCTCGCATCCGCGGAACCGGGCGCTGGAGCGGGCGCTGTGGCGGCATTTCTGGAATCTCGAGCGGCCGGAAGTGCCGACCTGGGAGGACGCGGTCGCGGTGATGCGCGAAGCCGGCATCGAGCCCGACGTCGAGCTGTGGGAGTCACAGCAGCGCGGCGGTTTTGAGACCCTGGACGCGCTGGTCTCCTGGATGCGGCAAACCGTGTGCCTGACTCCGGCTCGGGATGATGAGGTCCGCGCCATCGTGGTGCAGCATGCGGCCGAGCGCGACGGGCTGTGGCGTCTGTCGCCTGAGCCGCGGGCGCTGGCGACACTCTGGTGGGACGTTACGCGCTAGGCTTTTTTTGCGTTTGGCGCGGGCTACGGCGTTTTGGCGGGCCGGTACTCCATGATGACGATGCCCAAGCTGAACCTCTTGGTGTCAGCGAGCTCGAGGACTCTCTTTTCGTTTCCATCCGCAAAGAGGCGCTCGCCGTTCCCAAGCACAACCGGATGCACCATGAACCGATATCGATCGATCAGGTTCTCTTTCATCAGTGCGTTGAAGAGCTGCGCGCTCCCGGAGAGCAGGAGGTCGTGGCCCGGCTCACGCTTGAGCCGGCGGATCTCCTCCGCCAGATTCCCCTTGACCAACTTCGATCCCGGCCAGTCGACCTTGTCCAGCGTCGAGGAGACGACGTACTTGGTCATGGTGTTCATTTTTTCGCCGAACTCGCCGGTGCCCTTCATGTTCGGCCAGGCCGCTGCGAACCCTTCGTAGGTCTTGCGTCCGAGAAGCAGCGCGTCGCTTGCCTGGAGCTCCGCCCATTTGAACTGTCCCGCCTCATCGTTGAAAAACGGGCCAGACCAGTGACCCGGCTCTTCGAAAACGCCATCCAGTGACAGGTATTCGGTTGCGACCAGCCTCATTTCGTCTCCTCTGAATGCGAGCTTGCCTATGAGTACGTCGAACGAGCCTGCCTCAAATCGACTGTCGCGCTACAGGATCCGGCAGAGGTCGCCGAACTCGTGCCAGAGGTATCGGGCGGCAATCACGTCTCGGTAGGCACGCACGAGGAGCGTCTCGTCATGGTTTCCCTCGGCCTTTGTCTTATCGGCGGGTGAACCGGCGATCGGGTACGAACCACATCAGCGCCACCACAACGAAAATGCCATATGCGAGCCAGGGGCTCACGAAGGCGAGGCCGACGGCGGCGGCGTAGAGCACGAGCGAAAGGTATCCCTTGATGTCGGACCCGATGGCCCTGGCCAGCCGGGACTCACGGCCGTTCGCCCGAATGAGCGCTCGAACGAGGATCATGTACGCCAGACCTGCAGCGAGCGCCACGGCTCCATAACTCGCCGCTGGAAGCGCGTGGCCATACTCGTCTCGAACCCACTCCGTGAGCACCGGGATCAGCGATAACCAGAACAAGACGAACAGGTTTGCCCACATCGCCGCCCCACTGATCCGATCGGCAGCCCGGAGCAGGTGATGGTGATTGTTCCAGTAGATGCCCACGAAGACGAAGCTCAGCACGTACACAAGCACCCCGGGCAGCTGGTCGCGTACCGCGTCCAAGCCGGCGCCATGGGGAGGCCGCAACTCGAACGCCATGATCGTGATGATCACCGCCATAACCGAGTCGCTGAACGCCTCGACCCGCGTCGTGCCTACCTCGGGTGATAGACCAGAACGTTCATGTACGTCTGTCATGGGGCTGATCATATGAGGTACCCGCACCGCCTAGGGGCGGAGCTCTTGGCGGCTGTGCTCCAGGAAGGCGCGTTCGGTCGCATTCTCGGTGCGGGTGATCGCCGCCTCACACGCGAGCGCCGCCTCTGCCTTGCGGCCGAGGCGTCGCAGCAGGTCGGCGCGGATGGCGTGGAACAGGTAGTAGCCACCGAGATCGAGGCCGTCGACCAGCGTCAGCGCCGCATCCGGTCCCTCTACCTCGGCAACCGCGACTGCGCGGTTTAGAGCCACGACCGGGCTTGGGGCGAGCGTCAAGAGCTGGTTGTACAGCTGCACAATCTGCCACCAGTCGGTGGACGCCGCCGTCGGCGCGTCGCTATGCACGGCCTGGATCGCCGCCTGGATCTGATACGAGCCGGGCTGGTTGCGCTTCAGGCATTCCCTGACGAACGCCTGGCCTTCGCCGATGAGGCCGCGATCCCAGAGCCTGCGGTCCTGGTCGGCCAACAACACAAGATCGCCGTCCGAGTTCGTTCGGGAGGCCCGGCGCGATTCGACGAGCAGCATCAACGCGAGCAACCCCTTGACTTCCGGTTCGTCGGGCATGAGCTCAGCCAGGACCCGTCCGAGGCGGACCGCCTCGCTGCACAGGTCATATCGGACAAGGCGGTCGCCGGAGCTTGCCGTGTAGCCCTCGTTGAAAATGAGATAGATCACGGCCAGCACGGCCCGAAGGCGCCCCGGGAGCTCGGCCTCGCCTGGCACCCGGTAAGGGATCCGCGCGTCGCGAATCTTGCCCTTGGCCCGGACTAGCCGTTGGGCCATGGTCGGCTCCGGCACCAGAAAGGCGCGCGCGATCTCCGCGGTGGTGAGCCCTCCGAGAAGACGGAGCGTCAGCGCCACCTGGACGCTGGTGGCGAGCGCAGGGTGACAGCAGGTAAAGATCAGACGGAGCTGGTCGTCGTGCACGGGGCCCTCCTCGCGAACTTCACTGCGGGCGTGGAGCAGAGCGGCCTGGGCGTGCCGGTCCTCGCGTGACGCCTCGCGGCGGAGGCGGTCGATCGCGCGGTTGCGGGCCGTGGTGATGATCCACCCCTCTGGGCTCGGTGGCCGTCCGCTGGTTGGCCACCGTTGCACGGCCGCCACGAACGCGTCCTGGACGGCCTCCTCGGCGACGTCGATGTCACCGAAGATCCGCACCAGGACGGCCACCGCGCGACCGTACTCCTGGCGAAAGACATGTTCAATCTCTGAGGCTGCGAGGCTCGGCGCGCCTGGGATCAGTCCTCGGCCTCCTCCTGGAACGGCCTTACCTCGATCGGGAGCGGAATGGCCCGGGCGAGTTTGTGACCCCACTGGAGCGCAGCGTCGAGATCGGACGCCTTGATGACGGCGATCCCGCCGATGTGCTCCTTGCCCTCGGCGTACGGACCGTCGGTCGTCAGGATTTCGCCCGCGTCGAGCCGCACCACGGTGGCCGTGCTCGCGGGGTGCAAGGCCCCGTTGAAGACCCACGCGCCGGTGGCCTTCATGTCCCGAATCACGGCGTCCGCGTCACGCGTGATCTTCGCCATATCCAAGGATGCTGGGGGTGGCCCATCCGGTTGATTGATCGCGAGCAGGTATTGCTTCATCTCGTGTTCGTCCCTGAGGTTACCGCCGGCTCCGCGCCAGCCTTCGTCTGCGCCGTCGTCGCTTCGGCCGGCTGGTAGGTCGCGATCACCACGCCGGTCGTCGTCGTCGTGGTGCCGACGAGCCGTAGAGCGGCGAACGGATTGTTGTTGAAGAGACGGCTCCCGGATCCGAGCACGAGTGGGTGAATCTGGAGCACGTACTCGTCGATGAGGTTGTGCGGCATCAGCGACTGGAGCAGCGCTCCGCTGCCGAGCACCACGATATCCTTGCCCGGCCGCGCCTTGAGTTCGGCCACCGACTTCGCCGCGTCGCCTTTGAGGAGCGTGGAGTTGCTCCAGGGCAGCGGCTCCTCCAGCGTCGTCGACGCGACATACTTCCGGGTGTTGTTGAGCACCTCGGTGAAGGGGTTGTTCTTCCGGTGGGGCCAGACGGCGTAGAAGTCCTCGTAGGTGCGACGCCCAAAGAGCAGGGCACCGGTCGTGGCCATGCTTTCTGCGGCCACCCTGCCCATCGCGGGATCGGCGTAGGGCGTCGCCCAGCCGCCGTGCGCGAAGCCGCCACGGACGTCCTCGTCGGGCCGGCCCGGCGCCTGCATGACGCCGTCGAGCGTTAGATTCATGAAGACGACGATTCTGGTCATTGAAGGTCCTCCCTTGGTGTTTGCCCGCCGGCATCATGCCGGCTTCTCACCCTCTATACGAACGCGGTTGGGCCGGATCGACAGGGAGCGTCAGGGCAACTTGCCGCCGCGAACCCAGCGGTCGAAGACCTCGACTTGCTGAGGCGGCCAGGCGCCGTCACAAGGCATGGTGCCGGCCCGTAAACGCTGGAGGATGCGGTCGGCGTGCGCGCTGACGTCCTCGTAGGATCCGAGGTCGAAGTGCCGCCGCATCGATTGAAGGTCTTTCGGACGAAACAGCGGTCTGATCTGGGCGGCGAATTGAACCGGCTCATCTTCCTTCTGCGTGCTCACAATCGAACCCTCCTACTGGATCGGAAACGGCAACTGCCACCAGGACGGCAGCTCATCGATCGTAATTGCGCTGACCCACTTGACCCACCAGTAACCGCGCCGATCGGGTGCCACGATCCGAACCGGGAAGCCGTGACCCGAATCGAGCGGCATTCCGCCGAGCCTGGTCGCAATCAAAAGGCGACCGGCCTCGTCGGCGGCGAAACGGCGGTCGTATCCAGTCAGCGACCTGACATGGACGCTGACGCTCGAGCCCCCACCCTGCCCTCCACCGCGAGCGGGGGAGGGAGAAACCAACCTGCTAAGCCACACACCCGACCAGTCCTGCGTGGAGTAGAAACCGCCGGTGCAATCGAGCGTTGCCTGCACCCGGTCGTCGAATGCCAGGAGCTCCGCATATGTCCATTGCCGCATCGCATTCCCAGCCCGCACGGTCAGCCGCCAGGCCACCGGATCGATCGTCGGCACGGCATCGAACAGCCATTGCGTGACCGGCAACTGCGCGGGTTGCAAGGAGCCGTATTCGTAGGACCCGGTGTATCGTCGCGTCGCGCCGGGCAGGCTGAGCAGCCGGACTGCGGCTTCGACCCCGCCGTAGGCGACAGCGGCGCTCGCCAGCAGCGTGCCCGCACGTAGGAGGCTACGACGCGAGAGATCGACAGCGCGCATCGGGATCCGGCGGGCGATCACATGCCAGACCGCAAACGGAATGGCGGCCAGCGCGGCACCGACATGGACCTCCATCGCACTGAAGGGCCCCGCAGCCACCAGCAGGCCGGTCGAATGCAGGATGCCGGCGAGCACGGAGGCGATCACCAGGCCGGTGAAGACCAATGACGCCCACCAGCCCGGACGCCGGCGCTGAATGCCGCGCGCGGCGATGACGGCCTTCCACGGCGTCAGCGCGACGATTGCGTAGCCGCTGACTGCGTGGACAATCAGCGAGCCCCGCGAAGGCGCCGTGCTGTAGAAGAACGCGACCCATCCGCTGGTAAATGCGAGGCCGAGGAGGACGAACAGTGCCAGGTTCGTCCAGCGTTTCATGACGGTTTCGTGCCGTTGACCGTCTCGAGCAGCGCCGGCAACGGCATCGCCTCGAGCGACAATAGGCGCAGGTCGGCCTCGGTGAGATCGAGGTCGACGGTTAGCAGATTGGGCACCACGACGCAGTAGAGGCCGGCGGCCTTGGCGGCATGGATTCCGTTGGTTGAGTCCTCCAACGCGATCGCCTCGTCCGGCTGGACAGCAAGTCGCTGCAACGCCGTCCGGTAGAGCTCCGGATCCGGCTTCGTCCGTTTCACGTCTTCTCGACACACGATGGCATCGAACTGGCCGCCGATGCCGAAACGCTCGAGATGTTCCATCACCCACTTGCGGGTCGAGCTGGACGCGATCGCCGTTTTGAGCCCGAGTTGATGCGCCATCGCCAGGTACTCGGCAACGCCGGGCAACAGCTGTTGCAGCGCGGTCGACTCTGCGTAGTAGAGGCGCTCCAAGGTGTCCAATGCGGCTTCATCGAGGTGCTCCCCGATGCGGTCGCCCAGTTCCTGCACCGGATCGAATGAACTGGAGGACGTGCCGATGATGGTCAGCCAGCGATCGAGTGGCAGCTCCTGGCCGTGCTCGCGGTAAATCCGCTGCCAGGCTCGAAAGATCGGTACTTCGGTATCGACGATCAGCCCGTCGAAGTCGAAGACCAGGGCCTTGATTCGGTTTGCCTTCGCCCTTCGCGGGGAAGCCTTGGGTTTCTTGGTGGGCGTCATCTCTTACAGATTGCGCTGGAAGAAGTCGAGGAGGCGGCGCTCCATGTCGACGCGATCCTTCTCCGAACGCGGCATGTGCCGCTCGTTCGGATAGATCAACGACTCGAAGAGCTTGCCCGCGTCGAACAGCGCCTGCATCAGGCGGGCGGTGTGGCGGAAATGAACGTTCTCGTCGATCATGCCGTGTACCACCAGCAGCGGCGCGCGCAGCTGGTCGGCGTAGGTCAGCGGCGAGCCCAGCCGGTAGCCTTCGGGATTGTCCGCGGGGGTGCCCATGTATTTCTCGGTATAGGCCGTGTCGTAGCCCTCGTAAAACGTGACCGGTGCCCCGGCGATGCCGGCCTTGAAGACGTCCGGAGCGGTGAATAGCGCCATCAAGGTCATGAAGCCACCGTAGCTCCAGCCGTAGATACCGACGCGCGAGCTATCGGCGAAGCCAAGCGTGCCAAGCCAGCGCACCCCGTCGACCTGGTCTCTGACTTCAATCTGACCCATGCGTCGGTTGATGGGAGCCTCGAACGCCAGTCCACGCCGCGCCGATCCGCGGTTATCGACCTTCAGAACGACAAAGCCGTGCTGCGCTAGCCACTGGGCTCGCAGATCGACGGTCTGGGCCCAGCTGTCATTGACCATCTGCGGCCCGGGACCGCCGTAGACCGAGACGATCACCGGCGCGCGGCCCCCACCCTGACCCTCCCCCGCGCGCGGGGGAGGGAAAGAATTAGGCCGGTCCTCGCCCTGACCATCCCCCGCATGTGGAGGAGTGGAATCAGGGAGGTACACCGCTGCGTGCAGCTCGACGCCGTCGCGGGTTCGAAATTGGTGCAGCTCCGGCGCTTTGAGGTCCAGGTCAACCCGCGAGGATTCGTGGAGGATGTGCTGGGTCGTCCCGGTCATGCTCCGCACCGTGATGCCGGGTGGGTGTTCCCGGTTATCCCACACATCGACGAAGCTCGAGAAGTCCGGCGCGACCACGACGCCGTGCGTGCCGGGCTCCGACGTCAGCTGCTCCGGCTCCCCACCGTCGAGCGACACCCGAAATAGGTGGCGCTCGAGTGGGCTCGTTCGCCAGCCGACAAAATACAGCTGGCGGCGCTTCTCGTCCAATGCCACCGTCGCCTCCGCCGGCCAGTCGCCGCTGGTGAGCTGACGGATCAGTCGTCCGTCGGGCGCATACAGATACAGGTGTCGAAAGCCGTTCCGCTCGGACGACCAGGTGAACTCGCCGGTCGCTTCGACCGAACGCAGGTCGTAATGCAGGTTGATCCACGGGTCGGCGTCATCGACCACGATCGCGCGGCCGTGGCCGGTCTTGACGTCATAGGCCACCAACTCCAGCTGGCGCCAGTCGCGCGAGAGCCACTGCACCAGCAGGCGACCGTCCGGGTGCCAGTCGACCCGGGCGAGATAGCCGCCCTTGACGCGGCCGGGTTTGATAAAGGTCGTCTCCCCGGAGGCCACTGAGACCACGCCGAGCTCGACTCGGGCGTTCTCGGCGCCGGCAAAGGGATACCGATGCTCCTCGATCTGCAGCGGCTGCTTGCCCTGGTGCACGATCGGGTAGATCGGAATGTGCGACTCGTCGACCTGTTCGAAGGCGACGAGGTCGCCCTGCGGCGACGGCCAGTGGCCGCTCAATCGGTCGAGCTCTTCCTGGGCGACGAACTCCGCCAGGCCATTGGTGGCGCCCGGGGGGTGGGACGTCAGACGCCGATCGGCGGCCTCATCGATGGTCCAGACATCGCCATCGCGAACGAAGAAGACTCGGCGGCCGTCGTCGGTGATCTTCGGATCGAGGACGCCGCCCCCGGTCAGATGGGTGACGGTCCCTGCCGCCCAGCGATAGAGCTCGCCGCGCAGCGGCAGCAGCATCACATTGGCCTTCTCGGCCCACAAGTACTCCGTGATCCCGGTCTCGCGCAGCCGCAGTCGCTCCCGACGCAGGATCTCCTCGCGCGAGATGTTTTCCTCGGTTACCGCCTCACCGGGCGCTGACAGCCAGTGCTCCGTTCGACCGCTGGCCAGATCCAGCCGCCAGAGGTCGCGAAGGAGGTCACCGCGGTCGCTGAACAGGTAGGTGATGAATTTGGCGTCCGGTGAATAATGCAGCCTGCCTGGAATCGCCATCCCGGGGCGTGGATAACGGGCGACCAGTTCCGGTGTGAGCTGACTGCGTTCGGCGGTTTTCACAGCGCAAATCTGAGCTTAAACTGCGGAGATGCTCATCAAGGCCTGCTTGAACGGCAGCCGGCGAGCCGAGGACCATGAGGCATTGCCGCTATCGCCGACTGCCCTCGCGGAGGATGCCCTCGAATGCCAGCAAGCTGGTGCTGGTGCCGTGCACATCCATCCCAGGGGCACGGACGGCGACGAGACACTCGAGCCCGACGCCTGCGCGGCGGCGGTCGAGGCGATTCGCGACCTGTGCCCGGGGCTGCCAATTGGTCTGACAACGGGACTATGGATCTGCGGCGACGGCGCCCGCCGCATTAGGCTCGTCGACCGCTGGACCATCCTGCCGGACTTCTGCTCGGTGAACTTCTCCGAAGACGGCACCGACGAACTTTGCAGGCTGCTTCTCGACAAAGGCATCGCCATCGAGGCAGGGCTGAGCTCGGTTGCAGACGCCCGGGCCTTCGTCGACAGCGACTTCGTCGAACGTTGTCTGCGGGTCCTGGTCGAGGTCGAGCCGGGGAGCAACGATCCGATTCGAGCCGCCGCCGTCATCGGCCGCGTGCTCGAGGGCAGTGGCATCCGCCTGCCGCGTCTCCAGCACGGCCACGATGCGGCTGCCTGGCCGGTCCTCGAAGATGCCCTGGTCCACGGCTATGACGTACGGATCGGCCTGGAGGACACCTTGCTGCTTCCGGATGGGAGGCGCGCTCCGCGGAACGCCGCCCTGGTGGCCTCCGCCGCCCGGCTCGCCTCCGCTGTTCACCCTTCTCCTCGCGAGGAGGGGAGGGTCCGGCCTAAGAAATAGGCCTTAAAACGCCGACAACTTTGCCCTCGACGTAAGCCCGCCGTGCCGCCGCACTGGTCGAGCCATCACCGATCCAAGCTGCGATCTGCCCTCGCGGAGTCAACTGGCCGCTAACGGCATCGCGCCGTTCCTGACCTCTCACACGGCTGGTTGTGATGGCAACAGGTCTGAGAATGGGCGTCACGTGGAGGCTCATATCGCATGCTGTTGTCGACGCGGCGGGTCCTTGCGCTAGAAAGCGATGTTGTGGACTAACGCCACCCCCGTTCGGATCAGCGGCGTGAACTGGCCGGTCGCCAGATCCACGGTATAGATCGTTGACCCCATCGGATGAGAGGCATCAATCGGCATAAAGTCGCAGGCAAACAGGTCGCCCCTCTGATCGAAAGCCAGACCCATAACACGGGTCACTCCGTTCAGCAGCGCTGCTCCTTTGATGTCGGCGACCTTGGTGGCTGTGCCGGTCGTTGTGTCGATCCGGTAAATCGCCCTCTGGCTGGCGCCGTACAGCTGTCCGCTCGGGTCGAAGGACAGGCTCATGATGAAGTCCCGCATCGAGGAGCCAACGGCGAACGATCCAACACGCGTCGGGAGCCCCGTGCTCAGGTCGATGGTGTAGAGCGAGTTGAACGTTGGCGACAAGGGCATGAAGTCGCCGGCGGCATAAAGGACGCCGTTGCGCGACACGGTCATGCCCATGACAAACAGGTTCTGGCCTATTGGATTACTGCCGACGAGAGTCATAGCGCCGGTTGCAAGGTCGATCCGCGCGAGATGCGCCAGCGCCGGATCCTGCGTGTGCGCAATCGTGTATGCGGCTCGCCAGCCCGGCAAGATCGCCAGCGCGAGATTCTGCGGAGTAATACCTGTAGGTCCGACGACCTCGACCGTCCTCTTCACGACGTCCATCCGCAGAAGCTCAGCACCTTGCTGGCCTATGGCAAAGAGCGTTGCGTTGGCGTGCGCATGGGCGGTGGATTCATTGGAGGCCGCTCCCACTGGAGTCCCAAGCCCGTAGACCGAGCCGATGAGGATCACCGCGGCGAGAGCCGACGCCTTCAAAATGCGCATGTCAACTCCTCCATTCGAGGGCGGCTGCCTTTGCCCTCAGTTTTCCAGCCACGGCCGCGATATTTCCGCACGAGCCCGGCAGGGCTTAGGACGACCGTAAGTCCGGCCATACCCTATGTCAACCCTCGAAATGCGAACGCTAGTTCGTTTAGGCCACGCAGCGCGCGGATAGAACTCCGTCGTCAACCTACAATAATCCGCGCCACAGCGGGGCGTTACTCCTGGCTCGACGCCGCCCAGAGGTTGATGCCGCTATCCGTGGCGTGACGGTCGATCTCGCGGAGCTCCTCGGGTGAAAACTCGAGCTTGTCCAGGGCACCGACGTTCTGTTCGAGCTGCGCCAGACTGCTGGCCCCGACCAGCGTCGACGTCACCCGAGGGTCGCGGAGCGTCCACGCCAGCGCCATTTGCGCCAGCGTTTGGCCACGCCGCTGCGCCATCTGGTTCAAGGCCCGTACCTTGCTCAGGGTCTGTTCGGTTAAGAGCTCTTTGGAGAATGACCCCGCCTGGCTCGCCCTCGAGCCTGCGGGAATGCCGTCCAGGTAACGGTCCGTCAACAGGCCCTGTGCCAGCGGCGAGAAGGTGATGCAGCCGATGCCTTCCTTGCCAAGCACCTCGAGGAGGTCCGGCTCGATCCAGCGGTTCAACATGGAATACGACGGCTGGTGGATCAATAGCGGTGTCCCCATGTTGCGGAGAATGCCGGCGGCCTCTTTCGTCCGGTTCGCGGAATAGGATGAGATCCCGACGTAGAGCGCCTTCCCCTGGTGCACGGCGGTGTCGAGCGCCCCCATCGTTTCTTCCAGCGGCGTTCCTGGGTCGAAGCGGTGCGAGTAGAAGATGTCGACGTAGTCGAGCCCCATCCGCCGCAGGCTCTGATCGAGGCTGGCAAGCAGATACTTCCTCGAGCCCCAGATCCCGTAGGGCCCGGGCCACATGTCGTAGCCGGCCTTGGTTGAAATCACCAACTGGTCGCGGCGGCCCGCCAGGTCGGTCTTCAAGATGCGGCCGAAGTTCTCCTCTGCCGAGCCGTAGGGCGGGCCATAGTTGTTCGCCAGGTCGAAGTGGGTAATGCCCAGGTCGAAGGCGCGGCGGATGATGGCCCGCTGCGTCTCGATCGGGCGGTCGCCGCCAAAGTTCTGCCAGAGCCCGAGCGAAATGGCGGGGAGCATCAGCCCGCTGCGGCCGGTCCGCCGAAATGGCATCCGCGAGTAGCGATCGCCGTCCGGCATCATGTCCATCTCGTCCCGACCCGAGCGTAGACTCTGGGGTGACTCGTCAGCCCGCGGCGGCTTCAGCCCGGAGCTTTGACTCAGCCTCGGCCGGCACCGAGGGTGCGATTTGAATCTTCAGCCCGAGTCCCCTCGTAAAGGTGTCGATGGCCTTCTGGTAATCGTCGAGTGCGAATCGATGGCTGATCATGGCCTCGCTGTTGATGACGCCCCTCACCACGAGTGCCAGCGCCCTTTCGAAGCTGTTGAGCACCGCCATCGACCCGATGATTCGGATCTCGTCCCGATAGACGTCGAACGGCGAAAACTTCACCCGGGCTTCACCGCTCGCCACGCCGAAGACGAGAAATGTTCCACCCCGTCTCACCCGGCGGAGACCATCTTCGATGGCGGGGACCGCGCCGGTCGCGTCGATCACGACGTCCCAGCCCTCCGGACGCTCGAACTGGTTCGCCGAATCGGCGATCCGATCGGCCGCGAGCCGTCTGGCCAGCTCGAACCGTAGCGGATTCTTGTCCACCATGTCCACGCCGGCGGAACCTGCGTGCCGAGCCAGTTGAGCCAGCATCAAGCCCATCGTGCCGGCTCCGTAAATCAGATAACGATCCGCCAACCGGACACCGATCTGATCGAAGCCATGAACCGCGCACGACAATGGTTCGACCAGGGTTCCCCATGGCCGGGGCAGGTCCGCGTGAAGGGTGAACGCGACGTGGGACGGCACGCGGACGAGCTCGGCGGCAGCTCCGTTGAGGGTGACACCAAGCGCACTGTAGTTTTCGCACAGGTTGGTACGGCCCATCCGGCAGAAGCGACAGGTGCCGTCTGGCAGATTGGGGTCGACCGCGACGAAGTCACCGACCTTGATATTCGCCACGCCCCGTCCGACGGCAACCACCTCGCCACAGAATTCGTGGCCGGGGACGACCGGATACCGTGCCGACGAGATATCGCCCTGGAGCAGATGAAGATCCGTCCCGCAGATGCCGCACGCCTCAACCTTCAGAATCGCATCGGACGGCCCCGGCGTCGGGTCGGCAACGCGGGTGACGTCGACCTGGCCAGGTTTCTCGAAAACGACAGCCTTCATTTCACTGCTCCCATGGTAAGGCCGCGGATCAGCTGCTTCTGCGCGATCCATCCCGCCAGCAGGACGGGAAGGCTTGCCAGCGTCGCGGCCGCCGCGAGCTTCGCGTAAAACAGGCCGCGGCCACTGATGAAACCCACCAAAAAGATCGGCGACGTCGCCGCAATGCTCGACGTGAAATTCACCGCATAGAAGAACTCGTTCCAGGAGAAGATCAGGCAGATCAGCGAGGTGGCGGCGATGCCGGGAGTGATCAGCGGAATCACGATCCGGGTTAACTCGTGGCGCATGCTCGCCCCATCGACTCTCGCCGCTTCAACGAGCTCGTGCGGGAGCTCCAGCATGAAGGAACGCAGGAGCCAGATCCCGAGCGGCAGATTGATCGTCGTGTAGATGATGACGAGGGCCATGATGTTGTCGAGCAGGTGGAGATTCCGCGCCAGCAGATAGAGTGGGACGAGACTGGCGGCGAAAGGCAGGAAGCGCGTCGAGATGAAGAAGAAGAGTACGTCGCGGGTTCGCTTGACCGGGCGAATCGAGAGCGCGTAGGCGGCGGGCAGGCCCAGGACCAAGACAAGCAACGTGGACCCCAGCGTGGCCGTGGCGGAATTGATCAAATAGGGCGGGAAGTCCCGAGACAGCACGTCTTGGATCGCACTCAGGGTGGGCACGAACAAGATCGTTGGCGGGATGCTCGCGGCCTGAACCTCGGTCTTCAGCCCCTCGAGCGCCATCCACAGGACGGGAAAGAAGAACACGATCGCCACCACCCACGCCAGGGCCGACCACCCGACTTTCGACACCGTGGCACGACCCAGTTGGGTGCGAGCGGCTTGCACGGTCATCGCCGCGTCTCAACCTGAAAGATGGTGAAGAGCGTCCGGAGTGCGAAGGTAGCGACGATCATCGTCAGGATCACGGCCAGGACCCCGATCGCCGAGGCCCTGCCGATATCGAAAGCCTGGAAGGCCTCGAGATAGAGCTTGAACGGGAGGTTGGTCGTCGCCTCTCCCGGACCGCCCTGGGTGGTCATGAAGATGGTGTCGAAGCTCTGCACGATAAACAGCGACCCCAGCAGCGCTCCGAGTTCGATAAAAGGACGGATCGAGGGCAGCGTGATGTAGCGGAACATTTGTAAGGGGCGGGCGCCGTCCACCTCCGCGGCCTCCAGGACTTCCTGGTTCTGCGATTGCAGGCCGGCGAGCACGATCAGCATCATGAACGGGGTCCATCGCCATACCTCGATGCCGACGATCGACGCCATCGGGAACCGGTTGATGAAGTCGAAGCTCCCGAGACCGATCGGCGTAAGGATGTAGTTGACGAAGCCGGTGAGGGGATTCAGGAGCGTGTCCTTCCACATCAGGGCGGCGGCTGTGGGCATGACCAGGAACGGCCCGATCATGAGTGTCCGGAGAATGCCTTTGCCGAAGATCTCCCGGTTGAGGAGGACGGCGATCCCAACGCCAAGCGCTACCGAAATGGCGACGGCGCAGACTGTCAGGACGATCGTGTTCCAGATGGCAGTCCTGATACTCGGATCATTGAGGATGTCCAGATAGTTCTGCAGCCCGATGAAGCGCGCCGGCGCCAGGCTGAGCAGGTTCCAGCTCTGCAGGCTGTAGAAGATGGTGAGGACGAAGGGGAGCTGCGTGATCAGGATGACGTAGATCAGCGCCGGCAGCACCGGAAGCCGCCGCAGCCAGCCCTCCCGGCGATCAGCGGAGGCGGCCGAGCGAACTCGAACGCCTCCGCTTGCGAGTGAGGTGGGAGCTGGTGGCTGGACCGTCACGCGAGCCATCGCGATCTTCCCAGCGTCGGCCTTCTATCCTCTGTACTTTTTGCCTACCGCATCTGCCAGCTGCTGAGCCTGTTGCAACGCGTTGTCGACGGTGGTCGAACCGGCGATCGCCGCCGCGAATTGTTGCGAGACCTGGTCGCCGAGGTTCTGAAACTCAGGAATGTCCACGTACTGGATGCCCGTATAGGGGACGGGATCCACGGTGGGGTGATTGACGTCGGCATGCGTGATCGAGTCGAGGGTCAGCTGCGCGAAGCTACCGGCGACCTTCTGATACTCCGGCAACTGATAGGTCGATGTGCGAGTGCCAGGTGGGACGTGGTTCCAGCCGAGCTTGGTGCCGACCAGCTTGATGTAATCCTGCGACGTGGCCCAGGACGCGAACGTCCAGGCGGCGTCCTTCTTCGTGCTCGTGGAGGGCATGCCGAGCGACCAGGCCCAGAGCCAGCCCGAATAGGGCTTGTCGCGCGTCGGCGCCAGGGCATAGCCCGAGTTGGCCGCCGCGTCGCCGGTGAAGTTGCTGGCCCCGACCGTGGCGTCGTACCACATCGCCGTCTTGCCGCCGTTGTACGCACTCAAGCACTCGCTGAAGCCGGAGTTGGCGGCGCCGGGCTCACCGGCGGTCTTGATCAGGTTGACGTAAAAGTTGACGGCCTCCTTAAACTTCGGCTGCGTCAGCTGGGCGTTCCATTGCTGATCGAACCATTTGCCGCCAAACGTATTGACGATCGTGTCCAGCGGAGCGAGCTGCTCGCCCCAACCCGGGAGGCCGCGGAGGCAGATTCCGGAGATCCCCTTGCTCGGATTGTTGACCTTGTGCGCGGCCGCCGCGACCTCGTCCCAGGTCGGCGATTGCGACAGGGTCACTCCCGCCGCCTGGAGGAAGTCCTTGCGGTACATGAGAAAGGACGATTCAGCGTAGAACGGGACCGCGTAGAGGCTTCCGTTGTAGGAGAGCGCCTTGGCCACACCCGGAACCAGGTCGTCGGGCTGGTAGGTGGGCGTCTTCTGAACGTAGGAGGCCAAATTCTGGATCCAGCCGTTTTTTGCCCACAGCGGAACTTCGTAGGTGCCGATCATGCTCAGGTCGAACCGGCCGCTATGGGTGGCCACGTCCTGGGTGACCTGTTGGCGGAGCTGGTTTTCCGGCAGGATCACGATCTTGACCTGGATGTCGGAGTGCGCTTTCTCAAATTCGGGGACCAGCTTCTGCAGGTCTTCCATCTGCGGGTTCCCCACGGCCGCCACCGTAATGGTCGTCTGCGAGCTGTTGCCGCTCCCCCCCGCCCCGCAGGCGGTGGCGACCACGCTCAGCATCAGCAGCAGAACACCGAAGACAACGTTGGACCTGGTCCGCGCACGCCATGGTAGCCGGTGAATCCCGTCGCTCATGCGACCACCCTCCTTAACCCCTGGAGGCGGTTGCCGCCTCCGTTGCCCGTTAGGCCGACTCAATTGACAACGTTATCACCTTATAACATAAGATAGTTCCTGGCGCAAGACGAATTTGCCGGGGCACCGATCTGAAGGGCCGCAGGGCAAAGGGGGTCAACGTTGGCAAGGGTCAGGGGTGCGGCCGGCGGCCGCCCGACCATGCGGGAGGTGGCCGCCCTAGCCGGGGTCAGCCTGAAGACCGTCTCCCGGGTGATCAATGCCGAACCGGCCGTCTCGGACGACGTCCGATCGCGGGTCGTTGGCGCGATCCAGCGGCTCGATTACCGGCATGACCACGCGGCCAGCAGCCTGAGGCGCTCCGACCGCAAGACGTCTACGATCGGGGTCCTCCTCGAGGATGTCGCCAACCCCTTCTCCTCTGCGCTCCATCGCGAAATCGAAGACGTCGCGCTTCGGCGCGGCGTCCTGGTCCTCGCGGGAAGTTCCGATGAGGATGAAGCCCGTGAACAACAACTCATCGCCGCCTTCACCTCGCGACGAGTCGACGGCCTCATCATTGTTCCAGCGAGCCACGACCACAGCTATCTTCTGAACGAGCGTCGCGCCGGCACGTCGATGGTGTTCGTCGACCGCCCGCCGGCCTTCCTCGACGCGGACAGCATCCTGACGGATAACCAGGCCGGAGCCCGGCAGGGTGTCGCGCACCTGATCGCCCGCGGTCATCGTCGGATCGGCTACCTG
>Ga0070699_100000380_pt1 | contig 43082 bp, 29 predicted proteins | sample KBSK1503metaG_FD_65473 | JGI IMG/M metagenome (GOLD analysis project Ga0070699, IMG submission 65473) | Corn, switchgrass and miscanthus rhizosphere microbial communities from Kellogg Biological Station, Michigan, USA - KBS K1-50-3 metaG | ecosystem: Host-associated > Plants > Roots >... | reverse complement strand
CACGGTTCTCGCTTAGGGCGCACTCGTCGTTGAGAGCGCCCAGGGTTCTTCGTGAGTGCTCCACCACCTCCGGCTCGGACGACCCCTTCGGTCTGGGCCCTTACTCCGGTATTGGATTCTCCCTGGCCAGGCGCAGGATCAACTGGTGGAGCTCACTGGGCCGTCCTCGATCGGGGATGAGGAGAACGGCGAGCATAAGCCGCCCACTTGCCCCGGATCAGCTCGCGATGCCGGCGGAGGAGGGTCTCAGGGCTGACCAGCAGAGCGGACCAGGCTGGGCCAGCAGAACCCGGCTCACGGCGCTGATCACGAGGCGGTCGGCGGGCCGCCAGCGAGGGCGGCGGATCTGGCGTTCGAGGACGCGGATTTGGTGACGTAGGGCCAGTACTTCAGCCCCTAGCCTGAGCTCTGATTAGCGGCGAGTCAGCAGAGCGTCCAGCAAGAAGCGGACCAGGGAGTACAGGAGGGCAAGGACATGACGGGGGAGCAAGGCACGCGGACCGCCGGCCGCAACAAGCCCAGCTTCCGAGCTGACTGACAGCGGGTAACGGGACACGTCTGAGCCGTCCACACTGTGCCGTCAATTTCCGAGCAGGTGCGGCACGCGACGGCCTTTATGGACGCTGTGTCCAATCGGGTCTGACCACAATGTTGAAATAAAGCATTGGGACCCAGTAAGAGCTCTTTATTTGAGGTTTTTGGCCGCCTTCGGGGCCTTTTGGCTAGTGACGTACCCCTACTCATCGTGTCATTGTGCCGGCTAATTGCGGCCCCGATCCAATTCAAATTGGACACGAAGTACAAAAGTGGAGCGGGAGACGGGCTTCGAACCCGCTACCTCAACCTTGGCAATAAAGTCTTCAGGGATCGTATTCAGGCGAGCTGCATGCCCCTTCTGTGCGTGCTTTATTTGGCTTTATTCAGACCCTCTTGAACGCCGTTGCCGATCCGGTGGGGCTGGGGCTGAGGCAGGGCCATCGTGCCTGCCCATCCCTTCGGGCGGACTACAGATGGGGTCGCGAGACCCCGGCCGATGCCTCGGACTCGCCAGCGGTTTTCAAGTTAGCCGGCGCCGTCCGGTGGGGTGTTGGGGAGGCCATTTCGCATTGCGGGGGCGGGGGTGAGTGTAACGGTCCGTTCCGAGTGATGCCGACCTCGCAACGCAGTGCACGCACTGTGCACAGACAGTGGCCTGTCGGCCGCGTTCCAATCACTCGGTCAACATCTCAAGGTCCACACCCAGGGTCTTGTATGTGACCGCGGCGCGCTTGTCACGCGAGATGAGCCTCGCACCGTGCTGCGCTGCGGTGATCGCTATCAAAGCGTCATAGATCGCGCCACCCGTGAGACTCCCCTCACCCGCCTTCTCGATCAGGTCAACGTAGCCTTGCGAGGACAGCGTCAGCGGACTGGCGTCCAGCTGTGCGATGGCCGCCGCCGCCGCACTCGGAGACGTACGCGGCTTGTAGGCGGCCGAAGTCATGGCCGCGAACGTCTCCAGCGCCACGTGCCCGGTGATCCTGAGCTGCCGTCGGCTGAGGACCTTTCGAGCCTCCTCATGGTTGGGATGCCCGACCTGAAGCGCGGGGATCAGAACACTGCTGTCGGGGGTCTGGATCAACGCCACCGGCTGAGCCGCTCCTCGCGGATTGTCTCGATCCCCGCACGGACCTCATCGTCACCCAGGGCCTCGAAGGGACCATCCGGCACCAGAGCGGGCAGGCCGTCATCCAGGACCACCATGCTGTTCGTGACCTCCACTGGCTGGAGCTCGATCAGCAGGCCATCCTCACTGACCCGAATAAGGAGCTTCTGCCCGGGCTTCAGCCGCAGCCTATGGCGAACATCAGAAGGCACCACGACACGCCCGCTGCGGTCAAGGGTTGTCTGCATGGGATGGAACATACCAGATGTGCATGGGAGGCTCCGTGGCACTGCCATCCCACATCCCGGGGGCGGAGATGCTTCATAAGAAGAAGGGCGCCGGATAGCCGCTGCGGGGGTTGAGACAGGATCGGACCAAATTGAGCGGTAAGCCACGTCCATGCCCAGGCGGTACATGCGCAGGAACGATGGGCAGGATGTTCCGTTACATATGCGCAGTCGGGTCGCCGTGATGAGACGGAGACGGGGGAACGACATTATCGTCCCTTGAGGTCGTCGGTAGTCGGCCAGCGGATCCCTGGCGCCTTAAGTCGGCTCATATCGAGACCCCGGAACCTCCCGCCAACAACCAACCCTGTGAGGGTTGAGCGCGACCTCCAGATGCCCAAATTGGGCCGGCCTCCTCGCTTAGGAGCCGCTGTGACTCCCTGTCACCCCACCCTGCCGGAAGGGGCGCGCTGCCAGCTCGGTGCGTGCGCGCACGTCTAGCTTGGCGAAAATCCGGGACAGATTCGCCTCGACGGTCTTGACGCTCATGTAGAGCTCTGCGGCCACCTCCTTGTTGGTGTGGCAGCTTGCGACCAGCTCGGCAACGCGCGCCTCGGTCGGCGTGAGCGCGTGGCGCCCGGCCGCAGGCGCGATCAGCGCGAGCCGACCATGCCGCCGCACCTAGCGCGTCGAACACCCGCTGCGCCTCGACAGCCGCGTCTCGAGCCGCCGCCTTGTACTTGGCCCTGCGCGGCACTGCCGCCTGCGCTAGCAGCGTCCTTTCCCCCCTACTCATCGCTGACGTCGATGAACTTCAATCGGCCAAATTCGAATTCAGCCTGTGCGACAGCCCCGTCGATATCGTCGTGGTAGGTGTCCGTTATCACCTTCCATTCAGCATCACAATAGAAGAGATACACTCCTTCGCCCCGTTCGTACCGCGCGATTGCCAATGCTGCGAAGCCCTCGACAACTCGCCCTCCAACGACATGTCGAGTCTTTCCAGTTGCAAGGATGTCGCTGAGATCCGCGACTCTCAGAACCTTGGCATTATCGATTGCGGGAGGTGGCTTTGTCATGGAACGATAGTTGCTCTAGTGTTTTCAACCACGTGCCCACCTCGCTTATCGTAGGTTTCAAAGTGGATGTGATGGGTGGCGCTACTCACTTCGTGAGGACCGTACCGTACCTGCCGTAGACCGTCGGCTGACACGTATCTGCCGGGCGACACCTCACGATAGCCGGGCCCGAGCCAGCGCTCGGCAACGCCCATTGCTTGGGCTTCGGCAAGTTGCCCGCCAGCGAACTCCGGTGCACGACCGGGCCGAACACCTCGTCCGCCGTCGGCCATCATGGCGACCGCGATCGCGAGGTTTGGATCGGAGTAGTCGAACTCCGGCGGACCATCGCGGATCACATGCACGAGGGAGGCCACGCATGTTGGGTCGAACTCGGGGTGGTCGTAGAACCACGTCACGATGGCTGCCCCAACGTTTGCCCGAGCCTGAGGAGTAGGTGCAATGGGTCCCGTTATCGGTAGCCCGCCAGCCGTTCCACCAACGATATCTGGCTCGTGGTGTGTCGGCGGTGCCGGTGCCCTGCATGGCCGGTATGGCAGGTAGTGGTGCGGCCGAGCGGTCCAACTGGCAAGGTGGTAGGACTGGCTGTAGCTTGGACCGTAGTAGACGTCACCAGCGGCTGCCACCGGATTTCCAGAGGCAAGCCGACGGGAGTGAGCTCAACGCAGTTCCACCCGCGCGGATCGACCGTACTGGACTACCTGGAGTCGATCGGGTAGTCGGCGCCACTGGTCTGGGCAAGACGTTCGTTGCCTGTGCTCTCGCTCATTCCGCCATCCGCCATCGACGCAGCGCGCTCTACCTCCACGGGCCACGGATGCTCGACGAGCTCGCCATCGCCCGCACCGACGGCCCGGCTCACCCGGCTATTGGCCAGTTGGGCTCGAGTCGACGTCTTGGTCAATGACGACTTCCTACTCCGACCGCTGACACCCGACCAGGGCGCCGACCTGCTCGAGGTCACTCAGGATCGGGCCCAGCTACACTCGACCGTGGTCACCAGCCAGCTGCCGGTGGCGCACTGGCACGAGGCCATCGGTGAGGCGACCGTCGCGGATGTGATTCTCGACCGTCTCCTCCAGAACGCCCATCGCATCGAACTCTCTGGACGCTGTGTCCAATCGGGGTCTGAACGCAATGTTGAAATAGAGCATCGGGACCCAGCAAGAGCTCTTTATTTGAGGTTTTTGGCTGCCTTGGGGCCCTTTGCTTGTGACGCGCTCTAACTCATCGCGTCATCCTGCCGGCTAATTGCGGCCCCGATCCAATTCAAATTGGACACGAGGTACAAACGTGGAGCGGGAGACGGGCTTCGAACCCGCTACCTCAACCTTGGCAATAAAGTCTTCAGGGATCGTATTCAGATGTCTCTGGATGCCCTCTTCTGAGTGCTTTATTCGGCTTTATTCAGCACATCTTGGGTTCCTTCCGAGTGCGGTTGCGGTGGGCCACAGCCGCATGAGTAGACGAGGCGTGGACCTCGGAGATGTCAATGGCAATCTGCAAGCAAACCCTTGAAGGCGAAATGCGCTCGACGTCGGCCAGCAGCCTCCTCGGGGGGCTACGATTGACCTCGCGAGGGTCAAGGCGTGGGACGCCTTGTCGGCGTCGCAGCGGTCGACGGGGTGGTTGTGGCTGACGGGATTGCGGTGGGAGTTGCATACTTGGTGGGAAGATTGCACGCGACGTCGGTCGAGATCTTCATGACCAACTGGGTGCCTCTCGGGAGAACACCCCCTGCCGTTGTCACTCCTCCTTGGTCGTCCACGACTGCTCCATCCTGATCCCCAGCGTCGGTCAGAACCTGGCGGACGTTACCGCTTACGACCGAACTGCTGCAAACGTAAATGCTGCGGACCTGAAAGCCAACTGCTCGGAATTCAGATGTGGCGACTCCCTCGCTGTGATTGTAGACGTGCGGCACATGTACACCCACCGGGCTGCTGGCCGGCGTGGGGCTAGAGGTCGTGGGGGTCCCGGGAGTGCGCCGCTCGGAGTACATGACGCGCCACAGGTTTGGACCGAAGATCACACCCAGCACGCGCACCGTGAGACCCGGGACTAATCAGCACGACCAGGAGACGCCGGTACCTGTCACCGCTCCCTCGCGCATGAATCACCTCGCCTCGGACCTGAACGACCCCCTGGCCGCCGTTGCTGGCCACCCAGACCATGCCACGCACTGATCGAGCGGTGTCACAGCTTAGCCTCACCAAAATGCCGTCGGGGACTCGCTGTGTCATGATGGCCTCTCCTGAGTGGCCGAAGTCCCACTCAAGGTGACCGCCTCCCGAATTTCGGACCGGGATGGTGAGAACCTTCCTTCCCCCCCACAAATACTTGCCCAAAGTCCATCTCTGTCAACCCGACCCTTGAGCACGGGACCTGGACGGACGTTGGCACGGACGCTGATCCGCCCATCCCCGCCGGCGCTGGTAACTACGATTTCACCGTTGACATCGCCCTCCCGCCGCGTTTCGATGGCGACGTCCACCGTCTCTGGTGGCAACTAGCGAGCCGCCGCCCAGGTTGAGGAGCTGGACGGAGCGGGCTGGTGAATCGACCCCGACCCGCAGCTCACCGAACTCGATCTCAGTAGTTGAGAGCTTCAGCCTCGGGCCCTGTTCGTGGGCAAGTACATTGACGTGGACGCGGATGGTCTTGCTGCCGCCGCCACCGCGATCTCGGACTCTGACGTTGCCCCGGTTGTTACCTGGCTGCGGCTGGAGCCAGACTCTGACGTACCCCACTTGGGGATCGACCCGGATCCAGTCGGCGTCAGACTCTGCAAACCAATTGAGCTCTCCGGTTCCGCGGTTGAATACGTCGATCATTTCTGGGGGAAGCTGCTCCCCGGCCTGAACGTCCGGGATTCGGTCTCTGTTTCGGATGCAGCCAACTCGGGCCGTACGGGACCGTCAGGACGCTTCACAATGGTCATAGAAGGGCGACTCCTCGCCATGGCAACGTCACCGACGGTGTGATCGAAGTGCCGCTCTGGGATCTGCTGGGTGTCGTCTTGGAGTCTGGTTAGCACGTAGTCGTAGATGTCGTTGAGTGATACGTAGCCGTCCCCATTTGAGTGGAGCCGGCCCGACTTGAGCCCGTTCACCAGGTGCCGCGTGAAGGCGCTCGCCTCGCTGGGATCGTCTGAGTCGGCTGAAAGCTGCCCGTGGCGGGAGCTCGTGATGAGAAAGCGGCCAGCGGCCCGAAGATTCGTCGGAAGGCCAGCGCCCTAGAACGAGCCGCCGTAACAGCAGTCCAGTATCACGATGAAGGTCAACGCTGCAGACGACCGCATCGTCCCATTGATTTCGGCGTCGCTGATCGCGGTCGACACATCGCGAGCATCGCAACATCGTTGACTGGTCCTCGGAGCTCAGCGAGATTGTGTGGATCGTCAGGGTAAAGCGAGTTCCCGATTAGCAGTGCCGTATAACGAGCCGGTGCCTGCATGGACGGTATAGCTCGCTGTCATGAATAGCGGCGCGAGCGCTGTTCGGGATTCCACTTGAGGGATCCGTTTGTATGCCGCCCGTGATGAGAACAGAACCAGATGAGAGCGCAACTGCAGAGTGTCCTGGCCGCATGGAGTGCATCGGACCGGCCGCTGACCACCTGTTCGTCGAGGGCCGGTACCGCTCTGACATCTGCTGGCGTCCGGGCCAGTACTCACCGCCGGCGAGGAAACGTCGCCGTCAGGGAGCAGCGTCGCCGAGTGGTGCAGGCGGGTAAAGAAAGTACGCCCGGCGCCCGTCCATCGGTTCGAATCTGGCGTGTAGATCTCCGCATCCAGGGTCCCTCCAGCCGCCGACAATGAGCACTCGGCCGTCCGCCTGGAGCGTCGCGGTGTGTTCCGTCCTAGTAGCCACCCGAAGCGGTGGCAATGATGACCACGCAGAATCGCCTGGGTTGTACAGGGCCGCCGACCAGCCGCGTATCACCAGCACGCGCCGTTATGAAGAGTGGTTGCTGATATCCCACAGGGATACTCAGGTTTAGCCGTGCACGGGAGTGCGGGCCTCGCTGTCCTGCTCCAGGAGCCTGTTTCGGGCTCGTCCACCTCGGCTTCCGGGGTTTCTGTCGTCCCCGAGCCGACCCCGTCGTGTATCGGCGAGCCCCATGAGGCGTGAAGCGGGCGAGATTGCAGCACACATCGGGGGGCAGGCCAGTAGCCGGGCACCGGTGCGTCAACGCGCCGGTACCTGGGCTTACAGCAGCGTGAAGCTGAAAAGGACGGTGGAGTCGAACTTCACGTTGGCGGTGGCGGTAGCAGTGGACAAAGGGCGTCCATCGCGTACTTCGTGCCCCTCAGAACTTGCGATTGTCGATTGCGATGCAGGCCTGGTTGTAGAAGACGCCCAGGTTGGCAGTCCACCTCCATTCCCGGCGCACACCCCGTGACGATCTCGCGGATTCAGGTGCCAGGTATCAGCTTTGCGTTCCGCCGATCTCAATTACCACGCGAGCGACGGTGAGTCTTGCTTCGCGCCGTTCGTTTCTTGCGGCGACCCCAAAATTCCTCAAAGGCCCCAGTATCGTTCTTGAGCTCTGGCGGCACGAATGAACGCGGTCGATTGAAGAGTGCAATGGATACTGACAACAGAATGGCAGCACCGCCTAAGCCCAGGAGCCCAAAGACCACCCTTAGGAATGCGGTGTTGCTAATTCCAAACAAGGGCACAACCAACAGCGTGTACACACTGACAAGAGTCATCAACCACAGAAATCCGATCAGGGCTGGTCCGGCACGCACGTACGCACGCCACGACACCGGACCTCCGCCCCACCAAACAGGAACACGGTTAGAGTACCTCTGAGCGTTCCGCCAGATGCGCGACGCCGCCCACGTACCACCAATGCTGATACTCATCATCATGACCACGAACAGCACCTCAAAGGCGCCGGTAGTGGTTCGACTATTTGAAACCAATTGCATCTGCTATGCGCCCTCCGACAATTCCCCCGCCAATCGATGCGATTGCACCTCCTCCAACGATGCCAACTGCACATGCAACTGCAGCCACCCCAAATGTAACTACTCCTGCGGCACCACAGATCAGGCCGACCCCTACCACCGCGCCCACCCCGAGAGCTAAGCTCAAACCTGACGACAGTGCGGCATGCTGCCAGGTATGGCCCTCCGCCACCTGCGTACCGAAGTCCACCACGGCTGAGGCTATGGCGACTCCCGGGATGCCCTTCCCGAACACCTTGGGCCCGACCCGCAGCGCTTCCATCCATCCGCTCTTGCTGATGCTTCCCACTTTGGGTAGCCAGCGACCGGCTCGTGACGCCACCTCGCCCAGGTTGGCTTTGCCTGCTTGCAGCTGCTTGCCAAAGATCGAGGCAGCCTGCCTTGTGCCTTCCGCCGCATCGCCGAACGTCTCCAGCCCCTTCCCGACTCCAGCAGCAACTCCAGTGACGATCTCCTTGCCGTGCTCCTCGACGAAACCCGTGACCTTATTCCAAGCCTGCTGTAGCGCCTTCTGTTTCTCGCACCCCTGCTGTTGGAACCAGTTGCCGCCACATGACTGCGGCTTGGCGACAGGGGTCGGCGTTGGCTGCATCGCCGGAGTCGGGGTCGGAGTCGGGGTATCGCGCGACATCGTTGGGTCCAGACATCCCCCGCAGACGTCCCCTCGCGCGGGGGGAGCAGTGGTGGGGGTAGCGGACGCACCGCCGCCACCATCGGACAGAACCATGTGTCCGTCCCACTCTTTGAAGCTGATCGGATTGCCACCGGCCAGGTCATAGCGATTGTCGGTCAGCGGGTCGACCGAGAGCGAAAGGTTGGTGAGCGAGCCGTAGAAGAAGTCCGGGGTCAGGAAATGGGAGACATCGGGGCCGAAGCGCCGCACGCCCATGTCCAACGTCCCCGAGCCGGTGTCCGCCCTCTTGGCCGAGTACCGGAAGGGATTGATCGGGTTGGTCTTGTCGGCGTTTTCACCCTGGCTGAGGGTGCTGTCGCTCTGGCCATACGGGGTGTAGCCATAGCTGGCGGTGGTGTTGCCGTTGGAGTCCACCAGCTGCGAGACCGAGCCGTGTACGTCGTAGCCGTAGGTGAAGGTTCCGTTGGGCACAGAGGGCACCGTTGAGCCTGACACTGTCATGGCCAGCCGGTGGCCGTAGACGTCGTAGGTGAAGTCCTTGATGAACAGGGTATTGCCCGTGTTCTTGGAGGTCTGCTGCTCTTCAGTCTCCAGCCCGCCCAAGCCCAGGTAGCTGAACTGGGTGATGTGCCTGTCTCCGTTGAAGCTGGGGTGCAGCTCGGTCTCCTGGACCAGCCGGTTGAGGGCGTCGTAGACGTAGTTCGCCTCGTCTGTCAGGGTGCCACTCGAGGGGCCGCTCGAGAAGGCCCGATAGGTCTGCAGCCGGTCCAGGTAGTCGTATTTGTAGTCCTGGAGCAGGTCCTTGGAGAAGGGCCCGGCCTCCGAGGGGTTGCAGATACCTGCGGGCTGTGTGACGCTGGTGTCGGTCACGCACTGCTGGCGGCCGAGGCTGTCGTACCAATAGAGGAAGGTCCCGCTAGGTGACACCGACTTCTGGAGCTGAACCAGGTTGTTGGGGTCGTAGGTGTTCGTGGTCGTCGTTTTGGTGGTTCCGTTCTGGACGACCTGGCTCAGGATGTTGCCCGCACCGTCCAGCGTGTACTTGGTGGTGGTCGTAGTACCCGCCCGGGTGTCATCGTTTTCGACCAGGCGGTCGCGGGGGTCAAAGCTGTAGGTGGCCGTGCAGGTGCCCGGGAAGCAGGGCGAGCTGCCCGAGCCGCCTGGCCGCAGGCTGTACTGGTCCTGGGTCCGGTTGCCGTCCACGTACACGCCGTAGGTGTTCGCGAAGTTGGGGTTGGTGTCGAAGTAGCTGATCGCGTGCGACTCGATGGTCTGTGTGTTCGTGCAGGGCGTCGGGCAGGGTGACTGGCTGGGCACGGTCGTGGTCAGCCCGCTCAGCTTGCCGTTGGGGAAGTAGCTCCAGGCCGTCTTCTGCTTCAGATTCCAGCCGCCGGAGCCGTTGCTCTGGTCGATCTCCCGACTGGACTCGAGCCCAATGGGGTGAAGCTGTTGAGCACCTGCTGGTTGAGCGTGCTGTCGATCTGGTCGGTCAGCCAGTTGGCCTGGTCATAGTCGCTGTGCAGCTTGTGCCCGTCCTTGACCAGGGTTCCATTGTGCGAGGTTTCCAGCCCGTTCTGGTCCTGGTCGCTGAGGTTGCCGTTCAGGTCGTAGGCGAAGCTGGAGAAGGTCCAGTTGGTGACGCTGCCGGGCTTCAGGTCGCTTCTCACGAGCCGGCCCAGGTCGTCGTAGGTGTTCTGGGTGTCGATCGGGCTCTGGGTGGCCTCAGTGATGCCGCTGCCGTCATGCGAGGAGACCAGGTTGCCGTCGGCGTCATAGACGTAGCTGACCGGCTGCTGCTGCTGGTCAGTGCGGCTCAACAGCTTGCCGTCGGGCCGGTAGCTCCACAAGACCTCGTTGCTGGTGTCCGAGGTGCTGCAGGCTGACGAGGGCCGGCGGCAGGTCTGCTGGCCCTTGCCGTTGTAGTCGTAGTGGATGAGCGAGTTGGTGCCCACCTGGCTGCTGGCGATCCAGCTCGGGTCGAAGTAGACGTTCACCGTCTGGGCGCCGGGTGATACCTGGGTGGGATCGCTCTGAGTGACGGGCAGCGAGATGGATTTCAGGTTGCCGTTGAAGTCGTAAGCGCGATGAACGTAGTACTGGGTGGTGTAGGTGCCGTCCACCGGCAGGTCCTGGCGGATCAGCCGGTTGAGCTGGTCGTAGTGGTTGGTGGTGACGTAGTTGAGCGTGCCCGAGGGCTCGCAGGCCGCGACCAGGGAGCAGTCCACGGCCCGGGGGCTGAAGCTCTGGACCACGTTGCCGTCGGCGTCGTAGACGGACTTGCTGACCACCGGGTGAGGCGATGAGCCGGTGATGAAGGGCTGGGAGGTCTGGGTCAGTCGGTTCAGGGCGTCAAAGGTGTAGCTGGTGGTGTTGCCGTTGGCGTCGGTGGCAGCGGTGCGGTTGCCGTTCTGGTCGTAGCTGTAGCTGGTCTGGTGGTTCAGCCCGTCTGCGGTCTGCGGGTCGGTGGTGCTGGTCAGCCGGTGGGCGGCGTCGTAGCCGTAGACGGTGGTGAAGGGTGTCGACGCAGTGCCCGGGCAGCTTATGGAGCTCAGCCCAGCCTTGGGCACGGTCACGGAGACCAGGTTGCTCACCGAGTCGTAGCAAGCCAGTGTATTGAGCGTGCTCAGTGTGTTGTCCGGGTTGACGTGGTTCTGGGTCTGGATCGTGGCCCGGTCCAGCGCATCGTAGCCGTAGGTGACCAGGTGGGTGTTGTTGGGCGTACCGTTCTGCACACCCAGCGGCAGCGTCACCTGGACCAGCCGCCCAGCCACGTCGTAGGCGTAGGCCGTCTTGTTGCCGGAGGGGTCGGTGACCTGGGTCTTGCGGTCGAGAGCGTCATAACTGGCAGTGGTCGTGTCGCCAGTGCCTATGTCGCTGTTGGCGGTCTCGTTGATGCAGTTGCTCTTGGGCACGCAGTGGGGGGCCACCACAGTGGTGATGTTGTTGTTGGGGTCGTAGCTGATGTCCGACCAGACGAGGGTGCCCTGTGCGAGATTGGTCGACCTGGGCGTGCTCTGGCGCCCTAGCCGGCTGAAGCTGTCATAGAAGAACTGGGTCTGGTAGTTGGCCGGGGTGCCGCCCGAGAACTGGGCGTGGTTCTCGTCCTGGACGAAGGCAGTCCGGCCGCCCGCGTCGTAGCCGATCTGAAGCAGGTGCGTGGGCACGGTGGGGCTGTCGCTGGCGTCCGCGATCTTCGTTGCCAGCCCATTGGCGTCATAGCTCAAGTAGGTGGTCTGGTTGCCCAGGAAGTCCTTGCTGTTGGCAACTGTGCCGTCAGCGTTGTAGGTGGTTGTGGCCGGACTGTTGGGGAACAGCGGCTCGGTGACCGAAGTCAGGTTGCCGTTTGAGTCGTAGCCGAAGCTCCACAGGTTCGAGCTGCCCGCCGCCACCTCCTTGGGGTCCTGCTTGGTCGCAACCTGTGAGATGTGCGAGATCGTGCGCCCCGTGCCGTTGGCCCCGCCGCTTGGGCTCCAGTGGGCTGAGACATCAGTCGAATCGGCGGCGACATTCTGATAGGTCAATACCGTGTGATCGCCCATCTGGTCGAAGATGTCTGTCGGGTAGCCGTTGTCGTTGTAGGCGAACTGACGCGTGTTCCCGTTGGGCTCAGTGAGCTTGGTTAGCGCGTTGTCCGGACTCCACTGAAGGCTTGTGTTCTGGCCCAATGGGTCGGTGATCTGGGTGGGCCGGCCTTGGACGTCGTAGGCATATTTGTATGTCCTGGCTGTCTGTCCACTGGGGGTAGGCTGCGCCACGGTGGTCAGCTGGGAGATATTGTCGTAGCTGAAGCTGGTGAGGTTGCCCGCTCGGTCCTGGACCGAGACCAGCTTCCAGCGGTCGATGCTGCTGGTTGGACCGTTGTAGGTGAAGAGCGTCTCGTGGCCGTTGGGGTCGCGGACGCTGAAGACCTTGGTCGACTCGTTGGGCGTCTTGGGGTCCGGGTTGACCCGGTCAGAGGCGTTGGGGATGGCCGGCCCCGAGCCGTCCGAGGTGGTGTAGGTGAAGATCCAGCTCCGGCTGGCCAGGAATGAGCCGTCGGCGTTGCTGCCGCCCTGCTCGGTGATGGTGAGCAGGTTGCCGTCATCGTAGTAGCTGAAATCCAGTTCGTGCCCGAGGTGGTCGGTGATGCTGGCCACCTTGCCCCTGATCTGCGGCTTCTTGGCCGTCGCTTTGGTGAAGTAGTTGATGTTGAAGCTGCGGTTGGGCGCCGGATTGGGGCCCAGACCGGCGTCGTCCGTGACCTGGGTGACGTGGAACTTGGGACCACCCGGGTCGTCACCCGGCTGGACCGCGGTTAACGTGAACGCGATGGTCCTGCCGTTCTTGTCCGTGACCGCGGTCGGGAATCCCTGCTGGTCGTAGAAGAAGGTGACCCGGTCGGGGCGGGTGATGGCCCAGAACCTCCCCTGCAGGCTGGTGTCAGTGGACACCGAGCGCAGGTAGAGGTGGACCCCCGGCGGCTCGAACCAGGAGGTGGTCCCATCAGTGTTAGTGACGCCGGTGAAGGTCAGCAGCCTGCCCGTCCCGTCCACCAGGTTGATGAACTTGTTGGAGCGGCCGGCGATCGTATCGGCGTTGTTGGGGTGGACGTCGAGGGGGTCGCCGAAGCGAGAAAGCCCGAGATGGAGAGCGACCAGTTGTTGCCGGCCGGGGAGTCGGAGTGCTCCTCCCGGCTGTTGTAGATGAGCCTGACCACCGTGCTCAACCCACGGCCCGGCTCGCTCATGGGTGTGAAGGTGAGCAGGGAGTTGCCGTTGGCCACATTGGTCATGTGGGTCATGCCCGCGCCCACCGGCTGGCTGGTGAACTGCCAGAAGTGCTCCAGGCCGATGTTGGCCTTGAGCACCTTGTTCACGATCACCGGGTTGTCCAGGGGCGGGTTGCCCTTGTCGGCGAAGAAGGCGGACGTGGTCCCGCTCGAGTCCACCAGGTCGAAACGCAGCGTGAAGCGGGCGGCGTCCATGCCGGCCGGCAGCGAGGGTGGGCTGACGTTGACCTGCGTGGTCTGGGTCTGGCCCACCGCCAGGCCCAGGCTGGCCACGTCGGCGCTGTCGGTGAAGGAGGTGGTCGAGCCGGCCAGGTACCAGCGGTAGCGCAGGATAGTGGTGGCCCCGTTCCAGGCCTGGCCGCTGAGGTTGGTGACGGTGACGTTGACCGGGTAGTTGAGCTGGCTGGTGGCCGAGGGGTCGTAGCTCATGGCCTGGGGCACCGGCGAGGAGCTGGACGCCCCCTGGTACATGGTGCCGGCCGTATTGGCGACCGAGACCGTGACGGGCGCGGAGCCGACGATCAGGCCACTGGAGTCGTAGACCTTGCTGACCAGCGTGTGGCTGCCGTCAAAGGAAGGCAGGCTGGGGTCCAGCGTGTTCCAGCTGAAGCTCCAGGGCGAGGCCAAAGAGGTGGCGTAGAGGGCGCCGTCCACGTAGAGCTCAACCTTGCTTACCGAGAGCCCGCCGGCCACGGTGTTCGAGGTGGTCACGGTCACCGTCCCGGTCACCGCGGCGCTGTTGGCGGGAGCAGTGATGGCGGTGGTCGGCGAGGGGTAGTTGTTGACCGTCACTGTGACTGGGGCCGAGGTGCTGCTGTTGCCGGCGCTGTCGGTGGCCGTGGCCGTGATCGTGTGGCTGCCGTTGGCGACGCTGGCCGAGTTCCAGGTCACCTGCCAGGGCGCCTGGCTGGCCGTGCCCACCAGGGTGCCGTCCACGAAGAACTGGACCTGGCTCAGGTAGCCAGGACTGGAGGCCGCCGCCGACAGCGTCACCGTGCTGCCCGAGACCGTGGCGCCGGGCGCCGGCGCCGAGATCGAGACCGTGGGCGGAATGGCGTGGCTGCCGTCGGTGTAGGTGACCTGCAGCTGGGGCCGCACCCCGGGCGCCGGGCTGTAGTCATTGGAAGCCAGGACCGTGAAGTTGTAGTTGGCCAGGGCCTCGTTGTCCGACTTGACCAGAAAGCCCAGGTTGGGGGCCTGCCCGCTGACCCACCTGGAGACGATGCTGGAGACGTCAAAGGAGTCCCATTTCTCCGTCTCCAAGGCCGGGATCGAGACCTGGCTGGAGGCCGTGCTGCTATCGAAGTCGGCGCCCTGGCTGTTCCACAGCACGCCGCCCGTCCGCTCGTACCAGGTGGCCCCGTCCCCGGTGCAGGTGGCCGGGCTCCTGGTCCCCGTCCCCTCCTCCCAGCTGGAGGTCACCGGGTAGGCGTGCAGGGTCATGTTGTAGGTGTTCTCCAGGAAGTGGAGAACGTTCAGCTTGGCGCTGACGTTGCTGGCGCTGCTCGGGATCTGGGGCAGGTTGAACTGGATCAGGCTGCGGTAGATGCCAGTGCTGTCGGCCCCGGCCAGCAGGTACTGGTCGGCGCCGTAGTTGGCGCAGTTGACGAAGCCCGTGTAGTAGTACATGAAGGTCGCCTTGTCCTGGCCGGGTCCGGGCTGCAGGCTGACCGAGGACTGGCCGTCGGCGGGCAGGGTGACCTTGACCTCGTTGGACTTGCTGCTGTTGGCCACCACCGCGTAGTAGAAGGTCCCGTTGGGAGCCGCGGTCGTGTCCCGATAGCTGGTGGCGGTCAGGTCGTTGGTGCTGGTCAAAAGCGTGGCCGCCGAGGGAGTGAAGTTGGGGCTGAGCGAGCGGTGGACCTGGTACTGCTGGAAGGGTGCCCCCGAGGGCCCGGTGTACTGGCTCCAGCTCAGCTCGGCCCCGTTGGCGTGCAGCGTGGTGGGCTGGGACAGCGCCACCGCGTCTCCGCTGTAGGTCACCGTCAGCTGGGGCGCCACCTGGCCCACCTGGAAGGTGTTGCCCGGTGGCGCAGGGCCACTTGCGCTCTTGAACTCGCTGTCGAGCATCAGGTAGAGGCCGTAGTTGGGCTGCGAGCCGCTGACCCAGCTGCTCACCGTGCTGCTCACGTCCCAGGTCATCCACTCGTAGCCCGCGCTCAGGGGCAGGGTGAAGCTGGAGAGGATGGTGGGGTCGAACTGGACGCTGGAGGTGGTGCTGGCGGTGGACCAGGCGGCGGTCATGCGGTGGACGTCGATCTGGTGGTTGTTGCCACCGCAGAACTTGCCGTTGTTGATCGCGATGCAGGCCTGGTCGTAGAAGACGCCCAGGGTGGCGCTGCTCACGGTTACCCCCGCCGGGATGGCGCTCAGGTCGAACTGCAGCGCCTCCCGGTAGGTGTGGTAGGAGCTGACCCCGATGAACATCCGGCCGCTCGAGTCCACGAAACCGGTGCAGCCGCCGCAGTCGGCCACGAAGGTGGTGTCCAGGGTCTCCGGCTGGACGGTGATGGTCGGGTCCAGGAAGACCGGGAACTTCCGCGCGGGGTCCTTGAGCCAGGACTGATCCAGGCTCAACGTCACGTCGAAGCCGTCCTTGCCCTCCTTGACGCTCATCTGGGCATGCGGCTGCCGTGGCTCCACATTCCTGGTCCCGGAGTCGTAGGCATAGGGAGCCTTGAGCCAGAAGGAGGCGGGGGCACGGCCGGGAATCACGAAGACCCAGCTGCCGTCCGCCTGCTGGCTGGCCGTGGCGCCCTTCGGTGCTTTGAGCAGGAACGTGTAGCTGGACGGCGCCTGTCCGTCCTTGAGCGTCAGCACCTCCTCCAGGCCGTCGCCCAGCAGGTTGTAGTTGGCGTCGACATGAGGCAGAGCGTCCTGGTAGCCGATGCTCGAGCCCTTGGTGGTCGCCTTTGCTCTGGAGGCGCCCTGCAGGGTCATGGTCACAGACTCCCCGTCGACCATCCAGCGTAGGTAGTCGTCGGTCAGCTGGTCCTTGAACAGGGTCTGGAAGCTGTTGGCGCCGTCCTGGAAGGCATAGCCCTTCTCCTTGCTGGAGACCAGGTTGTTGTCGATCGCCTCCCAGCCTCCGTTGCGCACCCGGTAGTTGAGCGGGTGGATCGAGCTCGTGGTGGTGAAGGTGTGGTCGGCGTTGTAGCGCGTGGAGGAATAGCGGGTCCGGCGGTCTGGCTGCTCGCCGAGCGTCAGCTTCTTGGGCTGCGTGGCAGCCGGCTCGCCGGAGGAGGGCGGCAGTTTGACCGGTGCGGTCGTGCGGCCACTGGCCCGCGTGAGCGGGTGGGCGGCGGCCCAGGCCCCAAAGGCGGTGGAGGGTCCCTGCAGCAAGGGTGCGGCCAACAGTCCGCTGGCTAGCATCGCCGCGAGCAGCATTCGCCTCAGGTGTGCAGATGCACCCTTACCTTTCACTCCCTCTCCCTCCGCGTCAAGCCTCTGTAAACAGCGATCGTCAGTGTGAGGTCGTATGGATGGGTACTTGCGGCTGCCTCAGCGTTGTAATTGACGGTGAGGTGCCGCACTGCCGCGTATGCTCCGCCGGTTCGCTTGACACCAGCGCAGACTTGCGTTGATCCGCCCGCTCCCCCCATCGATCCTCCTCCCCACACGACGACTGAGCGAGTCCATCTTGATGGCAGGCTTCCCCCCTGCCTAGTAGCAGATGACTACTTTTTTGATAGCCAGACGGATACTTTTTCAGGGGCCAGTTGGGAGCCAACTGGCCACGCACGGGGGCCACCCGGCTATCACCCGGCGTTATCTGGGGAGCCGAGTGGCTCAGCCATCCGGCTCTGGCTGTGATCGTCATGGCAGACCACCCGGCAGTGTCGCGGGATCGTCAGCAGATCAGAGGGGGACTCAACATGCCGAGAGCACGTGTGCGAAGAGGTCCGGCCCGCGAGAAACCTCGAGGCTCAATAGGCGGATCGGAGATTCGTGTTCTGGTCGTCGACAACTACGCATTCGTGCGAGCTGGGCTGCGCGCCCTGCTGGAGGCGGAGAGCGGCATCCAGGTCGTGGCAGAGGTCGAGAGTGCCGACGCGGCGAAAGGCAGGTGGACTGGACCTCTGCCTGACGTGGCCGTGACGCCGGTGATGACGGGCCAGCGCGTCGGCACCCAGACGATCTCTCAAATCCGGGCCCACTCGTCTGACATCCCAGTGCTCGTGCTCATCCAAGCCGGCAACGAGGATGCGTTGTTCGGGAGCATCCGAGCAGGAGCTTCAGGCTACGTGCCGGCGGAGGTCACTGCTCACGACCTGGCGCGTGCCGTGCGAGCGGTAGCAGCAGGTCACAGCCTGATCGATCCGGCGATCACTGCTCCGGTGATCGAACAGGTACGGCGCAACCGCCGCCAAACACTTGAGGACAGGCTCGCGAGATTGTCCCTCGACGAGCAGCGTGTGCTGGGACTGCTGGTCCAGGGCCAGACCAATCGCGAGATCGCGGCGCGGCTCGGCCAGTCGCTGGCGACTGCGAAGCAGCGGGTCTCGTCGATACTCGCCAAGCTGGAGGTCAGACACCGCTCTGAGGCTGTCGCTTACATCGCCCAGCGCCAAGTCCTGAGCGACGAGTCTCGCGTTACTTGATAAGCCACATCGGATCTTTCGCTCCGAACGCAAGCGGGAGGATTTGACCCGCGGCATCGGAGAGATCGCGGGGCGTCGATGTGGTGCCTGGGCGCGCGCCCGCAAGACGGTAGGACGACCGCGCCGTGATAGGCGGGGGTGGTTGCTCAGGTGCTTGTCGACAGGTTCATCCGCCGCCCCTCAGCCAGGAAGAGCTCGACGGCTTGGTCCCAACTCACGAGACCGGCCCGACGACTCGGCGCTAGCAGCTTCGGTGGAAAGTACCGTTCGGTGGCAACCGGAATGGCTTCTTGAGTGCAATCGTGGACTTTTGCACTCGCCCGTGGAAGAGCACTTTATTTGAGGTTTTTCAGCGAGACATGAACAGAGTGCAGGGCGGTTGGTGAGAACCGGAAATCCCTTGAAGAAGGGACTGGAGCGGGAGACGGGCTTCGAACCCGCTACCTCAACCTTGGCAAGGTTGCGCTCTACCGAGTGAGCTACTCCCGCCCGTCGGCCTTCAATGGTAGCGAATGCAGGTCAGACCGTCACCAGACTGCGCGCGCGGCGACCGCGCATGGTTCCGATGATCGTCTTCGGTAGGGCGATGCTGAAATAGGCGAACCCGGCAACGGTCGCTGTAGATGGCGCGGGGACCACCTGCGCGAGACCGGCCGAGAGCAGGCCAATGGACATCATCGCGACGTTGTCGGCGATCGAGAGCCGGGTCACGAACACTTCCCACGGAGTCAGGTCCAGCTGTGCCCTGTGCCGGAAGGCGTGCATAGAGAGGAGTGCAAGAACCAGGCTGACAGCAGCGAAGCCAACCCCATAGATAAGAAAGAGGGTGGGCACGTCCTGATCGCGGATGGCATCCGCGCGCGGCTGGAAGACGAGCCCGAAGAGGAATTTCAGCGGGTAGACATAGAAGAGGACGACGAAGAGCAGGACCAGATTGAGAACCACGGTGGTGAAGTCGCCGAGGCCATATCTGCGAAAGAACGTGTACTGCGAGTACCAGATCGTCGCGACCAGGAAGAACGTCACGGCGAACGCCGGCAGCCCGCGCATCAGTTGCAGCAGTTCGGCGAATCGAGTCGGGGCGGCCAGAGACACGACCAGGAGCGTGATGGCGAACCCGAACGCCGTGTCACTGAACCCCTCCAGGCGCGAGATGTCCTCACCGCGGTTGCGGAACGTGTTCAGTACAGTCCTGGCCACGGCGGCAAAGGCTAACGCCCCGGGCGGTCCCGCAGCGGTTGTTGGACCCGGCCGCGGGAGATGGCCTGCAGGCGAACCGATCGGCCGCTCGTAGCATCGAGTATGGTCCCGGCCATCAACGACGACGCCCAGATCGCGTTGGAGCCGACGTCGGGCTCCGCTCCGGTCATCAGCCCGGAGACAGCACAGGTCGAACCACTGCATCGTGCCGCGCCTGAGGTGCGCAGGCAGCTCGAATGGCTTGGGTCAGCGGTCGCCTATCTGGTCATCGCCATCGTGTATTTCCGCGCTGCCTGGCGGGACCCGACAGGGCGCCTCATCGGTGGCGGGAACGACCCCATGCAGACGATGTGGGCCCTGGGCTGGCCTTTGCACGCGCTGGCCATGGGACACAACCCCTGGCTCACCGACTACCTGGCCTACCCGGACGGCGTCAACCTGATGTGGACCCCTACCCCCCTCGCACCTGGCCTGCTGCTCAGCCCGATCACCATAGCCTGGGGTCCAATCGTGTCCTACAACCTCCTGATGACGCTGGGGCCGCCCGTCTCCGCGTTCGCCGCGTCAGCGGCCATCCGCCGCCTGGTTCCCCATCGCGGAGCCGCCTTCCTCGGCGGCCTGCTCTACGGCTTTTCTCCGTACGTCATGCCCCAGGAGCTCGGCCATCTCGGCATGGTGATGGCCTGGACGCCACCGGCCGTACTACTCCTTCTCCACGAGTTGCTGATCCGGCGGCGGTGTCCAGTCCTGCTGGCCGGGACCCTGCTCGGGCTGGTGGCTGCGCTGCAGCTCTACACATCCTCGGAGCTGCTGGCCACCACCGCCCTGGTGGCGGTGTTCGGCCTGTCGGCTCTGCTCGTGGTGGCGCGACTCACCAGGATGCCAATCCGACCTGCCTTGCCCGCTCTCGCCAGGGGTGGAGGCGTTGCACTGGCGGTCGGGCTCGCGCTCGGTGCCCCGGGCCTGCTGACCAGGGAGCTGGGTCCCCAGGTCGTGCACGGGATCATCCAGCGGCCGGACACCTTCGTGACCGGTGTCGCCAGCCTGGTGGTGCCCGATCACCTGATGCTCGTCGCCCCTCAACAGCTGGCGAAGCTGACGGGGAGCTTCACCGGGCTGGAGGTCGAGTGGGACGGGTACGTCGGCCTCCCGCTCCTGCTCCTCCTGAGCATCACGGCCTGGCACTGGAGGCGCCGACCACTCATCCTGTGGGCTTCGACCCTGGCGAGCGTCGTTACAGTCCTGTCGTTCGGTCCTCATCTGCACCTGTTCGGCCGCGTCTTCGAGCAGCCTCCCCTTCCCTGGTGGCCGCTGGGCCAGATACCGACCCTCGCGCAAGCCCTGCCCTCGCGCGTGATGATGCACTTCTACCTGCTCGCGGGACTCCTGCTCGCGCCCATCGCCAGTCCCTGGGTGTCGAAGCGCGCGGACCCAGCCTTCTTTTCCGGTCCCGCGGTCCGCCGGATCCTATCGGGAAGCGTGGCGGTGGTCGCGCCGTGGGCTGGTCCTCTCGATGCCACCGCCATGAACTTGGGGATCGGCCAGGTCCCCGAGTACGTTCAGGGAGTCTGGGTCTGGTGGGACGTCAGCCCCGCCTGCGCTCGCCTCTGACCTCGGCGACAGAGAGCCGGTCCGGCGCCCGTGCAAGACTGGTTCTTTCAGGAGGATCTGGAGTTGAGCACATGAACGTCTCACGGCCGCTGGAAGGTGTTGTGATCGTCGACCTCACGCACTTCGCGGCAGGCCCCTACTGCACGATGCTGCTCGCCGACGCCGGCGCGCGCGTCATCAAGGTAGAACCACCGGCGGGCGAAATCTACCGATCTGAAGGGCCGCCGCTCGTGGCGGATGACGGCACGGTGGCCGGCTCCTACCACCTCCGCTTCAACCGGCACAAGGAGAGCGTGGTCCTCGACCTCAAGACGCCGCGCGGCCGCGACACGCTGGAGGTTCTGGCGAAGCGGGCTGACGTCCTGGTCGACAACTTCCGGCCACACACACTCGACCGCCTCGGCGTGGGCTACGGCCGGCTGCGCCGGCTCAACGAACGGCTCATCTACGCCACGATCACGGGGTTCGGCTCCGGCGACGTCGACCCCAGCCCGTTCGTCAACTGGCCGGCGCTGGCGATCGTCGCCGAAGCGATGGGCGGCGTGATGGACCGGATCGGTGACGGCGAGTGCGGCCCGCATTGGACGGGAGTCAGCGCCGGCGATCTCTACGCCGGGGCGCTCGCCACATCAGGAATCCTGATGGCGCTGCTGCACCGTGATCGCACGGGGCTCGGGCAGCACGTCGACATCTCGATGGTGGATGCGATGGCGTCGCTCAACGAACGTGCGGTGATGAGCTACGGGGTGACGGGGGCCGCGCCAAGAGCCGGCGAAGAGCAACACCTGGCCCCGTTCGGACCCTTTCGGGCCCGCGATGGCCATGTCGTCATCGGTGTCATCGGCGATGCACTGTGGCGACGGTTCTGCTGGGCGATTTCGCGTCCGGACCTGGTCGATGACCCCCGGCTGGCGGATGGGATCCGCCGGGCGGAGCACCTGGAGAGCTTGCTGCGGCCGGCAATCGACGCGTGGGTCGCCGGCCGCGACAAGGAGGCGGCAGCGCAAGCGCTGGCCGAGGCCGGGGTCCCGGCGGCGCCTGTGTACCACGCGGGCGAGGTCGCGGAGTCGGCTCACCTCAAGGCCCGTCATATGCTCGTCGACGTCGAGCTGCCTGGCTACGGCGCGTTCCCGGTCGTGGCGTCACCGATCAAGCTCAGCGCAGACCCCACCCCGGCATCCGCCCGAGCCCCCCTGCTCGGCGAACACACCGCGTCCGTGCTGGCCGAGCTCGACGGCGGGGAGTCGGGGGAGGGGGTGTCAAGGGAATCCATTGCGCCTGCAAGCGGTTGCGTTCACGAATGAGCAGTAACAGCCGCAGCGCTTACGAGAGGTTCAACCAGGACCTGATTGCCGATCTCCGTGCCAATGCCGGTCACGCTTCCTCTGGCCCGTTCGCCGGTCGGCCACTGGTGATCCTGCGCACCACGGGCGCCAGGTCGGGCGGGCATCGCGAGACACCCCTCGTCTACACCAGGAACGGGGACGATTACGTCGTCATCGCCTCCAAGGGTGGCGCACCCACCAATCCGAGCTGGTACCACAACCTGGTCGCCGACCCGGTCGTCACGCTCGAGATACTCGGTGAGACGTTCCGCGCCAGGGCCCGAGTCGCCAAAGGTGAGGAGCGCGACCGTCTCTATCGGAACCAGGCGGCGATGATGCCAGCCTTCGCCGAGTACGAGCAAAAGACCGCGCGGACGATCCCGGTCGTCGTGCTGGAGCGGATCTCCGACTGAGCAGCTCGCCGGCTAATCGGACGTTCGAAAGCCGGCGCTGCTCAGGGCTTGCAGGACCCGCCGATGCACGGCGTGTATATCGCCTGTCCCATCGACCTCCCTGACCGGCACACCCTCGCTCCGGTAGTAGTCGAGCACTGGTTCAGTAAGCAGTCGGTGCTCGGCGAGCCGCTCAGCTATCGAGGCTGGGTTGTCGTCAGCTCGATGCTGCTCTGCAGCGCGGCTGTTGAGACGTTCCATCAGCGTTGGTTCACCAACCTCCAGGACCAGCACGACATCGACGCGCCGGCCCGCGGTGGCCAGGCGACCATCCAGGTCACGGGCCTGCGGGACAGTGCGCGGATAGCCGTCGAGGATCGCGCCTGCCGCGGCGTCGGGCGCTTCGAGTCGCCGCCCCAGTAAATGCTCGATCACCGCGTCGGGTACCAGCCCGCCGGCCTCCAACACCGGCGCGACTTCGTGGCCCAGGGCGGTACCTGTAGCGGCTTCGGCACGCAGCAGCTCGCCGGTAGAGACGTGTGGCACGCCCAGTGCCTGGGTGATCATCTCAGCCTGCGTTCCCTTGCCGCTCCCGGGCGGCCCGAATAGGACGCAAATCATCCGAGCCTCAATTGTGCGGGGAAAGGCCGCCCACGGCGGGTTCAGGCGAATGCACTGACACCGGTGATGTCCCTGCCCACGATAAGGGTCTGAATGGTCTCAGTCCCCTCGAACGTGTGCACGGCCTCGATGTCAGCCATGTGGCGAATGACCTGGAAATCAAGCAGGATTCCATTGCCGCCGAGCAGATCACGCGCCTCAGCCAGGATCTGCCGCGCCTTGCGAGTGTTGTGCAGTTTCGCCAGCCCTGCCACCGTTGGAAGCAGCTGTCCTTCCGTAGCAAGGCGAGCGATCTGGACGCAGTAGAGCTGCATGGCGGTGAGCTCTGCCAGCATCTTGACCAACCGGTCCTGAACGATCTGAAAGCTGCACAGTGGCCGGCCGAACTGCTTCCGGACCTTCGAATAGGTCAGCGCCGCGTCGTAGCCGGCGACGGCGTGGCCGAGCGCCATGAAGGCGCAGCTGCTGCGAGTTTCAACGAGGACGCGTCCGGCGTCCTTGAATGAGTTCGCCCCAGGCAGCTTGTTTTCGGCGGGAATGTCGACGTTTTCCAATTCGATCTCCGCCTGCCAGACGGCACGCAGCGACCCCTTGCCCTCGATGACCCGCGCGACAAAACCGGGAGTGCCCTTTTCGATCAGAAAGCCCTTTACCTCCCGGTCCTCCGCGTCCCGGGCCCATACGACCACGACGTCTGCGATGCTGGCGTTGCCGATCCATTTCTTTGAGCCGTTTATGACGTACGAGTCGCCGGTCCGAGCAGCGCTCGTCTCCAGGGCGATGGAGTCCGATCCATGCTCCGGCTCGGTGAGTGCGAAGGCACCTATCTTCTCGACCTTTGCCATGGCAGGCAGCCAGCGCTGCTTCTGCTCCTCCGACCCGTGCATCGCGATGGAGCGCATGGCCAACCCAGCCTGAACACCTACGAACGTGCCCAGGCTGCCGTCCCCGCGGCTGAGCTCCATCTGCACCAGGCCGGCCCCGAAGGGATCCATCGGTGGGCAACCGTAGCCTGTGAGCCCGTCACCGACCAGCCCCAACTCACCCAGACGCCGCGCCAGGGGCCAGGGAAACTCGGCACGTTCCCAGTAACCGCCAATGACCGGGATCACCTCTTCGTCAACGAAGCGCCGCGTACGCCCGAGATAATCGAGCTGCTCGGGCGAGAGCTGCTGCCGGAGGAAGAAGTAGTCGGTCGCGAGCGCCTTGCCGAGATCGCCGTACGTTGTCTTGTCAACCAATTTGCTCATCACCTTCACGTACTTCAGCTGCTCGAGGTCTTTCTCACGTCTCACCCAGGAACCGCTGGATGGCTTCGGCCGACTCATGTGCCCGATCGAGGAGGAAGAGGTGCCCGCCGCCCTTCACCACGTGGAGCCGTGCATCGGGAATGCGGCGAGCGAGCATGCGGCCGTTGGTCAGCCGAACGATGGGGTCGTCATCACCGGCCATGACCAGCGTCGGCTGGCGAATCTTTCCGAGAAAGCGCAGGCTCGACCAGCCGACGATCGCCATCATCTGCATGTAGTACCCCCGTAGACTCGGCGGCCGGTGCAGCCGGGCCACGGCCTGTTGGTCTATGACAGACGACCGACGAGCGCCGCCACCGTAGAGGAACGGAGCAACCAGGTTCATGTAGCGCCTCGAGTAGTAGCGGTACGGTGTCAGCAACATCGCCAGGGCAAGGGGGTTGCCGGGCACGGCCCCCAGCCCGCAGGCCGTGGCAACCAGGATGAGCCGTCCAACACGCTCCGGGGCCTGGAAGGCAAGCTGCTGAGCGACGGCCCCGCCCAGGGAGACCCCGAGGACGTCAACCCGTTTGTACCCCAGTTGGTCAATCAGTCGTTCCGCAACGGCGGCTAGTCCGCTCATCCGCAGCGGCCACCGTGGAAGATCAGACTCGCCGGTTCCAGGCGCGTCGTACACGATCGTCTCCCGACCCTCGATCGCATCCACGAATGGGTCCCACAGCTCGATGCTGCCGCCGAGGCCCATCACGAGCAGAAGCGGCGGCCCGCTGCCCTTGATGCGGACGCGCAGACGCAGCCCGTCGACGGTCACGAACTGCGAGGCACCCGATCTCATGCGAAGCGGCCTGAACCGCCTCTACTTTTGATGCACGTAGCGCCCAGGCGCTCCGTCCGTGGCAGGGTACCTCTTGCTTCCAAGCCGCTCAGCTGCGGGTACGTGCTCTCCCGACTGCTCGCCGATCCAATTGGCCCAGTGGTCCCACCAGCTACCCCTGAACTGAGTGGCGCCGACCAGCCATCCATGCGGGTCCACCGTGTCTGGCCCGTTGGCGTGATAGCTGGCCTTGGGATTGCCAGGCGGGTTGACGAGGCTCTGGATGTGGCCGCTGGAGCTCAGTACGAACTGGCTCGGACCCCCCAGCATCTGCGTTGCTCCATAGGCGGCTGTCCAGGGCACTATGTGGTCGGTCACCCCGGCGACGACATAGGTCGGAATCGCCACCTTCTTGAGGTCGATCGGCGTGTCCAGGACTGTCAGCGCGTGTGGCTCTCGCAGCGGGTTGCCGCGGAACAGCTCCAGGAAGCCGGCGTGCAGCCCGGCCGGCAGCCTGGTCGTGTCGGCGTTCCAGAAGAGAATGTCGAACGCCGGCGGGTCATTGCCCATCAGGTAGTTGTTCACCCAGTAGCTCCAGACGAGGTCGTTGGGGCGCAGCCAGGAGAAGATCCGAGACATGTCCCCGCCGTCGAGGTAGCCCCTTTCTCGGGAGCGGCGGATTGCAGCGGCGATCATGGCCGGGGAGGAGAACATCCCAACCATCGAGGGAGCCTGCGTGTCCATGATCGTCACCGCGAAGGTGGCCGAGTTGACCAGGTCCGAGCGCCTTGCCGCCAGGTGGCCCAGGAGGAGCGCCATGGTGATTCCGCCGGCACAGGCCCCGAAGATGTTGCAGTCGGGGCTCTCGGTGATCTCGGTGGCGGCTTGAATCGCGTCGAGACAGGCCTGAACATAGGTGTCCAGGTCCCAGTCGCGGTGTTCGACCGTGGGGTTGCGCCAGCTGATCGCGAAGACGGGTATCCGCTGAGACACTGCATACTCGATGAAGCTGCGGCCTGGCACCAGATCCAGGATGTAGTACTTGTTGATCTGCGGCGGTATCAGGACCAGGGGCCTCTGGTGCACGGTGTCCGTGGTGGGCGCGTACTGGATCAGCTCGAGGACTTCGTCTCTGTAGATGACGGCTCCCGGCGAGACCGCGATGTTGCGGCCGACTTCGAACGGCCGCTTGTCCACCATCGAGGGCATGCCCCCATTGGTCCTGAGATCGGTCACCAGGTTGCGAGCGCCGCGTACCAAGCTCATACCCGCCGTATCGAACGCACGCTTCAGCGCGGCCGGGTTGGTGGCGAGGTTGTTGGTTGGCGCCACCGCGTCGGTCAGAAGCATGAGCGCGTAGCGTGCACGCCGCTCGGTGAGTGGCTCCAGCTCTGCGTCCTCGACCAGCTTCTGCAGGGTGGAAGAAAGCAGCAGATACGACTGCATCGCACGGTGGAAGCCCGGATGCTCCGCCCATGCCGGGTCGGCGAAGCGTTTATCCGATCGCTCCGGAGCGATGTCGGAGCGACCCAGTGCGATCCTGCCCATCTCCGCCGCGGTCGCGCCTGTGCGGTTCACCAGCCGGGCCGGTCGCTGTCCAAGGCTTCTCAGCCAGCTGCCGGCAGCACCCAGGATCCCGAGGGCGTCCACTCCAAGGAACGGGTTGGCGCCGAGGATGGCGGCGCTGGCATCCATTCCTACGGCTCCTGCCGCTTCGCGATCGCCGTTGCGAATGTCGTCGCCGGTCACGGCAGCCCCGGCGGCGGTGTGAGTCGGGCGGCGGTTCGCCGTGGGCTGGCGGCGGGCTCCGGCGCTCGGCTTCCTGTCGGGTCGCCGCCTTTCCGCTGTTTGGGCCATCTTCCGCGCTCCTGGTGGTTGGCTCAGCCCCGGTCTCGGGAGGCCGCCAGCTGCATGGTTTCGAGTCTGCCCTCTGCGTACATAGCCCGCAGAACCTTCTTGTCGTACTTGCCGACGCTTGTCCTCGGGACTTCCGAGACGATCGACCACCGTTCAGGCAGCCACCACCTCGCGACCCTGGTTGCCAGATAGTCGCGCAGGTCATCGGCCGAGGCGGACGATGCCGGGCGGACAACGACCACTGCCAGCGGCCGCTCCTGCCAGCGCTCGTCCGGCACTCCGATGACCGCAGCATCCACTACGTCCGGGTGACCCATCAGCGCACCCTCCAGCTCCACAGAGGAGATCCACTCACCGCCCGACTTGATGACGTCCTTCGAGCGGTCGGTGATCTGAACGAAGCCCCTGCCATCGAGCATCCCGACGTCGCCCGTTCTGAGCCAGCCGTCGTGGAAGCGGTCCGGCGCCTCGGTTCGGAAATAAGATGCCGCGATCCAGGGACCGCGGACCTCAATCTCGCCGACGGACCTGCCATCGCGCGGGAGCTCATTGCCGGCGTCGTCAACGATCCGCAGCTCCACACCGGCCGCGACCCGGCCCGTCTTCGACCGCCAGTCCATTTCTTCCTCAGGCGCTGCATCCTTCGGCGGCATCGCCACCGCCCCGATCGGGCTGGTCTCGGTCATGCCCCACGCCTGGACGATTCGCACGCCGTGGCGCTCCTGGAACTGCTCCATCAGGCTCCGGGGGACAGCAGACCCACCGCAGATCACCAGGCGAAGGCTGGAGAGGTCTGTGGGATGCTCGTCGAGGCGGCGCAGGACGTCGTTCCACACGGTCGGCACGCCTGCGGCAAACGTCGGCCGCTCCTCGGAAATGAAGCGGCACAGCGGCTCGGGCTGCAGGAAGCGGCCTGGCATCAGCAGGTCGGCCCCGATCGTCCAGGCCGTGTACGGCAGTCCCCACGCGTTGACGTGGAACATCGGCACGATGAGCAGCATGCGATCACGCTCGCTCAGCTCGAATGCGCCCCACTCAGCCAGGCAGTGCAGGTAGACGGAGCGGTGGCTGTACGCCACGCCCTTGGGATCGCCCGTAGTGCCCGTCGTGTAGCACAAGGCCGAGGCTGAACGCTCATCCAGGTCCGGCCACGAAAAGCCCTGGTGTTCGGCGGCCAGCAGCTCCTCGTACCGCAGCACATCAGCGAGTCCCGGGGTCCCCACGAAGCCTGCTTCGTGGGGTGGGAGTGCGCTGGCGTCTTCTGACCCGGTGACTATGAAATGCTCGACGGTCTTCAGCTGGTCGGCCACCCGCGCAAGTATCGGGATGAGGGAGCCGTCGACGATGATGAGTCTGTCCTCCGCGTGGTTGATGATGAATGCCAGCTGGTCCGGTGCAAGGCGCAGGTTCAGGGTGTGGAGGACCGCACCCATTCCCGGTACGGCCAGGTAGGCCTCCTGGTGTTCCTGGTTGTTCCAGCAGAGCGTGCCCACGCGGTCGCCCTGGCGGATGCCCAGCCGTTGCAGGGCAGCAGCCAGGCGCTCCGCTCGATCAGCGACTTCCGAGAAGGTCGCGCGCCGCGACGTGGCGCCCTCGAAGCTGACCACCTCGCTCGAGCCGAATAGATCTCGGCCACGCCGGTAGAGGCTCGTGATGGTGAGCGGAAAGTCCTGCATCGTGCTCAGCATTTCGCCCCACATCATGCACTCGAATTGATCGAAGCGGCTCAACCTGCCAGTGGCCCAACCGGTGAAGGCGTGGCAAGCGCTCGAGCTGTCGCTGACTGAAGGTGGGTGACGGTAGAGTTGCCCAGGTGGTCGATGCTTTCCATCCGGCTGTTCGGGCCTGGTTTCGAAGGCGGTTTCCTGACGGGCCAACCCCGCCGCAGGCCGGCGGGTGGGCCGAGATCGCCGCCGGCCGGGACACGCTGATTGCGGCTCCAACGGGCTCAGGCAAGACGCTCGCCGCCTTCCTGGTCTGCATCGACCGCTTGTACCGCGCCCAGGACGAAGGTGTCCCCCTCGCCGAGGGGCCGCAGGTCGTCTACGTCTCTCCCTTGAAAGCCCTGGCCGTGGACATCCACGAGAACCTCGAAGCTCCACTCCGAGCCATCGGTGAGGTGGCTGACGAGCTTGGCCTCGCCGCCCCCCACATCCGCGTAGCCGTGAGAACCGGCGACACCACCGCCTCCGAGCGGGCGGCGATGCTCCGGCGGTCGCCGAACTTCCTGGTCACGACTCCTGAATCCCTGTACCTGCTGCTCACCGCCGAGCGCTCTCGGGCGGTGCTCGCCGGCGTGCAGACGGTGATCCTCGACGAGATCCACGCCGTGGCCGGGAACAAGCGCGGGTCGCATCTGGCGCTCACCCTCGAGCGCCTCCAGCACGTCGCCGCGACCCCTCCCCAGAGGATCGGGCTCTCGGCCACGCAGCGGCCGATCCAGGCCGTCGCTCGGCTCCTGGTGGGAGCAGGCCCTGACCGGTCGAACCTCGACAATTCCCCCCGCTGCTCCATCGTCGACGTCGGGCACAAGCGCGGGCTCGACCTCGCCCTCGAGCTGCCGGACGACGAGCTCGGGGCGGTGGCGACGGCCGAGCAGATGGGTGAGATCCTCGATCGGATCGCTCAACACGTGCAGGCTCACCGCACCACGCTCGTGTTCGTCAACACCCGGAACATGGCCGAGCGGGTCGCCCACCAGCTGGGAGAGCGGCTGGGCGAGGGGCAGGTGGCCGCCCACCACGGAAGCCTGTCGAAGGACCGCCGGCGGCGCGTGGAGTCTCGCCTGCGGGCCGGCGACCTCCGCGCCCTCGTGGCAACCGCATCCCTGGAGCTGGGGATCGATATCGGGCCCGTGGAGCTTGTCTGCCAGATCGGCTCGCCGCGCAGCTTCGCGACATTCCTCCAGCGGGTGGGGCGGTCGAACCACACCCGCTTCGGTACGCCGAGGGGCGTCCTGTACCCAACCAGCCGCGACGAGCTCGTCGAATGCGCGGCGCTGCTCCGCGGCACCAAGGCCGGCCGCCTGGACGCGATCATCCAGCCCGTCGCCCCGCTCGACATCGTGGCCCAGCAGGTGGTGGCCGAATGCGCCGCGGAAGAGTGGTGCGAGAACAAACTGTTCGACCTCATCCGCGGGGCGGCCCCCTTCGCAAAGCTCTCTCGCCGGGACTTCGACGACGTCGTCGAGCTGGTCTCGGAGGGGATCAGCAGCGGGCGCGGACGACGAGCCGCCTACCTGCACCGAGACCGGGTGAATAGCCGCCTGAGGGCCCGCCGCGGGGCCCGGCTCGCCGCCCTAACGTCCGGTGGCGCGATTCCCGAAGTGGGCGACTACCGGGTGGTGGCCGAGCCCGACGACACCTTCGTGGGGACGGTGAACGAGGACTGGGCCATCGAGAGCATGGCCGGCGACATCTTCCTGCTGGGAACGACCTCGTGGCGGATCCGCCGGGTCGAGCCCGGTACCGTCCGGGTGGTCGACGCGCAGGGGGCCCCGCCGTCGGTGCCCTTCTGGCTGGGCGAGGCTCCGGGCCGCACTGAGGAGCTGTCCACTGAAGTGTCCGATCTGCGCGAGAAAGTCGGCGAGTGGCTGGAACGCGGGGACCGCGACGGCGCCCGTGACTGGCTCGAAGCGGAATGCGGAATCGACCGGGCCGCCTCGGACACGATCGTGCGCTACCTCGGGGCAGGCCTGACTGCGCTCGGAGTTCTCCCCACCAAGAAGAGGCTCGTCCTGGAGCGGTTCTTCGACGACGCCGGGGGGATGCAGCTGGTGGGGCATTCACCCTTTGGGGCCAGGTTGAACCGAGGGCTCGGCCTCGCCCTCCGCAAGCGGTTCTGTGTGACCTTCGACTTCGAGCTGCAGGCCGCGGCCAGCGACGACGTCGTCCTGCTGTCCCTGGGCCCCCAGCACAGCTTCCCGCTGGAGGACGTACCCAGGTTCCTGGCCTCGAAAACGGTGGAGGACGTGCTTCGCCAGGCCGTGCTGACCTCACCCATGTTTGCGGCGCGGTGGCGGTGGAACCTGAACCGCGCACTGGCCGTGCTCCGGATGCGGGGCGGCCGCAAGAACCCGCCGGCGATCCAGCGCATGGAGTCCGACGACCTGATGGCTGCGGTGTTCCCGACGCTGGCGGCGTGCCAGGAGAACGTGGCGCCAGGGCCGCTCGAGATCCCCGACCATCCCCTGGTCCGCCAGACCGTGGACGACTGCCTGCGCGAGGCGATGGACGTGGACGGCCTGCGCGAACTGCTGTCGGAGATCGAAGCCGGCCGGGTCGAAGTGGTGACGCGTGACACCGTGGAGCCGTCTGTGCTGGCCCACGAAATCCTCAACGGACGACCGTTCACTTTCCTGGACGACGCTCCCCTGGAGGAGCGCCGGAGCCGGGCGGTCCAGCTCCGGCGAGGCCTGCCTGTAGAGGCTCGCGATCTGGGCCGGCTCGATCCCGCAGCGATCGAACGGGTCCGCGAGGAGGTGCAGCCCGAGCCGCGCGACGCGGACGAGCTCCACGACCTCCTGATGACCGTCACCGGCCTGAGGCCAAACGACGCCTGGCGGCTCTGGTTCGACGAGCTGGTCGGAGACCGGCGTGCCGTCACGGTGCGCCCGGCAGCGGGCGCTGAGCTGTGGTCCACCGTCGAGCGACGCCCGGCGCTGGAGCTGCTGTTCCCTGAGGCGGGAATCGAGCCGGACCACCGTTCGCCGATGGCGCCGGCTCCGCTCGACAGGGATGCGGCTGCGGCGGAGATGGTGCGGGGACACCTGGAGTACATGGGACCCTCAACGGTCGCCGAGCTGGCGCAGGCGACCGGGCTGTCCGGAGGCGACGTCGCCATCGCGGTGGCGCGGCTCGAGGGCGATGGCTTCGCTTTCCGCGGCCACTTCACCTCGGGCGATGGCGCCGAGGAGTTCTGCGCCCGGCGGCTTCTGGCCCGGATACACCACTACACGCGCGGGCGGCTGCGGCGCGAGATCGAGCCGGTCACCGCCCAAGACCTCATGCGGTTCCTCCTTCGCTGGCAGCATGTCGTGCCGGGAACGCGGCGCGAAGGCCGCCTCGGCCTGCTCGCCGTGGTCGAGCAGCTCCAGGGCTTCGAGCTGCCGGCTGGCGCGTGGGAACGAGGAATCCTGGCCTCCCGGGTGGAGGCATACCGGGCCGACTGGCTCGATGACCTGTGCCTGTCCGGGGACCTGACCTGGGGGCGGCTCTCGCTCCGAAACGGCACCCCTGAAGAGGACGGTCAGCGGCGCGGCGGAATGGCGCCGTCGCGGGCAACTCCGATCGCTCTGGCTGTTCGGGAGGACCTGCCCTGGCTACTCCAGGCGGCGCGGGGAGACCGAACACCGCAGCAGCCCGGACCGGGCCTTACGGAGGAGGTGCTCGAGGCACTCCGACGACACGGGGCCCTGTTCGCCTCCGACCTGATCGCGGTCACGCGGCGGCCTCCGACAGAGGTCGCGGAGGGCCTGTGGGACGCGGTCGCCCGAGGATTGGTCACGTCCGATGGATTCAACGCGGTCCGCTCGCTCCTCCACGATCGAACCGTGGCCAGGTCGCCGCATCGCCCACGGCTCAGGAGGGCCGGGACGCGGACGGCGGCCCGAGCGGCCGGGCGCTGGTCCCTCGTGCCCGCAGCGCCGGCCACCGAGGACGCCGACGAGCTCGCCGAAGCCGTGGCCGAGCAGCTCCTGGCGCGGTGGGGGGTCGTGTTCCGGGACCTGCTGGCTCGGGAGATATTCACCGTACCCTGGCGCGACGTCCTGTGGGCTCTCCGACGCATGGAAGCTCGAGGAACGATCCGGGGAGGCAGGTTCGTCAACGGATTCACCGGCGAGCAGTACGCGCTCCCCGAGGCTGTGGACGCGCTCCGAGCGGTGCGGAAAGAGGAACGTGGCGGAGAGACCATCAGCATGTCGGCGGCGGACCCATTGAACCTCGTGGGGATCGTGCTGCCCGGCCCGCGCGTGCCGGCGCTCAGGACGAACACGGTCACCTACGTCGACGGCGTTCCCGAGGATGCCGCGCTCGCGTCCGCTTGACCTCAGCCCCTGTCGGCTATCGCGGCTTTCGTCCGAACGCCACGGCAAAGGGGAAAGCGCTGTGGTTCTCCACCCACTCCTGCTGCATCGCGATCAGCATCTCGTGCCACTTCTCCCTCGGCAGATCGAACTGAGCCTGAAGGACGGGAGCCATCCTCATGGCGATCGCCCTGAGGTCGGTGGCCATCAGCGAGCCTATCCGGCCGCCCCATTCTCCGATCGGAAGATCGATATTCCGTCGCTCAACCTCCACCAACCCCGCTCGTCGCAGTCCGTCGTCGAGAGAATCGAAGATGACACCGTCCATGTCGAGGCCCAAAGACGCGCCGAATGCCCGGAACATGTCTCGGACCTCCGCGGTTGCCGGCCCGGCCGGCTCAAAGCGGCCCGCCGGCTCCCCGAGCTCCACCCAGCCACCCGGACGTGTGACGCGCACCGCCTCGTCAAGTCCGTCCGCCCATGACGACACGGGCACAGCCGTCGACATGAAGCGCTGGTGGACCAGGTCGAAGCTGCCGGCCGCAAAGGGCAGGCTCTGGAGGACGCTTGCCCTCACGAAGCGGTAGTTCTCCGGCGGATTCGGCTTGCTGGGCACCAGATCCAGGCCGACAACGAGGGCTGCCGGCACCTCCTTACAAAGTTCGAATGCCCACTGGCCGGTGCCGCAGCCCAGGTCGAGAATCGCGATTGCGCCATCGACCGGGGCAAGGTGATCGGCGTTGATCATCGCTCTGAGGGCATAGTGCTGCAGGTCGAGGCGATCGACCTCCGACGGGTGACGGGGCAGCAGGTACGTAGCATCCGGCGGTGGAGGACCCTCAGCGTCCATGCGGGACCACAATGGCACACCGCGGTGCGTTCTGCCGATCAGGTCGCGAAGCCGCCTGTCTCCAGCGGAAAATCGGCTAGCTCATCGAGGTGCGGGGGATCGGCACCCGCCCTTGTACAGGTCACGGCAGACACCTGGTTTGCGTAACTCAGCAGTGCGGTCAGCTCGCCGATCGTAATCCGATCCAGCGCTGCCCGATCGAGGAGCGACCCATGGTGGAGCCAGGCCAGGGCTCCCGAGGTGAAGGCGTCTCCGGCACCCACAGTGTCCACGACGTGGACTCGGAACGCCGGCCGGGTCGCCGTCGCACCTGGGCCGAAAGCGACCGCCCCGTCGACTCCGAGGGTCACCACAACGACGCCCGCCCCCAACCCCCGCCATCGCTGGGCGACCTCTTGTATAGAGACCGCCGGATAGAGCCATTGCAGGTCCGCCCGACTCACCTTGACCAGGTCCGACAGGCGGACCCACCCCTCGAGTCGACGCCGGTAGCTCTCTGCGTCTGCGATCAGCTGCGCCCTGACATTGGGGTCGAGAGTGATGAGCCTCGCGCCGTGCTCACGCCTCATGCACTGCTCCAGGGTGGATGCTGACGGCTCCACCATCAGCGATATCGAGCCGAAGTGAATAGCGCGGACGTCGTCTTCGAAGCTGTCGGGCAGGTCGGCAGGCAGAAGATTGCGGTCGGCCGAGTTCTCCGAATAGAAGACGTACTGCGCCTCCTGCCCGAGTTCGCTATGAACGAAGGCCAGGGAGCTGACCTCGGGTCCGTCGCGGAGGTAGCCGAGCTGAACTGCGTTGTCCTCCAGATGCTGTACGAGCCGGCGGCCGAACTGATCCCTCGAGAGACGGCCCAGGAAGGCGACCGGCACGTCGAGCCTGGCCAGCCCGATGGCGACGTTGAATGGCGAACCGCCGGGCGTTGGCACGTAGCCCTGGCCCGCTCCGCACTGGGCGGGCACCATGTCGATGAGACCTTCGCCGCAGACGACGACCATCTCAGCCTCCTGAATCTGCCAGGCCGTCAGTCACCGTGGGGTCCACCCCGCGCGGGAATCTCACCCGAACCCCGAGGCACCAGCTGGGTGGGCACCACGACGTGGCGAGGTGGGCTGTGGTCGCCGTCCAGCCGCGCAAGGAGCAGTCGAGCTGCGGTCCGCCCCAACGCGGGTGGATCCTGCGCGATCACCGAGATCGGCGGATCGAGCATGTCGGCGAGCTGGACATCGTCGAAGCCGACGAGCGCGACCCGCTGATGCAGCCCGAGCTGCCTGAGCGCCCGCACGGCCCCGATGGTGATGAGGTTCTGAGCGGTGAACAGAGCCGTCGGGGGATCAGCAGAAGTCAGCAGGTCCGCCACCGCCTTCTCCGCTGCCTCGGCGCCACGGATGTCACGCCGGAGGATGCCCGTATCAGGAGGGATCCCGACCGAGGCCAGGCCGTCCAGGTAGCCGCGCTCGCGCTCGACCGCGGTCCAGATCGAGTGCAGGTCGCCCAGGAAGGCGATCTTTCGATGCCCGTGCAGCGCGAGATGGCGAACAGCCCTGGATGCGCCGGCGCGGTTGTCGACGGTTACGCAGTCGGCTGCAGGGACGGCCGCCGGGCGGTCGAGGAAGACGATGGGCAGGCCCGCCCGGCGCCGCTCCATGAGGAAGGTGACCTGGCCGAGACCGGAGGGGACCACCATCAGGCCGTCCACCTGGCGCGAGGCGAAGGCCGCCAGGACCTCTCGCTCCCGCTCCGGGTCCTCGTCGCTGCTGCCGGTGAAGACCATGATGTCCCGCTCTCGTGCGACGTTCTCAACCGCCCTGTGGAGTGCCGACGAGAACGGGTTGGCCACATCCTCGAGCAGGAGGCCGATGGTCGCGGTCTTGCGGTCTGCCCTGCGCAGACTGGTGGCAGCGAGGTTGGGCCGGTAGTCGAGCAGCTCGACAGCCCGGCGAACGCGCGTGACGATCTCGGCTGACACGGTCGGATCCCGGTTGATCACTCGCGACACGGTCTTGAGGCTGACCCCCGCGAGCGCGCCGACATCCCGCATGGTCGGGGGCCGTCCTACAGGCGGCTCCATATTCGACAACGTTTTCCCAACCTCCTTATTTCTGGATCGGCGGCGACGCACGCGAGCGCCGTCGACGTCCCACCGGCGATTGCAATGGTACCCCTGGACAACCCGGATGGCATGTGCTACCGTTGCCAGACAACGTTGTCTCAAGCGCCACCGATCAAGGTGGTGGAGGAGGAGAGAAGGGATGCACAACCCGCTTGCCGATATGGCGTTTCAGCTCCGGGAACGCGCACCGGCCGTCTCCAGACCGTTCGCAACCAGGCTTGCGGGGATCGTGATCGCCGTGCTCGCGGCGGCGGCCTGCAGTCCTGGGGCTGGAGGAGGCGGCGGCGGAGGCGCACAGACGACCATCACCCTGGCCGCGGTCGACAACCCCCAGATGGCGGACCTGAAAAAGCTCGTCCCCGAGTTCCAGAGCAAGCACTCGGACATCCAGGTCAATATCGTGACCCTGCCCGAAGACCAGCTCCGGACGCAGGTGACCCAGGACGTGGCGGCGAAGAGCGGACGGTACGACCTGTTCACGATCGGCACTTACGAGGTGCCCCTATGGGCTAAAAAGGGGTGGATCGAAAATCTCAGCCCCTTCATCGCCAAAGATTCCTCATATGCGCCGGACGACCTGATCCCAGGAATCAAGACGGCCCTCAGCTACAAGAGCAATCTCTACGCAGTGCCCTTCTATGGCGAGTCCTCCATGCTCATGTACCGCAAAGACCTTCTGTCGGCAGCCGGCGTGACGATGCCTGATCATCCCACCTGGGACCAGGTGGCGGCGGCCGCCCAGAAAGTCAACAGCCCGAGTGTTTCCGGAATCTGTTTGCGCGGCCTTCCCGGCTGGGGCGAGCAGCTCGCTCCCCTGAACACCGTCGTCAACACGTTCGGCGGGCGCTGGTATGACGCGCAGTGGAACGCCCAGCTGACCTCGCCCCAATTCAAGTCAGCGGTGACCTTCTACGTCAACCTGATCAAGACGGCGGGCGAGCCCGGCGCCGGAAATGCCGGATTCACCGAGTGTCTCAACGCCTACAACAGTGGCAAGGTGGCGATGTGGTACGACGCCACTGTAGGAGCGAGCAACTTCACCGGTGACGCGGCGAAGAACTCGGGCTACGCGTTTGCTCCCACCAAGGTCAAGGACTGGTCGGGTTGGCTGTGGGCGTGGTCGCTCGGGATGCCCTCCACCAGCAAGAAGAAGGACGCCGCGTGGACCTTCGCGGACTGGGCCACCTCCAAGGACTACATCAAGCTGGTCGGGAACAAGCTGGGTTGGACCCATGTGCCGCCCGGAACTCGCACCTCGACCTATTCGCTGCCCGAGTACCAGCAGGCCGCCGGCGGCTTCGCGCAGGTCACAATGGATTCAATCGCGCACGCCGATGTGACCCACGCCACCGTCGATCCGGTCCCGTATGTCGGCATCCAGTACGTCGACATCGACGAATTCCAGCAGCTCGGCGACCAGGTCTCTCAGGAGTTCGCCAAAGTGATCGCAGGCGGTCAAACGGTCGATGAGGCACTACAAAAAGCACAGCAGCTCGCAGCAGCCGTCGGCAAGAACTACCAGCATTAGTCTGATCTCGAAAGGAGATCGCGACAAGTGAAGACCATCGACGAGACCGTCCTACCTTCGGTCGTCGAGAGCGGAGGCGTGCGGGAATCCGCCGCCTCCGCTGCCCGGCGCGATGCCTGGGCACGGCGCTTCCCCTTGCTGCCCGCGCTCATCTACGTCTTTCTCGTGACCCAGATCCCGTTCGTGCTGACGATCTATTACAGCTTCTTCTCGTGGAACCTGCTCAAACCGGGCAGCTTTCGGTTCGCCGGGCTCGACAACTTTGCGGCGCTCTTGACCAACGGAAGCATCAGAACCGCTGTTGCAAACACCGTGATTCTGACTGTGTGCGTGATCGCGATCTCGGTCGTCCTTGGTCTGGCGGTTGCCGTGCTCCTGAACTCCGACGTTTTCGGAAAGGGTCTGATGAGGACGCTGATGATCGCGCCTTTTCTCATCATGCCCACAGCCGGTGCTCTGATCTGGAAGGACACGCTCCTCAACCCGTTGTTCGGGCTCCTGCCTTATCTGCTGAGCCCATTCGGCCTTGGGCGGGTGGACTGGGTGAATCGGTTTCCGATGGCGACGGTCGTGACCGTGGAGGTCTGGCGTTGGACGCCCTTCATGATGCTGATCATCCTGGCCGGCCTGCAGTCCCAAAACCCGGAGATCCTGGAGGCTGCGCGCGTCGACGGGGCAAACGGGCTCCAGTCTTTTCGTCGCATCACCCTGCCCCTGGTTCGGCCCTTCATCGAGCTGGGTGCGCTGCTTGGATCGCTTTTTGTCGTCCAGACCTACGACTCGATCTACATGCTGACCTTCGGCGGTCCCGGTGAAGATACGACCAACGTTCCGTTCTTGCTCTATATCGTGGCGTTCCAGGGGTTCAGCATCGGGCAGGCGTCCGCGATCGGCGTCGTGGCGGTGATCATCACGATCATCGTTGCCACCTTTGCGCTGCGCACCCTGTTCTCCATCTTTCAGGTGGAGGCCAGAAGATGAGGGCCACCCTCATGGCAAACCGCTCGAAGGTGTTGTGGTCGGTGGTTGGTTGGCTGGTGGTGTTCGTCTTCTTCTTCCCCGTTCTGTGGATGTGGCTGGAGGGTCTCAAGACGGAGCCGCAGGCCGCCAGCTCCCCGCCGACGATCTTTTTCGCACCGACCCTGTCGGAATTCCAAGAGGTGCTGTCGGGCGACTTTCCACCGTTTTTCATCAACTCCGCAATCGCAAGCATCGGTTCGACACTGTTGGTCCTGATCCTCGGCCTGCCCGCCGCGTACGCGCTTGCCATCAGGCCGGTCAAGAGGTCGCGCGACGTGCTGTTCTTCTTCATTTCGACGCGCTTTCTGCCTTTCGCCGCCAGCCTCGTTCCGCTGTACCTGCTGGCTCGCGACCTGAAGCTGCTGGACAACATCTTTGCCCTGGTCATCATCTACACCACGATCAACCTGCCGCTCGGCGTTTGGCTCTTGCGCTCATTTCTCCTCGAGATCCCCAACGACCTTTTTGAGGCAGCCCGTGTGGACGGTGCTGGGTTTCGGCACGAGATACTGCGAATCGTGATGCCGTTGATCGCCCCTGGCCTTGCGGCAACGTCACTGATCTGCCTGATCTTCAGCTGGAACGAGTTCTTCTACGCTGTCAACTTCACTTCTTCGGTCGCGGCCACAGCGCCGATTTTCCTGGTCAGCTTCATCAGCGGCCGCGGACTCTTTTATGCGAAGCTCGCAGCGGCCGCCACGCTTGCCAGCCTCCCTGTTCTGATGGCCGGCTGGATCGCGCAGAAGCAGCTGATTCGCGGGCTGACGATGGGAGCCGTGAAGTGAAGGCGGTCGTCATCGAGCGTCCTCGTCAGGTGGGGATCGTACGTATCGATGATCCGACGCCTGGCCTCGAAGACGCGATCGTTGACGTGGAGGCATGCGGAATCTGCGGCACCGACATCCATGTTCTCGAAGGCGACTTCGCCCCCACCCGGTATCCGATTATTCCAGGCCACGAGTTCTGCGGCGAGGTGGTCGCGGCGGGTGCTGGGGTTCGCAACGTCAAGGTCGGCGACTTTGTCGCTGCGGATCCCTCCCTCCCCTGCGGGAAGTGCTTCTTCTGCCGGCTGGGGCGCGGCAACCTGTGCGAGAACTGGAACGCCATCGGCGTGGGCTCCGCGCCCGGTGCCTGCGCCGAGTTCGTGAGCGTCCCGGCGGCCAACGCCTTCGCGCTGCCTGACGACATGCCCCGGCGCTGGGGGACGCTGGTCGAGCCCCTCTCCTGCGCGGTGCGAGGCTTCGACCAGATCAAAGTCAGGCTCGCCTCCAGCTACCTGATCTACGGGGCGGGCACCATGGGCCTGATGCTCGCCCAACTGGCGGCGCACGCGGGTGCGAGCTCACTCGACGTTGTCGACATCAATCCCGGCCGTTTCGACCTGGCGCTGCGCCTGGGAGCCGATCGAGTCGCCCCCGCCGCCGATGACCTGGAGCAGCGGCGCGGCTGGGACGTCGTCATCGACGCCACCGGAGCCGTTCCGGCCATCGAGGATGGCCTGCGCCGTGTCAGGCGCGGCGGCACGTTTTTGATGTTCGGTGTAGCGAGCGTGGACGCCACGGCTCGCTTTTCGCCCTTTCGGGTGTACAACGACGAGATCAACATCATCGGCTCCATGGCCGTTCTCCACAGCTTCGAGAGAGCCCGTGACCTGCTGGTCAAGGGCGTCATCGACTGCCAGGCGATGCTCACGCATCGATACTCCCTCGACGCGTACACGGATGCCATCGACACGTTTCGGAAGGGCGACGGGCTGAAGGTCCAGGTGGCGCCGGCCGCGGCTTAGGTCCACATCGGGCTCGGGACCTCCGCGTCCGTACGGATGCGGACCTCCACGTCCTCAAGAACCACTCGGGTCCGACGAGTAACGGACTGCGGACTCGACGACCAGCGCGTCACGAGCCGAGCACTCACCCCGGTCCGGAACCACGTTTGCGCGAATACGTGTAGGCTGGTGCCGCCGGCCTGGTCGGCTTCACCGTGACCTCTGCCCCGAGCTCCCGAGCCTGTAGTGCCGCGGCGATGCGGGCAGGCCCGGCGCCAACCACGAGCAGGCTCATGTCAGCGCGCCGTCAAAGGCGATCACACTCTTGATTCCGGTGGGCCTCCCAAGAATCAGGTCAAGGGCGTGCTCTGGCGGGTAACGACCGGCAATGAGCGTTCGCACAGCAGCGGGCCAGCGCCTGCTGAAGACGCCAAGGTGCTGCAGAGCTGATGCGAATGCGTCAGGCCCTGCGTTCACCGTACCCAGCAGCACCTGATTCTTGAGCACCATGTCCCGCATCAGGCGCGCCGGGTCAGCCTCGACGAAAGCCTGTATGCCAGGGACGCCGGTAAGCACAAAGATGCCGTTGATTCCGAGAACCTTCAACACGTCGAGCGCAAAGTGCGAGTGCCCAACCGCCTCGTAGACCAGGTCAACGTTGCCGATCTGGGCTGCCAGGTCCGCGATCTCCGCGGTCTGAGAGGAAATGTACGTTGCGCCAATTGCTGCAACGAGGTCTGTGCGAGGGTTGGGAGGTAGTTCGCGTGAATAGACGTAAGTCGTGAAACCGGAAGCTACAAGCGCCATCGCTCCCAGCAGTCCAACCGGACCGAGACCGAGGACCAGAGCCGAAAGCCCGCTCCCTCGCTGCTCTCTGGGTGTGTCGGGATCGATCCACGGCGGGCGTTGCTGCATCAGCCAGAAAACCTGCGCGAGCGCCTTTTCTGCGATGGTCAGCGGCTCGGTCAGCACGGCCACCTCTCGCAAGTCTGGTTGCACCGGAATCAGGTATCGCTCGTGGTCAACCACGTACTCAGTCATGTAGCCATGCGCTTCCTTGATGCCGCGCTCGCTGAAGTCTCCCGTGCAGCAGTAGTCCTGATGCCCGGAACGACAGGCCAGACATTCGCCGTGGACGCATGGGCGGCGCACCGTCGGCACGACCAGGTTTCCGACCTGGAGCTGGTCGACCGCAGACCCAACCTCCACAACCTCGGCCAGGGACTCATGACCGATCACCAGATGGTCATCTCCCGGTGGCGGTGTCCCGTACTCGAACGAACAGATCTCCCTGTCAGTGCCGCAGATCCCGATCTCGAGCACGTGGAGCCTGACCTGATCAGGCTGAACGAGCCGGGGGACTTCGTGATCGACGATTTTGACTTCTCGTGATCCTGGAAAGACCGCGACTGCCTTCACGTCGTAGCGCTGACCTGGCGCTCCCGTTCCCGTCTCATGTCGCGCAGCGGCATGAACGACCGCACAGGAGGCACCCGGTCGAAGTTGTAGGGCGGGGGCGGCGAGCTCGTGGCCCACTCCAGGGTGTTGCCTTCCCAGGGGTCGTCACCGGCGACCTCACCGTTGCGCCAGCTGTGGACGAGGTTGATCACGAAGATCAGGACGGAGAACGCCACAAAGAACGCCGCCACCGTGATGAAGGCGTTCGTTGGCCCCCAACCTTCCTCGCCGAAGCCGCCTGGATAGCTGGCGATTCGCCTGGGCATCCCCTCCAGGCCCAGGGTGTGCATGACCAGGAAGGTGGCGTTGAAGCCGATGAACACCGTCCAGAAGTGCCATTCGCCCAGCGTCTCGTTAAGCTTGCGCCCGGTGATCTTGGGGAACCAGTAGTAGATGCCGGCGAAGATGGTCATCACGCTGCCGCCGAACAGCACGTAGTGCAGATGGGCGACGACGTAGTAGGACGCGTGCAGCTGGGTGTCGACCGGCACCGAGCTGAGGTAGATGCCGGTGATGCCGCCGATCACGAACGTGGCCATGAAACCGAAAGCGAACTTCATGGGCAGCGTGAAGTCGATCGATCCCTTCCAGGCGGTAGCTATCCAGTTGAAGAACTTGATCCCGGTCGGGACCGCGATCGCCATGGTCATGATCATGAAAAAGGTCTCGACGTAGATGTTCATGCCCACGGTGAACATGTGGTGTCCCCACACCGCCATCGAGAGGAAGACGATCGCGAACAGCGCCGCGACCATGGTGGTGTAGCCGAAGATCGGCTTCTTCGCGAAGACCGGGATGATCTCCGAGATCATCCCGAAGCCGGGCAGGATCATGATGTAGACCTCGGGGTGCCCGAAGAACCAGAAGAGGTGCTGGTACAGGACCGGCCGTCCCTGAGTCGTAAAGAAGTTGGTCCCGAACTGGCGGTCGAACTCGAGGAGGATCATCGCGGCCGCCAGCGGCGCGCCCACGAGCAGCAGCAGGATCGACGTCGAGACCTGGGCCCACACGAAGAGAGGGAGCCGGGTCAGGCGCATGCCGGGGGCGCGGAGGGCGACGATCGTGGTCAGGAAGTTGGTCGAAGCCATGATGCCGCTGATCGCCCAGACGATCAGGCTCATGGTCCAGAAGTCCACGCCCAGCCCCGGGTTGAACTGGTGCGTGGTCAGCGGCGCGTAGCCGGTCCAACCAGCGTTCAGTGCGCCCTCAGGAGTGAAGAAGCCCGCGTAGTAGATCAGGATCGAGACCGGGATCATCCAGAACCCCAGCAGGTTGAGCCGCGGGAACGCCATGTCCCTGGCGCCGACCATGATCGGCACCA
>Ga0070699_100000379_pt1 | contig 43133 bp, 44 predicted proteins | sample KBSK1503metaG_FD_65473 | JGI IMG/M metagenome (GOLD analysis project Ga0070699, IMG submission 65473) | Corn, switchgrass and miscanthus rhizosphere microbial communities from Kellogg Biological Station, Michigan, USA - KBS K1-50-3 metaG | ecosystem: Host-associated > Plants > Roots >... | reverse complement strand
TATTGCCTCTTCCCAGCTCACTCGCTCAACCGGCAGGCTGTCGTCCCCTTTGAAGTACGACGGGTCGGGATTAATGTCGACCTTTGATTTCGGCAAATTCGTTGCAACCGCCCGCCACTGCCCTTGCGTCACTTCGTACTTCCCCATATAGAACGACGATACGGTCACCTTATGCTGTGGTCCCTCGTGCTGGAGCCGGTTCGGTTCGTTATCGGGAGAACCCATCGTGAAGGTATCGCCCGGTATCGACACCATCTCAAGGCCGATCTCTTCAACGACTCTACCTGATTTGGACGGCGATCTTGAAGCGACATCACCGCGCTTGCTTAGTCTCAATCCCCACAGTGTTAGTATGACTGTCGCGACAAACATTACAAGGACTCCCAAAATCAGCCAGATTTTTCGCGCGCTCCTTCTCGAATCTTTATGATCTTGCGATCGCCCACGCGCAGTCCCACGCGCAGTAAGGGTTGCGTCAGCGTTCGCGATTTGACCATGGAGCATCTCAGCGGGAGCCCGGATCGGGTGAGGCGGCTGATGTCCAAACGACTCACCGCTTCTGAGGTCTTCTTCGGAATGATCGGACGTTAGGTGCCCTGCCGGCCTTTGGTTAGCGCCAGCGTTGGGGGGCGGTGGTTCTTGTTTCTTGCTTGCGACCTCGCCCATCCGAGCGGGCGATACTGATCGTTTTAGCTGTGCTGTCACATAGCGCAGAATTTTCGGAAAGGCGTCTGGCTCGAGTGCTATCACCTCATAGTATCGAAGGGCTGCGGGAAGGTCGCTGGGCTTGAGACCGCCCGCCACGACTGTTAAGAGATTGCCTGCCTTGCGCCCCGAACGTTTCTCGTTAATGAACAATCCCCATTCGGCTTCGACCCACGAGGAGGTGACGTTTGCTCTAGAACTGGTTACAACGAGCATGTGTTGCGCGTTGTCCAGCGCATCATCTATTTCCTTTCGGTAGTCAGAGCTGGCTAGCTCGGGCAACGACTCCTGACTGAAGAAAACGTCTAGCCCATGAGATTTGAGAAAACTATATACCTGTTCCGCGTATTGATAATCGTCGCTTCGAGCGCTGATGAAGATCAAAGGAGTCATACGCTGAAGGGCAGTTCAAGAAATACTGCCGTCGCATTTGTGCGTAAAGCTTTCAAACTAGCGAGGCAAACGTAGTGCGCTTGAGGAACTGCCCGTCGCCGGGCTGGCCAACATACTTGCCGTTATCAATCACTACTCGGCCGCGCGAAAAAACAGTCTTGGTCGCGCCTTTCACCTTCATCCCTTCATAGGCGCTGTAGTCCACGTTCATATGATGAGTCTCAACCGACAACTTCATTTCTTCATTTGGATCGAATATCACAATGTCGGCATCTGAGCCGACGGCTATCGTGCCTTTGCGTGGAAAGAGACCGAATAGCTTCGCCGCTGATGTCGAGGTCAACTCGACGAAGCGATTCAAACTGATCTTTCCACCGGCGACGCCGCCGTTGTAGATCAAACTCATACGATGCTCGACGCCCGGGCCTCCGTTTGGAATCTTGGTGAAGTCATCGCGGCCCAGCTCCTTTTGCTCTTTGAAACAGAACGGGCAGTGATCGGTCGAAATCACCTGCAGGTCGTTGCCCCGAAGGCCCTGCCACAACTTTTCCTGATTCCACTTCTCGCGAAGCGGCGGCGTCATCACCCACTTCGCGCCCTCGAATCCTTCGCGCTCATACAGCGAATAGTCGAGGAACAAATACTGAGGGCACGTTTCTGCATAAGCGGGTATGCCTTTGTCGCGAGCCTCCCGAACTTCTTCGAGCGCGTCGGCGCAACTCAAGTGAACGATGTACACCGGAGCTTCGGCCATCTCGGCGATCGCGATGGCGCGATGCACGCCTTCGGCTTCGGCTTTTGTCGGACGAGTGAGCGCGTGATACTTCGGCGCGGTTTTTCCTTCGGCGAGCGCATGCTTGATGATCTCGTTGATTACGATTCCGTTCTCGGCGTGCATGCAGATCAAACCACCCGCATTCGCCGCGTTCTTCATCGCGCGAAAAATTGTCGCGTCGTCGACCAGGAACACGCCCGGGTAAGCCATGAACATCTTGAAGCTCGTCACGCCTTCGTTGATAAGCTGGCGCATCTCGGGCACTCGTTCGTCGGGAAGATCGGTGGTGATCAAATGGAAGCCATAGTCGATTGCGGTCTTTCCTTCGGCTTTCTTGTGCCAGTTGTCGACCGCTTGAATCAACGACTCGCCGTGATACTGAACCGCGAAATCTATGATCGTCGTCGTTCCGCCGTGCGCCGCTGCGATCGTTCCAGTCCGGAAATCGTCCGACGCGGAAGTCCCGCCGAACGGCAGTTCCATGTGTGTGTGCGGATCGATGCCTCCGGGTATGACGAGCATGCCCGAAGCATCGACGGTGCGATCGGCTTCCATTGTGAGTTTGTTGCCGATGATTGCGACCTTGCCGTCTTCGACCAGGACGTCGGCGAAGTAGTCGTCTACGGCGGTTACAATACGTCCGTTCTTAATTAATGTGTTCATACCGAAGTCTCCTGATTGAAGTTGGCGGTTTTCAATCAAACAACCACTTAAGCACTGCACCGGGACCCCAATGCACCAAAGCAACGAACGCTACCCAGGACACCGGCGGAATAACCACTGGCCAGAAGCGGAACTCACGTTGGAGAACGCAGGATAGGAGCCCGATTGACCAGAACCCTGCGCTCACAAGAGCGGCACCGAGCCACAACAACGCCAGAACATAGAACGATCCGACCACCTGAGACACCAGACCACTGATTTGAAATGGATCATCCACCCAATAGCGTGGAGGATGACCGAGTTGCACAAAGGAGAGACTCCAAGCCAACAGTACCAGAAAAACCATTATTGCGGGGTAGGCCGCCGAGAGCCATGTCAAAGAGGTTAGCCCTTTCACTTCGCCAACCCTGCACGCGAACCTCGTATTCTCTTCGTGGAGCATTTCGATTAACTACCGCTCGAATTTCTTCTCCGCCAGCCACGCTGTGAATATCTGTTTCTCAAGCTCGGTCGCGTTCGGCTTTTCTTTGATCGAATACGTGATCGGCTCGCGGCTGCCGACCGGTACAGCGATCGTAAGCAACCGATCTCTTCGCATCACAGCAAGCTGAATCGTCGATCCGATTCTCTTCTCAGCAAATCGCTGGCTGAACGACGCCGGGTCGACGCGATCGCCATCCATCGCAATCAGCACATCGCCGATATCCAGACCCGCTTCGGCGGCGGGCGAATCCGGGGCGATGCTCGTGATCGCTATCTGGCCAGGCGGAAGCGCGCTCGTCGGCGGGAAGAACAATCCGGCGCCGGTTGGAACCGAAGTGCCCGTTGTGATGCCGATGTAAGCCTCAGCCTTGCCCTTCTTTTCTTCGAGAATCAATCCAGCATGAGTCAGAAAATCATTCCACGGAATCTCTTCGACGCCGGAAACGTACTTCGAGAAGAACTCACCGAAGTCCGCCTTATCCGGCGCTGCTTGTTTGACGATCATCTCGACCGTGTCTCTGAAACCGCGCACTTCTTCAAATCCCGCTTTTGGAAGACCGTTGTTTCGGAGCAGGTAAAGGAACACATCGGTAAGCGATTTTTGATTTCGCGTCCGGTATCTAATCTCGAGGTCGAGAATGTCTCCGATCAACTCGCCTTTGTTGTAATAGTTGATGCGGTTGTTGTCCGCATTGTCGCCGACGTTCCAGGTATCCCAGCTCGAAAGCTCGGCGCTCATGATTTTGCGTCCGGGGGCCGACTGAAGCGTGTTGATCTGAGTCGTCAGATTGTCGAAGTATTCCTGTCGCGACCACAGCCCGCTGCGTTTCATTCCGATAGCCGCCCAGTAGCTGGTCATTCCTTCCGATACGTACAGGTTTCGGGTGTTCTGTTCGTGGGTGTAATCGAACGGACCGAGGATCGCCGGGCGAATTCGCTTGACGTTCCACAGATGAAAGAACTCATGCGCGGCGACAAACAAGAGTCTGCTGTAGATCTGGCGCGTCGAATGAGTCGCCCACGCTGAGAAGGACATATCGGTCGAGTTCAAATGTTCGAGACCGCCCGAGGTTGTCCCCGGTCTTGCGCGCAGGAAGAAGACGTATTTCTTGTAGGGAGGTCCGCCCTGGACGACCTGCTTCACATCGCCGGTGATTTTGTCCTTGTCGTAGTTTCCTTTTCCGAGAAACACGATGTGATATCGCGCGCCCTGGTCGTCGAAGGTTGTCTCTTGCCAATCCGGTCCGGCTATCAACGATGCATCGATGAACGAGTCGTAGTTTTCAGAGGTGAAGGTATTTGGCTCGGGTCCCGCATCCATTCCCGTTTGAATGCGCCACGAGGCAGGCGCTTCGAGTTTCAACTTGACCGGCCCCTCGAGCGGATAAGGCCGCTTGCCCACGACGTACATGAAGACATTGGGGCCCCGCAGGTAGCACAGCTCATCGGTGTAGTCGGTTCTAAGATAGAGCCTGTACTTTGCGGTTATTGTTCGCCCGCTGGCGCGCGTTATTTTCCACGTCTGCTTGTCGATCTTTTCAAACTTCAGCGGCGCGCCCGTTTCATCGATAGCGGAGAATTCCTGCACGTTGCGCCACGCGTTGTGAATTCCATAAGCGCCCGGTGACCATGCGGGCATCGCGACGTCGATCGAAGCGGCGCCCGCGCTGTTCACGGTGAGAGCTACGTTGACGAAGTGCGAAGTAGGGCGCCGGTCGAGCGAGACCGTGTAGCTGACCGGCGCGGTTTGTGCGGTTGCGCTTCCGAGGCCGAAGATCAAGACAATTACGCCAAGCGCGATTCGATGAGAGTATGGACTGGTCATCGTGGTCTCCAGGTTTGTGGCAGGTCTCAGCGTTTTACTCGGCGTCTTCTGCGGTTAAAATTGTTTCAACCGGCAGGGGAGCAGAGGACGCGGAGAATTCCTAGCGCGGGCCGGGCGCGAGCTTCTCATTCAGGAATCGCGTCAACAGTCCGTACACGTGGCGCGTGGTTCCCGCGCCCTCGTGGATTCCGTGTGAGCGATTCGGATAAGCCATCATTGTGAATTGCTTGTTCGTCGCTATCAGCGCGTTGATCAATGCTTCGGTTCCCTGATAGTGAACGTTGTCGTCGCCCGTTCCGTGAACGACCAGCAGTTGACCCTTCAACTGAGAGGCGAACGTGATCGGCGAACTCTGCTTGTATTCGTCGGGATGATCCTGAGGCAATCCGCAGTATCGCTCCTGATAGATCGTGTCGTAATAGCGAATGTCCGGCACCGGCGCGACAGACATCCCGACTTTGTACAAGTCCGGAAAGCGGAACATCGCGTTCAGCGTCGAAGAACCTCCGCCGCTCCAGCCCCAAACTCCCACGCGGCTCGCATCGACAAACGGCCACTTGATGATCGCTCGTACGGCCGCGGCTTGATCATTCGCATTCACGATACCGATTTTTCGATAGATGATCTTTCGCCACGCTTTGCCTTTGGGAGCGGGAGTGCCGCGATTATCGACGCTCATCACGATGTAGCCTTGCTGGGCGATCATCAGGTGCCACATTCCGCGATCGCCGCCCCACGAGTCGAGCACCGTCTGGCCCCACGGCTCGCCGTAGACGTAGAACAACACCGGATAACGTTTCGATGAATCAAAGCCCGGCGGCTTGATCATCCATCCATCGAGCTCGACGCCTTCGCCTATGTCTACGCGAAAGAACTCACGCGGAGTTGGTTTGAGACTCGCCACGCGATCGCGAAGATCTTTGTTGTCGATGACTGTTCGAATAGTTTTGTGATCTGGCAAAGAAACGATGTCGGTCGCGGGCGGATTGAGAAAACTCGAATGAGCGTGAATCGCAAAATCCGCGCGCGGCGAGATGATGTAAGCGTGAGCGCCCGGTTCACTGGCCGGAGTCAATCGCTCGGCTTTGCCTTCGCCGTTGAGTCTCGCGCGAAACAAATAGCGCTGGGTCGCGTTGTCCGGAGAAGCGATGAAATAAATCCAGCCGCCCGTTTGATCTACGTTCTCAACGGCGAGCAGATCGTAGTTGCCCGGTGTTATGCATCGAACATCCTTGCCATCTCGCGAAACAGAAAACACATGCCGCCAGCCGTCGCGTTCGCTTGCCCACAGGAATCGCTTGCCGCCTTCGATCCACTCGACGTCCCCGCGTGCCAGGCCCTTCTTATCCCAATCGATGTCGCCCCACGCAACGTCAACCCAGGTGTCTTCTTTCTCGGTCAGGATCGGCCTTACTTTGCCCGAGCGCGCATCGCCGAGCATCACGACGTTTGTGTTCTGAAGCCGGTTCAGTTGTTGGATGATCACTTCATCGGAGGTAGCCGCCCACTCCATTCGCGGCAAGTAGTTGTTGTGTGGATCACCGGGCACATCGAACCAACGAGTTGCGCCGCCCGTTACCCCCACGACCCCAACGCGCGCGGCTGAGTTCATCTCGCCCGCTTTGGGATACGGAAACGAAGTGAGCACCGGATAAAGCGCGACGGTGTTGTTGATGAGCTTCATTTCCTTAACGCCTTCGGAATTCAGTTGCCAGTAAGCGATGTTCTTACCATCGGGACTCCAGCGGAACCCATCGCGGCAGAAGAGTTCTTCTTCGTAGACCCAATCAAATGTACCGTTGACCAGATGCGCCGATCCGTCTTTCGTCAGTTGAGTAATGCCGTCGTCCGCAAGGTGCTCGACGTAGATGTTGTTCTCTCGCACGTAGGCGACTCGCGACGCATCGGGAGAGAATTTCGCGAACATCAGAGACGAAGGTTTCGCGTTGCCGCCGAGTTTGTGAAGCTGTGATCCTTTGAGATCAATGATCCAGTAATCGCCGCGAGTGTTGCTTCGCCAGACGCGTTCGGAGTTTGTGAAGATGAGCAGTTTCCGCGCGTCGCTGCTTAGATCAAACTGTTCGATCACCAGAGGCGAAGAAGCGCCTTTCGGGATGAGTTTGTCGGCCGGAACGAGCACGGTTCTCTCGCCGGTGGCCGCGTCGTATCGAATTATCTCCACGACATCTTTGTTGGCCGGTGAGGACTCGAGCATGAGATAGCCCTTGCCGTCGGCCTGCCACTGAACCGGCCCGAGTCCCTTCGCGTGATAATTGAGGAGAGTATCGAGCGTGACAATGTTTGAATTAGGCCCTGCCTGCTGCGCGAAAAGCGGCGCGGCGAGGAGCAGGAAAACGACAGATGTGGCGACGGAACGAATTCGTTTCATGATGTCTATTGTCGAATCTCTACCTTCGAGCCATGATCGAAGATCACTTCGAAGCCCTTCATTACGCTCAACCCCAAGACCCACTCGTCCGCGAGACAAGTTATTTGGCCATTAATCGGATTGGATATACTGACAATTTCGATTTGTCCCAAATAATCGGCGCCGGCAGTCAGGGAGCCGTCAGCCAGCTCCCATGTTGACACAAGGTCGGGCGTACCAAGCATCGCTGAGATTGCGAACGGAACGATCAAGAATCCGTCGAATCCCGTGTCTAGGAATGCGAAGTCTCGCGATCGAGTACCTCGCACGCTGAATTCAACTTCCAGATAGGGAAACCGGTGACTAGTGACCAAGTCGCGTCCTCCACCGCCCAAGTGCGCGATATCCTACTTTTCGAAAGGCAAAGTTGCCGCTGCCGAAATCGGCAACTGCTCTCTCAAGCGCCCGCACCTGATCGCTATCGAGAATCAATCGGCCATCTCGCGCAATAGCCACAAACTCACCGGCGTGCTCAGCCTCGAGCGCCTTTCCGAACGCGTCGTAGAGTTTTTCGTCTTCGTGAGCCCGCTTTTCCAGTTCCGCATGTGAAGTCATAGGTGGCTCCCTCGTTTTACCCAATCATATACAAAAAGGGAGCAACGACGAAACTCTTAGTGGCGCTCAATTCGATCTGAGCAACCCGCCTTCCTCGGAGCCGCGCCTCGCTGCTTGCGTTGAGAGCCATGTTGAGGAGTGCGACGGTGTAGTCGACAGGCGCGATTTTAGCGCCAGCAGCACTTGCACATGCAAGCATCACAATCGTCGAAAGCAAGATAGGAAAACTGCGGAGGGATCAGTTTTTCATGACTGTCTTTTGGATGATCGAACTCACCTTTGAGCTATTTATTACGGCTTCTTGCCTGGTCGCCGGTGTGGCAGTGTCAGTGGCGAGGGAGGAGGCGGTGGAGGTGCGATGATCGTGATGCTTGAAAAACTGAGCGACGGGAACCCCGAGGCGTAGGGTCTCGCGTCATCCCGCGAATCTCTCTCCCCAGGTGTCCCCGTACGCCGCTGACCGTTTATTAGAGCGGTGAATCGATCTTCCGCCTCCGATGCCTTTCTTTGAAGCGCTCTCTTTTGTTCCGCGTTTTTCTCGATCGCCGCCTCCTCAAGGGCGATGAGCCTTTCAAGGGCCCACGAGTCGGCATGCTTCGGCTCGAGAGAATGCGTGGTATGGATATTTGAATCGGCCTGATTCAACCAATCGCGAATCCGAGAAACGTCGGCGTCAGGCATCCGCTGATTCTTATTCGAGTATTGAATCGTCAGTTGGTAACTCTTCTCCCAAAAACGCTGCGCAAGAGCGTAGGCCATTTCAGCCCGCAACGATTCCGGAAGAGTTGATACGCTCAGCAATGACTGCAGCCATCGGTCTGCCTCATCTCCTCTTCCCAACGATTGATATGTTTTCACCACTCCCAATGCGATGTCTCTCAGCTTCCTTTGATCGATCGTATTCTTCGACGCCTCCTCTGAATAGGCCCGGAGAAAGAGGCTAAGAGCCGGTGAGAGCATTCGTTCCGCAGATAACCGCAACGAAGCTTCATCGGTAGACTCTCGCGGATACGATTCATACCTCTCGAATAGCAAATGTGCGAAATAGGGTCGCGCATCTGCCGGGAGCTTCGTTTCACTTTCAGCCTGCTCAAACATCTTGAGCGTCTCGTCGATAGTCTGTTGGTCGTGAACCGCTACACTCAAATTCGCGAACAACATGGCCAGCTTGTTATTGTCGTGAACTGGTTTCTCGAGTTCCTCGCGCAATACTCTCAGCCGATCTGGCCATTGGGTGGCTCGTTCATCGCCGAGCAGTTGTTTGGATGTTTCCCCGCTTGACTTGCTGTGTTGCTTTGAATAGGTCGCAGGCGTCCTGACGGATTGCTCGGCAAGAGGTTGAGCACAAACCAACGAGACTGCAATCGTGGCCGCTGTTATGTTGATGGATTTCATTACTACTCCTCAGCTACGCAGAATTAGACACCAGCCACCGGTGTGCGTCAATAAACGAGAGACCTCTTGATCTGGAAGCAACTCGCGATCTGGTTCTAACATCCGAAGCCGTGCGCACAGACCGATGGACTCTTGGCGAATGCCTGAAAGGGTGAGCTATGATCCATTCATTTCAACAAGCGCGCAAGCTTCTCCTCACACTGATCTGCATCGAGTTGCTCCTGGTCGTTGCCTACGGAACCGACGCGTGGGTACAGGGTTCTACCGGCCAGCTCAACGAATTAATAAACCTCGACGGCGAAGGCAATCTGCCGGCGTGGTTTTCATCATTCCAACTCGCTCTCATATCAATCAGCTTCTGGACTCTTGCCGCGCGTGCGCGTGAGCGTCATCGGCCGTCTCGACGTTTCCTGCGATTGTGCGGCGGGTTCTTCCTGCTTCTGTCGATAGACGAAACCGCGATGCTTCACGAGCGCATCACCGCCTCGCTTGGGAGCCGTTATGTGGACTGGCTCCCGGTCTATCTCGCCGAGAATCCCGTGAATGCCATCGTGTGTTTGTCGGCGCTGGGGTTATGCGTGTGCGCCGCATATCCGCATCTGCGCGCACTGTGGCGGATGTCACGTAACGCAAGCCTGGTAGGTGTGTGTGGTTGTGTTGTTTATGCGACGGGCGCCGCGGTGCTCGAAACGATCGGTTACAAGATGCTCAACGCGGGTGCGGCGCTGTCGTTGTATCGCGGTGAGGTTGCGCTGGAAGAGTTCTTCGAAATGTCGGGCGCGAGCTTGATTCTCTACGCCGTGCTGCTGATCTGCGTCAACCGTGGCAAGCGCGCGGCGCCGTCAGGCGAACGCTCACAATGCGCCGAACGCGCCGTCCAGAGCTCCAACGAGTTGGTCAATGTCGGATTTGGTCGCGATCAATGGCGGGCCGATTCGAATCACGTTGCCGTATAGCCCGCCTTTGCCGATCAGCACGCCTCGGCGGCGAGTTTCTTCAAACACGCGAAGAACTGACTGCGGGTCGGGCTCCTTCGTCGCGCGATCTTTCACGCATTCGATTGCTTGCATCAAGCCCATCCCGCGAACGTCGCCGATCACCGCGTACTTGTCTTTGAGCTCTTCAAGCTTCGAGCGCAGATAATCGCCGACGATTCTTGCGTTCTTCGGAAGCTCGTTCTCCTCGATCACCCGAATTGTCGCAAGCGCCGCCGCCGAGGTCACCGGATTTCCACCGAACGTGGAAAAAGTCAGGCCGGGATACTTGTCGGCGACTTCCGGTAGCGCGGTCGTGCACCCGATCGGAGCGCCGTTGGCCATGCCCTTTGCAAAAGTCATCACTTCGGGCTCGACATCCCAATGCTCGATGCCGCACCAGTGATCGCCGGTTCTTCCCCAGCCGGTTTGCACTTCGTCGCAGATAAAGATTCCGCCGTAGCGATGAACGATCTCGGTCACGACTTTGAAATAATCCCTGGGTGGGGTGATGAACCCGCCGACCCCCATGATCGGTTCAGCGATGAACGCTGCAATGCGGCCGGTGGTCGAAGTCTGAATGAGTTCCTCGACGTCGCGGGCGCATTCCATCGCGCAGGAGTCGGGCTTCAGGTTGAACGGGCATCGATAACAGTACGGCGCGTGAGCGTGAACGATCCCCGGAACTAGCGACGGTCCGTGTTTCCACGGCGCGTGCCCACTCGCGGTCATATTGGTGACCGAGCGGCCGTGATACGCATGACGCAGCGCGATGATCTCAGTCTGGCCGGTGTAGATTCGCGCGAGCACCATCGCGGTCTCGTCGGCTTCGGTGCCGCTGTTGGTGAAGTAGCTCTTCTTCAAATTTCCCGGAGTGAGGCTTGCGACCTTCTCAGCAAGGTCGGCTTGCGGCTGATTGATATAGAGCGTCGAAGTGTGCGCGATCTTACCGATCTGGTCGCTGACTGCTTTGACGACCTCGGGACGCGCGTGACCGATCGACGTCGTAAGCACGCCGCCGAAGCAATCAAGATACTTGTTGCGCTCGGAATCCCAAACATTCATGCCTTCGCCGTGCGAAAGGACGAGAGGATGTTCGTAATACGTAGCGGCGCACGGCCAGATGAATTCCTTCTGCTTTGCTGCGAGATCCTTTGTGGCGGATTGTTGCGCATTTTGAGCAGTCATCGTAGCTCCCCCCGAGACCGAATGAATGAGTAAGAGAACGTTGATTTAACAACCGTAGTGGCTTGCCCGTCAATGCGCGAGCCGTGAGACCGAACCGCTTCAATGCCTCCCCTTGACAATCTACAGGAGCATTGAATAGCATCCAGCCTTGTAGATTATCCGGGAGGCGGGTGATTTCATTCGGGAGCGAGGTAGCCATTTATGAGTGAGACAATAGCTCAATCAAGGACAAGCGGGGGAACACAACTGAGACAGAAACGAATTGCATTGATCTTGTTTCTGATTGCCTGGGTCAGCCAGGGGCATTCGATGTCTCCCGTGGCCGCCGCGGCAGCACCGATATTAGCGGACCAGTATGTTTGCCCGCCCTGTGGTTGCGGGAGCGATGACAAGGTTCATGACAAACCCGGATTCTGCGAGGTCTGCGGCATGCCATTGATCGTGAAAGGTAGTCAGGCGGCAGCGCCCGCGCAAGCGCCGCAAGCCCGCAAGAAGGTTGCGATACTGATCTTCGATAACGTGCAGATCATCGACTACACCGGACCTTATGAAGTCTTCGGCGCTGCTGGTCTGGAGGTCTTCACGGTTGCGGCGAGCCCCGCGATGATTACCACAAGCATGGGGATGAAGGTCACTCCGCACTACGCGCTCAATGACGCCCCGGCCGCCGATGTGCTGCTCATTCCCGGGGGCGGCGTCGTCGCGACGCAGCAAGATCCCAACGTGATCAAGTGGATCCAGGAACGATCGAAGCAAGCGGAGTACGTTCTCTCGGTTTGTAATGGAGCCTATATTCTGGCAAAGACCGGGCTGCTGGATGGCCTCACCGCCACGACCACCGCACCGTTGATCGATGGCCTTGCGGCCTTCGCGCCGAAGGTCAAGGTCGTCCGTGATCAGCGCTATGTGGACAATGGAAAATTCATCACCACCGCCGGGCTCTCATCAGGAATAGACGGCGCGATCTACGTGGTCTCAAAGATGTTTGGCATGGCGCGCGCGCAGTTGACCGCATTGAGGATGGAATATGATTGGAAGGGTGACTCGAAATACGCCCGCGCCAGTCTTGCCGATCGCCAACTGATGAAAGTACTTGGTCCCGGAGTGTCATTGCCGGCGCCGCAAGGCTCGAAGTCCGAACTGCTCAGCACCGAAGGCACCGCCGACTACTGGGAGATGAAATGGCAAGTGGTGGGTGACAGCTCGCCGGCCGGCGCGCTCAAGCTGGTCAACGAAACGCTGGCGGCTGCTAAGTGGATCGAGGAAGCGACGCCAACCGCCGGAGCAATCAGGAGCGCGTGGAAATTCAAGGATCAGGAGGGCCGTGGTTGGAGCGGCACTTCCGCTGCGCAGCCGGCGGGAAGCAAGATAGTGCTGGTCAACCTGAAAGTGGAACGCATCGGAGCAACCTCTGCCAGGCACGCATCAGTTCCCGAGCCCGGAGCTGAAAAGCTCACGGTCCGGGACGCGTGGATTCAGGAAATGCCGCCTTCGACACGGATAAGCGCCGCGCACATGATCATTGAGAATCTCGCAGATACGCCGAATGGTCTGATCGGCGCCACAGCTACAATTGCCCGAGTCGTCGAACTGCATCGCGCGGAGATGGATGAAAAAGGAATGATGCGCATGCGCAGGCTTGATCGCATCGAATTGCCCGTCGGCAAGACCGATCTCACCGGTGAGCTGCATCTGATGCTGTTCGATCTCAAAGCGCAATTGAAAGAGGGCGATCAGGTGGCATTGACCCTGGAATTTCAAAACGGGGTTTCGAAGTCGGTGATGGTCCCGGTGAAGAAGCGACAGACGGAATGAGGGAGGCGCGCGAATGCTTCGAAGAGGTGTGGTCGGTTGGCTGATCGCGTGTGTTGTGTGTACCTCAATTGCTTTGGCGCAAGAGAAAGGCGCGGATCACGCGGCTGGCGGCGACTTTTCTCTCACCGATCATGACGGCAAGCGATTCAAGCTTGGCGATCAGCGGGGGAAAGTTATCCTGCTCTTTTTCGGCTACACTTCCTGCACGGAAGCGTGCCCGATAATTCTCGGCCGCATCAACAGCGTGTTCAAACAGCTTGGCGGCGACGCTGACAAAGCTCTTGCGGTTTTTGTGAGCGTCGATCCGCGGCGCGACACAACCCAGGTCTTGCGGGAATACGTCCATTATTTTTCGGCGCACACCGTGGCTTTGACGGGGACCAGGAACGAGATCGACGCGGTGGTCAAACAGTATGGCGCGAGATACGAGATCGAAAAATCATCGTCGGCGCTTGGCTATCATATCAACCACACGACCGACATCTACTTGATAGACCGGCAGGGCGCACTGCGGGATCGCTTCAAGCATACTGATCGCGCCGAGTTGATTGCAGCGAGTGTGAGGCGGTTTTTGGAGTAGCCAGGATCAAGAAGAAGACTATCTGCGTCTTGCGCGAGAGACTTCACATGCGCCTGTGTGGAATCTCATCTGCAGGTGCAGGTATTGTTCCTGATATTTCGGTCTGAAATGAAAAGCGTAGTGCCCTGGTTAAGCAGTTGGAGCGCGACACTGCCGGCGCCAGTCGACAGATCGAGTTTAGCAAGGAGCCTGCGGTCGGTTGCATTGTGTTGCAGGGTTATCATGTTGCCTTTCTTAATCAGAGCGCCGGTGCCGCCCACAACCAGTCCCGCACAATTCGTGAACACGTACTGGCCGGTCACCGTGTTGAGTTGAAGCAGATTTCCGCTGCTGTCATCCTGGATGCAGATATCAAAGGTCGTGCCTTCGTAGCGGGCAAGGGCAAAGTCCGCATCATTTCCCGTCTGCGTGGGGTGGTTATTCCCGCCAAGCACCAGCTTGCCATCCGGTTGGACGGCAAGGCTTGACGCATTTTCACCAAAGCCGTTGAAGCTGGTTGTAACTTTTCCGCCTGCGCCGAAGCTGCCATCAAGGCCACCGTTCGTGGTGTACCGGGCAAGCGCGAACCCGGCAGTGCCAATGAAGCCACTTGCGGTGCCGCCCGCAACAATCTTGCCGTCCGGTTGGATGGCAAGACCGGTGATTGCATCCGTGGTACGAAGGACCGTTGAGAAATCGGTTGTAAAATCGGTGACCACCTTGCCGCCCGCGCCGAATGTCAGATCCAGGCTGCCGTTGGTGTGGTACCGAGCGAGAGCAAAGTCCTGAGTAAACACCGCGTTATGATCCTCTGCTCCGCCTACAACCAGCTTACCGTCCGATTGGATCGCGACAGCAAGAGCGTAATCCTGTCCGCCGAAAAAATCAGTAGTCACCCTCCCGCCGCTTCCAAATGTCAGGTCCGGATTTCCATTTGTGGTGTATCGAACAATGGCGAATTCGCTGAACGTCGTGGCGTTGCCCGACTCTTCACCAACGAGAACGATCTTGCCATCGTGCTGAAGCGCAATGGCGCGCGCTTCCTCGTGAGTGAATTGGCCTACAAACGAATCGAAGTCGGTGGCTACTTTGCCGCCTGATCCGAACATACTATCAAGCGTTCCATCGGGATTGTAGCGAGCGACCCCAAAGTCATAACCATTTCCTCCGGTGTGAACCGTTCCGGCCGCGACGATTTTTCCGTCGGTCTGGATTGCGAGGCAGTGAATCAGGTTGTCTATCCCGAAGAGGTTGCTCAGAACCCGTCCGCCGTTACCGAACGTAGTGTCCAGACTCCCATCCGAATTGTAGCGCGCGAGAGCAAAGTTATTCTGAAAACCAATCATCGCCCAGCCCCCCGCGACAATCCTGCCATCGGATTGAATGACAACCGCGGTCGCCGCTGCAATATGATTACCCGCAAAATTGACACCGAACACGGTTTCAACAATGCCGGTGGTTCCGAAGGAAGGATCGAGGTTGCCGTCAGTCTTATAACGACAAACTATGAATTTGCTCTCGGTGAAGGTTGGTGATAACGCCGAGGATCCAGCCGCGACTATCTTCCCGTCGCTTTGAATTGCCAGGGCGCTGATGAAGTCTTGCGCGCCAGGATTAGTCGTCACCTTTCCGCCGGCGCCGAAGGTTGGATCAAGATCGCCCGGCGCCGCTTGTACCGTCACGAACGTCGGCAGAAGCAGCGCGCTCAACCCCAACAACAAAACGGCGCCTCGACGAACCAAGACCTTGGGAGTCCCCAATAAATAGTTCGGCATGTTCAAACTCCTATGTGGGTGGGGGCGCAAGGATATCACCTGCTAGCCGCGCAGTTCAACGATGATGTACCGTTCTTCCAAGCAAAAGCACTTCTTCAAGAGGTGGTGAGTACGCACCGCTGAGAATAGAGCACCCCGCAGCCCACCCAGTGTGCGAAAGCGTGTTGCCCAGGGTGAGTCCGCTAGCCCTGGGTACGGTAGCGATTAGCGGCGCAAGCCCGCGCGGCGGGCGACAGAGGATGGTTGAACAAACGCAGTTGGCGGTGTCTCTAGTCTCCCCACGCGATCGCAGACTCACACTATGACGTCACCCGCTGCGCGGGTTTTGCGTCGCGATCGTTCCACGGGTTGGCGGACTCACCAGTGGCTTTATGCCGTCACCCGAAGCGCGGGTTCGCCGCGCGCGTCGCGTCCAAGCGCGCAAACGTATCCAATCGCGCATCAACCACGGATTAGCAAACCGCCAAGCCTCATCTACTGCCCAATAGGTTTCACCGGCGCAGGATAAATGCCCGCGTCCGCCAGCTCCTTTAACAGAGACGGCAATGCGTTGATCAGCGCGTTTGCTTCCTGCACGGCTTTGTCGAGTACCGGCCCAATTTCCTTCGCCTGTCTCATCTGCGTGTCAGTAGGCCTTGAAGTCGAACCCATAATACCGCCCTTGAGACCACCAAACCGGAACCGCAAATTCTCATTGAGCCGCTCAAAATTCCCCGTCTCAAACGGATTCTCGGCGCCGACCCCAAAGCGTCTTCCCACCGGCTCAAACTTCTTCGCGAAATCTTCAACTTTGGTTTTCAGCGCCGCGGGCGCGCTCGCATTGTCCTTCAATGCCTGCTGAATGGCTTTTATCTTTTCATTCACTTCATTCAACCGATCGGCTGCTTCGTTCATCGTCTTTTGCAAACCATGCAGTTGCATCGAGGTGTCGAACCAAACCTTGCGGTCCTCAGCGGAGATTTGGATTTCCGGATCGCCCTCGACGATGAATGAACTCATAGCCACGTCTTTGTCTTCGACTTTCAAAGTCACTTGATACGTACCCGGTATGACGAATGGCCCATCAAGCCCGGCGCCAAAAAAGCCCCCGCCACCACCTCCCCCAGCGGCGGCCCCGGCTTGAGGTCGCGGACGCGGCAAAGGCTTGACGCGCAAATTCCAGATGACCGTATTGATGCCGGCGGCGTTTTTGTCTTTGACATCGTCGCCCGCAAGCTCACGAACAACATTGCCGGAAGCGTCTTTGACTGTGAGCGTCAGTTTCTTGGCGGGTGATTTCAGGTAGTAAGTGAATGCCGCGCCGACATCCGGGATCTTCCCGAGGAATTGCATGTCGCCTTCAAAGTCGCGCGAGCGGTCTCCTGCCGCATTCATCTCCGTCGCCGGGCGAATATCGAACATATGAGCATCCGCTCCACGCGCTTTGGCGAACTGCTGAAGCGGGGTCATATCATCCAGGATCCATATGCTGCGCCCGTGCGTCGCGAGGAGCATCGCGTTGTCACGCGGATGCAAAGTGATTTCGTAAATCGGCACGGTAGGCAAATTCGCCTTTACGCGCATCCATTGTTTGCCTTTGTCAAAGGTCACAAACAACCCGCTCTCCGTTCCGAGATAAAGCACGTCGGGATTTTTCAAATCTTCGGTGATGGTGCGCGCGACCTGACCCTTCGGCAGATCGCCGGCGATCGACTTCCAGTTCTGTCCGTAGTCCGTGCTCGCATAAACATAGGTGCTGAAGTCATTCAGCCGATGACCATCGAACGTCGCATAAACCGTCGCTTCCTCGAAACGCGAAGGCGCGACTCGCGACACATACGTATTCTTTCCCAAACCGGAAACCTTCGACGTAACGTTAGACCAGTTCGCGCCGTCATCACGCGACACGCTGATCACACCGTCATCAGACCCGGTGTAATACAAACCGGCTCGCTTCGGCGACTCATTGAAGGTCACGAGGTTGCCGTAAGAGCTAACGCCATCGTGCTTGGCAATCGTGATGTCTTTGCCTTTGGCGGACATCAAATCAAGCGTTTCGCGATCTGTATTAGTTGTTAAGTCCGGGCTGATCGCTTTCCACGAATGCCCTCGATCGGTTGATTTGAACAGGCGATTCGCGGCAACGAAAACCGTCGAGGGGTTATGCGGCGAAATCACCATCGGCGTATCCCAATTCCAACGATCGGGTTTTTCGCCTTCCGCAGGTTCGGGTCTGATAGCCTTGCGCTCGTTTGTAGTGCGATCGATACGGCTCATGCGTCCGTCCTGCGATTCAGCATAGAGAATGCGAGGATCGGTCGGATCCATTTGCGCCTGGAACCCGTCGCCGCCCTGCACGACAAACCATTCGTCGTTGCCGATGCCGCTTGCCGAACGCACGCTGCTTGGACCGCACCAGGTGTTGTTGTCCTGCAAGCCGCCGCACACGTTGAACGGCGTCTTCATGTCAAAAGCCACGTGATAGAACTGACCAAGCGGCATATTCTTGAGCCACACATACGTCTTGCTCTTATCGTAAGAGATGCCCACGCCGCCATCGCCGCCGATCATCGTGTGACTTGAGTTCGCCGGGTTTATCCACATCGCATGAAAGTCGACGTGGATCTTCTGTGCCCCATCGTTACGAAAAGTTTTGCCGCCATCATCAGAGATGTGCAGTTGTACGCCGAGCACATAAATGCGCTGGTCGTTATTCGGATCAATGCGAATCTGACTGAAATACATCGGGCGCGGATTGGTTGGGCCCATCTTTGCCCAGGTGGCCCCGGCATCTTCCGAACGATACACGCCGCTCTCTTTCGGGTGTTCGATTCGCGCATAAACGATGTTGGAATTGCGGCGATAGACATCAAGCCCAATACGTCCCTTTGCGCCTTCGGGAATCCCTTTCGTGAGTGCAGCCCACGTGCGCCCGCCATCCGCGGTTTTATAAATCGCGCTGCCGACCCCGCCGCCGTTGAATCCCCATGTTGCGCGCCGGCGTTGATAGGTCGCCGCGTAGATGACTTTGTTATTCTGTGGGTCCATCACCAGTTCAGTCGCGCCGGTGTCCGCATCGGTCTTTAAGACGTTCGCCCACGACAGTCCTCCGTCCGTAGTTTTGAACACACCGCGTTCGCCGCCCGCGCCCCAAAGGCTGCCCAAAGCGGCGACATAAACGACATCGCTATCCACCGGGTCGACAATGATGCGCGCGATGTGTTTCGAGTTGCGGAGCCCCATGTTCTTCCAGCTCTTGCCGCCGTCAACCGACTTATAAACCCCATCGCCCCACGATGAACTTTGGCGATTGTTGTTTTCTCCCGTGCCTACCCAGACGAGGTTTGCGTCGGTCGGCGCGATAGCGACGTCGCCGATTGATGAAGTCGGCTCATTGTCAAATACTGTTGTGAAGGTTGTCCCTTGATTGATGGTCTTCCACAAGCCTCCGGTCGCAGTCGCGACGTAGAAGATCGCGGGGTTGCTTTCGAGCACCGCGAAATCATCAATGCGGCCGGAAGGTGTGGCGGGCCCGATTTCACGAAACCGCAATCCGGCAAACGGTGAAGTCGAAGCGCCTTCACCGTCCTGCGCAAACCCAACCGGTGAAGTTATGAAAGCCGACAACAGAAGTGTAAGAAAACCGAAAGCTCGGATAACCAGGCGCGTGTTACGCATCGCATTCCTCCTGATAAGAACTGAATAGTTGATGGATCCACTGAAGGTTAAGAATCGAGCAGCAAACTTATCAACGTCGCTACGGTCTGGCAAGAACAAACTGACCTGAGATCATGAATGTCCCTTCAATAGTCGATGACATGGTCGATCCGCGTTGGATCTAAACTAAAGAAATTTAGTTAAAAGCCCACGGTGACGCGGCCGCGTAGCGGTCACCTGTCGATAGCACCGCCGCGACACCGACGACGCGGGCCGCGTAGCGGTCACCTATCGATAGAAACGCCAACATACAAATTGATAACCGCTAACAACCGCGCTATTATCCGGCCGCGCGAATAACAATCGATCACCCACCATGCGGTCGCACGCGCGCGTCGTCCTGGGCGACTCATAATCCACACAACACTGAAGGAATGTGTATGGCAAACACCTACACCCATATCTACATTCAGGCCGTCTTTGCCGTCGATGTAAGGCAATCGCTCATCGCTCCGGAACACAAGATCGAGATCTACAAGTACATGACCACTGTGATTCTGAATCAAAAGCACAAGGTCATGGCGATCAATGGTATGCCCGATCATGTTCACTTGTTGATCGGCTTGAATCCCGACATCGCGCTCTCTGATCTGGTGCGAGATGTGAAGGCCGCTTCTTCGCGCCTGATCAACGACAAACGATGGGTCCGAGGCCACTTCAACTGGCAGAGGGGATACGGAGCCTTTTCGTATTCGAAGTCTCAGGTGTCAAAGGTTGCCAGGTATATTGAGGACCAGGAGCGACATCATGCAACGCAATCGTTTCGAGATGAGTATGAGGCTCTTTTGAAAGAATTCGAAGTGGAATACGATTCCCGATATTTGTTCGCTATCGATAGGTGACCGCTACGCGGCCCGGGACGTTGCGGTTGGCGTGCTTGCTATCGATAGGTGACCGCTACGCGGCCCAGACGTTGCGGTTGGCGTGCTTGCTATCGATAGACCACCGCTACGCGGCCGGACTTGCCCGGGCATCTTTCGAATTGCAGAATTGCACGCCCGGCACCCTCCCGCGACAAACGTCACTCCGTATCAACCACGGAGTGGTTGCAACCGCGTTAGCGGTGTCCCCTCGATAGCTAGCCGGTGCGGAATAACGTGGGCCGCGTAGCGGTTACCTATTGTCCTCCAAATCCAACAGGCACAAGGTAACCGCTACGCGGCCCTGGAACATCGCTCTTCCACAAAGCTATCGATAGGACACCGCTACGCGGTTGTCCTCCGTTGCGTGATTGAGCTTTGTGGGATTGGAGGGTCAGGCCGGAAACGGTCAGAATCATTCGTTACTCTCAAGTAACTGTAACGTTCAGCATAATCGGGGGGCCCCCATGTACAGACCCCTGCGTTCTCCATGACCTTGAGGGCAGTCCACCGATGAATGGTTTAACCTGTTCAAGAATTCCGTCTTAATGTATAGTGACGAAGAATCCAATCAAAAGAGAGGCTAACTACATGACTGACCCAATTGTTACATCCAACATCTTCGCGCCAAACTACTCTGTAACAGGAATCCGCTCTGAGAATCCGGATAACACGCTGGTTCTGATAACCGGGAGCTGTCCACTCTCCGGCGTGAACACACAAGCAATGCTCTATCGCGGTCCAAAGAATCCCGCGGACTCTTCGGGATGCATTTGCCTGACCCCGAACGTCGGGAAGACGATCACCTCGTCACTCTTATATGGGCCGGATACTCCGTTGTTTAATCCCAGTATCAAGGCGACACACGTCCGGGTGGTGGGCAGCTATAAGTACGCGAATGACCCCTTGGGCGACGTCGATCACGGCGTGCTGTACGAAGGCCCGCCGGATGGCTCAGCGGGCTGGAAAACAATCGATATACCTGACAGTGTGGCGGGCGGCGTAGTACGCAACAGGATTCCGCATAGCACCATGGGAGAGCTGGTAGTGGGCAATTATGACCTGACTGACGTCGACCCCGGTAAATTCAATGCGTTCATTTACAACATCCATACCGGCAGGTACCAGCAGTTGAAGTTGAAGCTGGAGTCCGGCATCGTCGCCGAACTCGTTACTGCGTATGGAATCTGGCAGAACGGAATAGGCAGTACTTCCTATACCATCGCGGGAGGGCTGTACGACGGCAGCGGACTCAATGTCGGGTACCTGGTGGACTATGATTCAGAGACTCTCTTGACAAGCAATCTGAAAACGTTCAGCTACGATACGGAACCCGGCCTCCTCACGCACTTTGAAGGGATTACGGAATGCGGCGAAGGATGTTATTCGCTGGCAGCCACCGGCGATCAGGACGCTGCCGATAGCGGCGCTGCCTTCGCCGTAGTTAAGAGAAAGGCTGATGGTTCATTTAGCGAAGCGGAATGGCAACGAGTTGAGGCGGCCGGCAGCGGCGTCACTACCGGTAACACGGTGCTGACGAATAATCTGTTTGGCATCTACACAACCGGCAACGGCTTCCAGAGCTATGTGGCGGAAAATCTCCCGGTCGCGGATGTGAAAGCCGAAGGGTGATTTTGTGGAAACTTCCACTGAAGGTTAAGAGGCGAGCAGCACGTAACAACGTTGCTACTGACTGGCAAGTCTGAACAAAGCTCACTCCCTTAGGAGTGACATATCTATAGAAAAACAACCGAGCGCCGCGCATCACTCCGTAGGAGTGATGACCTGTTCGCGTGATGGCGCGCACCATTCGCTCCACGACGTACGCGCGTAGTCCGCACTGCCCAAGCACAGGTGACTCCTACGGAGTCCGGACCGTCGAATGTGCTGGCATCTATAGACAGGCGGCTCCTACGGAGTCCGGAGCGAATGTGCTGGCATCTTACTTCGCGGCTTCTTTGCGGGCGTGCCGAGTTCGGGATAATGTCGCTCGAACACGCGCTCTCGCCCTTCGGGAATGTGGACGGGAGATCACTTCTGGCTCTAACGTCGATGAGTTCCGAGCGAGGGCCGTCTCTTGTGATGGCGAATGACTAACACACGCACGCGGTCTTCAACTATGCGGAAAAGAAAATTGTAAGGGAATCTGTTCAGATTAACGGTCTGAGATCACGCTCTCGAATGCTATAAGATTCAGGAGAGTCGGCTGCTTTCTGAAAATAGGATTGCAGTTCGGCATAGAATTCGTCGCGAGCTCTGGCCCTGCGACATTCTCGAAGTATTCCATAATACGGGAGATGTCAGAGGCGACTTGTTTGTGGAATTCCAGCCGCATCAGCCTCGCCGGCTCTTTATTTGAGCATCCAGTTGCGCAAGAGAAATAGCTCGATCTGGATTTGCCTCAAGCTCCGCGTCACGACGCAAGGCTTCCGCAATGCCCTCATCTTCGTCGGACAAAACGCCGGGAAGAGATTCGAGAAGATTCGCCGCCAGAGTTGCTCGTTCCTTTTCAGGCAGGGTGAGCGCGAGTTTCTTTATCTCAACTATTGTAGCCATGTCCGAAAGAATACCTTTCAGCTCCCCGCTTGAACAACGGCTTTCCGGGATAAGCGAGTATCACTTCAGTCTCTGCGATGGTGGCCGATCAGAAGTCTAACCCTCCCGAGCTGTTACGTTTGATATTTCGCAATCACTTCTGGGTCTAATAAGGATGGCGTCTCCGACGGATGCTTGCGGAGCACCAGTCCTTCCCGCTTGGTGCTTTCGCTACGATTGGGCGAATGTCAACAATGTCAAGCCTGACACCTCCTTGCGCTCCTGAAGATTTCAGCGATTCCTACTCGCGTTCGCACTTGGATTCGGTGATTCGGTACATTCGCAACCAGGAAGGGCGTCACGCGAAAAGGAGCTTCAGGAATGAATACCTGACTCTGCTGAAGAGGGTTCGATAGCTTACGAGCCCAAATATCTTTTCGAGTTCTTCACCGATGAATAGACACATAGCCCTCCTGCCGGAGGGCGCTCAACCACGAAGCGGATGTGGACCAGAGCCCAAGGTTGCTGTACTCAGCTACCTTGGGGAATAGCCGCGATGATCTCCGCAACCCCAACGGGGTTGCGGCGTTGCTCCACGTGAAAGAGGCAATGAACTGACGAGACGATACCCCTTCGTCCGATCACCTTATTCGTGTTGTCACTGCAGGCTAGCCACAACCCCGTTGGGTTGGCGAACTGGCCGCCCGCGTTCCCACCAGGGGTTCTAGCGCACGATGCGCTGGATGCTGCGCAATTCTCTCCGGCCAAATTGTGATTTGTGACGGGCGTGCGTCCGGGTCGAGCCAGAACTTCGCGCTGCAATTTCTCGGTCGGCGTGCTTGTGTCGCGGCTCACCGCAGTCGTGCGAATAGAAAATAGAAGCGATAGGATCCCACGCCTCAGAATCGTCAGCATCGTCGTCGTTCTATCCCAACAGAGGCAACTGACAAATCTCACCAGAGTTCAAGACTACGCGCCGGGTGGTTTCGCTACGATTGGGCGAATGTCAACAATGTCAAGCCTGACACCTCGGTCACGCAGTTCCATATTTTTGATAGAAACGCTTTCGGAATACCGCTCTTTTGCAATCACAATCCTGCCTGCGAGGTTTTTTCTGTAATAACCATTCGCTAGTTAGATTCAGCAGGTCTATTTGCAAGAAGTTATCCAAGCAATGCTGAGAAAGCGTCGGCGAAAACTTCTTTACCAGTTCAATTGCTAGCAAAATCCCCGCTGCCGCAGAAACAGGAGACAAAGGAATATCTGCTTGGCCGGTTGCGGTTTGTACTTGCGTTCCTCCGCAAATGACATGCTGGTAAAAACTGTCAAAGGGCTGCCCCTCATACTCAAGTTCTAAGGGTTCCTTCCTAAAATCAGATATAGCAACGAGCAATTCTCTAGTCATTTTGCCATTGACGCTGTCCAAAGCCCGGACTTCAGGAACAGATAATCCAGTCTCTTGCGCGATCAACTTAAATCGTGCGTGCTCAGCATCGTCAGCGGGGTATATACAACCTAAACAAGGTGCCTCTGTATCCGAGTAGGCCTCATAGTGAGTAGACACAGCTAACGTAAAATGACCTGTCGACGCATTCAAAACTTGCTGTGGCGTTTGCCGGCTTATCTCTCTTCGTTTTGCATGGCTATCGACTGCCGATATTAAGAATTCCACCCGCCTATCCTGTCTATCCTGGCTCAAGTATTCTTCAAAGTCTTTTTCGTGGCCCAATACCTCGAGTCCTTCGTGGTGGGCCATGAATTCTTTTGCGCGAGCTGTCTTATAAATGCGGGGATGTTCATCCTCGTCCAGCCTCGCAAGCATGTACCGGTGGCTATTGGTTCTTGTGAACCAATCCGGGTCTATAACCGTGATGCGCCCGATAAGACTTGGAATGGCAGCTAGCGTGTAAATCAGAGCATTTCCAATCGCTCCGCAGCCAACTAATGTCGCATCAGGGACATGAACTGTTGGGAGTTCTGCGGGTAGCTGAGATTCGTTTGAAGAGTAGTCCAATAACGAAATGTAAATCCTTTCCTGAAAGTTTCTTTTGCCGAGTGTCGGCCCAATAATTCTATTTAAAGACTCGCTCGCTATAATTGCGCCAAGCATCGCCCCACACAGAGCATTTGAAGGTTTAACGATCACATCTCTGCGAGCCATTCTGGTGAGACAGATACTCCATCCTGAAGCATACGCATGGAGATCGGCCTCAAGCGGATTTGCGCCGATAGCAATACTCAGATGATATTTTTCGCTATCTGCACGATGGACTTCGTCGAATCCAAAACGGCGGGCTTCATCTAAAGCCTGCTCCACACCTACTGCGTCGCCGTCTATACCGACGTGAAACGATAGCCGGGAGAGTAAATTTGCCGCCGTGCGCAGAGCGATGGCGTGTGAAGGCAAGTCGTCAGTCAGCAGAAGCGCCACCCGCCGAGTTTCAAGAAGCGCCTCCAACTCATTCTTAGATATCTCTAAGTTAAGCTGCTGTAACGATCGTACATTTTGGGTCAGAACTGAATTCATCTCTTACCTAATAATAAAAACACGCTTGATTTGCTCCCTGGACAATTGGACCCAGTCAAGCGGCCCTCTAAGCGCGAACGTTGCAGAGATACTTAAGTCTTGAAGTTCTTCCTTGCAGAAATCTGGTACTACAATTGACAAGGCCCACTGGCGATCGACAATTGCTTTTCGGTCATCCGTCGGCGAGTGAAAGGCCTCTTCCGGGTGAGAGTGTACTTGGGCGACCACCAATTCTTCTTGTCCAAGACTGAGCACAATTCTAATGCGTTCATCTAACGGCACATCGAAATGGTATCGGCTTGCGCTTTGGCGAGGGATAATCACTCGAGTTATTACGAAGGCATCAGGTGATCGCTTGCCGATCCACAGCGCGACCCCCTCGCGGTTGCGCTCGCCGGCTGAGCGCAGAAAGACTTGGGTTTCTTTGACCACGACCGCAGGGACCTGGTGAGCGAGAATTGCAGCGAACTCCTTCGTAGTCGCAATAGGTTTGGCAATGAACGCCACGTAGGAAGCTGCGTCGCTTTCTATAACGGTGTTGTTATCTTTATCCATTGGTTTGCCTATAGAGTTGGTAAAGCTGGTTTAGGATGCCGAGAATTCGGTAATCTGACTTGTCCCGCCGGCTATGCCATCCGTCTAACGATCCTGTATGCCACCAGTCGTAATATTCTGCTGCGAATTCGTAGCACATTGAAGGGTAAGGGCTGCTTGAATTGTGGTACCGGAAGAAGTGCGGGCCGCCCTGCGGCAGCGCATCAGCATCCAGGATCGGCATGCCTTTAATGTCAAGGAGTTTGATATAAGGCGGCAGCTCATCAAACCGTCTGCAGTCGAGCAAAAAACTGCGACTGCTCCCATTTGGGTGCGTCATATTGACGATCAATTCTGGGTACTCGGACCGCGCTACGGTCCACCCTAAAATGGAGAGAAGTTCGGACTGCCGAACTTCCTCCACCTGTTCTGTGAATAGCTCCTGGCTAATGATCGGGTCCATAAAGCCCTTTCATCTGCCGCCGCCTCCGATGACGGCAAGGTAAGTGAGCTCTGCATGGTTGGGCAACCCGGCCGCCTCAATCGTCAAAGACGGATTAAGCGCCTGGTTGTTGTATGAAAGCGCCATCGGGCTGTTAATGACGAGGTGTTGTTTATCGACCACCCAGTCTATGACCTCCTGAAGGGTTTCGCTTGTGTGAAAGTGCCCGGTGCTTTTGCCGCTCAAGGTGGTTACCGACAACACGATATTGCCGTGATGCGGCGAGTCATGTTTGCTTAAGTCTTTCGCCATAGAATCTCTTCTCCTGAAATTGAAATTTGAGATTGCTCTCATATACCCATACGCGGGGTGTGACAGAGCCCTAGGCCTGGAGGAAGTAAGATAAGGGCCTCTATTCTTATACGGGAACCGTGACAGGGATGGTTTACAACAACCGCAGCTTGATTGCGCGTACGTAAGCGGCTGTTCTACTGACTTCAAATAGGGCGGCGATGGTGTCTAGGTTTGGATCTAGTTCATAGCATGCTTTAAACATACGAATCGGCATCAGGAGCTCGGACGCGAATTCGTCTGCCTCTCGCTCAAGCTCTTTTTGAATATTCTCTTCATCGAGTCGTTGAAACAGCATGCTTTTGTGGTTTAGGACAATATGACCGAGTTCGTGGGCTAACGAGAATCGTCTGCGCAGCGGAGGATGATTGCTATTTATCCTAATAGTTTTGGCCTTCGCATTGGTTAGTCCGGAAAGGTGGTCTGGGAATGTGTCGTCGAGTATGACTTCAAACCCCGGCGCTTCTGCTTTGATTAACAAATCGAGGTTAATAGGCGGTTCGACTATCCGATGTTTCTTTATCAGCTCACGTGCACCTTGTCTTGCTCGACCAACTGCCGCCATACGAATTTACTCCTCAACTGACAGTTGCTTTTCCAATTCTTGAATCAATGCCTCGAAGCGTTGGAGTGAATCGCGGTCACTGGCACCCGCGCTCGCACACCATGCCTGTAACACTTTCTTTTGGTCCTGTGCTGCTTTGGAATCGTTTCTTGGAAATTGAAGCCCTGAGTCTATTGCTATTTGCTCCGCTTTGAGAAAAAGAAGCCTCTTAAGCACCTCTACGTAATACTCGAATGAAACCGAAAACACTGAAATCAGCAACCGATGGAAGCCAGAAGGTAAATCAGCGGGCTGTACTTCATTTCGCTCTATCTTGCCTATCTCGCCGATCGCCACATCAGTGTGCTCTGCGATGCTTTTCCAATTAAGGTTCCGAGCCTGCTTAAAAGTTTTGAAAAAGTCTCCAAAACTTCGACACTCGGCAGCCTTGTTCCGCAAACGCCGCTCTGCTTGAGCTGACCGGATAGTCGCAACCAATTTGTTGCGCAAGTCCGATGAAATATCAGAAGGACGCGTAATTCTCATCTTCGGAATTGCAAACTCTCCCCGCTGCGCCGCAGTCCTTAGATATTCATCAAATAGCGCATCGGTTTCAGCGTTGTATTCCGGTACCTCGTCCCGCTTCTTTCCGTCAAACATGAACACCTGCTCTTTCGTGAAGAGAATCGCGCGCTAATTCTTTTTTGGCGCTGCAGATTCATGAAGTTTCTTCAAGTGATTGAACTCTTTGTATTGCACCAATCGTTCAAAAAGCTTCTGACGTGTCCGACTCGCGCGCTGGCGCATGGCTTCAGGCTTAATATTGTGTTCTCTAGCCAATTCCACAAGCGGTCGGCGATTTTGGAAGTATTCGATTACGATGGTCTGCTCAGAATCTGACAAAAGAGCGAGTTCATTCCTGAAGATCTCGCTCTTTCGATTTGCTGCCAGTTCAGTGTTCTCACCATAATCGTAGATATAACTAGGATCCGCCGCCTCATCTTCCTCTTCATCCTGCTGAGCTGCTATTTCTTCAACTTCCCATGTTTCTAGCTGTGTTTCCTCGGTTTCATTGTTGGGGGCCTCACTACGTACGCTATCATCTGCTTCCGGCGACTCGCTATCTGCGCGGGCCTTCGAAGAAAAGGCGTCCTTGGTGGTCCTCCATTGTTTGCTGCGCTCGCGGAGGACATTCACAACCTCACGCTGCGCAATTGTCTTAGCCCATGGGAGCAACGGTCTTACCGGGTCGCACTGATGTAGCTTTTCTATTATCTTGCAATAGGTAGACTGCAGGACGTCATCACAGTCCTGCTCATTATAAGAAAAAGTGTAATAATAAAAAGTGTTCCGTATCTTGTTTCTTAAAGGATCCGCGAGCATGTCTACCAGCCGCTGCTCATCATCGCTGCTAGCTTCTCCTCTAAGAAGTGCTTCCCGGATGGCTCGTTCCCCGGCATCAATCATCTATTATTACCTCGACGTAGCAAAATACGATTTCATACTACCCCCTCTTGCTCGTGAACATCTATTTGTCTATACGAAGAGCGTGACATGCTTCGCTCGATCGTCAAGGACCGCTGAATCTATTGGCTTATGAAGGCGCTGAGGTCATTACACGTCCCACTACCATTGACGTAATTTTTGGACAGAGTCTTAATATGTCCAAATGAGCTCCCAAACTAACTCTCTCTTCGACTAAAAGGACACGGGCGAATTCAGCACCGGAGAATAACTAATTTCGGCGTTATCCATTTTCAATATTCGTTTTAGTTAAATCCTGCTCCAACTCCCTCCATCGCTGTTTGAGCTCCTCCACCTCAGCTAGCTGGAGTCTGATCCTCTGAAAGTTTTTGTTGTACATAAAGGACCAGTCTAGATCATTAGCGAATGCCAGCACTGCGCCAGCAAGAATCGGCAAGAACGCGCCCAATAGAGCCAGACATAGACCTACGATGGAGTTAACAACTTCACTATCTCTAAAAGCAAAGCGACCCAACACGAGGACAACTATCAAAAGGCCATTGCCTACGAAGGCTACAATGTTGATAACCTTGAGCCTACGCCTTGCGCTCTCCGGTGAATTGTAGTCGTAGTTTCTTGAGAGAACATAAATCGCCGACTTACTAAGAAAGGCTAGAAGCACTGCCATCGTGCCCCCAGTGAGAATCGCAGCCATTGGGGATAACTCCAGTCCAGCAGAAGAGAGAAATGAAGAGATAAGAATGTCTAGGATCATTACGATGGCACCTGCAATTCTGAAAAGTCGCGCCAATCTATGTTCTGATTCTAGTGTGAAAGGCTGGCCATTTGGCGCTTCTCGATACCTTTGGCTGTACTCCCGCTGAAAGTCGAGACCAGTCACAACCAGAGTTTGGTTTAATCTCTCAGCGGTTCTTGCGAGTTCAATCAAACTAGCTTGTTTTTGTTTTTCTCGATCTCGAAGCCCCGCCGCGAGAGTACCAGAAAGAATATCACGTGATAGACGTCTCCGCCTTCTGGCCGCTCCATCTACGAAAATGAAATAGGCAATGAGTCCTACCGCCGAAGCACACAATCCTCCAAGAATAGCCCACGCGGGTTTCTCTGATACGACTGCTTTATAGATACCATATACCGCACTCCCGAAAATCGCGCTGAAGAGAGCGAACCTCATGTAGGAGAGATATAGATTAAGAATATGTCGTACTCTATTCATGCGTGGTCCTTCGGGAAATTCCGTACAGCATCAAACAGGAACTTTAGAATCAAGCAGCCTTCGACAAAGAAAACAACGTATCTAAGAGCCTTAGATTCAAAAGAGCCATCGTGTGCTCCAAATAACCGTCCTAGCACCCGATGAATCAAAGCAACCGACAGTATCGCGAATAATATACCGGCGGTATGCTCCAATTCATCCAGGAATCTGTTTGCGATTATTGTGAAACTCTCCTGTCCAACCCTAATGATTTGCTCGCTGAACTTCGTGACACTGACCTCCGTTAGGACTTCTGCATCCATTGCTGGAATGCTGACGGGGGTCGTGGAAGGATCGTGTGGAGTAGTACGCTCAGTTTGCGTAGATTGAGGTGGTCGAGTCGGTCCGGTCTTCCCCCGGCGTCTGTTATTCCTGTTTCTGCGCTTAGACACTAGCAATAAGTTGACTATGCATCTGAGACCAAATCATTCCCATGGCGAAAAGAGAAGAAACAGAAACTACCACTCTTCTTAATCTAATCAGGAATCTGACAGGAGACTATAGCATCCGTCTTTCGTTAGAAGAAAGCTACAATTCCGGCTTTGCGTTGATTACCGTTCTCATGATGGCGGCAGCCATCGGCACAAATACTGCTGTCCTTGGCGTCCTCACGCGATGTTGTTAAAACGGCGCCGGTCGCGCGTCCCGATGAACTCGTCTCGTTACACCAGTGATTTCAGCGGACCCAGTAGGTTGTCACGGCGCGTCTTCTTTTCTCGACTACGTGGACCTGCGTGACCGAGAAAATGTTCTCCAGCGGTTTGATCGGACTGGCGACAGCATTGAAAAAAGTTATGCAAGCCGCGACGCGAGGATCGCCGCGGTCACGAGAGGTATTGCCGCTCCGGCGATCGGTAGCACACCCGGCATTTGAATGACTCCAAACAGAGCGCTCGCAAACCTCGTCAGCACGATTCCGACGAGCGCACCGACAATGATTCCCGACGCGGCTATCACCGCGCCCTCGTTCGACTCGGACTCCATAGCGGATATGCTATACTCGGCTCCGAGACTTGGAGCGTCACTTTCTTTGACAAGCGTGTAGAAGCCGGGATACTCGACCTTCCAGCTGGCATGCTAGCGCGCTTTCTGCGATATGCCGAAAGATTTGAGTTGTTCGGGCCGGACTTGGGCATGCCGCATACACGCTCGATGGGTGGAGGCCTTTTCGAACTACGCATCAAAGCCCCGGAGGGAATTGCCCGAGTATTTTATTGCACGGTTGTTGAGAGGCGCATCGTCTTCCTGCATCATTTCGTGAAGAAGACAGGAAAGACGCCGCCGAGGGAACTCGATATCGCGCGAAAGCGCTTGAAGGAACTGAAAAATGGCTAGCAATCTTAAGCGGTTCAAGGCACGCGCTCTTGCACGTCCGGGCGTAAAAAAGGCGTATGACGATCTGGCCGAAGAATTCTCGTTTCTCGACGAGGTCCTAAAAGCGAGAGCGCAGTCGGGACTATCACAGGCGGAAGTCGCTGACAGAGTCGGCACTACTCAGTCGGCGATCGCTCGCTTAGAATCGGCCGCGACAAAACACTCGCCATCCATCGCGACACTTCGTCGATATGCAAACGCTCTCGGTTACAAGCTGGAAATACGTCTGGTGAAGAAGAACAGGCGCTCGACAACGCGATCCACGAAACGAGCCACGAAGACTTCCGCCCGCCGCTCAGTTTAGTTGCTGGCCGTGATAGAATCCGGTTCTGAGGGACAAACTCATGAACATCACAATTGAGGCGGTTTACGAAGCTGGCGTTTTCAAGCCGCTCTCGCCAGTTGAGAATCTCAAAGAGCACGACAAGGTCAGGCTGGTTGTAGAACCTACGAACTTGATCGACGCACAAAGGCAGAACCGAATACAAATTGATCCGGCGGTTGCGCGCGAAATAGGTGACTCGCCAGAGTATGACTTGCTGGAAGGCTAAACTTGCTCAGTGATACTCCAACCGGAACGCACTGCTTTGTTGACGCAAATATCTTCTATTACCATTTGGTCAATACACCACCACTCTCTGACGACTGCTCTGACTTCCTTAAGCGACTCGAGCGAAGGGATGTAATCGGTTCAACATCAACTGTCTCAATCGCCGAAGCAACACATAAGGTGATGCTCGCCGATGCAGTAAGCACTCACGGCCTGGATCGAAAGGGATTGGTTGCGCGCTTAAAACGCAAGCCACAGTTGCCGGCGGCGCTAAGTAAGCACCACGCTGTCATCTCTACTGTTCGGTCTCTCAATATACAAATAGAGTTAGTCACGCCAGATCTGCTTGAAATAGCCGCCGGTCTTTCGACTGAGTTATGTCTCCTTACCAATGATGCGCTAACGATAGCTACGATGAAAAAGCTCGGTCTCACCGATCTCGCAACGAATGACGATGATTTCGACCGAGTCGAGGGGATCACGGTTTGGAAGCCAAGATAGTCAGAACGAATGTGTTGGAGCGGGGCCTCAATGCGACGCAGCATTCGCCTGACATCCTCACGCAGCTCGCCCTTCAGTTCCCATCAAAGCAAAGATGCGGGCACAAGACCGGCCGCATTGAACGAATCCATAAATTGTCTCATCCGGAAGCTATCGCCTAGCTGCTTCTTGCGCGCCGCCAACAACGTTTCGATCTGCTTCTCTTATGCAAGCCGCGACGCGGGAACGCCGTTCATCTCGCTGAGCGAGCCCGACCCTTCACTCCGATCTCAGCACCTGCATGACGTCCACACGCGACGCTCGGGCGGCGGGCAGCAGCGACGCGAGGATCGCCGCGGTCACCAGAAGCATCGCCGCTCCCGCGATCGGCAGCGCACCAGGCATTTGAATGACTCCAAACAGAGCGCTCGCAAACCTCGTCAGCACGATTCCGACGAGCGCACCGACAATGATTCCCGCCGCCGCTATCACCGCGCCCTCGCCAAGTACGCGGGCCAGCAACTGACGCGGCTCGGCCCCGACCGCGAGGCGGATGCCGAACTCACGCATGCGTGCGCTCACCGAAAACGCCAGCACGCCGGCAACGCCTACGATCGCGATCATCAGCGCCACGAGCGCGAAGCCTCCGAAGACCAGCGCGTTCAGTCGATTGGGCGCGAGCACCTCGGCGCGTACGTCCTCAAGGGTCGCCGCGCGTTCGACCGGCTGCTCCGCCGACTTCTCGCGAATGATGCGCGTGATCGTAGGCACCAGCGCGTACGGATCTTCCATCTGCGTGTGCACGAACAGCCGCCCCCCGTACCCAAACTGGCCGGCCGGGTGATAGACCGTCGTTGCGGGTCCGGGCACGATGTTCTCGTCGTCAATGTCCGCGGCGACGCCCACGATGCGCCGAGGCTCACCGCTCACACCGCCGAACTGCTTTAGGATTTGATCGGTCCACATCAGCCCCCGGTTGACGGCGGCCTCGACGCTCGGAAACATCCGCTGTGCTGCGCTCTGGCTCACGATAACGACCTTTTCGGCGTCGCGCCGGTCGCTCTCATTGAAATCCCGGCCGGCGATTATCGGCACGCCCAGTGATGCGAAGAATCCAGGCGACACGGTGCGGATGCGGCCGCGCGGATCTTCCTCACCGTCCGCTCTGGCATACCCTTCAACCGAGAATTGAAACGCGAACGATTGCTGGGCGTCCCGCCATGGGACTGCCGATCCAAGCGACACGCGATTAACGCCGGGCAGCTCCTCAATCCGGCGCATGACTTCGCGGTAGAACGCGCCGGTTTGATCGTCTGTTTGGCCAAAAGACATGGTCGGCACATCCACGGCAAGCACCTGCCTCGTTTCGAAGCCGGTAGGCGCGCGTTGCAGCGCGACAAGCGTCGTCAAAAGCATGCCGGCGCCGGCCAGCAGCACAAACGATGCGGCGATCTGCATGACCGCAAACAGCCTCAGCCGCCGGTTCGTGCCCGACGTGATGCGAACGCTTCCGTTGGATAATCCAAGACCGCCGGCGGCGCCCGGCGACGGCAGACGCGGCACGAACGCGAGCAATACCGCCGCGGTAACGGCAAGGCCCACGCCTACCCACAGCAGGCTTGGGTCGACGGTCATATCGATGGCGCGAACTGAGAAGCGCGACGCGTATCGGCCCAGGATCGGCACCATCCCCAGCGCAACGATCACACCGAGAATTGCGCCGAGGCTGCAGAGCAGCAGGCTTTCCGCGAGCAGCGTTCGGCGCAACGCGCCCGCCGTGGCGCCCAGCGCCGCGCGTATGGCCAGTTCGCCTTCGCGCCGGACTGATCGCGCCAGGATCAGGTTCGCGACGTTGGAGCACGCAATGACGAAGATCAGTCCCGACGAGACCAACAGGAGCAGGAGCACGGTTCGCGCGGGCGCCGTGAGCTGGTCACGCAGCAGCTTCGCGTCGATCTGAAAGTTGGACTTCGTTGGGTACTCCGCCGGGTTGTCGGCAAGGATGCCGCCGTAGACGGTGCGCAATTCGGCGCGGGCGGCATCCAGATCCGCGCCCGGCGCAAGCCGGCCGAACAGCTCCGTCATCCGATGGGCGCGGCCCGTCACCATAGTTGCCGACATGTGATGCGGGCTCGTGACTACGTTCGCGATGATCTCGGTTTCTTCCGGATAGGGCACGGAGGGTTCAAGAACGCCGATGATCGTCGCTGAACGCACGCCCAGGCGCACCGTTGTGCCGAGGACATTGGGGTCGCTCCCCAGCGCAGTCCAGAAGCGATGAGTCAACACCGCCACGCCCGCGGCATTCGGGCCGTCATCAGTGGCGTCGATCAGGCGGCCGAGCACGGACCGCAGCCCCATCACGTCGAAGTACGAGCCGCCGACCACTCCCGAGCGAACGACACGAGGCTCCCCAAGACCGACCATAGTGAAGCTGGTGGTCGAGAAGTCGCCGAACTCGGTCACGGTCTTCATTCGCGAGCGCAGATCGATCAGTTCAGGGATCGAGAACGCGGCATTGTCGACATCGATGCCCGGCGCGCTTTGGCGGATGTAGATAAGCCGCGATTCGTCACGATTGACGAGCGGCCGCAGAAGCACGACCCGGACTACGCTGAACATAGCGGCGTTGGCGCCGATGCCAAGCCCGAGGGTCACGATGACGGTCAGCGCCAGCCCCCTGGCTCGGTTGAGCGACCGAAACGCATATTTCAAGTCGGTGACGAAACTCATACTGTCTCCTATTACACCTCGACGGCCGATGTCTTTAACCGGCCGTACATCGGCCGAATAATTGTCAAAAGTCAGAACGGATCCGACTCAGCGTGCTACGCGGCTTTCTTGAACTGAAGTTTCGCTTGCACGCCGAGTGACGCAAGAACTCGCAGCATGAGATCCGTCGAAATGTCATGCGTGTTTCGATTGAGAATCGCCGTCACGCGAGTCCGTGAAGTGTGCGCCAACGTGGCCACTTGTGCGTGGGTAAGGCCGCGCTCGTTTACCACTTCAACTATCTTATCGTTCAAGGCGCTTCGAATCTCGAGCTCGACGGCGTCTGCCGGAGTGAGACCGAGCGCTTTCGCCAACTCTTTGGCGTTCCGAGCCACTACTGGCTTCACCTTTTTCATAGCATCTCCTTAAGTCGCGCCCGCGCTAACTTGATTTCGTGAGGCGGAGTCTTCGGAGTCTTCCTTTGAAATGCGTGGAAGATCAAGACCGCCCTCCCCCGAGCAGTCGCAGACCGACTTCTTTGCTACCTACAAGTTCTCTTCGGTGCGCAGCGACAGCTCTACCATGCGTTCCAGGAGTTGATCCGAAGGCAAGCCAACGAAATTTTTCAGCACCAACTCCTTCGAGTACAGACGCACCAGATACCGGAGCTTCAACGATTTGTTGCGAGCAGCATAGACGAAATCGCGGTGTCCGTTGTTAACCACAATCACATTCCGCGCTGAGTCGAATCTCGAACGCCACGATTCTCCCGGTGCGCTTTCGAGCGTGTAGCCGGGCAAGCCTGACGCTTCCGTAGTCGTCGCGCCAATCTCCGGCAGCAGCTCGCGGGTGACGGTTATAAACGCCTCCGCCTTTCGCTCAACGTCTCCCTGCGAAACTGTCACTCTCACGCGCGCCAGGCCGGGTTCGGCCGGAGCGATAAAGTTCACCGTCTGATCGTGAGGCCGATCTATTGCGCCCTCGCCTTCGACGACTTCCCAATTGAAAGCGAGATTCTCCTCGACGCGCCGGCGAGCGCGGTCATACGTCAACGCGCGAAGCGATCTCAGCTCGTCTACACGCACGACGCTCGAAGCAGGCGAGATTACAACGCTGAAAAGCGAGCCGGCGAACTCGAAAAACTGGCGCTGTTTGCTGTTACCGCCTTCAGACTGGATAGCGCCAATGGCACCTTCGTTGTCAGCAAGGGTTGCGCGCCCGCCGAGGCTTGTGCCGCGGTGCGCGCGGGAATGAATATCGAACCAGTCATACTCTTCCGGCAGCGCGAGGAATGCTTCGCGAAACGCGCGCTGGATTGTCTGGAGGAGCTCACGGCTGGCTTTTTCTTCTTCGGCCTTGCGCTGCGATTCGATTATCTCGTCCAGTTTTTCTTCCACCGGAAGCAGCGCGTCCAATAGCGCGCCGTACGCTTCGTCGTGAATTATGCCGCTACGGGTACCCGGGGTCAGATTGATGAAAGGTGCATCGATGTGACCCTGCAAATATCGCGTGATCCATGGCGGTTTCGCGAGCGCCTCCATCACACAGATGTCCTCGAATACGCGAGTGCCCCGGCGAAACAATGCTACGCGATTGGTTTCTTTCGGTTCATTGAGGTAAAGCTCGACATAAGCATCGCCCTGCTCAGAGCGAACATTTGGCAGCTGATGCAGCAGGCGGCCTTCGTATTGCCTTGGTTCGACCGCGTGTTGCTTGCGAGAGATTTTGTCGACTACTGTGATTCGCACGCCCGTTTGCCGGATACGATCGCGCAGTTCGGCGGCGAGATACCATTGAATCTTCTCTCCGGAAAGCGTGCGAATGCCATCGAGCAGCCGGCTTACTCGCAACTGAGTTCCCGGCTCGTGAAACAGCGCGCGTTTGGCCTTTACTGTAAATCCGGGGTCACCCTTGCGCATTACCATTTGCCACGGCCTCTGATCCGCGCCAGCTGATGTGAGCGTCAACTCTTCGCCGAGGGTCCAAAATGAAAGCAAGCCGATGCCAAACTCGCCTTGCAGTCCACTGACGCCTTCCACTTTGAGCCGGCGCTTGATTGAGTCGCAGATATGCGTGGCGACATACCGAAAGTCCGGCCGTCCTTCTGCATCGCGAGGTATGCCGTGCCCGTCGTCGCGCACCTCCAGATAATGACTGCCTTCGCCGCGGCCGCGCACGATGGTGATGGTGCTGGCGCGCGCGTCAATGGAGTTTTCGACGAACTCCGCGATGGCTTTGAGAGGATTCGATTGCGACAGCGCGATGATCGTGATCGCGTTCCAATCATTGCCGATGCGCAATTTGCCTCGCGAAGCTTCTGGGGAGGTTGGTTTTTGTGGCATTGATGGAATATTGCAACAGAGTGGCCAGAAGTTCTACTCGTTAGGGCTGCAGATCGATAGAACCGCGGGATGATTGATGCCTCAACGCTTTTTCGATTCGCCTCCAATACATGCTGAACTTCATCGAACAGATTGCGCCGGAGAGATGTGCGGTTGCCTAATAACTGGGGCCCGCTTCGCGGGCTTGTGGGTGATTGGCGTACCCCAGGGCTCCCGTAACTCGCCCTGGGCTCCGCGCTGTCGCGCGCTGCGCGGGCTTTATCGAAGCGAGAGCGCTCACCGCGGCGCGAGCATACGCCTGACATCCTCAGGCAGCTCGCCCGTCAGTTCCCATCGAAGCAAAGATGCCGGCACAAGACCCGCCGCATTTAACGAGTCCATAAATTGTCTCATCCGGAAGCTATCGCCAAGCTGCTTCTTGCGCGCCGCCATCAACATTTCGATCTGCTTCTTTCCGATTAGATAGCTGGTCCCGTAGCCAGGCTGCTGTAGATAGAGATGCTGCTCCGATCGTACCAAACTTCCCTTCAAGCTGAGCCAACCACGCGGTGTGTTTTGTGAGGTAAACTCCGCCGCTTGTTCGAGCGTGAACTGGCCACTGGTCATCCGAAGGTCGCCTAAGGCCCGCGCCGCGCGTTCAGCGACTAAGATGTAGATCAACTCTCGCGACCGCGGCTTCGCTTCGAACATCCCCGCCTGCATCATCAGCTCTTCCCAGGCAGTCGCGTGTCCCTCGGTGCGCGTGTTGAAGATGTTGTATAAGAGAGCCCCTCGGCGGATCGGGTCCGAGTGGGGCTCGTGTTCCATCCGAGCCAGGTCGAACCAGTGATACCCGTGGGTGCGCATCACTTCGGGGTCACGGTAATCGACTTCGCCGAAGAATTCGCGAGGACCCGGATTGAACTTGCCGATTTGCGCGCGCAACGCCGGATCCATGTAGTCTTTTACTGTCAGAATCTCCTTCGCTTTTAGGAAGGACATGTATTCGGTCACCGCGGCGTTGAATCGTTGTGTATGTTCGGTCTCGCTTCCAACCACCGCCTGTTGCGGAAGGTTTTTGTTCTTTTCTTCTTCGATCGCCAGAAAAGCATGACTTCGCGCCAGCTCACTCTCCATCAGAGCGACTTCTTGCTGCCACGTATAAGGCACGAGCTGTACGTTCTTCAGGTACCAATCATAGTTTTCGATGCCGATTTCGGATGGGGCGGTCTTTGAAGGGGCTTGTGCTTCGAGCCACGCGACAAACTGATCCGTGGCTTCCTTAGCCCGCGCAATGTCAGACTTGAGCTCCGCTGAGGTGTTGCCGATGAGTGTTGCCAGACGAGTCAAGGATGAGCTTTGGTCTTTTACCTCCCTTGTTCCAAAGCTCCAAAGGTCTCTGCCGTTTCCCGTGAGATTCTTGCGAGCTTGTTCAAGGAGTTTCGGGATGATGCGAAGCGCCGCGTGCATTTCAGCGGCGCGTTCAGTGGTCAGTGGGAACTTATCTTTCCAGGTCTCGATTGAGCCGTATGCGTGTGGGCCCTCTCGCGCTGGTTGGTCGCTCCGATCCAGGAAGACGGTCACATAAAAAGCGGGGTTGTTTGCCCACGGTCTGAGCACGCGATGGTCGAAATCCAGGCCGTTCATCTCGGCACGTACGACATGCCAATCAACCTGCTGGTTGATGGGCCACGCGCTCGTATCAATAGCGGCGAGGCGGCGTTGATACGCGGCGAGCTCTCGATGCTGAGCGCTCATCGCGGGCGCGGAATAATCCGGAACGCCGTCGATCAGCTTCGGCCGTTGAAATGCTCGCCATTCACCAAAGAATTTCGTCAGATCCGCAAACGAGGATTTCTTCTGTTGTGCCATGGCCGTAAACGAGGAGATGAGAAGAGCAAGTGCAAAGAGAAATCTCAGTGATGAGTGATTTGAGCAGGGATGCGTGATCCACTGCGCTAGCTCGTTGATGCTCGCGTGCCTCTTAGGGTTCATAGCGTCTAGTGTGATGCGAGTCTTCAACTTTGTGCAAATTCGATTTCCGGTGTGGGCCTGCAATTCTGACACCTCGGCGCGCAATTCAGCAACGCAAACGGTGCTGTCCAAAGATGGGTTGCGGTGATTGAAAACCCAGGAGTGCTCCCAGATCATAACCGCGTAGCGGTGTCCTCTCGATAGTTTGCGGAGTTGGGGATGTTCCGGGCCGCGTAGCGGTTACCTCGTTGCGCCCACACGCGATGTGACGTCAATGGGTAACCGCTACGCGGCCCACGATATCCCGCAATCACGCAAACTATCGAGAGGACACCGCTACGCGGTTATCCTCCCGTTATGAGGCTTTGCGAGTGAAGCCACCACAAGACTGATTGGTAGCAACACGGATTAGGACAGTGCCAGGCAATCTTCGTCGTTCTCTGTTTCCGCTACCTGACCGCCGATTCTTGAAGCAACACCTGTAGCTCTTTGGATGCTTTTTCGATGGTGCGTTCGGCGTCTTCCACGCCCTGCGCGGCCTCCTTTGCCTCGGAAGAGATCCGTTCCGCGCGGTCCGCGGCATCTTGCGAAGCGGCGCTTGCCTTGTTGAAGCGCTGCTCGGCGTCGCGCAAGTGCTTCTCGGCCTGCCTTGCTTCGGCTTCGGCCTTCTTTGCCTCGACATCAGCTTTCTTCGCGTCCGCGAGCGCCTTTTTCCGCGCGGCCTCCGAGCGCTGTGCCCTGCGCTGTGCTTCAGTCAGCGATCTCCTGGCTTCCTGCAATGAAACTTTGGCGGCGGCAATTCCAGCCCGACGCGTCTCTTCAGCTTGGGAGATCTTTTGTGCGTTAGTAGTTGGTTTTGCTTGCCGGGGGTTCGCGGCGGCGCCGGCTGATTTTTGTGAGTGAGTGATCCTCGCAGGTTCCTCATTGCGTTTCGTAGTGTCGGTCGCAGAAATCAATGAAGCGAGCGATGCGAAACCCGGCGGGTCTACATCGTGAGTGAGGCGTCCGGGAGTTGGACCATCTGAAAGTGTGGCGTGGGCGGAGAGCGCCTCAAGCGTAGTGGTTATGCGGTGTATCGTATCGGGCGTTGGGTTGTGACCTGCGTCGCGCAGCAATACAGTCGCCAGATCCGACAAGTGCGAGAGCGCTTCGCCTCGCGCGTCGAGCGATCCGCGCAAGTCGGCCATGCTCGTGGCGGTGTGCGAAGTCTGAGATTGTCGAAAGCGTTGACTGGTTGCGAGCAGCCGATCGAATGCCTCGCGATGATTCCAATGAAGCTGGTTGACAGCCCACGCTGAGATTGAAGGCTTCGCCAATGCCTTTACGAAGTTCGATTCGTCGGCACGCCCCTCCCGCTTCAGCCGCGCGGCGAGATCGTTGCGTGCGCCAGTGAATTCCGCTAACGGAAGCTTGAACAGGGCATCCACGTCATCCTCGAGGTTCCCGCTGGTTTCGGTACCGATGCCCTCATCGTCCCTCTCATGACTTCCGCTGTTTCTTTTCTGTTTAGGCTGCATCATAGGGTTGATGTACTCACGACCGATTTTCTCACAACTTTCTCACACCTGACTCATTCTTATTTCAACATTTTCAGCTACCTTGCTACGGGGCTGACCGAGACCTGGCAAAACCAGGCGCAGGTCTTCAGGCGGCTTCAATTGACAGACGGCGAATACTATGGAAATTAAAAACCTATTCGCAGCATTACTGACACTGGCGTTGTTTACGGCAGGCTACGCACAGACGCCGGACAAAGCCAAACTCGACCAGTTTTTTGACCGGCTCGCCGAAAAGAATAAGGCGATGGGGAGCCTGACAATCGCCAAAGGCGGCAACGTTCTTTACACCCGTGTCATCGGCTACAGCCGGATCAACGGAACCGAAAAGAAACCTTTGACCGCCGCGTCCAGATTCCGGATCGGTTCGATCACAAAAATGTTCACCGCCACGATGATCTTTCAGCTCGTCGAGGAAAAAAAACTAAGGCTGACCGACACGCTCGACAGATTCTTACCCCAGGTTTCGAACGCCCAGAAAATAACCATCGCGCAGATCCTCGGGCATCGCAGCGGTATTCATGATTCTCTGGTAGATAGGAATTTGCGACCCTCGTCCAAGACGGACCCCATGACGAAGGATGAAATGCTGGCCCTGATCGCCAAAGGCACGCCTGACTTCGAGCCGGACGCAAAGTATTCCTACAGCAATTCCGGCTATGTCCTTTTAGGTCTGATCCTTGAAAAGTTAACCGGCAAATCCTACGGGGAAGCCCTCAAGGAAAGAATTACTTCAAGGATCGGGCTCAACGATACATACATCGCGACCGGAAGCATCGATGTGAACAAGAACGAAAGTCTGACCTATTTTATCGTGCCCGGTGGCGACTGGAAGCAGGTACCCGAAACCCATCCAAGCATTCTCTTCAGCGCAGGCGCGATTGTTTCGACACCGAACGACCTGGCGAAATTCATACAGGCGCTGTTCGACGGGAAGCTAGTCGCAAAGGAGAGCCTCGATCAGATGAAAACGATGAGGGATGGCGAGGGGTTGGGAATGGTGACATTCGCGTTCGCCGGCAAGACCTTCTACGGGCACACGGGCGGGGCCGACAACTACGGAGCATGGCTGGCTTACCTTCCGGAAGAAAAACTGGCAGTCGCCTACACTACGAACGCGAAGGTTTACCCGGTCCGCGATATCATGAGCGGCACTATGGACATTTACTACAACAAGCCGTTTCAGATTCCCACCTTCGAATCAATCGCCGTCAGTCCGCAAGTGCTGGACAAATACGTTGGAGTTTATTCGAACTCCGAAGCTCCCGTGAAATTTACTATCACCAGAGATGGCGCGACGCTTTTCTTTCAACCGCCCGGGGGATCGGCTCCCGGGGTCCCGCTCGAAGCGACGGCACTGGATAAATTCAAAATCGATAATGGCACCCCTGCGGGCATCGTTATTGAATTCGACGCCGCGAAAAATCAGATGACTATCAAACGTGGCGGCGGGGAGAGGGTTCTCACGAAGGAAAAATAACAATCCTCCCGGTGTCAGCCAGTCCACTCCTGTGTGCTGACCTTACCTCCGCCGCGCGACGGCTTTCCCTGTTCGGGTTGTTGGACTACTGGAGCTTGCCCGCGCCCAGGCTCCACAGTCCGCGCACCGAGAGGATGACGGAGAACAGCGCGGTCACGCCCATCGCCAAAAGTGTCCAGATGAAAAAAAGACCCCCGCTGCGGGTGGTCCCGAAGCCGACTCCCACCCCTCTCATGTGGATGACGGGGACGCCCATCAACAGAAGCGATGCGACGAGAATGATAATGTAACCCGATCGCCGTTCCGCGAGCACGAGCGTTCCGTACAGCCAGATGACGCAGATGACCACCGCAATGAGGTTTGGAAGCCCTCCCGGTGACATCCCGCGGTCGATGTCGTCCGCCAGGTGAAACGTCCCGAAGAGGATCGAGAGCAGGGACGCGAGGGTCAACATAACGTTCTCTTTCATCTTGATATTCTCCTTCTCAGATTTGCGTGTGCCTCAAGGAAGACGGTGTCATGCGCTCGTTTATGACATTAATATGCGATTCAGGGAGGCTCATCGAATAATAGCAAATCTGAATACCCACTTCGTGAGAAGTGGGAAGCTTAAGTTGCTGCCTACAGGAAAAAGGTCTGGCGCTGCATACGCACTTGGGGAGAAGTGGATCTCTGATGTTGTATCCTGTCCGACAAGCGACTGCCGATGCATCGGCGATTCAAGGCTACAACATCACATACTCACCTCTGACGAGGCGGGTATGCGAAGAATGCGAGACGTCGATGAAAGCAGATCTCTTGTAGGCTAGAGCATCAGCGACCCACCTCTGACGAGGTGGGTATGCGAAGAATGCGAGACGTCGATGAAAGCAGATCTCTTGTAGGCCAGAGCATCAGCGACCCACCTCTGACGAGGTGGGTATGCGA